>Ga0157363_1000333_pt1 | contig 35982 bp, 31 predicted proteins | sample AttsexASBM1_FD_111477 | JGI IMG/M metagenome (GOLD analysis project Ga0157363, IMG submission 111477) | Fungus gardens microbial communities from leaf cutter ant in Ribeirão Preto, State of São Paulo, Brazil - Atta sexdens ASBM1 | ecosystem: Host-associated > Fungi > Mycelium > Unclassified ... | reverse complement strand
CGGTAAGCGCATCTACAATGAGATTTCCAAAGAAGCCTGGCAGCAGTGGATGTCCAAGCAGACCATGTTGATCAACGAGAAGAAGCTCAACATGATGAACCCGGAAGATCGCAAAGTGCTGGAAAAGGAGATGATCAATTTCCTGTTTGAAGGCAAAGATGTGCACATCGAAGGTTTCACCCCGCCAGAAAAATAATCGTTCAGGGCCTCCCCTTGAGGCCCTCTTTTTGAATCAGGCACGCATTTACAATGAATAAAAAACTGATAGCGCTGTTAGTGATTGCTCCACTTTTGGTTTCCTGCTCCGGACAAAAAAAATCGCAGTATCACGAAGAGTGGGTTAAGGACACCAACGGTTTCGACATCCTGATGGGGCAGTTCGCCGCCAACATTGAAAATATTTGGGGTATCAATGAGGTTCTGATCGCTGGACCGAAGGATTACGTCAAATATAGCGACAGCTATTACACCCGCAGTCACATCAACTTCGACAGCGGTAGCATCACCATTGAGACCATTGCCGGTACCGATCCGATGGCCAGCCTGCGCCAGGCGATCATCACCACGCTGTTGATTGGTGACGATCCGGGTAATGTCGATCTCTACTCCGATGCCAATGATATTCAGATCAGTAAAGAGCCGCTGCTTTACGGCCAGGTGCTGGATAACACCGGTCAGCCGATTCGCTGGCAGGGACGCGCGGCCAATTTCGCCGATTATCTGATTCAGAACAAACTACAAAAACGCACTTCTGGCCTGCATGTCATCTGGTCGGTAACCATTCCGATGGTGCCAAATCACCTTGACAAACGTGCGCACAAATATCTGCCGCTGGTGCGTAAAGCCGCTGAAGAGTACGGCGTAGATGCATCCCTGATTCTGGCGATTATGCAGACGGAATCGAGCTTCAACCCCTATGCGGTCAGCAACTCCGATGCGCTGGGCTTGATGCAGGTGGTTCAGCACACCGCTGGCGTGGACGTGTTCCGCATGAAGGGCAAATGGGGTAAACCGAGCCGCAGCTATCTGCTCGATCCGGCCAATAACATTGATGCGGGAACGGCCTATCTGTCGCTGTTGCAGAAGAGTTATTTAGGCGGGATTCAGGATCCAGTGTCACGCCGCTACGCGGTAATTACCGCCTACAACGGCGGCGCGGGTAGCGTACTGCGCGTGTTCTCCAGCGATAAAGATCGTGCCTTCGCCAAGATTAACGATATGTCGCCTAATGATGTGTATCAAACGCTGACCACTAGCCACCCATCGGGCGAATCACGTCGCTATCTGTACAAGGTGAATCAGGCACAGCGTAGTTATCATCGGTATTAATCATCAACTGATGAGTTAATGCATTAGTTATTTTAGGGGCAGACAGAGAGAAAAATATTGACTCTGACTGCCTCTTTTTTAATTACCCTTGCAGATATAAACCTCGCCGATAAATTTCGCCTGACCTCACAAAAATAAGAAATCGATATGGTGAAACTTCGCCCATCGCAACGTGTTGTTTTTACAACCACACGCAAGACCTGTCGATCATTTATATTCTATGTTAGTTAGTTTTCTTCCCATCTTACATTCCCGCCCTGATTGACCCTTTTTTCAATAAGGTGCAATGATTATTTCACGTCTCCACAGATAAATTAACAACGTCCCACATCGCTCTATAAATAATTTCTGGCATTGATTTAAATAATTAAAATATCGATGAAGATCACACTTCATCGCGGAAAATAACATCGTATCGGGCATATCAACATTATTTCATCAACACGGATGCTTGCATCCCGTGGGATATCCAATGTCATGCCTGAATTGCTAAGAGGAAATGTATGAGCCATTCACCCGCAAAACAGGATTCGTTAGGCGACGGCCTTTCAGATCGACAGGTTGGTATGATCTCCATTGCTGGCATTATTGGTGCCGGGTTATTTGTCGGCTCCGCGAATGCCATCGCCACGGCGGGCCCGGCCGTTTTGCTCTCCTACGCGATGACCGGTGTGCTGGTACTGCTGGTGATGCGCATGCTGGGAGAAATGGCCGTGCTGCAACCTGATTCGGGATCCTTTTCCACCTACGCGGCGAAAGCCATTGGTCCATGGGCCGGTTTCACTATCGGCTGGTTATACTGGTGGTTTTGGGTGTTACTGATTCCGGTTGAGGCGATTGCCGGTGCCGATATTCTGAATGCTTATTTCCCTTCCATTGCCTCGTGGCAATTTACCACTGCGATTATCCTGTTGCTCACTGTCACTAACCTTTTTAGCGTTAAAAACTTTGGCGCCTTTGAGTTCTGGTTCGCCATCATCAAAGTGGTAGCGATTATTGGATTTATTGGCATCGGGATTGTGGCGATTTCCGGATACTGGCCGCTGGCAAATGTCAGTGGTGTGGCTCATTTATATAACAGTATTGGCTTTATGCCGCACGGTTTTGGCGCAGTATTAACCGGTATTTTACTGACCATTTTTTCATTCTTTGGCGCGGAGGTGGTCACCATTGCCGCCGTGGAATCTAAAGACCCTGGTAAAAAAATCAGCCGTGCGATTAATCTGGTGGTTTACCGCATCGCATTATTTTATTTGCTGTCTATTTTCCTCGTGGTGTCGCTGGTGGCATGGAATGATCCGCAACTGTTAGCCCAGGGAACATTCCAGTATGTGTTGTCCACCCTGAACTTCCCCGGTGCCAAACTGGTGGTGGATTTGGTGGTGCTGATTGCTGTGTGCAGCTGCATGAACTCCGGGTTATATACCGCTTCACGCATGCTCTATTCTCTGGGTAAACGCGGTAATGCCCCGGCCTCTTGTTCCACGGTATCCAACGGCGGCGTGCCACGTGTGGCGGTATTGGGTTCCACGCTGGCGGGCTTTGTCGCCTGTATTGCCAACTACGCTTTTCCGGGCGAGGTGTTTGCCTTTCTGATCTCCACCACTGGTGCGATCGCGTTAATTGTCTATCTGGTGATTGCCGTTTCACAGCTAAGAATGCGTACGGCGATGGAAAAACAGGGCATCACGCCTGATTTTAAAATGTGGTTGTTCCCGTGGCTGACCTGGCTGAGCATTTTGATGATTGTCAGTGTGCTGGGCTATATGTTCTATCTGCCGCAGTATCGCTACGAGAGCTTAATGACGCTGATGGTGACGTTTATGGTGCTGTGCGTCGGTATTTACATCACCGGTAAACGCCGTAAGCAGGCTACATACCGCACAGGAAGGCTGGCTAAAGAGAAAATTCAGGTGGTTCGCCACTGATAAGGTGCTGGCGGCGTGCGGTGATTACACCGCACGCCGTAAGGCAGGTTAGCGCACCATCATATTCGCCACTAAGTGTTTACGTCCGCTGTCATCTTCCTCGGTGTAAACCCCTTGCAGCTCCGGTGAGAAGCCAGGCAACAAGTTGATGCCCTCTTCCAGCGCGAGGAAGTAACGCTGCACCGCGCCACCCCACACTTCGCCTGGCACCACGCACAGCACGCCTGGTGGATAAGGCAATGCGCCTTCGGCAGCAATGCGCCCTTCAGCTTGCGCAATTGCCACCAGTTCCACCTCACCCCGGATGTAAGCCTGATGCGCATCCTGTGGATTCACTTCGACTTTCGGGAAGCAGGCTTCGCGGAACATCGCTTTCTGCAGATCTTTCACATCGTAGCTGACGTAGAGATCGTGCATCTCCTGACACAGGCGGCGCAGCGTGTAGCCTTTATAGCGCTCCATGTTTTTGCGATAAACGCTCGGCAGCACTTCAGCCAGCAGCGCATCCTCTTTCACATGGTGTTCAAACTGCTCCAGCATCGCCACCAGATGCGCCATCTTCTCCGGATTCTCCGCTGGCGTCAGCAGGAACAGGATGGAGTTGAGATCGCACTTCTCCGGCACAATGCCGTTCTCGCGCAGGTAGTTCGCCAGAATAGTCGCCGGAATACCGAAGCTGGTGTATTCACCGCTGGCGGCATCAATACCTGGCGTGGTCAGCAGCAGCTTGCAGGGATCGACCAGATACTGCTCGCTGGCGTAACCCTCAAAGCCGTGCCATTTCTCGCCTGGCGCCAGGCTGAAGTAAGCCGGATCGGCGGCGATAACCTCGGTTTCCGCCGACTGCCACAGCTTGCCGTGCACTTTCTCCGGCAGGAACGGCTGAATCATCTCGCAGCGTTCCAGAATCGCTTTACGTGCATCAATGCCGATGGTGACGCATTCGTGCCACATGCTGCGCCCGGCTTCACCTTTGTGCATGCGCGCATTGATATCCAGCGCGGCAAACAGCGGATAGAACGGGCTGGTTGAGGCGTGCAGCATAAAGGCGTTGTTGAGACGCTTATGTGGACAGAAGCGCTTCTGGCCCCGGATGTGGTTGTCTTTCTTGTGAATCTGCGAGGTCTGCGAGAAGCCCGCCAGCTGTTTGTGCACCGACTGAGTGACGAAAATGCCGGGATCATTCTCGTTCAGCTCCAGCGTCAGTGGCGAGCAGCCTTCCATTAACGGGATAAATTGCTCGTAGCCCAGCCACGCCGAGTCAAACAGGATGTAGTCGCACAGATGGCCGATGCGATCCACCACCTGGCGAGCGTTGTAGACGGTGCCATCGTAGGTGCCGAGCTGGATAATTGCCAGGCGGAACGGGCGCTGATCTTTGGCGCGATGTGGCGCGACTTTCTGCACCTGTTCGCGCAGGTAGGCTTCATCAAAGCAGTGCGCATCAATGCCGCCGATAAAGCCGAACGGATTACGTGCCGCTTCCAGATACACCGGCGTAGCGCCCGCCTGAATCAGCGCACCGTGATGGTTGGATTTATGGTTGTTGCGGTCAAACAGCACCAGATCGCCGCGCGTCAGCATGGCGTTGGTCACCACTTTGTTGGCGCTGGAGGTGCCGTTCAGCACGAAATAGGTTTTATCGGCGTTGAACACTTTCGCTGCGTACTTCTGTGCATGCTTGGCCGAACCTTCATGGATCAGCAGATCGCCCAATTTGACGTCGGCGTTGCACATGTCGGAACGAAACACGTTCTCGCCATAGAATTCATAGAACTGACGCCCGGCCGGATGCTTACGGAAAAACGCCCCGCCCTGATGGCCCGGACAGGCAAAGGTGCTGTTCTGCATATCAACATAGCGCGTCAGGGTATCGAAGAACGGCGGCAGCAGGTCAGACTCATACGCCTGCGCGGCTTCTTCCAGCGCGTCCCACTCTTCCGGTGCACCGTTGATTTCCCCGGTCACGCCCGGCAGCTTCAGCACTTCTTCATCGAACGCGTTGGCGACAAACACCGGCAGATTAAAGCCGGTCTGGCGCAACAGCGTTAACACGCCACTGCGTGTATCCGCCAGTGAGACGACCACCGCCGCCACATCGGTAAAATCAGTATTGTCGAGCGTCACCACATCACGCGCGGTGTTCAGGCTCAGGCTTGGCGCTACCGCAACGCTGGCAGCGATTTTCAATGGATTCATAACACAAATCCCCGTAATGAAGGATGAGTGGGTGCCAGTGGCACAGCAATGAGGAAAATTCCCCGGCGAATAACGTCTTCGGGCGGATCAACCGCCGCAACCGATAGACATCAGTAAAGTCAGATCGCGTCTGTCTTTAGTCATGTCCAACAGCATAGCGCGTTAAGCTGGCCTCACCGCATGGTGAGCGAGAATTGCGAACAACAGATGACGGAGGGCCGCTTATCGTAACGCGAACGGAGACAAGTGCAAAAGCGCATTGTACCGAGCATGGCGGCGTCCTCAGGGTGGATGGAATCAGTGGAAAACTGCGGCGCAATGATGGCATCTTTTTTTTACTGGAACAACCCGTTGCAACGAGATTGATACGCATAAGCAACATTAAGCAACCATCTGATTAATAAGTGAATATCAAATCAACCCATGATAAAAACGCTTAAATATCTTTATGTTATGCGAATTTATGCAAGGTGTGTCCGCCTTCGTGTTGCTCCCTGTTTCCAGAGGAGTAATATGGCCCGCACTTTCCTCAATCAGCCGGAGGCTGCATGTTTAAGGCATTAGTCATTGAAAATGATGAGCAGGGATACCGCACTTCCCTGCAGGATCTGTCAGAACAACAGTTGCCCGATCAGGATGTCTCCCTCGAAGTTAGCTACTCCACCCTCAACTACAAAGACGCGCTCGCCATCTGCAATAAAGGGCCGATTGTGCGTCAGTTCCCGATGGTGCCGGGTATAGATTTTGTCGGTCGGGTGATCAGCAGCCGCCATCCAGAGTGGCAGCAGGACGATGTGGCACTGCTCACCGGTTGGGGTGTGGGTGAAAAGCATTGGGGCGGACTGGCGCAGAAGGCCAGCGTATCTGGTGACTGGTTGGTGAAAGTGCCTGCGGCTTTAAGCCCGTTGCAGACCATGGCGATTGGTACCGCCGGTTTCACCGCGATGCTGTGCGTGCTGGCACTGGAAAAACAGGGCATCACGCCGCAGCAGGGTCCGGTGCTGGTGACGGGTGCCAGCGGCGGCGTCGGCAGTTTCAGCGTTAGTTTGCTGGCCCGTTTAGGGTATGACGTGGTGGCCTCCAGCGGACGTGCCAGTGACAGCGATTACCTGATCAACACCCTCGGTGCCTCATCGATTATCGATCGCGCTGAACTGAGTGCGCCCGGCAAACCCCTGGCGAAAGAGCGCTGGGCTGCAGCGATTGATAGCGTCGGCAGCCATACGCTGGCCAATGTGCTGGCGGGCATCAAGCGTGATGGCGTGGTCGCTGCCTGCGGCATGGCGCAAGGCCTGGATCTGCCTACCAGCGTGGCACCGTTTATCCTGCGCGGCGTGGTGTTAGCCGGAGTGGATAGCGTGATGTGCGCTAAGCCGTTGCGTGAGCAAGCGTGGCAGCGACTGGCAGAATTAGTGGATGGCACATTGCTGGAGCAGTTAACCAAAGTGATTCCGCTAAGTGAAGCGCGTGAAGGTGCCGAGGCATTGCTGGCGGGCGAAGTTCGTGGCCGTCTGATTGTAGATTGCCGCTAACGTTTTGGGCGCAATGAATTGCGCTGCACATGAGTAGCGGCGCGATTCATCGCGCGCCTTTACTCAGCGGAGTGGCTGGCATAAGCGCAATGAATTGCGCCGCTACGGGATTGGCGCTGCGCATTCAGGTGCCTTTGTTCTTGTAGCGTGCGCATTGATGCGCACCAGGCAATGTTTCTATGCTCGCAGCTGGATCTGCGGCCTGCCCTGCTCTTGCGGCATCACAACGTGCAGTTCCGCCTGATACCAGCGCGTCAGCGTAGTTTCCGTCATCACTTCTTGCGGTGAACCCTGCGCCACCAGCTTGCCCTGATGCAACAGCAGAATGCGATCGGACCACAGCGACGCCAGATTGAGATCGTGCAGCACGGTACAGACGCTAAAGCGGCCGTTACGCGTCAGTTTATGCAGCAATCGCAAACTGTACTGCTGCCAATACAGATCGAGTGCCGACGTCGGCTCATCGAGAAACAGCCAGCCACGCGGGCCATCGTCGTGCCATAACTGTGCCAGCACTCGCGCCAGCTGCACACGCTGCTGTTCCCCGCCAGAAAGCGAACGATAATCGCGTTTCGCCAGTTCAAGACTGCCGGTGATGTGCATCACTTCCTCGATCACCGCTTTGGATTTGCTGGCAGGCCAGGGCGCACGGCCCATCGCCACCACCTCTTCAGCAGGCAGCGGAAAAGTCACGCTGTTTTGCTGGCGCATCACCGCACGACGTTGCGCCAGCGGTTCACGCGGCCAATCGTTTAACGGGCGATCGCCGAGCCAGCACTCCCCCGCTTCAGGCGCCAGAAACCCAGTTAACAGGCGCAACAGCGTGGACTTGCCTGCGCCGTTGGGGCCGATCAAAGCGATCATTTCTCCTGGCTGTAAGGTGATCGAGACATCATCAATCAGCGCACGCGTGCCATGACTAAAGCGCAGGCCGCGAGCCTGCATTGAATCACTCATTCATCCCCCTTTTCTGGCGCAGAATCAGCCAGAGAAACCATGGACCACCGATCAGGCTGGTGATCAATCCCACCGGCATTTCCGCCGGGATCACCACCGTGCGCGCCAGCGTATCCGCCAGCAATAGCAAGATGGCTCCCGCCAGCGCCGAACCCGGCAGCATCCAGCGATGATCGCTACCAACACAGAAACGCATCACGTGCGGCACCACCAGTCCGACAAAGCCGATAATCCCGCTCACCGACACCGCCGTGCCCACCAGCAGCGCACTCAGCACCAACAGTTCACGCTGGGTGCGCTTCACATCAATCCCCATGTAATGCGCGTCCTCTTCACCGAGTTGCAGCAGGTTAAGACGGCGCGCACGGGTCTGGATGGCAATCAACGCAGGAAGAATCAGTACAGCACACACCACCAGACTCGGCCATTGTGCCGCGCTCAAACTGCCCATGCCCCACAGTGCCAGCTGGCGTAACTGCTGGTCATTACTGAGCCAGGAGAGCACACCCACCGCCGCACCGCACAAAGCGTTGATGGCGATACCGATCAGCAACAAACGTGACAGATTCCCCAGCGCCAGCCGGCTGAAACTAAAGATCAACAGCGTGACAATCAGGCTTCCCACAAATGCAGCAATCGACGGCAGCCACAGCGCCAGCAAAGGCGGCAAGCTGAGCGGAACGATAATAGAAAACGCTACGGCCAGCCCGGCCCCGCTGCTGATGCCGAGCAACCCCGGATCGGCCAGCGGATTGCGGAACAGGCCCTGCATCACCGCGCCAGAGACTGCCAATGCCATCCCGAGCAACACCGCCAGTAACACGCGTGGCAGGCGGATGTTCAGCCAGATTTGCCACGCCATATCGCTGAGCGGCGCATGGAACAGCGTGCGCATCGACAGCGGCATGGCACCAAAATTGGCAGCCATCAGCATGCAAATCACCATGCTGATGCCCATCAATAGCAGCCAGCGCATCACGGCGGTGTTAGTCATGTTTTACCGCTTCGGCGGCCTTACGCAGCTTCACGATGGTCTCCGGCGTATCGAGACCAAAGCCCAACATGGCCATCTCATCGACCACCAGCAAGGCGTGATGCTGGCCTGCAGGTGTTAACGCCAGACCCGGCAGCGACCAGATTTTCTCTTCGCCACCCAGCGTGCGTAGGCCATCTTCACCCACCACCACCAGATCCGGCGCGGCAGCGACCACACCTTCCTGTGACAACTGCTGATAATGCGGGATCGCCGCCATGGCGTTGACCAGACCGGCACTGCGGATTGCAGCATCAGCGCCGGTTTGGTTACCTGCCGCCTGAGTGCGCATGCCACCGTGCGCCATCACAAACAGCACTTTGACTGGCAGCGGCTGCTGGGGAATCTGCGCGCGCTGCTTGTTCACTTTCTCAATCAGCGCCTTCGCTTCGGCATCACGGTGCAATGCTTTACCGATGGTGGCGATCTTTTCCGGGATGGCGTCGAGGCTGGTTTTGCCGGTGACATCCACCACTTTCACGCCAGCGCTCTCGACCTGCTGCAACACCAGCGACGGTTTCGCCAGCTCGCTGGTCAGCACCAGCGTGGGCTTCATCGCCAGAATGCCCTCGGCATTAAGCTGGCGCATATAACCGATATCCGGCAACTTGTTAGCCTGCGCTGGATGCTGGCTGGTGCTGTCGCGCGCCACCAGATCGGCCTGCGCATCCAGCGCATAAATGATTTGCGTCACATCACCGCCGATCGAGATCACCCGTTCAGCAGCAAATGCCGGCAGCGCCAGTGCGCCCAGCAATAACAGCGTCAGACGTTTCATGCTGTCACTCCCAACGCGGTGACCTGCTCACGCCAGCGCGCCTGCTCTGGCGTGCCTTCGCTACGCTGTCCATAGAGCTGCGCGATCTGCGTGCCATCGGCAGCAAAGAGTTCGAGGCTGGTGACAAAGCCATCGCCACTCGGTTTGCGCGTCACCCAGCTCTCGGCAATGTGGTCCGCCATCAGGTGCAGCGTGAAGGTTGGGTTGAAGATGTTGACCCAATTGTCCATCGGCATCAGTTTCTCCACCGCACCGGTGAAGATTTGCGTGCAGCCAAGGTTGCCGATAAAGATCATGATTTCGTTGCCATCTTGCTGCGCCTGCTCCAGCAGTTTAGCCAGCGAATCGTTGCTGACCTGACGTGCCAGATCGTCCGGCACCGCGTGAAACGCCTGCTGGCGTGAAATATTGTGGCGCTTCAGTAAGCCAAAGAACTGATGCACATCGGTGATGGCGCGCCATTCGGCTTCCACTTTATCGGCATCAATGGCGCGGCTGTGTTCTGGTGCTGCGGCAGGTTGTGGATCGAGTGCCGCAGCGGCTTCGATCGTGAACTCAGCGATCAGCGCATCCCATGCCGCCATCTCGGTATTGTCGGTGGTGTAGATTTTCAGTACCGCATCTGCGTGGCGATCAAAAATCTGAATACTTTGACGTTCGCCGCGCGCTGTCTGCTCACGCAGGAAGAAGGCGCTGTGCCACTGTGCCGGGAACAGACGCTGATCGAGCGCACGTGGGTTAAGGATCAGCCCGGCATGTTCGCCGAGGTGCAGTTTTTCATATTTGCCGACCTGCTCATGCACCGCATATTCGTTGCGGGTAATGCTTTTGGTTTCGCCAACGGCTTCCAGTGCCTTCAGCAACGCCGGGAAATCTGCTTTTAAAGCTTGCGCATCCTGGCCGACGCGCGCTTCACACAGCTGCGCTTCGCCAATGCCCATCAGAGCGGCCAGATCGCGGGCATACTTCTTCGGATGTTCGCCCTTCAGCGCCAGGTAGTGATCGTAACGTGGGTTCATTGCTCTTGCTCCATGAAAAGGCCCTGCGCGAACGCAGGGCGAAAAAATGATTAGAAGTCGACGTTCACACCGAGCTGGAAGGTGCGGCCTGGCTGAGTTGCCAGTGCGATATCGTTGCGATCCTGTGCGGTATCGCTGGTCATTTCGCGGCTGCTCAGGTAATCCCAATATTTACGATCTGTCAGGTTATACACGCCACCGCTCAGCTTGACGTTCTTCGCCACCTGCCAATAAGCCGTCAGATCGACCATACCGTAACCCGGCACGCGCTCGTAATCGGTGGTGGAATCGGTCAGTGCAGAACCGGTATTGGTGTAGCTCTGGCGGTTGGTCGCCGTGGCTTTTTTGCCCTTCACGAAGGTAGCCGTCACAGCAGCACCGTACTCGTCCTGCGGCGCATCCCAACCCAGGCCCAGCACCGCTTTCATTGGCGGTACGCTCTCCAGATCGACATAACGGTCACCGAGGTAGCTCGACTTCGATTTACCTTCGTTGTAGCTAAAGGCGAAGCGTGCGCTCAGGCCCTGCACATCTTGATACCAGGTGCCGAAATTCACCTTCCCACTCAACTCAGCACCATAGATATAGGCTTTATCGCGATTCTCTGACTGATAAGTAGTGTAAATGTTGCTCGGAACGTTGGTGAATTTCTCCGGGCTACCGGCACGGGTGTAACGGTTATAGGCAATGAAGTTTTTGTAAGCGTTGTAGTAAACCGCTGTGTTCATCACCACGCCTTCGGTCGGCTGTCCTTTCAGACCCCATTCGAAGTTGTTGCTGGTTTCGGTTTTCAAATCCGGGTTACCAATCAGCGCATATTGCTGACTACCCGCATAGCTGGAACCGAGGTTCCATGAACCATACAGCTGGCTGGCGTTCGGGAATTGTGCGCCGCGCTTGTATTGCAGATAGGTCATCAGTGTTGGCGTGAGCTCATACTGGAATGCCAGTGATGGCAGAACCTGCGTATCGCTATTGCCTGAGCCATAAAGCGTTTCAACTTCTGATTCGGTTAGAACGGTGCTGCCGCTGGTCAGGCTGCTGAGGTTATCAGGCTTGGTATTTTGGTAAGCCACACGTACGCCCGGCACCACCGCAAAGTTGTGGCCATCCAGGTCGAAGTTGATCTTATCCTGCACAAAGCCGCCCAGCGTGTAGCTGCGGCTGTCTGCTTCAGGCTGCATGATCACACTGTAGGTGCTTGGCGTCGGTGACTGGCGGAATGGACGTTCGGTTTTTTCCAGACGTCCATTCAAACCCGCAGTCAGCTCATGGCGACCCAGCGTTTTAGCCAGGTTGGTTTCAAAGCCGTAGCTGTCAGTGTTGTAGTCCGAGTAAACCGTTTCATAGGCTGACGCACTCGAAGGCATATAGGTGTTGTCATGCGCTTCGGTGTGCTGCCAGTAGACACGCGTGCTCAGGCTGTCGATGAAGTCGTTGTAAGGCGTGTACTCGTCCGCCAGGCTCAGGCCGAAGCGACGGGTATCGCTCTGCTGCTGTGCGGTGCCGTATAAGGTATTGCCTGAAGTATCCCAGCTGTCGTAATGGGTGTGATTGGTTTTATGGTAGAAATCGGCGGTACCGGTGATTTTGTGCGCGTCATTCGGCTCCCACACCACGCTGCCCAGCAGTGCGTCAGAGTGCCAGTTGGCAGGATAGGCGCCACGGCTCGCATCATTGTTTTGCGTTTCCTGGCCATCGCGACGGCTGTAAACAAAGATACCGCGCAGTTCCTGATCGCCTGCTGCGGCAGTGATGCCGTTGTGCCAGCTGCGGTTGGAGGAATCGAAGTCGCTCTGGTAGCCAAAGTAGGTGGTCTTACCCGGATGTAAATAGTCGTCTGGGGTCTTGTTACGGAACGAGACGGCACCACCAATGGCGGTGTTGGCCTGAGAGACTGAAGTCGCACCTTTATCAATATCCACGCGACCAAACATGTATGGGTCGATGTAATCGCGGCCAATACCGAAAGTATCTAAACCGGCACGGCTGACGTAGCTGCGTCCGGTGGCATCCGGCAGAGAAATGCCGTCAACGTTGATATCGACGCGGTTGCTTTCCAGACCACGGATGTTGTAGCCGGTGTAGCCCGCGCGATCGAAGCCACTTTTACCTGCTGAAGAGCCGCCGCTCGCTCCGGTTGCCGTCACGCCCGGTTCGTAACGCATGATGGTACCGAAATCATTGCCGCCATCCCGCTGCATATCGGCGGCGGTAATGGTGCTTTTGCTACCGGCTTGTTTCTCCAGCTTCGGTGCAGTTACCGTCATAACCGACTCTGTAGTGGTGGATTTGTCAGCAGATAAAGCAAGTGTCGTGTTGTCGCTGGCTGCATAGCTGCAAGCGGCGTGAATAGCGGAAGACAAAATCGCAACTTTAAACAGACGTTGCTGGGTCATTCCCTGAAAGAGTGAAGACATGCGCGAAATACCTGGTTAATTGTTAGTATTCGCTCACTGGATTGCCGCCAAAAAAACGCGATATGCGTTAATAAACCGTAAAATGTGTGGACTTATTTTATGTAATAAATAATTTCGTCAGGAATGTAATGCAATTGGTAATCATTATCAATAAACTTTACACTAAGATGTATCTTAGACCGCACATTTTGTTAACTTGTTTATAATCAATAATTAAGAAGAGGCGCCTGATGTCGCAAAAACCGGCTGTGACGATTTACTACTGCACTCAATGCAACTGGCTGCTGCGTTCGGCGTGGATGGCGCAGGAACTGCTGCACACTTTTGCCGAAGATTTAGGCGCGGTGACGCTGAAGCCTGGCACGGGTGGCGTGTTTGAAATCTCGATTGATGGCACGGTGATTTGGGAGCGTAAACAGGAAGGCGGATTCCCGGATGCGGCCGCGCTGAAACAGCGCGTGCGTGATTTCTGCTGGCCGGATCGCGAGTTAGGGCACGTGGATAAGAAGAAGCCGGGTTAATCTTCGAGCGGAGCGATGCGCATGCCCTTAAGTCGCATCGAACATGACAGAATCGCCAGACATAGTGCCCGACTGCTCAACCCTCAGCCTCTTGTTCTAGCGGCCACAGCAGGCGATCCTGCGCGGTGCTTAGCGTGACGATGGCAGGATGATAAATGGCAAACGGTTCGGCCAGCGGGCACGCCAGATATTTGCCGTGCTGACTCGGCACGAACTCAGAGCGCGGTAGAAAAGCCGCGCCCTCAAAGCCCTGCTCCATCATCTCCAGCACCAGACGCGGTTCTGACACTTTGATGCTGATATTGATGTGGCTTAAGTTGCTAAACAGGGTGTTACGCAGCACTTCATAAGTGCCTTCACCACCAATGCGATGCAGCAAAATTAACGGAATCCCGTTGAGATCGGTAAATTTGAGGGTTTTTCCCGCCAGAATCGCGCTGTAATGCGTGGAAACCACGGCGATAGTATCAATCGGTTCCAGTTCACGCACAAACCACGCCTGGCGATCGTGTGGCACTTGCATCAGTGCAATATCGACACGCTGATCGACCAGCATCGCTTCCAGATGGCTGGAATCGGATACCACCACGTTGATATCCCACTCGGGACGGTTCTGATAATAACCCATCAGGATCGGGGTGAAATAACGCAGATACAGGTAGGAAATACCGATGGTGACGCGGCGCTGTTTGTGGGTAGCAATGGTGACCGTCTGCCGCTTTAAACTGTTCACCTGGCTGAGAATATCGCAGGCGCGGCGATAGAGAAAACTACCCGCTTCGGTTAACACCATGGCACGTGGCGTGCGCGTAAAAAGCGGTGAGCCAATCTCCTGTTCTAACTCTTGCAGACGTTTTCCCAACGGCGGTTGTGCGATGTTCAATAGCTTCGCGGCTTTACTGATCGAGCCCTGTTCCGCTATCGTGCAAAAATAATGCAATCGTTTCAGATCCATAATCCCTCCGCGCCCTGTTCGCGCTACTTTACCATGGCCGAAATCGATCCAACCGCGCTGAGCGCAAGCTTAGTGGATATAGATACTCCATAGGTGGCTGATCGGCATCACCAGCACCAGCGCCGGTAACATATTCGCCACTGGGAAGGATTTGATCCCGGCGATACGAAAGCCCGCCGCCAGCATCACAAACCCACCGGCTGCGGTGAAATCACTCATCATCGGTGCCGTGGTGTGCGGCATAATCAGTACCGCCGCCGAGGCCAGCACCAGTTGCACGATCAACTGTGGAATGGCAATCACCGCCACCGCATAACCGAGCAGCGTGGCAAATATCGCCGCCGTGAAGATATCCATGATGGATTTCACCAGCAGGATATTGGCATCGTGGGTCATGCCTTCGGTCATGGCACCAATAATGCCGGTGCCGCTGGCGCAGAACAGCACCATGATCGCCACATACTTTTCAGTGAACGCTTCACCACTCAATCCACCTTCTGCTGGCTGGCTTTGAAAACGGCTCACCAGCCCTTTCGCCAGATTTCCCAGTCGACCTATCTTCTGCTCCAGATAGGCATATTCACCCAGCGCCGCACCGAGGATCAGCGCCAGAATTACCGCCGGCAAACTGTGGATCTTGCCGATCAAAACAATGCCGAGGCCCATCGACGACAGGCCGAACGTCATGGGCAACGCGATGCGCAGCCTCTCTGGCACTCTGGTGCCAAGAAAGGCGCCCACCAGCCCGCCAATCAGCACCGCGCTGCCGTTGACAAAGGGTCCCACTACCATAATTTACTCCTTACTTATCATTATGTTTTTCACCCCAGCGTTTGAGGTTGCCCACATCGAGATCGAACAGATCGAGGGCACGCGCCACGCTGTGATGGACCATCTCATCCACGGACTGCGGCTGCTGATAAAAAGCCGGAACCGGAGGATAAATAATCCCTCCCATCTCCGTAACAGACTGCATATTGCGGATGTGCGCCAGATTGAGCGGCGTTTCTCGTACCATCAGCACCAGCCGGCGACGCTCTTTCAGGATCACATCCGCTGCTCGCGTCAGCAGATTGCTGGTCAGCCCATGGGCAATCGATGCCAGCGAGTTCATTGAGCAGGGCGCCACCAGCATGCCGAGGGTTTTAAACGATCCGCTGGAAATCGACGCGCCGAGATTGCTGATGCTGTGCACCTCATCGGCCAGATCCACCACATTCTGCCGTTGCCATTGGGTTTCCATCGAACGCGTCACTTCTGCGCCTTTGGTCACCACCAGATGCACTTCCACATCCTGATCGCGCAGCAACTGCAGCGCCTTCATGCCGTACTGAAAACCCGACGCGCCGCTAATGCCGACGATAATGCGCCTTCTGCTCACTGCTACCTCACTTACTCAAAATCAGGAAGAAAACGTTTCACATCCACCTCTTTGAACTTCGAGCGTTCAAAGTGCGCCTTCATGTGCCACGGCACGGTGCAATCAAAGATGGTTTTGCAGGTCACGCCCTGTTGGCTAATGCTGGCGCTGTATTCCGGCACCTGTGAAGGATCGAGCGGATGGCAGCGCACACCGGGAATGGTGAGATGATCGACATCGCCCTGATAGCGGGTTTGCATCGCCCACAAAATGTCGTCGGTATCGAACACATCGACATCGTCATCCACCAGGATCACGTGTTTGAGTTCGGAGAAGGCGGCGAAGGCGATCAGTGCCGCCTGGCGCTGGCGTCCTTCATCCACTGCGGAGGCTTTTTTGAACTGGATGACGGCCAGTAATTTTCCGCCGCCAGAGGTGTGCGCATTGACGTTCAACACGCGCCCCGGCATCGCACGATCCAGCATATCCAGAATGCTGGCTTCCGTCGGAATGCCTGCCATGCTGACGTGTTCGCCACTCGGGCCCAGGGTGGTTTGCAGAATCGGGTGTTTACGATGGGTGACGGCTTTCACCTTGATCACCGGCAGCGCATCCTTGGCTTCGCCGGTGTATCCCGGAAACTCGGGCATCGCTTTACCCGTATTGGTGTTCTGATCTTCACGCACACGCACGTTCGGCAGCAGTTCGCCTTCAATCACGATTTCAGCATGGGCGATGGCTTTTTCATTGATGCTCACGCACGGCGTTAACTGCACCGGATAGCCGCGCAGCGCACCGGCAATGCTGAGTTCGTTGTAGCCCAGCGGCGTGGTCGGTGGTTCAAAGCAGGCGGCGATCTCAATCGCCGGATCGACACCAATACTGATCGAGATCGGCAGCGGCTGTCCGGCCTTTTCGGCTTTTTCACGGAAGGCGTCGATGTGACGACCCGGCGTCAGCCACATCGAAAGCTCATCACGGCTCTGAATGCACAGGCGATGGATAGTGATATCCGATTCGTGGGTTTCCGGATCCGAGGCGTAGCACATGCCCATGGTGAAATAGGGACCAGCATCTTCTTCAGTGTTGGTAGGTGCAGGCAACAGCGTGCGTAGATCGAAAGCCGGATCTTCCGCATAGTGCACCACTTCCTGGCACAGCGGTTTGGTGCTGGTCACCACCGGAGCAATCGCGTGGTGGACGGAATCTTTCAGCAGGAAGCCTAGCTTTTCAGGCGGGCAGTTGAGCAGATGGCCAACGCGCTCACGAGTCGACATCAAACCGGTGACCACGCGCACATCAGGGAAGCCTTTAACCTTATTGAACATCATCGCCGGACCTTTGCGGGTTGGACGTTCACAGGTGCCACCTGCGCCGACATAGCGATAAACACCAGACAGTTCGGCGTGTGGATCGACTTCAGTATCGGTGCTGACAAACTCGCCTTTCAGGCTGGTGAGTAGCGCGATGGCCGAGCGCAGATCGTGCACGGCTGGGGTTTTATTTTCAGACATACTTCTCTCCATAAACGCGTTAACTGCGATGGAGAAAAAGTAGCGCCAAATAAAAAAGTTAAAAACTACCGTTTATATTCACAGGCTAAACCTTTTTGGTATGCCTGTAATAAAGGATGTTGGGATGTTTTTATTTTATGAATTTCGTAGCAGAAAGGTTAATACCACAGGCAATAAAAAAGGCGCGATAAGACGCGCCTTTAACCTGTTAACTGTTCGATATTTTTTCTGTCGCTTCGTTCAGTGCATTAATGACAATATTCAGCGACTCAGGCGAAATATCTTCCTGCGATAAGCGATGATTCAGCGTGTGGCGAATATGATGAATCGCCTGCTCGACTTCCGGAATACTGCGGTTATTCACCAGAATCGCCAGCGAAGTCAGTCGCTCAATAATATTGGCAATATTCTCGCCGTTCTCGGCTAATAATGCGCGACCACCTTCATTGAGTGCGTAGGCTTTACGCGACGCATGCGCATCCACTACGCGGATTGCATCCATCTCTTCGAGCAAAGTGAGGTTAGGATAGATGATGCCAGGGCTGGGGGAGTATTCCCCTTTGGACAGCTCTTCCACTGACTTGATCAGCTCATAGCCATGCGCAGAACCGTTGGCGAGGAAATGCATCATCAACAGGCGGATATCACTGGCATCCAGCATCCTTTCCCGGCGCTTTTTACGCGCACCTGCACAGATTGCACGTTGTGCATTATCGGACTGCCATGGAAAATCCCGCTGCTGTTTCATTGCCTTCCCTGAGGTCAATTAAGGGAGGTTGATAGTAGTCTGCCGCCTGGCAAAATTCAACACAGGCGGCAGCGGGCGAGGCGAAGTCAGTTATTTCTGATGCCAGTAGGCCACCGCACGTACGAAATCAGTGTGCGCACCACGGCGTTGCGTGAAGTAGTCGCTCAGCAGTTTCACCGCTTCACCTTCACCTGTCAGCCAGATGAAATACTCTTCTGTGGGCAGTGAGATCTGATCCAGCTGCGCAATCAGCGGGCCGAGGTTATCTACCTGCATGCTGCCACTGCCGAGCCAGGTCACCTGCACATTCGGCAGATCGCCGAGATAATCGCGTCCGGTGGTTTCATCGGCGTAGGCGAGCAGATGGATCTGCTGCGCCTGCATCTCAGCGTAGCGACGCTTAAAGGCTGGCAGACCGGTCTCATCGCACACGTAAATCTGGCAGGCATAATCCACGGGCACCACACAGGAGCCACGCGGGCCGCCCATGGCGATTTGATCACCTGGCTTTGCCTCATTCGCCCAGCTGCTGGCCACGCCGCCATCGTGAATATAGAAATCGAGCGTCAGGGAATCCGTACCGTTAAACGCCAGCGGCGTGTAGTCACGCGCAGCCGGACGTACGCCACCAGGCCAGACGATCCCTTCTTCGGTCATTTGCGGCAAGGCCAAAGCACTGCCAGCGTTGTCCGGGAAGAACACTTTGATGTGATCGTCGAACGATGGCGAATTGAAGCCCGCCAGATCGCTGCCGGTAAACTCGATGCGCCAGAATTCACCGGCGATTAAGGTTTTGCTCGCCACGGTGATATGACGGAAACGTAATTCGTTGCGTACGCGCTTCGGTGCGCGATCGTTAGTGTTTTTTTGCAAGTGTTCTCTCCAGGCAGATGCATCATGCTGACGTCCCTGCCAATCGGTGTATGTATTTAAAAGATTGCCAGTGCTTCGGCGGCCATTTCCGCGACCTGTGAGTCGTTAGCGCCGTGCGCCCCGCTCACGCCAACCGCGCCAATCACTTCGCCGTTGAGCCATAAAGGAATACCGCCTTCCAGAGGGGTGACGCCGGGCGTGGCCAGAAAACTCGGGCTGCCAGCGTTAATGAAGGTCTCAAATTCTTTTGACGGTGCACGCAGCAGTGCTGCCGTGCGCGCTTTGCCCAGCGCCACCGTCGGGCTGATGCCAATCGCCTTGTCGCTACGATCCAGGCTCACTAACTCGCCCGCACGATCCACCACGGCCACACTGATATGCCAGCCGAATTCTGCTGCGGCCTCAAATGCGGCGTTAATCACCACGCGCGCAGCTGCCAAAGAGATGGTGTGACAAGGGTTTGCCAGCGCACTGCTGGCCGATGCTGATTGTTTATCCATAATTTTGTCCCGTACCGGACGTCAGAAGTCCGCGCATGAATCAAACGTTATCGAAAATCATTCTCATCTGACGTCAGGAAGAATAGCTATGATATATCTTCGATGCAATGCCGAAAAATGCTATTGGGAAAAGTTGCAGAATTTTCGGTGTGGCCTGGGTAGGTATTAACGCCGACGGGGGTTTCAGGAGAGCACCGCAGCGACCTCTCCCGCACAGGGAATTGAGTTCGACTCGCGAACAACAGCAAGCAACGATCGCGCCGCAACAAACGTGCGGCGTGTCATCGATATTAACGGAGTAATGCGCGGTAAAACGGAGGTGAAATCAGGCCTGATGGTTACTGCAGTTGACGAAGCTATTGTCATCCTGGCTGTGCTGCGGCAGCGGGTTATCACCCACAATTTCATGCTGCTGGCAGTGAGTCTGGTGAGGATGCAAGCCCCCCGGCGGAGAGAAAGGCTCAGCCATCTGTGCACTTGCCAGCGAGGAAAACGCCACAAGCGCTGTCATGAGGAACAACGGTAAAAGTCGCATAATTTTTTCTTTTTCACTTTAGCGGTCCAGAGCGGACCAGGAATGCAGGTGATTATCCAGCCTGATGTGTGGCGGCTGGTGTTTTACGCGGCCAATCAGGTTTCGATGGAGGATTTTACGCCAGTTACGGCGAATATTTTATAAAATCGTGCGGTTAGTCACAGATAACCGCACGATTTATGCATTAGCAGGTGGAGACCGGAATGTAGAAAGTGCCCTGCAGCAAATCGGGCGTGCTGTATTTCAGATCCAGCTTGAGCAGGTCTTTACCGGCCCGGCGCGCCACACCCAGTGCAGGCAAGTGGTTGTAGTAAATTTCGGCGGTAAACGCGTTAATCTCTTCCGGCGTACCGTGCCAGTCAATTTCCGCATATAAACCACTCTCGCCGGTCCAGTTCTGCACGTTGCGCGGCAGCACATCGGCATACTGACTTTCCAGCGCCTGGAACAAGCTAATGTGCTGCTGATCGGCAGAATTCACTCCCGGACTGAACTGGAAGCCCAGCCAGCCACGGCTGACATGTTTACCGGCAAAGCGGACAAAATCGCGGGTATGCTGCGCGACCACCTGATTATGATGATCGATGTACTCGCCAAAGCGGCATTCCCACTCAATCACTTCACCACACAGCTGCAACTCCGGCTTCTCGGCCAGACGCGCGTTGACCCACGAACGCTGCGTGGAAATACGACTGTGGAAATCCTTCATCAGCATGTCCGGGATACGACGATAGGCGCCGGGCGTCATGGAGAAGTGGCTTTTGAATACCCTCGTGAAATTCTGCTGGTTATCGAAGCCAAAGCGCACGGCAATATCGATGAGCGGCATGCTGGTCAAACGCAGCGCCATCGCTGACATGGTCAGGCGACGCTTGCGCGTATACGAGGCCAGCGTTTGGCCGGTCATCTCTTTGAACATGCGCTGCATGTGCCACTTGGAGTAACCAGATTTCAGGGTAATCAGATCGATATTGAGCTCATCGGTCAGATTCGCCTCTATCCAGTCCACCAGATCGTTGATGTACTGTTTTTTAAGATTCAGGCTGAGCATGATTTTTTCAATCGAGTGATAAGTGTGAAGGTAATGAATTTGCGCGATTAGTCACATAAATATAACAAAAACGTATTACTTACGTAAGGAAGAGTAAAGGCAGCGAGGCGGGAAAAGCATTAATTGCTTAGGTTACTAACGTTTTAGGGTCAATTTTTGCACTGCGATAATGTGAATATGGTCGCTATTACCAGCGACCTTCACGCGATATTTGTAACGGGGTGCACACTGTTGCGAAACCGGTCTCTGTGAAGACTCAGTGCGTATGCATGCCTGCCGCGTTCATCATCATACGAAACAGTGATGCCACCACACCCAGTGCCAGCACGCTTGCGCCATAAATAATGACCAGCCACATCACCCGCTTCCACCATGGCGACGGCGTTACCCTGTCTTTCATCTTGCTGACCTGGATTGGCATATCAATGGTACCCCTCATCGGCTTTGATTTTTCCGCGGAACACGTAGTAACTCCAGAAGGTGTAACCCAGAATCACCGGAATAATCAGTAAAGCGCCCACCAACATAAACGCCTGGCTGCTGGCTGGAGACGCGGCCTGCCAGATAGTGATCGACGGCGGTACGATGTTTGGCCAGATGCTAATGCCCAGACCGGAAAAACCGAGGAAAATCAGCGCCAGCGTCAAAAGGAACGGTGAGTAATGCGCCTCACGCTTGATGGCGCGCACAATCCCCCACGAGCACAGCACCACCAGGAGCGGAACCGGCAGGAACCAGAACAGGTTGGGACGTGAGAACCAGCGTTGCGCGATATCCGCGTGGGTGAGCGGCGTCCAGACACTGATAATGCCGACCACCAACAGCAGCGTCAGGGTAAGTGGCGTGGCCAGCGCTGACATTTTGCGGTGCAGGTCGTGCTCGGTTTTCATAATCAGCCAGGTGCAGCCCAGCAGTGCATAAGCAATCACTAAGCCAATACCGCAGAACAGCGGGAACGGCGCCAGCCAACTCATTGCTGAACCGACATATTCACGGCCAGACACCGGGAAACCATTAAGAATGGCGCCCACGGCCACGCCCTGACTGAAAGTCGCCAGCAGCGATCCGGCGATGAACGATTTATCCCAAAACGGACGATGCTCTTCGGTGGCTTTAAAACGGAACTCAAACGCCACGCCGCGAAAAATCAAACCGATGAGCATCGCGGTTAACGGGATCGATAGCGCATCCAGCAGCACCGAATAGGCCAGCGGGAATGCGCCATACAGCGCTGCGCCCCCTAGCACTAGCCAGGTTTCATTACCATCCCACACTGGCGCCACAGTGTTGACCATCATGTCGCGCTCGATCGGATCTTTGTTGAATGGCAGCAACAGTCCAATACCCAAATCGAAGCCATCCATCACGATATACATCAGGGTGCCAAACACGATGATGGCGAACCAGATGATAGAAAAGTCGATCATAATTATTGCTCCCCACGTTTATGGGTATTGGCCGCTGACAGCGGACGAGCCGGAGTGTGTTGCTCACCCGGGCCACCGTGCGCCACTTCTCTACCTTCACCGGTCACTGGACCTTGTTTAATCAGGCGCATCATGTAGTGATAGCCGACACCAAACACCGAGCAGTAGACCACGATGAACGCCATCAGACTGATGCTCATATGCAGATTGCCATGGGCGGAGACCGCATCAATGGTGCGCTGCACGCCATATACTACCCACGGCTGGCGACCCATTTCGGTGGTGATCCATCCCGCCAGAATGGCGATCATTCCCGATGGCCCCATCAGCAAGCAGAACCACAAAAACGGCCGCGACTGATACAGGCGCTTCTTCACCCGCAGCCACAGGCTGATCACTCCCATACCGATCATCAACAAACCGAGCGCTACCATCACGCGGAACGACCAGAAAATCACGGTGGAGTTTGGGCGATCCTCTTTCGGGAAGGTTTTCAGTGCCGGGATCTGCTTCTCGAGGCTGTGCGTCAGAATCAGGCTACCGAGATAGGGAATCTCCAGCGCATATTTGGTGCGTTCCTGCTCCATATCCGGCACACCGAACAGAATCAGTGGCGTGGCTTCACCCGGCTTGTTTTCCCAGTGCCCTTCTATCGCCGCGATTTTGGCTGGCTGATATTCCAGCGTGTTCAGGCCATGCGCATCGCCGAGAAACGCCTGAATCGGTGAGACGATCAGTGCCATCCACAGCGCCATCGAAAACATCTTGCGCACGGCAGGGTTGTCATTGCCTCGCAGCAGATGCCAGGCCGCTGAAGCGCCGACAAAGAAGGCACTGGCGAGGAAAGCCGCGGTGGACATATGTAGCAATCGGAACGGGAATGAAGGGTTAAAAATGATCTTGAGCCAGTCCTGCGGCACCACAACGCCGTTTTCGATGATGTAACCCTGTGGGGTGTGCATCCAGCTGTTACTGGCCAGAATCCAGAACGTTGAGAAAATGGTGCCTAACGCCACCATGCAGGTAGCGAAGAAGTGCAGACCAGGACCGACGCGATTCCAGCCAAACAGCATCACACCGAGGAAACCCGCTTCCAGGAAGAAGGCGGTTAACACTTCATAGGTGAGCAGTGGCCCGGTGATACTGCCGGCAAACTGCGAGAAACCACTCCAGTTAGTACCGAACTGGTAGGCCATTACCAGCCCGGAGACCACGCCCATACCGAAGTTAACGGCAAAGGCTTTGGACCAAAAATGATAGAGATCGCGATAGGTCTCGTTGCGGGTTTTCAGCCACATCCCTTCGAGCACCGCCAGGAAACTGGCGAGGCCGATGGTGATGGCTGGAAAAATAATATGGAAGGAGACAGTAAAGGCGAACTGTATCCTTGCCAGGTGAAAGGCATCTAATCCAAACATTGCTTACCTCATTGCCACAAAGTGCACTGGAATTTTTACTTATAATGAACAACAGCGTGCGGGGAGTTATTTCGTCTAATCGAATGAAAGGTCGCACTAATGTAAAGGGAAGACGCCATAACAAAAATAAACAGAGGAAGTCTGTAAAACTATAACAGTGTTTTTTGATGGCGATCATTGTCTCGATCAGAGACTAATTGATTGATATGACTGCCCAAAGGTTAACAATTCTCACTTATTGTGACGATATTGTTATTGATCCATAAGGCAGAACTTCAGCGTTAACAGGTAAGCACTTCATTTGATTATTATTATATACAGACTACAGAAAGGTTAATTAACTTTCTCGCTAAATGGCGTGTCAATAATTCCAGACAATATGGTGTTATCCCGATTGTTAATTAAAATGGCCTGTTTTTAATACCAAACGATATATTTTTCCAGACCTGCACTCAGCGCATCGCGCTCTCTTCACACTTAACGCTTTGCGGCATAGCGTTTGCAAGCATTAACCCGCTGTGCTTTTTTAGAGCAGCAAAGCCATCGGTTAATCAGCGAAGGAGAGGTTATGACCCGTCTTACCGCACAGGATTTTCCCCAGGAACTGCTTGAGTTATATGACTATTACGCGCACGGCAGGATCAGTAAACGTGAGTTCATCACCCTGGCCGCCAAATTCACCATCGCCGGTATGACCGGTGCCACCCTGCTTACCGCCATGAGCCCCAACTATGCACTGGCGCAGCAAGTTGAATTCACCGACCCCGAGATCAAACCCGAATACATCCACTATCCCTCTCCGCAAGGCCATGGCGAGGTGCGCGGCTATCTGGTGCGTCCAGCCAAGGCAACCGGCAAAGTGGGCGCGGTGGTGGTGGTGCATGAGAATCGCGGACTGAATCCATACATTGAAGATGTCGCACGTCGCGTGGCCAAAGCCGGATATATCGCGCTGGCACCGGATGGCCTGAGCTCAATGGGCGGTTATCCGGGCAATGATGAAGAGGGTCGTGCAATGCAGGCCAAAGTCGATCCCACTAAGTTGATGAACGACTTTTTTGCTGCCGTCGATTTCCTGATGCACCACGAGGAAGGCACTGGCAAGGTGGGGATCACTGGCTTCTGTTACGGCGGCGGCGTGGCGAATGCTGCTGCAGTGGCCTTCCCGGAACTGGCTTGTTCGGTGCCATTTTATGGTCGCCAGCCCAAAGCGGAAGACGTGCCGCGCATCAACGCCCCGCTACTGCTGCACTATGCCGCGTTAGACAAAGGCATCAACGAAGGCTGGCCAGCGTATGAAGAGGCGCTGAAAGCTAACCATAAAACCTATGAAGCCTATATCTATCCCGGCGTAAATCATGGCTTCCACAACGACTCGACCCCGCGTTATGACAAAGCGGCAGCAGAGTTAGCGTGGAGCCGAACATTGGGGTGGTTTGAGAAATATTTGCACGGATAATGCCAGCACCCGGCGGCGGGACGCGCAACGAGGACGGCCCCGGGGCCGCCCTCTTCTCACGGTTACAGTGCGAAATGTCGCAATGCTTCACGATTGATTTCAATGCCTAATCCCGGCCCGTTCGGGATTTGCACCCACCCTTTTTGCTGCACAATGGGCTCAGCAATGATGGCCTGTCGAATCGGATGCTCGGTTTGATCGAATTCAAGCAGCGGCTGAACCGGCTGTAACGACGTGGGCGTATGCGTGGGCACTGTCGCCATCCATTGCAACGAAGCTGCAATACCAATGCCGCTGCCCCAGACATGCGGATTGACGCGCACACCAAACGCCTGCGCCATATCAGCAATCTTCTTGCACTCTGATAAACCACCGGCCGCACAAATATCGGGTTGGATAATATCCATCGCCTGCTGTGTCAGCACTTCGCGGAAACCATAGCGGGTGAATTCGCACTCGCCACCGGCTACCGGGATATCAATCGCGGCTTTCACTGCACGGTAGCCGGCTAAATCTTCCGGCGGCACTGGCTCTTCAAACCAGCCAATATCCAGCTCTTCCACTTCCCGGCCAAGCCGAATGGCGGCTACCGCATCATAGGCATGATTGGCATCAATCATTAGCGCCGCGTCTTCGCCAATGGTGTCTCGAATGGCCCGCGTCACGGTCGCATCCTCGCGCACGCCAAATCCCACTTTGAGCTTCATTGCCTGGAATCCCTGCTCTATGTAACCCGCCGCTTCTTCGCACAAATAGTGCAGCGGATCCCCACTGTCACGCCGATACAATCCGGTGGCATAGGCCTGCACTTCGGTTCGCGTGGCGCCACCCAGCAGTTGATAAGTCGGGACGCCAAAATATTTGCCGCGCAGATCCCACAGCGCGATATCAATGCCGCTCAATCCCTGAATCACCACGCCTTTTTGGCCGTGGTCGCGCAGTCTGGCGTAAAGTTCCTGCCAGAGAAACTCGCTGCGCAATGCATCTTCGCCAATCAACATCTGCCCGAGTTCCTCCACCACCGCTTTGGTGATGCGCGCCGGACCGTAGCACTCTCCCCAGCCAACCAGCCCCTGATCGGTCACTATCTCCACCAGCATCGCGGTGCGGGTATCATAACGGGCACGTGAATAGGCGAACGGTTGGCTAAGTTTGGCACTCAGCAGATGCGTATTAACCGCGGTGATTTTCATGATTGTGGCTCCTGCGGGGTGTCAAAAATTTCACTCATGATGCGTCCATCAAGATCGCGTGTGCTAAGACCAAGCCAGTGCGCCAGCGTTGCCGCCGGATCGGTCATGCGGTAAGGCCCACGCTGCTGGCGCGGATGATAGTAGCCTTGTCGAATACCTTTGCCCCACGCCAGCATCACGCCATAGTTGGAGCCAAGCGCGGTTTCTGCGGTGGGTTTCTGCGGGCCATGATTTGCGCCAGGCTCCTCCACAGCACAAATATCTTCACCCGTCTGGCTAACGCCCCAAACGAAACCGGTGTTGTAGGCAAAGACAATGTCGCCTGCGCAGTCGCCCCAGAATCCCAGAGCCACTGCATCGTCACGTCGCAGCGCGATACTCACCGCGTTACGCACGCCATCGCCCTCCTGCACCTGCCAGCCGCTCACCGCCTGCAGGGTGCGCGCGCAGAGATCGTCAACCTGCTGTGGCGCGACGATGTCATGATTCACGAAGATTTCCAGGCCGCCACGCTCTGCTTTGAGATAGAGCGGCGAACGAGCCATATCTGGCAAGCCTTGCGCGTCCAGCACGGCCAGCGCCTGCTTTTGCAGATAACGATAGATGTCGCACATATAACTGTTGGGCACAGCGCCGTGATCGGAGGCGAGCATCACCAGCGTTTCCTCGTCCGTTTCATCCAGTAAGCGGCCAATGCTGTGATCAAGGATTTGGTAACTGCGACGCATCACCGCGTCGTATTGTTCTGCCTGCTGTGCATCAAAGAACGGAGAGTCTGGATCGGTCTGCCCAAGGCAGTTGTGGTGCGATTCGTCCACCAGTCGGTGCACCGTGGCCCACAATGCAAACCCCTGGCGTTGCGTTAATTCCAGCGCGCTATCCACCAGCCACTGTGACTGCTCATCGCCCTCCTGCCAGGTTGCCGCCAGATAAGGGGTATGCGGCGCCGCTTTCGCCACCCATTTGCTGAAGAAAGGCGTTTGCTGCTGTAAATAACGCGCATCACTGCTTAGGGCATCGGTACGCGTTACCTGGCTTTGCAAAATTTCGATATTGCCCTGCGTATCGCATTCACCGCAGTAAAAACGCACGCTGCCAGGAATGCCATCGGCGGCAAGCGACAGCCAGGGAGACCACTCTCCGATCGGCAGGACAACTCGCTGTTCACCGAGCAGCAGGGAGGGCTGTCCCTGCTCAACCTGCAGCGTTAACGCCAGCTCATCGCCCTGCCCGCCGCCTAACCTCAGGATATAACCCTCTTCGCTCACCTCAAGCGCCTGCCACGCGCCTTTATTGTGATACGCCAGCGCACTTTTCGGGGGCCAGCCCAGCGTTTGTTGCTTTGCACCGCCCTGGCCTAAACGCTCGCTGAGGCGCGTGGTGTGTCCCATTGGCCGGAATATCTCGCCCGGCCACGCCTGCGCACGTCCCCAATAGGGCGCAAAGCTGAAGTGGTCGCCATCGGCTTTAACGCTTTCCGGAAAATGCACCAGTGCCGCACGCTGTCCAGCCTCTTGCAGGGTTGCCAGCAAGTTGTGGCTTTGCTGATTGTCGGGCGGCAATCCCTGACCAATCCAGCTGGTGCCGGGACTCTGCCCGGTCAGAAAGGTCACCCAGTTCACATCGCCCCATGCCGAGATAAAGGGCAGCAACTCCGCTGCAGAACCCTGCTGTAACATGCGGGCAATGTGGGGCAGCGCGCCCTGTGCCACATAGCGTTTCAGCAGCGGCATGGTCAGGCCGTCAACGCCAAAAATAATCGCCTTGCGCATCGTAACTCCTGTCAAAGAGAGGGCGTGAGTCGCACGCCGGGAGAGGGGAAGCCGGGCTGCTGCATCAGCCCTTCCAGAATACTTTGCAGGCTACTGCGGATGTGGAGTCGCATCGCCTGTTCGGCCGCATCGGCATCGCGCGATTGCATGGCCGCTAAAATCTGACAATGCTCGAGCCAGGATTGCCATTTACGGCCTGGCAGATTCATCGCGATAACGTGAAAAAGCTGAAGACGATCCAGATAAAGCGTCATGATGCTGCTGATATAGGGATTGTCGGCGTGCGCAAAGATCAGCGTATGGATCTCATCACCAGCATCGGTAGCATTCAGTTCATCGTCACGCAGACCTTGCTCCAGCGCGGCCAGCTTATCTGCCATTACTGCCAGCTCATGATCGGGCGTTCGCTGCGTCGCCTGCCGCGTGGCAATCCCTTCCAGAGCCTCACGAATGACAAACAGCTGTTGAATATCCTGCAATTTGATTTCGCTGACGAACCAGCCTTTGCGTGGCGTCAACTCCACAAAGCGTTCCTGCTGCAGGCGATACAGCGCTTCACGTATCGGCGTGCGACTCATGCCCAACTGATCAATCAATCCCATCTCTGTCAATGAGCTACCCGGAGCCAGCGTCAGTGACAAAATCATCTCTTTGATACGCCGATACGCTATTTCGCTGAGCGAAGGCTTGTAGCCAGGACTCTCCATTACGCTTCCTCCCCAACATCGCGCAGTTCAAAACGTTTGATCTTGCCGACCATGAACAGATAGAAAAGGATCACTGCCACCGCATGCGCGATCACGAACCACAACACGCCGTTGAAAGATCCGGTGAGTTGCAGGATGAAGCCGATGATGATCGGCGTGGTGATGCTCGACGCATTGCTGAAGGTGTTAAGCACGCTGCCGGATAAACCTGCGATCTCTTTTGGCGCGGTGTCAGCGTTGACCGTCCAGCCCATGCCGCCTATGCCTTTGCCGAGGAAAGAGGCCGCCATAATCGCGATAACGGCAGTTTCTGAGTCGGTGTAATTACACAGCACCATTACGCAACACAGCAGCATGCCGCAGACAATCGGCAGTTTGCGCGCCAGTGACAGCGACATCCCGCGACGAATCAGCACATCTGACAGGAAGCCGCCCATAATGCCGCCAAGGAATCCGCATACTGCCGGAATGGCAGCGACAAACCCCGCTTTCATGATGGTCATGTGCTTTTCCTGCACCAGGTAAACCGGAAACCAGGTGATGAAGAAGAAGCCAATCGCGTTTAAGCAATATTGCGCAAGGTAGATGCCCAGCATCATGCGGCTGCTGAGTAGTTGTTTCAGCCAGCTGAGGCGCGGCTTGTGCTTATCGCCATCCATATTCACCAGCGCCCCACCCTGCTGCATATGATCCAACTCAGCCTGGTTCGTCATCGGATGGGACAAGGGGTCGTGCACCAGTTTGCGGAATAGCGGCAGGAAAGCGATGCCGATCAGACCCAGCACGGTAAACACCGAGTGCCAGCCGTAGGTATGTGCCAGCCAGCCCATCAGCGGGGCAAAAAATACGGTGGCACCGTATTGCGCGGAGGCAAAGATCGCCGCCGCCGTGCCGCGCTCAGAAGCCGGGAACCAGGCCGCCACCAGGCGACTGTTCGCCGGAAATGACGGTGACTCCGCCGCACCGACTAAAAATCGCAGACAAAACACCACCACGACCGCCGCCGCGCCAGTGACAAAGCCCGCGAGGCCGGTCATCAGGGTGAACAGCGACCAGAAAAAGATACTCAGGCTGTAGATCAGTTTCGAACCGTAGCGATCCAGCAACCAACCGCCCGGAAGCTGAAACAGTACATAGGCCCAGCCAAATGCCGAAAAGATCACACCCATGTCTACGGCATTGAGCCCAAGATCTTTTGCCATCCCCGGCCCCGCCAGCGAGATCGAGGCGCGATCGGCATAGTTAATCAGCGTGACAAAAAACAGCACGGCGACCACCAGCCAGCGCACGTTCGTTCTGCGTGCACTGATCGCCTTATCCAGCGTTATCGATTTAGATTGTCCCTGTGGCATGACGTACCTCATGACGACAGCATTAACCTCTTGGCCGTGGTGTTTTTGGCCCCGTAACGCATCAAATTCAAGTTGGATGCGGATTGTATACAACGTAGATACAGGCTGGAGAGCGCGCCAGCGGGGTTACGGGTAACCGCTGTTTTTTGGTCATAAAGTGTGAGAAGGATCGAGAGATTCAGGGGAAGATCAGGAAAAAATGTGATGATGATCGAAGTGAAAAAAGGTCAGGTCAGCGCCGCGCGCCGACCTCGCGATTCAGGGAGATTGCGCATCCTTCACAATGCGATGCACATTGCTTTCCAGCCAGTCGGCCAGGCCAATCACATGCCCTTCAACTTCACGTCCGAGCGGCGTCAGGCGATATTCCACATGCGGTGGCACCACTTCATAGGCGATACGTTCGATAAACCCATCTTCTTCCATATAGCGCAGCGTTTGCGCCAGCATGCGTTCACTGACGCCACCGATCTTGCGGCGCAGTTCGCTAAAACGCAGCGTTTCTTCGCGCAGCGCTAATAATACCAATACGCTCCAGCGGCTGGTGATGCGCTTGAGCACGTCGCGTGAAGGGCAATTTACATTGAGCAGCTCGCCACGGATAAATTTATTACTCAATTTTTCAGACATTTATGCTGCCTCTTCCAAACTAACAAATCTGTAAGTACTTACTAAAAGTTAGTTTATCCCTTAGGCTGATTTCATTCCAGCTCAAACTGAAGGAGAACATCATGATTGCGATTACCGGTGCCACAGGCCAACTGGGCCGTTTGGTGATTAACGAGTTACTGAAGAAAGTCCCTGCCAGCGAAGTGATTGCGGCAGTGCGTTCACCTGAGAAAGCAGACGATTTGAAAGCGCTGGGCGTGACGTTGCGCGCGGCGGATTACAGCAAGCCAGACACGCTGAAAAGCGCGTTCAGCGGCGTCGACAAACTGCTGCTGATCTCTTCCAGCGAAGTGGGGCAGCGTGAAGCGCAGCACCAGGCGGTGATTGATGCGGCAAAAGCGGCGGGCGTGAAATTTATCGCTTACACCAGCCTGTTGCATGCGGACACCACCACGCTGGGTCTGGGCGTCGAGCATCGCGCCACAGAAGCGATGCTGAAGGCCTCAGGCGTGCCCTATGCCCTGCTGCGTAATGGCTGGTACACCGAAAACTATGCCGCCAGCATTGCCCCAGCGCTGGCGCATCACGCCTTTATTGGCGCGGTGGGTGAAGGCCGCATCTCATCGGCCGCTCGTGTAGACTATGCCGCCGCCGCCGCTGAAGTGATCAGCCGTGACGATCAGGCAGGTAAAGTGTATGAGCTCGCTGGTGATGAGAGCTATACGCTGGCCGAGTTCAGCGCCGAGATTGCTAAACAGTCTGGCGAGCAAGTGGATTACATCAACCTGCCGCCTGCTGAGTTTGAGGCAGCATTGAAAGGCGCCGGTTTGCCGGATGCGCTGGCAGAACTGCTGGCGGACTCCGATGCCGGTGCCGCACAAGGCGGGCTGTTTGATGACAGCCGAGCGCTGAGCAAACTGATTGGTCGCCCGACCACGCCTTATGCCGAGGTGATTAAAGCCACACTGGCAAAATAATGCCTGTTCAGGCCAGCGAAAGCTGGCCTGATTCCCGTCTCGTATGCCACCAAATGATCAAAGCCAAACGCAGTATTTAAGCCAAATAATGGCGATTTTCTTATTTACAGATAATTCTGTGCACTGATTTGAACCACCATTTAAAACATTGCTTTCACTTCCTGAAATATAGCTTGTTGTAATCGCTGTAAATTCACTAAAAAGCCGGATCAATCGACAAGATTTATTACGTTCATAGATATTTCGCATTGTTGTCTCAGCTATTCAAAGCTCTATAATTTGTGCTTTGAGCAACCAGGCAATTTCAGGAGGCCGCTATTAATACTAACCACCAGCAACGTCAAGCTTTCGGGGAACACGAAGCCCATGCTGATCTGGGGTATCAATACGATCCTCACGAATTTATCCGCGAAGGCATGGAGGATTCCGAGCCGGAACCGGAGCTGATCCAGGGTCTGCCCGCGCCAGATGCGCTCACCCCTGCCGATCGCTATCTTGAACTGTTCGAGCACGTACAGATGTCGCGCATATTTCTGGATGGAAAAACATTCCCGGACTGCGCGCCAAAATATGATCCGCTGGATATATTAATCCGCTATCGTCGCACCCGTCGCTCGGCCGAATTCGATCTCGAAAAATTCGTGCACGACCATTTTTATTTGCCGCAGGTGAATGAAAGCTTTTATGTTTCCAATCCGGATAAATCGCTGACGGAACATATTGACGAGTTGTGGCCGGTGTTAACCAAAATGCCGCAGCAGCATTTACCGCACTCATCGCTGCTGCCGCTGCCAAAACCTTATGTGGTGCCAGGCGGGCGTTTTGGTGAGACCTATTATTGGGACTCCTATTTCAGCATGCTTGGCCTCGCAGATGCCGGGCGTGACGATCTGCTGCGCGATATGGCAGACAACTTCGCATGGCTGATCGATAACTACGGTCACGTGCCCAATGGCAATCGCACCTATTATCTCAGCCGCTCACAGCCGCCGGTGTTTGCCCTGATGGTGGAGCTGTTTGAAGAGGATGGGATTCGCGGTGCCAAACGTTATCTCGACCAGCTGATGAAAGAGTATCAGTTCTGGATGGATGGCGCGGGCGAGCTGATGCCACATCAGGCTTATCGCCACGTGGTGCGCATGCCCGATGGCTCGCTGCTTAACCGCTACTGGGATGACCGCGACACCCCGCGCGATGAGTCGTGGATGGAAGACGTGGAAACTGCCAGCAAATCGAGCCGACCGGCTAATGAGGTGTACCGCGATTTGCGTGCCGGTGCCGCATCGGGCTGGGATTACTCCTCACGCTGGTTGCGCGATCCGCAGCGTCTGGCCAGTATTCGCACTACCCAGTTTATCCCTGTGGACCTGAATGCGTTTCTCTACAAGCTGGAGCTGATGATCTCCACCTTGTCACACGCCAAAGGTGAAGAGCTAACGGCGCTGGCGTGGCAGAAAAAAGCCGATACGCGTAAGCAGGCCATTCATCGTTACCTGTGGGATGACACCGCAGGCGTGTACCGTGATTACAACTGGCGCGACGAACGCTTTGGTGCCTTCACGGCAGCGGCTGTGGTGCCGCTGTTCCTCGGCCTGGCCACGCCGGAGCAAGCGCATCTGCAGGCGGTGGCGCTGCGCCAGTTGCTGCTGACGCAGGGCGGTCTGGTGACATCGATGGTAGAGAGCGGTGAACAGTGGGATAAACCCAACGGCTGGGCACCATTACAATGGATGGCGGTAGTGGGTCTGAATCATTACGGCGAAGAGACGCTGGCGACAGAGATTGCCGTTAACTGGCTGACCACGGTGAAGAACTTCTATTCGCTGCATCACAAGCTGGTGGAGAAGTATGACATCAGCGGCGATCGTGCCCGTCCGGGTGGCGGCGGTGAATATCCACTGCAGGATGGATTTGGCTGGACCAACGGTGTGACCCGCAGGCTAATGTCGATGTACGGACATCTGCTGGCGGATTAAAACAGAAAGGGCGCATCAGGCGCCCTTTCTTGTCTCTCATCGTTTTCAACATTACGCAATCTATTACGCATCTGAAGGCAGCAATATTGCTGCCAGACAGCGTCATTAATCGCGGCGCATCGAAACCTGTAGTTATTTATTTCCCTGCAAGAATGCCAGTAAGTCGTCGTTCAACCGATCCTGATGCGTCACCGCAAAACCGTGCGGGCCGTTTTCATACACTTTCAGCTCCGAGCCTTCGATCATCTCGTGTACCAACTTACCGGTGGCTTCAAACGGTACAATCTGGTCGTTGCTGCCGTGGATCACCAGCGTCGGCACATCCACTTTGGCGATATCGGCGCGGAAATCGGTCTCGGCAAAAGCCGTCACACAATCAATTGTGCCTTTCAGTGAGGCCAGCAACGCAATATTCAGCGTCTGCGTCATTACGCCATCTGAAATAGTCTGGCCCGCGTTGGCCCCATAAAACGGCGTGGCGAAGTCTTTGATAAACTGCGCACGATCTTTACGCAAGCCGTCTTTGATACCATCAAATACCGCTTTTTCAACGCCTTCCGGATGGTCATCGGTTTTGCCGAAGATTGGCGTCACCGCGCCCAGCAGCACCAGCCCTTTCACTTTCGCCGTACCGTAGCGACCGATATAACGCGAAACGTCACCGCCGCCCATTGAGAAGCCCACCAGCGTGATGTCATCCAGTTGCAGATGCTCAATCAGCGCATGAATATCATCGGCGAAGGTATCGTAATCGTAGCCATCCCACGGCTGCTCAGAGCGACCAAAGCCGCGACGGTCAAACGCAATCGCACGATAGCCGCGTTCAGCGAGGAAATTTAGTTGGCTATCCCACATATCGGCATCCAGCGGCCAGCCGTGGCTGAACAGAACTGGCTGACCTTTGCCCCAATCTTTGTAATACAGGTTAACGCCGTCTTTCGCTTTGAATGTGCTCATGTTTTTTTGCTCCGTTAAGTGAGTGATGTTGTGTCTGCTAATCAAACTACATTCGGTTGCTGCAAAAACCTAAAGCAGAGATTTTGACAACTTGTTCAAAGATTTTTGCCCTGTGAAGCTGTCAAAAAAGCCTGAACAAGTTGGCCGATTTTTTCCGCTATCAAGCGTCTGGCGGGATTCGTAAGGTTCATACATCGCACATTTACAGGAACACGATGATGAGCCAGCAAAACCCAATGACGCCACGCGGCGGTGCTTTTTCTCCCTTCGCCTACGGGCTGTTCGCCCTGATCTGGACCGCCTCAGTGCTCGGCAACACCGGCAGCTTTATTCGCGATGTCGCCAGCGCCTGGTTAGTTACCGGCTTATCCGATAACCCAACCGCCGTGGCTTTAATGCAAACCGCTGCCACCCTGCCGGTGTTTCTGTTGGCACTGCCAGCGGGCGTGCTCTCTGATATCGTCGATCGCCGCCGTTTGCTGATCGTGGTGCAGATTCTAATGGCCAGCGTCAGCGGCACTCTGCTGGTGCTGTCGCACAATCACTGGCTCACCGTGGAATGGCTAATCGGCCTGACCTTTGTCGGTGGCATTGGTGCCGCGCTGTTTGGCCCGGCCTGGCAGGCGATTGTGCCCGAACTGGTGCCACGCCATGAGCTGAAAAACGCCGTGGCGCTCAACTCGCTAGGCATCAATATTGCCCGCGCCATCGGTCCTGCCACTGGCGGTTTGCTGCTGGCAAGTTTAGGCGCCATGGCGGCCTACGGTGCCGATGTGGCGAGTTATTTTTTCGTTATTGCTGCCCTGCTGTACTGGAAACGTCCGGCGAAAGCCAAAACCGAACTCAACGAACACTTCTTTGGTGCCTTCCGCGCGGGCCTGCG
>Ga0157363_1000332_pt1 | contig 36121 bp, 14 predicted proteins | sample AttsexASBM1_FD_111477 | JGI IMG/M metagenome (GOLD analysis project Ga0157363, IMG submission 111477) | Fungus gardens microbial communities from leaf cutter ant in Ribeirão Preto, State of São Paulo, Brazil - Atta sexdens ASBM1 | ecosystem: Host-associated > Fungi > Mycelium > Unclassified ... | reverse complement strand
TGCATGGAGAATGTTGCGGCCCAAGCTCCGCAACGGAGCCTTATTAAAATAATCCACTCGCCATATGTAGAACTTGCAGATGTGTTTTAATTAACCGAAACAATTTCCTCTCAGAGAGAAATGCCATTTCCTTCTTAAAAGCGTAAGTATGTCTATTTTAAACAGTGGAGATAATCGTACTTTCTTAACGAAAAAATATCAAATAAAAAATAAGAGAAACTACTACATTTAACATTTAAAAAAATATATAGTTGTAATATAAGAGAAATTAATTTTTTTCTTTTCAAAGTCACTTATTTTTCTGTTCACTACGTATATAAATAGCGCATTTTACGGATGCGATCGGATTTTAGTCATTTTACAAATGAGCCGTGTATATTACATCGTCAGCTGTTTTCAATAATGGAAATACTTCAATTATTTCACAAATACCTTATTTTGACTCATCGAATTTGGTAGGATACCTAAAGTCGTTATAAACTATTTATCACTCTTGAATTTTACATTATTACGAGTATGGATTTTGAGCAGCGTGAGTAATACATTTCAATATAATTACCCAACATACGAATAATAGTTGCACAGATTGTGGTTATTAATTCCATTCAATCGTATATATTTATATGATTATTTATCATGGTATTTTACAGTTGTAAATGGAAATTATTTGATAAATATTATAAAATTAGATTTAATTTTTTAGAAGATTTACATATATAAAATAACACAATTATTATTATTATTAAATATAAAATTTAATTTTTTAATCTTAATAAAAAAATTAATTAAAATATTCTTTAACTAGAGAATATAAACGACACTGATCCTATTGCAGCAGCAATAGATTTTTCATCATTATATTCAGCCATACATCATGATTACAAGGGAAACAACATTTCGAATATAATCACGCAATTATTGCATATATATCAACCAAAAGATGGTATCAATACATATGAATATGTGCTGAGAAAAGTTCAAGCTTTACTAGAAGATTGTGGTTTCCAAAAAAAGCATTTATTGCTTTCAATGATTCCTCCTCCAGATAATACATCAGATCAAATGATTAAAGAAGTGTTTCGTACAATTACAGGTTTTACTAAAATCAATCTGCAGGAAAAGTAAGCGATCTCTTTACACAGTACAATCTTTATTATATAATTGTATATCTCATGTATTATTACAATATTATTACAATATTAGCAGCAATACATTTCAAAATATATCTGATATTAAAAATATGGATAAAATAACGGATATTTCATCACCAAAGCAAAATTTGTTATGCGATAAAAATACGTCGAATTTCAAGTCGTCGCTTTCCGAAGCTTTTCCTTTCCGAGGTTTTTCCGAAAGCGAAATTTCTATGATTCCCAATCATATAAAAAATGTAATTCATTTTAACAGATCCATATAATGCGATTTTTCATTTGTAACTGATGTCAATTTAAGTTCTACATATTAATCAATAGGCAGTTTCATCAAATCATCTAAATAATAATTCGAAAAATTGGCTGGAGAAAAATAAGTATCAAATGCCATCTTATCGACAATATCTACTTAATAAAAAGTATTATGTACCGGCTAGAATTAATATGCATAATAATACTATTGCTGAATCACACCCTTGTCACTTGTCTCAAACGGTATATAAAGTTTGTTAGAAGAAAAGAGAAATAAACGAAAAAAGATATAAATAAAATAATTACAAGATATTAATACATTTTAGGATACATGCTCCACGAAGACTAGTAATAATACTGAGATAATAGATTTATCGTGTGCGCAAAATAAGATTCCCCAACAATTTAATGATGTTAAATACAAATATAAAAAATATGAAGATGCATTTGATAAAAATAAAAAATCTGGCATTTCACATATGATAATCGACATTAGTCAAGACGCAACAACTAAGCAGACAATTAAAGATGAGATATATAAAATGGATGTGTGTTGCGATGAAGATCAGAATATTATCATAAGTGTATGTAGATAAAATATAGAGAATTTTAGATTAATTTTAGTTTAGAGCAGTTCTAAAATTAAATTAATTAAATTTTGTAGGCAGACGATCTTTTACCAACACCTAATGATAGACTTAAAACAAGCTTGAACAATTTTTTAAAACGAGCGCAAGAAGGAACTTTCGTTGGTAACATTATTCATTACACCAGTGCCTTTAATATATTTTGTAATTATAGATAATATACAAAATTACAAAATTTCTCATATATGCATACAGAATCGACCTTTCCACGCATCATATCGCATCCACAGGGCTTCTTGAATTTGGTATGTTTTACATCGAACGACCCAAAATCTGAAACATCATCGAAAGTTTTAGAAGATTTTACATCTAATATCTCAAATAGCGATACCAATAGCTGCTTACTTTTAAACAAACAGAACACAAATATCAATATAGAAAAAAATCAAAAAGAATCGATTGAAAGGAGAAAACAAAAAGCTATTACTTATGTTAATGAATTGCAAAAGAAACATAATTCTCAAGAATTTAATAAAATAATTAAATTACAATTACAACAAAATAATTTAGATTATGATATGGAAAAGAAAGCGACTACATTTGAGTGCAAAGATAATACGGAAAAATCAAGACACGGGTAAATGTGTTTATTTTATCGAACGTCTTAGTCACACGTACAATGCCAAATAATAATAAAACGATTTCTAATTTAGATGCGAAACGGTAGAATCAAAATCGAATAATGTAAATTCTGCAAATAATTTTCAAGCTCGTTCAATGTCTGAACTAACTGCATATAAGAAACGATATTATGACACGTTATTAAAGGCTCAGAAGGCGAAAGGTTAATTAAAAAAATTACATTATATATGTATATATATTTAAAATATTCTGTTAAGCAATCCTTCAGACATACTTTGGTGTACTTTGTATGGAATACAATAAAATATTGTGTTACTTAGACATAAAAAGTGTTAATAAATATATTGATTACTTAAATTTGTTACAGTTGCAATATCGAATTCTTTAGCGTCTCCGTCGGGTCATTTAATAGCCTATGATGATCCATATTATTCAAATTACATATGCCAGCAGCAACACCTGCTTCACCAACAGCGTCATACGACAGTGAGACCGCAATTTCCGGCATATCCGACGGATCTATCCGGATTATCGAGTGTACACCGTGATCAATACAGTTGGACGAAATCCATCTGTAAATATTTATTACTAAAGCAATTAAGACTTCAACGGCAGGTAAGAAGATATAGAGACATAAGATTATTCTAAGATATATTTACTTACCGGATATTATTGCAGACATCGCCTCTGTATGCCCGAAATGAAAGGTAATACATTTATGTGCTTAATATAATTGAAATATATCAAAAATATGATCTTTGTTCTATATTGGAGTCGTATGTTATGTGCTATTTTTTCGATTTCTTCATTCTTCGAGTGGTTGGATTCATCGCTACGTTGGACACGTATATCCTTATTCTTCTATGTCAAATGGAAGCGATCAAACAAAATACTGCGTACGTCGTAAAAACTTGGAAAACATAGTTGGAAAATTGAAGGAGATCGAACGTAATAGTATCGATCTTAATAATTGAGCGATTCTAGTACATTAATTCGATGAAAAGTTCCATTGAAGTTACACACGCAAGTGATATTCCTCTTAATTCCTATTTAATATTTTCGAATATCAATTTGAAGAATTGATTAATATAATAGTAATGATAAAAATGTTGAAAATTCATGTAATTGTAGATTGATATTAGATGTATATAAGCTCGATATGAATCTTATTCTAAAATATTCTTTTTCATTAGCCTTGCTCGTGCGTTGAAAATAATTATTATGCATTGACAATGGAAATATTATGGTATATAACGATTTATAAATACATTTCTTGTTAGATATTCCGACCTTCCTAAGGCGTAGCTCTTATGAAGTTTAACAGATTGCGCAATGATTTTGATATTTCCATTTGTATTTCGGACGATTGCGTGACATGGCATACGCGCGAAATATAATGTCGTATTTAGCTGTCGCCAATCAAATTGTGTTTAACGCATTTACTAACAAATGTACATTGTTTTGTTCAAGTAACATTACACAAAGTTCACTCTGACTAGATTTGTGATATATTGTTAAGTAACATACACAATCACACACACAACTCCGCACAGTCAATAGTGTATAATATTCGCCGTTCATTTTACTCCTAGATGTATAAAATGACATTTAAAAGAATATGTGATAATGCTATAACTTAGGTGTTACGTGACTCATGAATCATTTATTGTCTAGATCATTCGCTATCAGTTCGACAAATCACCAAGATGTCATACATCGCATGATATCTTTGCGTCATACTTGGCAATCTGCCCAGCCGTTTTATTTATATTTATATCCATTGTTTTCAGATTTCTGAAAAGACATTCGACTCACGATTCGCCTAACAATCCTACAATTAATATGTCGCTACAGTTTGATGTCCACTATAATTATTGGCAGCATCACATTATTCATTCATATGTAACGAAATATATAAATACAATGACACTATATATATTAATACCTGAATACATTCACATAAATATTAAAACACATTAAAAATACCTAAACAAATATTTCGTATTTGGGACACGTAACACATGTAACGTGACGTCGTTTAGCAAATGAGGACTTAGGCCAGTTAAATTATTCTATTAGGAGAATTAAAACAAATTGACAGGAATTCATTCTGTGAAATTAAGTTTCTAATTTTCAATATCGTAAAGAATACATTCTGTAATTAATTGAATGTGTTCATTAAAATACCTATTTTAATCACAATGATTTTTCCTATCAATTCTTTTTAGCTCACCTGATTTTGAAGGGATCTCAGGTCATATACAGATTTGGATTGTCATGCTATCACTACAGGTCACTGTCAATCGAGCTTAGTATATAAAGAAATCTGCATCTATTAATCGTAATCGAAATTTATTGCCTGAATGATAATTTATTCATACAAATTCTAAGGAAACAGTGCTTTTCATGTATCACAAACATACTGCTATTATTTATTATAACTTCGTTGAAGCAAATAATTTTACGAATATCAAAGTCAAGTGATAGTTTAATCTTTATTATAATAACGATGACTTTAATCCATTAGCTGTCTATTATGTCCTTATCTAATAATACTATTTAACAAATGATGTTTTTATATTTTTCCTGAAAAATTTAAGAATTAGCATTAAAAAGATCTGTTATTATTACAAATAACAATATGGAATGTGAAATAAAATGATATAAAACTACGTGTACGAATTCGAATTACAAGCCTTGGATATAAAGTCATTAAGAAAACTAATCGGTATTACATTACATTTAAAAAGAGCGTTATATTTCCTCTGGCAGTGTTTGTACACTTTGATCTCGCTCAAGGCTAATTGTTTTATTACGCCAAGTGATATTGATAAATTAGTTACTCCTAACAAAACATAATTTATGTTGAGATAATCACTCATAATTCTCAGCATACCAAAGATAAATCATATAGAAAAATTACACACTATAATATCTCCAACAAAACAAGTTGATACTTTATATTTGCCACAACGAAGCTGCTGTATTACATGCTATTTCTCTTTATGAATCTATATGAACACGCATTTCTCTTACACTATTAATTGATTTAAGGTCGACGCATCAAAGTTCGATAAGTGTATAATTTATTTGTGTTTACATTCGCGGCATCGTATCAAAAGACAAAAAATAGCTGTTGTTAGACAAAATAGTTGTCTTAATCAAGATTAGCTAACATGTTTATATTCATTCGATATAATGGTCGTGATACATTGAACAAAGGAGAAACAAGATATTATAGAAAGACTTCTGAAGACTAGATAATGCTGTTATATATTAAAAAAGATTCAATGGAATTATCAATCAGGAAACAAGCGCTTAATAGTTTTCTTCTAAGATGAATTGTACTTCTAACACGATATGTATATACTAAAAAATACTTTGCTCTTTAATTTGATGGATTATTAAGAAGATATAATTGTACAAAAAGTGTTTGACCAGAGTTGACTAGACTCTTTCATTAAAAGATTAATACAATAAATAATACTATTCATTTATAATAATTTTAAAACTACGTAAGACGTACTTATAAATAATGCATACAGGAACAGGGACGGATCATTCTCTTTTAATAACTTAAATCAGCAAAAATCTATTAATTATGTATATGAAAAAATTCAGTTTAAAGATTTAAGATTTAATAAAAAATAACCAATTACAATATATATATAAACATTTTTTAAATTAGTATTATTTAATTTGGTTAATTATAATTAAACTTGTAATTTAAGTGTTTGTTCCGTCCTTGTGCAAGAATGATACTATTGTAATATAATGAGCACATTTCAGAGTGTGAGCTAATTGGAATAATACAATAAATAATCGTTCCACGCATACTATTCTGTTCATACAGGAACTAATGCCAAACCGATCTTCCAATGCAAAGATTAAGTCTTATAATTTTATTAAAAGTCAATAAAAAGTTCTCTCTATATGAAATTATTTTTAGCATTTTTCTCAAAACGTGCTTTAATAAAAATTTAAAATTCTATAAGGCCATTGTGTGAAATATATATTTATAAAGGTATTGTCATTGCAAAATAAAATATTATCGTGATTTTACTATTACACCGATTATTAATAAGTTATCCGGTCATACGCTTAATTAAAACTTAAAACAAAATTTAATTAAGAAAATTACTTTATAATTTTGTGAATATATATTCTTTTCCTTTATTAAAAACTTCATTAAAAGCATCATTTATGATAATTTCATAAACTTCGATTTTCGCATATTTTATAATCACATCGTATTTTTTAAGCATTTTAAAATAAATTAATATGTTTAATTATATAACCAGTTTCATTTCCTTAAATAATATTAAAATTTAATTTAATAAAAGAAGAATCTTGTGCGCTTGTGTTTTAAGAGTTTGCAATTATATATAAATTTAAATAGACAAGTTACAGTCGCAAATTACAGTTGCAACTACCTTGTTTGTATGTAGGATAGAAAGATCGGTCTAGCTGCATTTTATTATGTATGTATATAATCCTTTCAAGGTTTAATATATACAACTTTCTTAAAGAATAGGCGGTTTCTCCCTGCATGTACTAAACGCTTTTTTCAAGTATGCATGGAGCTCAAAATATGTTGGCATCAAAATATGATAGAAATAATTAGTTAAATATATATTAGTGTTACGTGCTATATAGTGGTCTTATACTTATAAAATCCCATTAAAACTTACTTAGATTTATTATTTGGTACATGATTGGAATGAAGTGGCATTATTTGCTTATCAAAGTTGGGCAGTCTGGTTTTGTGATGCAAAACGTCAGGACCCGAACAACTAAAGAAAACCTATCCTCTTGGCAGCAAAATGTACAAGGCAGCAATAATTTTATACAAGATCTTAAATCTTTGGACACATGTTCGTCCTGTAAAATTCGATAACGACGAACTTTATGAGCCCTATAATAAGTCCGAGCTACTTTTTCACCTATTGCATGTACGAAATATAGTAATCTATATATTTTACGTTAACATTCAATTTCATGCACAGTTGAAAACACAGACACAAAATATAAAATCAAGATAGTTTTCTACTTCAGTCATTACGCATCATTTAATATTAAATATAAAATCAGACATTTTGTATGCAAGCAAAAAAAAAGTACAAAATTTCAATTGTAATATCATTACTGTAATTGAATAAAATGTTTATAGACGTAAAGTATATAGATATACTCGGTTTAAAAAATTTTGTTATGTCACAAGTTGTTCACAGAAACTGCTCGATAGAACAAGTTTATTTTTTACCTAAAATGTGTGCTTTATTTCACAAGACGTTCAGGTAAAGCTGTAAGGATCGATAGTTTTGCTAGAACAAGGTTGAACATCATCTGGTGGTGGGCGCCACTGTCCGGACCACATAGCATTACGAACCACATTCGCATCAGTAGTTTCTTCTATACCGTTGCTAGACGTACATTCCGCCTCCCAGTTTCGAAGACCGTTTCGAGTCACTCGATTGATCGATCTAGCTTCATTCATTTCACAATAATTCTGTGCGTCATTGTTCACTGGCATTCGTCTAATTTTACTTTTAATTTGCGTAGTACCACTATTTCTACATTCAGTTTCGGGCCACGGCTGAGACTGCTCCACTGTAGACTGTAGAGGTAACTTTCGCGGTACCCTTCTAGTCTTCGCTTCCTCCGCAGTAACAAGGCTAGCATCGACTTTACTATTACTTGGCGCGGTTCCATCACCGGTTGAGCTACTGTCACCCTCTTTCCTCCGTCTTCTTCGTCTCCTCTCAATCTCAGTATCTTCCCGCCGAGTATCCTCGTTATTCGTATGTGTTTCTAAAATATGTTGCTTGGCTGTAGCCCAATGGTCCTTTCTATTTGCGCCTTGTTTAAATTTCTCGTGATTACTACCGCGATGGCCACCGTTACTAGTGTTCGTATCACTGTCCACGTTACGTTTCTTCGATTGCTGATTTTTCACGGCCCATGAAGCCGGTCTCTTAGGACTACGTTCCTTCAAAGTGACCTGCATTTTAGATTATATTTACACCGTGATTGCTAATCAATACTTGAGCCATAAAACATGCAAATTATTTACCCCAGAGGAAGAAGAATTGTCAACGGGTTTATAAAGTTGGGTTGGAGTATGACTACGAGAATCTTGACCTTTACAACTTGATCCACTACGACAATGTATCCAAGACAGTAAAAATGCTAAAAGAGCACAAAAAAGTCCCACTACTGCTGCAGCAGTTAATTGAGAACGTGTGCGTCTTGGTACCCAACCTCCACTGTGATATTCCCATATTGTACATGCTAGTAATGCGCTACTTGCAGCATATGACAAGCCTATGCCAGTGAATACTATAGCATTCTAGAAAAAAATAATAAACTCTTATACATAACAACATCAACTAATATATCTACACAAGAATTTCTTATAACAATAATAATTACATAAATAGTTTCTGAAACATACAGTATTAAGCTGATATTACATTTATTGTACAACAAATTTTTCAAGCTTGTCGATTGACTATTGCATAGAGAGATTCGAAAACTCTACAGTCAATTAATACAAAAGTTGAAAAATTTGTCATATGACAAATGTAATATTAGTCTTGTAGTGAAACATTACTTACCAGCCTAGTCCAATTTAAAGGAAGGATGTAAATGACATGCGAAATATCAAGGAAGAGAAGGGCTGCAGTAACCAAGAAACAGAAAACAGCTACAAAGATCATGAATCGTAAACGATCTGCTAAAGGCAGCATAAAAATGCTGACCTTGGCAGTGCCAGAACTGCATAAAGTTGCCAAACAAGCTGCAGAAGATATCTACGAAATGCGCTCATTAATTTATCTATATATAACAATTGTAGTAGCTCAAACTTTGAGTTTGTCATATAGTTTCTATATAAAAGTGACTTTACTCACAAGTAATAAGAGTCTAACAACACCCGTAGGTGTTTTAAGATGTCCTTGTATGTCGCAGTAAATAACCACATGGCTTGCACGAGACCAAGGCATGGTGTTTGATGAGCCAGGTCTATGATCACTATTACCATAGTGACCGTGATAATTAGCATGCGAATCCCAAGAGTGGACTGTCGAGTTCACCCCTGGCGAATCCAGCTCTGATGATTGGGAGCTGATTTGCCCCCCTGTCCTACTGCCTGCTATTGATACAATATTAAAACCATGTATATATTCGTATATGCAGTTATATAGATATACAATAACTCTAATAAAAAATAGAAAGACAAGTCAGTGTTAAAATTTTAATAACTATACATTATCTTGATTTTACAAAGTGACCATAAAACAATTATTGATATAGCAGATATGGAATTTCAACTTTGTTTATGTATAAACAAAATTCCATATTGAAGTGATATTAAATAATACACAAATATTAATTAAAACATTGAAACACATACCAATTTCGAAGTCTTGAATGTCTTCGGGTTTAGAATATATAGCAGGTGGTGACTCCAGGTCGCGTATCTCTTCTAGAAGAAGCACTTCTATTTCCTCGGCTGCGTATAAGTCCGAGACCGAGCGAATAGGATAATGCCGAGTCTCGCTCATTACTTAGGTGCGCGCACTCATTTACTCCTTCCTGCCTGCAGTCGTATCTTTCTATTTGATTTACCAGCCACCATTCGTTGTCTAATCGATTCGATAACAAGTCCATTCGTCTATCAGCCATCCTCTGCATATACCATGTGCCATTTCTACCTTTGCAGGCAAAAATACTTCTCCGCCTTCAAGCCATACACCTGTTAATAAAAGAAAATACTTAAAAGCTTATACTTATACTTGCTCTTCCAGTACCATTATTTTAAGGTACAATCAATATCATATTTTCTTAAAACTCTTATTCAATTTCAATATATGAAAAATTAATAAAATATCATCTAGTTTTTATTATAGTAAAACTTATTACTGCTAAAGATTTCAAGTATATGAGAATTTTTTTCAGATTTTTATATAGTCTGGAACTATAAAACATATATGCTGATTCTCTGAATGGCATATAAACTATGTAGAAAATTACAGAGTAGTGCCGAAGGGTTAAAATAATTTGGAATAAACAATTTGAAGTTTATAATAAAATTAATATAACAAAAAAAATAGAAACATTAGAGCTATAAATATTTAATACACATTATTTCAATCAATTAAATTTGTGACATTGAAATGTAATTTCGACAAGAGATGTATCAATAGTAACATCTCAGGAAGTGAGCAATTTCTAGATATATTTTTATATTTTTTATTCGATACTACATCATTGAAAATCGGCAAATCGGCGCAGCTATCAAATTTGATAAACAAACGTGTTACTGTCAAGCACATGATATTTGTTTAGCACAAAATTGTCGCGTCAGTCTGGCTGATGCACCAGAGCTTATGGTACGAGAAAGATTCAATCCGATCACATTGACGATAAGGTCGACCTGCAGCATATACGGTCGAGCGTCGAGATTACTTCAAACTCTCCGTAACAAGTCGTCCTATTCCGATCAAATCGTTTGGGATCCACATGTTGATGTTGCCAGAGTTCGTTCTAGCGTTCCCGGACGCGCCGCACCGTATCGCGAACATTATCACCCGAAACAGGAATGGTTACGGAAAACGTACCTTGAATTTACGATCGTCAATCGCGACGCGTAGATCATATTTTTCGGAGATTTTTCACGTAGCCAAGCTCGCTGGCCGTCCAACGGGTAGCCGCCATTGCCTTTTTGCTTGGTTTTTGCCCATGGTCCGCTGTCCGCGTCCGTTACGACGACCTATAAATGACAGATGGGGCAACCTGTCTCTCTCGCTCTCTTGTTTATTGGATTTATTACCCTTATTGGACGAAGGACAAAAAATGATTGTGGGTATTTTGCAGCAAGAGAATTGTCCTGATCGTTCTCTCTGCATTTAGAGTTATCTCGTTTATTTCCTCAGAATGTAGAGAGAATTCTCTAAATTATAATTACAGATTCACAGGATATTGTATAGATGATAAACGAAATTATCGTAAACGAAATTATCGTGGTACTAATTAACCTACTCCCTCTAGATATCCTGGACAAAAAGTAGTTGATCAACTAATCAGAAATTTGATCCAGTTTGATTTATAGTGGAAAGAAGGATGACTTTTCATATACTGCGGCAGCAATTCGTTATTATTGGTTAAAAATTTTTAATGACGCACTTCCGCCACTTCTGGCGCAAAATGCATTTTGCTCGCATCGAAATTCAATCGAACGAACATTGATCAGGAAATGGCACTAAAGGAACAAAGGGCTTTCGGAAATCGAGAAAGTCCGAAATATTTGTAAAAAAAAAAATGGAAATATTATCGCAACAGATATTTAAAAAAATTTAACAAAGAATGGCATCTCGAATGAGAAAATATATTTATAATTAATTAATTATTTTTAATAAATATTAATAAGTTTAATATGTAAAAATAAGTCATGATCTCAATTTCCGATTGACATCGAGAACGTGAATAATAATCACAATTATTGCAATTTTTTGAAATGATTATTATAAAGTGATTTTATAATTAAGAAAATTACAGTTTATTCTAAATTTTAGAAATTTTAATGTTTTGCTTTTTGAGCAGCAAATGCAATTGAAACAATTATGAAAATTTTGCATCACATAACATTTTTGCTGCTGCAGCGTGCTGTGCATGAAAAGGCAATTTAAAAATAAATTTTCACGAGCTGCTCAAACGCTGGCTGTTTCAGTGACAAAAAAGATCACGTGGCTAAAATTGACGAATATCAAGCATCCATTTTGAACACGTGATCATTTTTTGTTGCTAAACCCGCTGGTTAGAACAACTCGCGAAAATTTAGCTTCAGTTCGGATTTACAATAGGTGCTTTAAGCGTTAAGCCATAAGAAATTGACTAACTATAATTGAATGTGAGGAGAATAAGGGGCACAATAAAAGGAACAGGGAACAGAGAATAGAAAATAAAAATTTCAACCTATCAGAGATCATGCATTGTGGAATACACAGTTTCCGATAGGTTGAAATTCGTATTCTCTGTTCCCTGTTTCTTTTGTTGTGCGGAATTCCTGATTCATTGTGATTCGTTCATTTTTTATGGCTTAAGACTTAGGGTCTTAGGATTACCAATCTAAGATTATCCAATTACATGCGCGGTTGCCAGATTTACCTAACAGGTAAAATTTATCAAAAAGTGAAACAACCGGATCTTAAAAATCTATTGTAGATTCAGACAGAGTAAAACTTGTTCTACAATAAGCTCGCGAGCCGTAAAAAATTAACCAATTATAGTCGTTTTTTTTCAATTATAGCTGCGTTTAACAGTTAAATGAGCGCTCGCTGCTATTTGTCTTTTTCTAGATTTAAAATTCTGATTGGATGATCTAAAAGAATAACACCAATAACAGTGAACACTCACTCAACTATTGAGTCTGCTGAATGCGCCTTATGAGCGATTATCGTTCTGAATGCATCCTATGATAAGACGATGACGAAAACAGCAAATCAAGCAATTCAATGCCGAGCCGTGAAAACATTTTCAACTTTCTGTGCTGCCATATTGCATTAAACTGATATCTCCTCTTGGAGCCAGAGACACAATTGGCAACATCGAAAATGTCCCTGGCAACATCGAAAATTTTCCCCTCTACTTCTGCTTTACCAATTGATGCAGCTTTCTTTTAGTAGAGGCGGCATTATACAGTGTCTGTAAAATTAATAAAAAAATGTCGATTTTGAAAAAAATATGATTCCGGTAGCTCTTCTCTCTCTCTCTCTCTCTCTCTCTCTCTCTCTCTCTCTCGCTAATAAGATTCATTTAAGTTTTGGTTTCGGTTTTAGGCCAAAATTGAGTGACAACCGATCAACATTCATTTTCGGTTTGGTCGGACTCTATTGTTTGAAGCTCGTGCCAAATTTTTGCACTTAAGTGTAAAAACTTGGCATCAAGTTTCTCAATAAAATAGCGCGCACTGTTTTCATGCGTATCGAAACGCCTAGTGAAACATGTCAGTTTGGTTTACTGTTTATCTTTTCTTAATTCTAAAAATTAGAAAAAGATAAAGAGTAAAATTGAACTACGATTCAATCTCTGAAGTTATAAATCTTACATTACTGGAATTGAGTATTAATCACTTAAATTTTAACAAGGATGCAAATTCTCATGCGAAAGCACCTTTAGCTAGAATTAAATTGAATAAAGATTGAAGAGAGATCTTGGGGTTTATTATGGTTCTTAAAACGGTGAATATTTCGAAAGTAATCGAATTTATTAAAATATTTATAACTTCATTAGTTAACACCTAGTGAGTTTGCTCATTTTTGTAATTTTCACTTCATCTAAAAAATTCGTAATATAATTTTTCGTATGAAGGAGTTATAAAGTGCGATTAAAAAGGTTCATGAGTCATCTCGATAATTTTAATTAAATATTCTAAAACTAAATATTCTAAAAATTTGTGATAATTTACGACGAAGTTTGGTCCACAATTCGGTATCGCTACTACCGATATTCATATGAGGGCAGTCTAAAGGCGCACACGGTCGATAAGGACGGTAGCCAATGGCGAACGCGCAATTCACATTTCATCACATTTCACGATCGTGGCGTCGTGCGCGCTCGTGTTGGCAACTGGGCGGCCTCGAAGTGGAGTCTTTTTGCTTCCCATTTTGTTTCGTGTGCGGCAACGTCCACGGTTCACCGTGGTTCGTTCACTGACGTTTCCGCTGTGCCATCGCATGGCCGACGTGTGCATACCGAGGCTCGCGCTCGCGTGGTACTCGCCGTGTGACGAATCGCGTCGCCGCTGAAGAGGACCAGCTCGTCGCGATAACGTCGACGTGTCGGGCACACTGATCACACCGTAACGATCCTCTGAAGTGAGTACGAGGACGGAAGGTATACCGTATAATAGCCACGAGCAAAGGTGGCCGTACGGCGCGTGCTTAAACTCGAGCGTTTAATGCCCGCGCGCGCGACACCGAGCGTTAGAGAGAAAGAGAAAGAGAACACGAGAAAGAAAGAGAACGAACGAACGGAACGGGCGACCGCCCCTGAATGAATGGCTATGTCGACCACGTTCCTCCGTGGCTGACATAATCCGGTGTGAACTGGATCGGTGCGGTATTTCCTAACTACCGATAACTCTCCGACCGTAATTTTCACAGAGAGGAACCTGTGGCAAGATCCGATTCCCCGTCGTCGACGTGGGTCACATTTCCTGCTCCATTCACCCTCGTCATTATCATCGTCGTCGTCCTCCACGTCCACCTTCGGGCGGACCAGAGCGCGCGTGGCAGCGATTAAATTTTCAGCATCTCGGGCACCAACCCGCCGTAACGTCGCGACCACGCGTCCCCACGCACATCCGCAGCGATGTCGAACGAGGAGACCTCCGCCGACCGCAACGTCGAGATCTGGAAAATCAAGAAGCTCATAAAGAGTCTCGAGATGGCCAGAGGGTAAGTAGGTCGGCTCCAAAGTCCTCGCGTTTTGTGCTGTCAGCTGTTACCGTTATCACTGCACGAATTTCCTTGACATATGGCTTGGCGAACCATGTGCTCATTCACCAAGTTCCGTAATTTGGGCTTCTGGATCCTATACAAGAACCGCTTTTATTGCGACTGACAGACGTTACTGGAATTTATCGTGGAAAATGTATATAGGTCTCGTCTTATATAAGTGGATTTCTCCAAAATTGTCTTTTAATTATCTCTGCGGCATACTTATAGATGGAAGGTTGACGTGTTTGTCTTTACAGGAATGGCACGAGTATGATTTCGTTAATCATACCTCCAAAGGACCAAATATCGAGAGTGAGCAAGATGCTGGCGGATGAATTCGGTACAGCGTCGAACATTAAGTCACGTGTAAATAGATTATCTGTTTTGGGTGCAATCACATCGGTGCAGCATAGGCTAAAGCTATATACAAAAGGTAATTGATTTTTATCTATATATATATATATACATATATATCAATAAGAATATTGGAATTGTATACACTTACAGCGTTTGACTCTTTTTAATGTAAAATTATGTTTCGATTAACTTTTGAGTCAGATTAGATATCATTCATACATTGAACATTAATCATGCGTTATTTATGCATATTAATGTCTTTTAGTGCCTCCAAATGGCCTGGTAATTTATTGTGGAACTATTGTAACAGAAGAAGGAAAGGAAAAGAAAGTCAACATCGATTTTGAGCCTTTCAAACCTATCAATACATCTTTATATCTTTGTGATAATAAGGTGTGTTTATTTTCGCAAATGTGATATAAGAAATATGATTTTTTACACAAATTACATTGCGTTTTATAGTTTCACACAGAAGCACTCACGGCATTACTCGCAGATGATAACAAATTTGGTTTTATTGTAATGGATGGTAATGGAGCGTTATTTGGAACGCTGCAAGGTAACACCCGCGAGGTGTTACATAAATTCACCGTAGATCTTCCCAAGAAACATGGTAAGTAAGAGAAATTGGAAAAGATTTTTGTTTTTATCCCAATTTTGTCATTATTGTTTGTTTAGTTTGTTTAATCAATATAAGATATTGATATCAAAGATGTATGTTTTTTTTCCTTGTTCTTTAATTGATCCTCGGTTCTTCAAGTGTAGTCATATTGGTCAATAACAAGTTCTATCAACTAACTTTTAAGCCTTAAACCTACAATTATATAAGCGTAGTTATAAGTGATTGTAATTGTAAGAATTGACTAATCATAGTCGAAGATTTTCCTCATATTTGATTGCAATTGATTAATTTTTACAATTACAATCACTTACAACCATGTTTACGCAATTGTGGAATGAACTTTATATCAAACTTCAACTTTAAACTTATTTTTTAATCAGGAGGAAACGTAATCGGTATAATAGTTATGTTCCTTAATCCAAGACACAATTGGGATTCTTACTCATATTGAGTAACTTAAATGCAGAAAAAATCCTGCATATTTGAGGCGTGGATAGGATCGAACTCGGATCCACGGATTAGTAGTTCGTGGACCGAGCACCGAGCTACCCGACTTTTTGAAAAAAAGATATATGTCACAAAGAAAATATTGATTTCAGGCAGAGGTGGTCAATCTGCATTGCGTTTTGCCCGATTACGCATGGAAAAACGGCATAATTATGTTCGAAAAGTAGCTGAAGTCGCTACTCAATTATATATCACAAACGACAAACCTAACATCGCTGGATTGATCCTTGCGGGTAGTGCCGATTTTAAAACGGAACTTAGTCAATCCGATATGTTCGATCCAGTAAGCAAAATTCTTTTTAGAAAGATTTTTTTTAGAAGATCGCATTTTCCGTTGTTTTATTATGTCACGGACGATGGTTTGGCAAAAGCTAAATCTTTTTGATTTTATTATAATTTTTATGCGAAGGGATTCCAACCTTTATTCTAAAAGTCTGAGCTTTTTAAAATTATTTATTACTGTTGAATAACGTTTATCATATTTTATAATTTGTGATTATGATAAACATCATCAATTGAACAATTATTATTTGAAGATTTCCAAAAATGATAGTTTGCTTATCTCTATTTTGAGATTAAATTTATATCTCGTAGGCATTGTTTTTATCAGAGTGGAATGTTTTTGTTGAATATTCTTTGTATTATATTTATGCGGACAGCAAGTCCAGGAACCGATCTCGAACTGTTTGGTGTTGTTAATTTTCCAAAATCTCCATTATTTACAATTAATTTTTTTGAATACATTTGTGTTATAGCGATAATATGTTATAGAAATAAAAAACAGAGATTGTTTCTTTAATTAGCTTTCTAACTTATTAGTTTCTTTAATACATGATTTTTTTTTTAGAGATTGCAAGCTAAGGTTATAAAGCTAGTTGATGTATCATATGGTGGCGAAAATGGTTTTAATCAAGCTATTGAATTAGCGGCCGAATCTTTGCAAAATGTGAAGTTTATTCAAGAGAAAAAATTGATCGGTAAATATTTATATGTTAATTAAAATGTAATGTAATATTATGTAATATATATGTATTTAATAATACATATTTATATTGGATTTCTGTTTTATTTAGGGCGCTACTTTGATGAAATTTCTCAAGAAACTGGCAAATATTGTTTTGGTGTAGAAGATACGTTGAGAGCCTTGGAATTGGGTAGCGTCGAAACTTTAATTTGTTGGGAAAATTTAGATATTCAACGATATGTCCTGAAAAATCATACGAACGCTGAAGAAAAAGTACTACACTTAACGCCAGAACAAGAAAAAGATAAAACTCATTTTACTGATAAGGAAGTGAGTAATCAAAACAATGTTAGAAATGAAAAATAAAAATAAATTTTTAATTAAACTAAATAACTAAAAAACATAATAAAGTCAGCACTTTTCTTTACAGTATGAAGAAACTGCTGATTTTATCATGTTTTTATTTATATTTAATTTAATTAAAAACTTATTCACATGTTGAAGACTGTCAAAGATTAAACAATATCAATTATAGATATGAACGTTTTCGTATTCTTATTATCCCCTGGTTGGCTTTCCGATTTCTCTTGGGGGGGTCATAGTGTCAGAACGTATTATATGTATCAAGCTTAGACCCTCTTTGGGAAGCAGAGACTTGCTTATTTTGACTTTTTCAATAATAATATATTTATTCACTCTTAGAATTAGTGGGACTTACAGTTTAACGCTGATCCGAAGGCACAGGTTCTCTTAATCATCAGATGGACTCATTTTCGGCTCCTTAAACGCGAAAAATCGCATATATAGGCGCAGATGAAATCGAATCCAGGTCTACAGATCACGAGCGACAAGTTACTCGACACTCCAAGGAATAATACGAATACGAAAACCTATTTGTATCTCTAACTGATATTGTCTAATCTTTGATCACAATAGTCTTTAACATACTGTGAAAAAAACTAATGACTTTGTCATATTTTTTATTAATTCATTTTAAATTTAATTTTTGATTATTTTTTATACTTTATCTATATTTTTTATAGAGTGGGGTAGAATTGGAACTCGTAGAATGTCAACCACTACTGGAATGGCTTGCAAATAATTATAAAAGTTTTGGTGCCACTTTGGAAATTATCACGGACAAATCTCAGGAAGGATCCCAGTTTGTTAGAGGTTTTGGTGGTATAGGAGGTAAATTTCTTTTATACATGTTTATTATTATTATTTTTAATTTTATAAGCCATATTCTAGCTCCCTATTCATCATAAAATATATAAATTTTTATATTATAATTATAAAATTATAAATATAAGGTCCTAGAAAAACAAAACATAATGAAGAAAAACGGTTAAATAAAATAAATAGAAGAGTAAAAAAATAGAAATTTAAAATTAGGAAACGGTATCAAAGAATTTTGATACCTATATTTGAAATATTCAAATAATATGTACACATATATGCTAGGCTTTTTTAAAATACCATCTGCGCATTTAACTTGCTGTAAAACTTTATTTATTGTTAAGTTATAGTGTAGTTGCGTTTTATGGGTATACAATGTCTCTAAAAGCCAATAGATTAATGTTGCTAGACACCAGCAAAGTTTCTTTTGTATGGAAGATAAATTTTTTCGAACTGATATTAACTATGGAGTATATCTTGGTGTATAGGAATCCTCCGCTACAAAGTTGATTTCCAGTCACTGCAGGCCGATGAGCCTCTTGATGATGTTGACCTTGATGATTACTAATTTCATCCGTGAATTACTCAGAATCGACCAGGTAGCTTACTCTCTGTCTTGCGTGCGTTCACTTACATCTCGTGTATTATAAAGCATATTATTTGCAAAGCTGGACAAATTTATCGTTTGCTTTATTTGTTGCATCTTAATGTTTTGCATTAAATTTCTGATGGTGTAATTGTAATGATTTAATTATAATCATAAGTATAAACAAATTAATAGATTAATTCTATATAAAATCTCTAAATTCTATATAAATCTCTTAATATAAATCTCAAGTTTATAATTAGCCAAATTTTTATCTCAATTTATATAATCTCAGTTCATCTCATTCATTTTTTCTTATCTTGAGGAATGTGAATACATTTTGTCAGTAACATCTTACACATAATAAAATTTAACTATTAAACATGTAAATATTTACATAAATGAATTTAAGGTTTTCTGAAATTAATATATTTTGTTTTATAATACATAGAAAGATAATTACAGTTATTAGAAAGATAATTACAGTTATTGTAAAATACTCTACTTTTGAATAATTTATAAATACAAAGATAAATTTGTCCAAAAATTCACGATTTCTTTTATTGGGTTTCTCACTAAATAGTTTGTTTCTTCTGCAAATCTGTAGTACATATGCATATGTGTCTCTTAAAATAAGTTTGAATGTGGTAATAAACATTTTTAATTTACATTTCTCAAAGTATTATATTTCTTTTTTTCTACGAATAAAGTCTGAGAGTTCCCGCTGTCTTTCTTTTCTTTCTTGGTGATAAACGCATATAAAGAAAAATCTTACATACATATATATATTATATATATATATATATGAGATATGGATAACTCTGTTTATATACAGGGTGAGTTGAAATCTTCCAGTCTTCTATCTTTTCCTATCGCGGCGTTGTTAGATTCGTACATTGTTGATCTCATAATTGGAGTAGTAGATACAATACACACAGTGGTTGATTCATTGGAAAATAGTATTGCTTGATAGTTACATATATTGCTACAAATATATAGCCACATTCTTATTCATTTAACACATGTCATCTTCGATCTTCGTACTACGGTACTATCGTACACAACGAAAATCCGTTACGAACTAGAAAGACCGTGTTCACAGGAATGTGTTATAAATAAATTGATTGCTAACGCTTTGAAATGTTAGCTTTTAGGCAACAATGACAAGTTTTATTATCATTACTAAGAATATAACTACTTATGTCTATGTCTCATCTAATGATATTTATTTTATTGATCAAAATTAATTTTTAAACATGTTTCACGTACACACTGTTTGATAATTCTTGATTCAATGCATTATTATTCACACATATAAATTATAAAAATTTTGCTGAATGGAAATACGCAATTTTTTTTTCAATTTACTAAATCTATTTTTTTTTTGTTCTACAATTATAGTACAAAATATGTTTTGTATATACAAAATATGTATGCATGATAACTTTTATGATATTTTTATTCTATTTTTTTAAAAATAGAATTTTGTATTGCATATATTTAACATAATTTTTATTTGTCATCAATTATTATTTTGTGTACAGTATTTATACATACATTTTATTGAATTTATTTTATATTATTATGCTATAGACGTCGTATAGATTAGACTATATACTGATAATCTTCATTGATATTAGATATCGTAGTAAGCGCATGTACATTCCTTTAATATAATTGTATACTTTAATTTCTATAATATATATTTCAAGAAAGAAAAATTTATAATTTGGATTCTGCTTCAGTTAAATGATCTCATTTTGTATATAACAAAATTGATTTATTTTATCAAGAAAATAAAAATTGTAGTTTACATTTAAAAATAATTTATATTTAACACACACATGCAAAAATATTATTAATGTAATTATCTTAACTTTTTATTTAGATGTCTTTCGACATATATTGTGTCAGTTTCACAAATATTAAAACATTTTCATCATAAAATTTTTATTGTCATACAAGAAGCAGGAAAGTAATCAACAAGATCATACATTATTACACGCTATATCTTAAAGTTTATTAGCTTTCAATATATTTCTTTTATTATACCCTTTGCCCATGCTTATAATGAAAAATAAAAAATGATGTAATATATTCCAATGCATGTTAAATAATAAGCAACATTAAGTTCATCATCACAGATAATATATATTTTATAATTTATAAGAGAGAGGTAATATCGAAAATTAGATGTTAATCTGAAAGTTATGAAAAATGCTATGAGAAGTGTTATCTCTGATAATGAACACAAGTATCGTGCAATTATGATATTTATGATGAGTATTTACGCTTTCACATAGCAACTGCTTAAAATAGTTAAAATATAGTTGATATTTTTCAAATGCTAATCAGTATCTTATTTTTATTAGCTTGCATATTGGGAAAGGTACAGTACATGTTTTTTATTAATTAATAACAAAGAATAAAAATCGATTTAATCATTTAATCATAATTTACATCTCAATATTATAATTGATGTACTTTTATACATATGTATTTGCATTTCTTATTTTATTAATTCTTTACAGTTATAATTTTTGTTATATAGTAACGCGCGTATCTCAAATATTTATATAAATATTAATTTATTTTAAATATATTAATATAAGTTTACAGATTTTATTATTTTATTGTACATGGTCGTCTCTCCTAATCACTAAAATATATAATATTAATTTGTGTTGTCTTATATCATTTCAAAATTAATGATAAAATGTTCAACTAATATCATATGTTTCTTTTGGACACTGCTTTCTTTGTACAATAGTTTTTTTTCAAAATGCTTTATTTAAGTTTTGTGTGTTCTATAAATTATGATGTTTTACTATATATGTATTATAAAGTACAATATATAAAAATATATTTCTCCTGTATAGGAAAGCGTTGTCCTAAAATACAAATTTTATTTAAATTTATATAATTTAGCACATACAGCCGGTCACAGAAAGGTTGCAATACTTTTTTCGGAATGTCAGCTTACTCATCGAGCTTTGGTATTTGAACCAAAGCTTTTTATTTATGAATTCATGAATAAGAACCAATTGCTCGATAAATAAATTGCATTCCGAAATCCATCGAAAAAAAGTGTTGCAATCTTTTTGGGACCAATTGTACATAGCGTATTATCAATTAATGCTAATTGTAATTGTGCAGTTTTTATTATTATATGTATATTTGCTTATATACCATTACATATTGCTCTATTTATAATTGGTTTTTCACATAAATATTTGATAATTTTATTTTCATATAAAAATATTTTATTTTTTAGCAGAAATTTTTTAATGATTCACTCTCTTGCATGTATCTTTAAATGTATATCTTACAGGTATCTTGCGGTACAAAGTGGACTTTCAAAGTATGCAGCTGGACGACATCGAGACTGATGGTTTTGATTTGGACGACTACTAAGTCCATGACTCAATCGACATTTGGTTCTCTTAGCTTCGGAGAAAGCAGGGACTTGAGTATGTTCTTTCTCATGATGCCCCAAGAAAGAAGCGTAAAGAAAATATGTTTCAAAATTTACAATACAGCACGTACGATATCGTCATAAAATTATTGTCTAGAATTTACCAAACATGAAGCAGTTTGTAATTGATACACGAAAGAGAAGAGTACCAGCGAATATGGCGCGGCTGATATAATCCATGTCTATAAAAGAAAAGGCGATTCGAAGACTGTGACACTTAATTAAGCCAGCTTGATACCTGCCTATTCTCATACATTCACCACCTTATATTACAATTTATGGTCTTTAATTATTCACAGGGATTCCTTTAAATAAACTACGCGCTCTACAGTTCCGAATACAAATGTACAGTGTATGGTGGTTCGATTGTAATTTTATATTAAATTGATGTTTGTCATCTTATCATAAATTTTACGAGAAATGAGTGTTTGAGCTACAAGAGTGGCTATAGCGTTATTTTGTTCAGACACAATCATGAAAGAGCTGTAATAAACTGATTATTATGAACATACAATTGCGTATCGTGCATTCTACACCGATATTTGCAAAATTCATACGGAGAAGAGTTCTGTAAATAGATGTCAATTTTTAAAAACGGCACAGTTGCCTTAGACATAAGTTGAGGTCGCGTACACGATCCACGGAGTAAATGAAGTATTTCCGTCTTATGCAGTGATACACACTTGTAAACGTAAGGACAGATAATTCCTCGCAATTCTACATTGCTCCGTTGCTGGCTCTTGGCTCTTAGATTTTTGTACATTCACACAATTGTACATAAGAAACGCTTCGCAAAAGTATCGAAGTAATTTTTCATTGTTATAGTGGTGCACCTCAGTGAAGAGAAAGATATTCCCCGCAATATTTAAACAGTTACTGAAGATATATTACGAAATTTATTTTAACATTGTTAATTTAATTTGCTTATTCGTATGATGCCTCTGTAATAAATGACGCTATGTATGTATAAATGTGAAAAGAATGTAACGTGCAATTTTGGTGAAGTATCCTTTATGAAAGAATACTGTATAGAGAGCGAAGAATTTCTCAAAGAGTCTCGAATGTTGTGAGATTTACTCGACGAAAACGATGTATCGTTATTTAATAATGTATCTACATTATTTGCGATATTGTTGTACACCTTGCAGAGACAAAAACAGGCGCACAAGAGAACTTCATCAAAGTGGAACGTACGAGAAAGATCCGATTTTGCGATATGTGCACAACGAATTCCAGAACGTGATGGTTCGAAGTATTTGTATATCTGTGTATTGTCTCTCAAGATACCCAGATGTTAATTACCGGCTTAACGTTTCTTCAAATTTTTATATGTAAACATCTTCTCATTATAGGAGTCTAGATAGTTATTTATTTCTATACATCGGTGCGACTACGTTTCTGCTTAGCGGAACATCCATTTAAGTACGCAAGATAGATAAATTAAGAAATCAATAAATATCAATGCATGAAAGTGAGAGAGAAAGAGAAAGAATGAGAGGAAGAGAGAAAGAATGAAAGAAAGGAAGAGAATAGGGAAAGCCTTGTAATCTTTGTTTTAAGGTAAAGGTAAAGGTACATGGAAATATCGTCCACGCGAGTTGCTTTAATAACCGGATCGATGACGTACTTAGATTATGGCTTGCCTATGATCTCTACAAGCATAGTTATATAATGTATAATCTATTAATATGTTCGTCATTGATTATTTTACTTCCACATTTTGCCAGTGAAATGTGTCTTTTAATCGAAATTGTTTCCTTAATATCTCATTAGTCATTACATTTTGTATCCGAAGGAAGGCAACACGAGAGCGTAATCGTTGAAAATTTTATCCTGGCTAATATTTTTCAGAGTACAATTTTATTGTAATGCTTCACGTTTTCGTATATGTGTATCACACGTGCTGTTCTAAAATGAAATCTGTTTTTGCTGGATTACAAGTATACATGGATCATAGCTAAGGATTGGGAAAGAAATTTTTGATGGTACTGCTGCTCATTTTGTATGAGATTTATGCTTTGTCAGGTGACAAAGAGGAAGATTGAAATAATGAGAGATACAAAAATATTCTATATATATATCCATGTGTTAATTCGAAAAAAATGGCAAAAATAAATTTTTCGAAAAATAACGTAATCTTTTTACAACACAGTATATAATTTATTGATTAATATAACTATCAATTTATAGTTCTCTCCCACATACATATATATATATTTTTTTGCACATGATTCTCTTTAATGATTAATATTTTTTCAAAAAATAAATTATATATGTATGTACAAAGTACGTGAGAGCTACGATAAATCGGTGTTATCATAGTGTATTCAAGAGATACAATTTTTTGGAATAATAATTAGTATCTCATGTCAATACTTGGAAATTTGTCGAATAACATTATTTCCAATCTTCCTTTTCTCACGCATATTTTACTCTCGAAATTTTATATAAAAGAAAGAGAGTAACGTGTCATCGTAATATAAAATGCCGACTAGAACTGGACAACCATAGGATATTAAACAGTACATGAGTGAAAAAATACAATCTATGTTTCTCATATAAACAGATGATTAGAGTCCGGAATTGTTATACTGGCATAATACCTCGCGGAAAATTGTATGCATCAATTGCTCTCAATTATTGCAGTTTTTGTGTAATCAAGCATTTAACGTTGATTTATAATGGTTTATGTCAGCGCAATACTTTCGGATCCAATCACAGTTCTTCATATTTAGAAACTTATTGATGTCCACCTTTACTTAGACCGTTCGTATCCCGTTTATAAGAAGGAAAAGAACCATAGTTTTCTCGCCACGAGAAAGGTACAAAATGGCTCTACCGGATAGGAAAACAGTATAATGATTTACCTCAGCCTAAACGTAAATCTCAAACAACCGTAATTTAGATAAACGTAGTCAAGACGACGTAGTGATTTTTATACAATTGTTGTACCTGGCTGTATCAAAACGTTTCTGCTCGCTGTGTACATTTCGGACAGAGAGAATTCAATGTATTTCATTTCGGAAATATGCAAGAGATACACTTTTAGGATTTCTTTATATTTGTACATTTCATAAAATGAAAAAAAAAAGAAGAAAAGAAAACTGATAATACTGACAATAAACAAAAGGATATCAAACGTTTTGCATTTGTAGATTTTAAGATATAAAATATAGGAGTAAGTATCAGTCACGATTAGTAAAATTTACGTCTCTTATTTTTAATTGATGATAAAAAAATACAAATATTACTTTAGATGGCAAATTCTACTAATTCTTGCATTTTTATCTTTATCACAGCAAATATTAACAATAATACTAATTAAATTAATACATACAGGTAACAGTATCGCACATTTCAGCAACCTACATTTATTTTGTATACAAATACCTTATCTTTACACGTGCCTAAAACACGTATTACGTGTTTGCATTCCAATCATTTCATTAATTTTCTCTATAAATATTTATAATACTTATTTAAAAAATATATATATTGTGAGCAATCAGATTGACATTAATCTTCATTCGGAACTAGAAGATTGAGATTGGCATCTTTCACTACAGAGCCCAGGAACTTTTCTTCGGCGCCGCGAATGGATAAAGTCTCTGCGACGATAGCAGTCTTCTTCTCATCCATCATAGCTGCTCTGATCCAATTCGAGCTGCTGCACTTACCACAGCTGTGCGACGGCATACGATTCAGGCTGACAGTCCGGTTGCCACAATCAGCGCACTTGAAGAATCTCTTAACAGCGTCCATCACGCGCAACGGGTGTCGTTGCTCCTTACACATGTCCGACGCTGAGAACGCTGTGTACTTGCATAGCATACACTTCACCGCTTTGCAATTGAGCTTGAAAGTACTCATCATCTTTTCCTCCATTCTCTCCTTGGCTTCTAGCTTGTTAAAGTATTTCTCCTTCTCTTCGTCATATGACTTCTCGATCAAGTCTGCGTGCGAAGATTTTGCTTCTAGCATTTCTTTGAATTTATCGTTTATGTTCGCTTTTTTTGCATTCCGCTCTTCCTTCTCATCATTTTCCCTCTGACGCTTCGCGTTCTTCTCTAGTTTTTCTCTGATACTCGCGCGGACTTGATTAGGGTCCGCCGCTTTGATCTTTCCGTGCTCTTGCACCCACTTGATCGCATTCATCTTGGCGTTATGAATCTGTTGCTTGGTAATTGGTTCAGAGAAATCTATTGTATTTTGATTACATCCCGTTCCTAATCGCGGGCGTAAAGTAAGAGAAGCCAAACCGATCTTATCTATACGATTGCTCTGTAGATTATCTGTAGATTTACTCGGGTTGCTTTCTTTCAATTGCATTGGACTGGAACACAGAATTGACCCATTAGGCGTTGATTGTATCATTATCTGCTTTGAGGGCTGCCAGTTCCTTAGTTTGTTCAGTCGTTCAAAATCTTTTCTCACTTGTTTGCCAGTCAGCTCAATAGCTATCCCTTTCTTTTTAGTATCCGTATTGCTCGCCTTATGGTCTATATCGTTTTTCATTTTCTTAATACTATTATCTGAAGTAGTCTCGGATAATAATTCCAAACGCGCACGGTCCTTTTCATACAATTTCTCGTTGCGTTTGGCTAATACTGGTACGAACGATGATAATCCGTTGTAAGGCTTTCGCATAACGGTCTGCCTATTCATGCGTTTTATTGCGTCTCCAGTGAATCCATAACTGGTATTGCTTGACTGTATTTCTGCGCGTCGCGTACACTTCTTATACTCCTGTTTAACATGATAGACGCAATACTCGCATCGACTTGTATTTATAATTGTGGTACACGGATCTCCATTCTTTTTGATCGACTTGCATTTGCCCATATCCTTAGACCTGCCAAGAATCATCATCTTCTGAGGATTGTCGATCGATAGCGTCGCTTGATCGATATTATCTTTACTCTCGAGCACGTTTGGATTGAGAATACCTATCACACTGCCAACGATGGTTTTCCATAGTTGTTTATAGGCATTACTGAATAAAAAAATTGACACAGTCTTTAGGTCATCGGACAAATCACTTATTTTCCAGATACAGTAAGAGGTTCCTTTTTGCGAGGTTTTCGTGGTTGATTTGTTGATTAACACACCGGCAATTACCCAGTCATTATGTACATTATCAGAAATAATGTGGTTCTTTACTTTTGATATCGTTACAGATATTTTGTCTTTCATACGTTCTTTCATTTCAGCAGAGGATACAAGGGGACTAACTATTCTTATTCCAAAGAAGGGATCACTATAGACATCTTTTGCTGTATTATTATTATTATTATTATTACCTTTTATGGCATTATTGAAATCAAATGTTTTACTCTTATTATTAAAATCAACTATCTTCGCATTCTGTAATTTTACAGGTTGCTCAATCTTTAATGAAGAGCATTCTTTTAACAAATGTTTTAACTCTCGTCCGTAATTAGAATACTTTTGCTCCTCAAAATAACGTCTATCTTCATCGTCAGAAGAATCAAGCTTGTCATCATAAATCTCACTAACTTTCTTATCAAGTGGTTTATTTTCATTACTTACGTTACTAGATGCAGAATCTAAAAAACTGAACTGCAATTCTGTTAGAGTCTTACTTGGCTTTGGTAGATCAGGCTGTTTAATTTCAGGCAGTTTAATTTCTTCAACCTGCTTAGACTTAGTTTCTTCGATGTCGTTTGATATGAGATTATTCAGGATGTCTAGATCACAATCACTATCGTCATGCTCCATGTTTCAAGTTCTACAAAAAAAAGATGAATTAAAAGAAATAAAGATACACTTATATTTAATTTAATTATATTTATATTTTTATTTCAGTTGTTTATATTGAAATTAAAGACATTTGTTTATATTGAAATTAAAGACATTTTTAGGTGCTTAGATAGAGATGTCAAAAAATAAAGTAAGGTCAAATGGAGTTAATTCACTTAATCACCAATTAACTGTCTGAATTGATTATAGCTGTTTAATATTAAATCGCACAGAATAAAAATTTTTCTTTATGTGTGCGCCGGATTATAAGTTGAAAAGGGATTTACCCACAAACTTTATTAACTAACGTATTTATTATAACTAAAGTATTTAAATACTCATATATATTTATACAATAAAAAATAATCTAACCTTTCTTACATGTTCTTTTCTATCGCAATTCAACAAAAATTCCGTTTCATTATCACAGGTATCATTAGCGCGTAAATGCCTTCGAATCACAACTTTCGAAACTTTATTCAACAATTTCTGCATGCAACACACAGTATATGTACAATCTTGTATAATTTATACAATTATTTACACGAGTGTTACACCTGGTCTCACCCGACGTTTACCCGCCAATTCTTAGCTTAGTAGACGACAGACGACGAGAATTCACTTGCGCAAGCGCCACTTTGTCGCTTCGATATGTCGAAAATCACAATGGCGTCGATAACCTTCGATCTTTCGATAGTTTTCGAATTGCGCTCACTTCAGGAACGCGCGGAACCACTGGTCATGAAATCGCGGCTCTCTGATCGTTCGTATTTTCGTTGTTGTGTCGTGAATTTTGCAAACAATCATCTTACTTTCCATGGCACATAATAGAAAAACTTAAGATGTAAGATTTAAGTAGTAAGCGAATTGACCGATTACGCTAGAAATCATAACATAAGCAGTAGCGAATCCAATACGTTGATATCCTTACTGCTTAATTCTCTACCCATGTTCATATCATATATCATTTATCATGTTCAAAACTTTATCTTTTTGTTGACAATATAGTACAATACCACGAGAACTTTTTAAAAACGCTTGGGTCAAAAAAAACCCGAACGGAGAATTAAGTCTTAAGTTTTTCTATGTACCATGGATTTTTAAGTTTCTCTCATAAAGTGCCGGATTCGTTACGTGGCACATTGAATGTATGAAGCAGGCATCTTGAATCGTTACTTTGGCTGGAAATATATCGATCAACCTCTCCCAACACGTCTCCGGCAATTTGCGCGCTCAAAGTTGTTTTCATCTCGCATCTTGCTTTGTTCTTATCAAGACAACGAAAGTGCAAACGATTGTCATCAGGTATTTACATTGCATAGATAATTAATTTTATGTCGATTATACATAAATCATTTCTTTGGATATTTAAACTCGATAGTTGATATAGGTAAATGCAATCATTTTGCTTCTCACTTTTTGCACATCGATGACAATTATATATTCGCGACATGGTGCGAAGAATTTTAGATAAAATCTTTGCACATTTCTATTCTTTCGAGTTTCTTGAATTGATATTGTTAGAAGCAAATGATTTTTATCACTATCTTGTGATTAATTAAAAAATTTTGGGGCAAAATTTTGTACACATTAATGATGGTTTATACTTTTAATATCAATTCAAATTAAATGGATATAATTTTTTTATTAGGCATACATATTTATTAGATATGTTTATTGTCTCAATAATAATATCGCTTTTTTTTTAACAAACTTATAGTTTATAATTTTATGACATATAATATGTTTGTTATAATATACATATATATATATATATATATATATATATATATATATATGAAGTTTAATAATATAACATAAAGTATTTTAAAATGCAACTTATATGTTACCTCAGTAATAATCAATGAATGTATTTCATTTGTTATAAGAGAAACGTAACTACGATTTTATTAATGGATTTTTTAACGGATTAATTTGGGTGTTAATTTAAGTGTATTTATCGGGTATTTTTGTTATCGTAATATTTCGTTATCCTTTCTTAAAGAATAAATAAAAAAAAATAAGGGAAGTCGACAATCTCTAACAATTATTCTACTTGAGCTACTATTCAGAATAAATTATTTGTGACCTGCAATCGTTATCAAATAGTCACATGATCTCTGATTCATCATATTGTCTCCGGTGTATAATGACGTAATTTTCTCTGGTCTAATGAGATGTAATCAAAGTGCACATGTTATCATATAGGATGTAAAAGTAAAGTCCTATTTCTACATTTAACGGCATGTACATTTGTTGACTAATCCAAGTAAAGCCCTGTTTCTATATTTAACGGCATGTACATTTGTTGACTAATCTAACAATTAATAAACTTTTCTTCATTAAAATATTAAGAAAAAAATTAGCTTTTATTATTAGATATTAGATATTAAATAATTTTTAGTAATAAATAATAATTGTAACATTTTTAAAGACGTGAATAAAAAATAAGGAAATTCCGTTGTATTGTTTAAAATTTAGGGTTATACTTTTTAAAAATTTTAATTACAATATAATTTAAATTAAAATAAATAATAATCATGTCGAAAATTAACCAATAATGACTTCTCGTGAAATTGTATATTAATAAAATAAAATAAATTTCAAATTAATTACAATATTATTAAAGTTATAATTATAATATGTATATTATATATATATATATATATATATATATATAAGAATTTAAAATATAATTCTTAGAAAGTATTTACATATACAAAAAATTCAATAATGATAACATTTAGTGTAAGTTAATAGAAAAGTAAATTATTTTTAAAGAAGAATACTGTTCTTTTGTTCACATTGAATCCACACGAATACTCGTACATATGAAATCGCGCCACTGTTATTTATACTCACCGGCTAACGATTTTCGTAGCGAGGTGACCGCGCTTCCCACAAGCACGGAAATCGACCAGTCTCTCCTTATGAAATATTCAGACTAGATGTTGCAGTCGGACTAACTCGAGCAGTCAGTTTGCATCTAAGCAATTTTCGAGGATGAGGAGGCAAGCAGCCGGTTTATCGAAAATACGTTCTGGAAATGCTTAATCGAAAGTCTCACTGTATTAACTTTTGGCAATTTGACATTATTTCCCTTTGCGAATCAATAATTAGGACGTGTTATTTTTATTTTAAGTATTTAAGGCCAATATTTATAGTCGATTCTTATTATTTTAAAATGATTTTAAGTAACATTTTAAAATGCTAATAAAGCTTTTTGATTGGTTTATTTTTATTGGACATTTTGAGACTAGGACAATCTTAAATATAAGACCATGAATATCGATCTAATTGTTAGTATCGATATCGCCTAAAATAATACATAACTTCTCATCATTCATAGTATTCTGAAAAAATTCAAGAAATATAATATCATAAAATCCAATGGAAACAAAATGGAAGATTGATTTTAATTATTAAAATACTTGTTAAAGATAATTAATTTAAGAAAATATATATATATATATAGTCTGTCTGTTTGACAAATTATTGAGAAGATTTCTAGCAGCTTGAAGTTCAAAAGATATTATTATTAATTTTATAGTTTATATAAAATAAATGTATTAAACAAAGTTTTCACGTTTTTCCTGTTGGCCTCATTTCTCTAAATAAATAGCACAACATAATAATTTTGAAATTATAAAATTAATGACCATAAATTTAATAATTTAATAGTAACTGTTATTTTATTTTGCTTTATATATTATAATTACTCACAAGTATTTTAACAGAAATATATGTAGTATCATTAAATATTAACCTGTTTTGTGAAAGTGCTTTAATCCCTTTGAGATACTATCGTATTATGCGTTGAATAGTAGATAAATGTTTCCTGCGTACGCACAAAATACAGTTATCGTTTAACTAATGCTGGTATACAGCTTACACTTAATAAGCACGTAGATACCGGCTCATTACAATCTCTCTTTGCATTCTAATGTATGTGCTCAAAATCTTCATGATTCTGAATAATGCTTAAACTTTTACACTTAACCTATTTCCAAATTATAAAGACTTTTATAATATTTCCATCATCTATAATAAATTAAATTACTGGAGAATTAATCAAGATGTTATCAATTTTTATTTAATTTATTTATATTATTTATTATTATATTATAATAATATAATTTATTTATATTATTTTAATTAATTTAATTTCTTTATTTAATAAATGAAAAGATCCATTTTATGATATGCACAATAAAGTTGAAGATTCTTCAAACAGAAAAAATATTAATAATAATAAGTAAAATAAATGAGAATAGAATAACCTTCTGGCCTCTTGCATTTTCTATACACGCATAGTTTTTTTTTCATTAAAATTTTATGTAAATGTAACTTGATGAAGACTTGCATCACAAGTATACGGAAACTTTCTGTGACTTTGGTACGATGTCGCGCGCGCCGGATCTAGTTCCTCATAAAATAATAATAAACGCAACGCGATGATTCCGCTCAAGGATAGAGAAATAATTGCGCGTATCAAATAAATTATTCCGCATATTTTCGTCGATCGGCCGGCGTATGTATACCGATGCACTTGGTGCCCCGTGGTACCATTCGTTCGTCGGTCGATTAGAGCAATAAACCATCAATAATATAGTATACTTGCTACTCAAACACGCAGAATACATGCCTGAAAGTAATAAACTTGCATGGTTGTTTTTCCTTGCGATTGTATTGTTTCGCGACGTTGCATAGAAATTTACGACCTGAAGAAATGAATCTTTCGATTACACTAGAAACAATATCATCGATAAGCGAATGTACTTTATTCCGAGGTCTAATTTTGCCAGATCGATATGTCGAGTAACACGAAAAAAGAAACAAGAACAAAATATTTCTACAAAGGAACTTGCACGAAAGAATCACTTTTCAACATACGTTTATTTTACAACATACTATTATTTTAATAAAAATTTAATTAAAGAAAAGACATGTACATGTATGTGTATATATAAAAATATTATCTCCTGTTATTGATTTTATATCTTGGAAAAATGCCTACTATATTATACAGAAAACGTATTCTAATATTTTCGTTTACGTGCGTGCAATTTATCATGATATAAAACTGAAATATAATTAGGCTATTTTTCTTCCGTAATCATTCTCCAGTAATTAATGATAAATATCTCTTTCCGAGTTGATAGTTACGAGTTTTCTTGCTGCTTTTAAACAAATACGATATTTATCATATTCTTCTACGCAGTCTGACCTATTAAAAAAGAAAATATACTTCGGACAACCGTTGTAGCGGAATTTTTTCTTTCTTCGTACGTTGGTCGCGTTGTTTGTTCGCGTGCAACGGGACTCTAGTGTCATTCCATAATTCTGGAACTAGTTGGAACAAAAGCAGCTCATGTATCGTCCATCTGCCCCCTTTCCTTTTTGTCCCTCCCACCTCTTTTCGCCGGTCTTGTTTCTGAATCATCTGCGACACAGCCGCGGGCATCTTCCACCTGCTAATCTCGAGGAAAGCTGCGCGTTCCAAGCGGCTTCCACCTGTTAGTTATGAAGGAAAGCGTGTAGTCACGGAGTCCCTCGTGTAGAACGAAACTGCATGCGCCGTGCATCGCTCTTCCACGCATGGCATCTGCGCTCTCTCTCTCTTTATAGTGAGAAAGAGAGAGAGAGAGAGAGAGAGAGAGAGAGAGAGAGAGAGAGAGAGAAACACATACTGTGAGTGCACAACATTATGTGCTTCGAAAGAAAATACACCATTACTTTCGACGCATCGTTGCACCTCGCGATTTGTTCCTTGAAGCACCATCGTGGATTCTTTCATGTGCGAACGAATCAGAATGATACAATTGAAGTCCATCTTTAAATTACGTGTAATATTATCTATATTTCCTAAGTTCAAGCTTTGTAAAAAGGTTTTTGAGATATTCCAATTTACAATGAAACTACAAGAGAAAAGAATGTCAGAAATTTATCATTATTATATGCATATATATATATATATATATATATATATATATATATATATCTGTCTATTATTTAAAAAGATCTCAATTATTGAATAATGTCTGCAATTATATAAAATAAAGTATTTATGAAATATTTATTCAGAAATTTAATAAAAATATATAAATTATATGAAACGTATACACTTTAATATGTTTTAGATATAATCTTTGCAATTTTTTATGCTTCAATGTGCATACTTTGCTTTAGCCTTTGTTTTTGTTGATAACTGACTATCCCTTCGTTGCACGCTTCTTCGCCTTCGTCGCCTTTTGTAACAAGCTCGATGAAGAGATTTTCCCCCGGGACATGCTTCTCCCTTGACCTCTTTGTTGTAACTCATTTTAATAACGCAACTTCAATAATTATGGTTATTATAATAACAGTACGCAGTAAACGTAGAATCAAAGCGCTCGTCATTACAACGAGAACTTTTGACAAAATTTACTCTCTTTTTAAACGAAATTTCTTTCCTTTTTTTGGAATAAAATCTCATAATATTTAAAGTAACTTATTTACAAGATATTCTGGTTTATAATTTGTAAATAATATCACGCTGTTATTTAACTATCGATATTTTATTAAGAATAAATATTTCACAATATATTCTCTTATGACATCTGAAGATGGTTCAAATCAGCACCCGAAATATGTTACGATCATGATTGTTTTAATTTTAATTACAGTCGATTTTCTATTTCTTTACTTTTTTAATTTATTATTGTGCCAACTTTATAACCGATTCTTATATGCCCTTTCTATTATAAATATTGTTATTTTAACATCAAGAGTTTTTATATCGATTAATTTATTTTTAATAAATATTTCTTAAATAGACTAAAAGAAATAAATGCGTAAGTCATCAAATTAGAAAGAAATATATCTTTTCAAGTTTTTATACATTTTTTACTTTCCATTCCAAGAATATTAATTCACATAAATTAAATTTTTTCAGAAGTTAAATAAAATTGAATATATCTATCTGCACTCAATTAAAATTGTACCATTTATTCGTACGTTAATGCTATTTCTTAAATTGATTTTTTATACAATTATTATTTACAAAAAATATTATAAAAAAAAAATTAATTTTATATTTATTAATTTTTTCTTATTTGCTGTCATCGTAACTTGATGAGGAATATTTTTACCGAGACTTCCTTTCTCATAGATAATCTAAGAACGCGTGCGGAGAGATCCCGACGCACCCCTATCTCTATGCGTTTCCCCTTGCAACGGTGGTCATCCCTTCGTCGAATGCAGCTCCGTTTTCCCGTCACCTTTTCCGGCGATGAGTCGCGACGGAAGAAGGGTCTCTCTCTCTCTCTCTCTCTCTCTCTCTCTCTCTCTGTCCAGGCACGCGCCTCTCGCTTCTCCGTCCTCCTCGTCTGAATCGTAAACGAGCCGTTCTCTTCCCCTCATACCCATCGTCGGCGCTCGATCCAAAGCTTCCCCCCCCCCCCCCCCCCCCCCCCCCCCCCCCCCCCCCCCCCCCCCCCCCCCCCCCCCCCCGCCCCCCCCCCCCCCCCCCCCCCCCCCCCCCCCCCCCCCCCCCCCCCC
>Ga0157363_1000331_pt1 | contig 36138 bp, 28 predicted proteins | sample AttsexASBM1_FD_111477 | JGI IMG/M metagenome (GOLD analysis project Ga0157363, IMG submission 111477) | Fungus gardens microbial communities from leaf cutter ant in Ribeirão Preto, State of São Paulo, Brazil - Atta sexdens ASBM1 | ecosystem: Host-associated > Fungi > Mycelium > Unclassified ... | reverse complement strand
TCGGCACGAAATACCTGCCGAAATTCTTCTCCATGAAGTCCCGCTTCGACGTTTTCGCGCAGAAACTGCCGTTCCTGTCCGATCATTTCAGCGATCTGGCGATGCAGGTCCTCAGCCGCTTCCCAAGCGCATGTGCGAGTATCGTGACCGTTTCGAGCATCACCTGATGCTCAAGGTCTCGGCCCCCATGACCGCGCCCGTTCGGATCTATCTGGAACAGTGGGCCTCAAGCACGGGGGGCGCTTTCTTTGAATGTACGCCCGAAGAAGGCAAGCTTGCTTTCCTGCACCGCTTTGCCGCGGCCGGTGCTGCCGTGCGGTACCGCGCAATCCACACGAAAACGGCCGAAGACATCGTGGCGCTCGATGTCGCCCTGCGCCGCAATGATCGTGAGTGGTTCGAGGTTCTGCCGAAGGAGATCGAGGACAAGATCATCCTCAAACTCTATTACGGTCATTTCTTCTGCCATGTGATGCATCAGGATTACGTCATCAAAAAGGGCTACAACGCCATGCAGGTGGAGCACGACATGCTCCCCGGACTGGACGCCCGTGGCGCGCGCTATCCGGCGGAACACAATGTCGGACATCTTTACAAGGCGCCGGACGAGATGGTCGCCCATTACCGCAGCCTCGATCCGTGCAACTGCTTCAATCCGGGTATTGGTCTTGCGACCAAGACCCGGAACTGGGTTGCCGAGAGCGTCTGACGCTCTCGGTTCTGTTGCGGCTCGACTCTTCTTAGAATGCGGCGGTCAGGTTCATGTTGAAAGACCGCCCCATTCCCGGCAACGGCCCCAGAACACCCGTAGCGTCGTAATCCCCCAGCGAGAGGCCGCCCAGCGGCAGATAATATCGCTGATTCAGCACGTTCGCGAGTTCGGCATTGAGCGTGAAATACCGCCAGCGATAGCTCCCCCCAAGCCCCAGCAGCGCATAGCCGGGCGTACGCGGCTCATTGCGCAGCCAGTCCACGGTGTCCTTAGATTTCACGAGCGTCACCTCGACGCGACCTGTCCAGTTCTCATAGGTCTCGTGCAGCCCGATCAGGCCATTCGCAGGCATCTGGTGATACAGGCCCGAATGCGTGACCAGATCCACACCGCGCACCCAGTTGATGTTCCCGACCAGCTCGCCCCGTCCATAAGCCGTCCTGTCCCACAGACGCACTGAGCCTGAGGCGTTGAGGCCGTAGCTCTGGGTATTGTGGTTGACGAACCCCAGCATCGACAGTCCGTTGGAGAAGCTGCTCAGACGCCGGACGTTAATGTAGTTGTGCGTGTAGGTATAAAACGGCTGGATCTTCAGGTCCCAGCGCTGGGTCGGGTTCGGGTCATGCCAGTCCACCGTCACGCTGGCCGTATTGGCGACCTCGGGAGACAGGTTCAGGTTTCCCACATAACCGTTGCCATCGCCAAACCAGCCGATCATCCGCGTCGCCATGCTCCCCATGCCCCAGGCATAACGTTCATAGAGGTTTGGCGAGCGCGTCTTGCGGGCATAGCCGCCCTCAATGGACAGGCTGTCCAGCGGCTTCCAGCGGCCCGTCGCGGTCACGTCGAAATTGACGTCCGTGCGTCCGCGTGAGGCCTGATTAAAGCGCTCTGCCGCCATCGCATCGGCCATGGACATCATCCCGGTCCAGGAATACGGCGCGACCTTGCCGGTATTCATCATCACCAGATCGTTGCGAAATCCAAGTTGTGTGGAAAAACGGGGCAGCCACTGTGCGTCCCATTCCGCGAAATGACTTAGCCGGTCCCGATGGCCGTTATTGATGTTGTGATAGGTGCCTGGCCCCATCATCATGCTGCCCTGAAGCGGCGGCCACCAGTCGTTCAGTCCGTTATGGTCGAAGGAGCTGCCCAGTTTGAGCGTGTGCTTCAGCCCGAGCGGAATGGTCGCCTTCAGCGCATAGGTCGCCGTCCGTGCATCCGTGTTCATTGGCATGCCTGTGGTCGCGCTATGGCCACCCTTGTCCGAAAGCATGTCCATGACATGCGTCACCCGCTGCCATGAGCCACGCACATCGAGCGTGCCCCAGTTGAAGTCGCCCTTGTACTTGCCGTTTACGAAAGTGGAGCGGTTGTTGGTCATGTCCATGTACTGGTTGGGAAACCCCTCATAGGGGATGTCCTGTTGACCGAAGGTCAGGGCCAGAAGATGGTTGGCCTTCTTCACGCCCAGCGTCACGGCATGGTTGAAGCTCAGATAGTCCGTGGACCGCACACGCTGCCCGCTCCCGCCTGCCTGATAGTCGCTGGCATGGGAATAGGACGCGGTATAGCGCAGGCTGAACATGTCATTGGCGACCGTCAAAGACCCCGAAGCCCCCGAACCGCCGCCATTGCTGCGATAATCACCCCGCACATGCCCCGTCACGAGGATATTGCCCGTTTTGGCAAAGAGCGGGTCTTTGCGCTCGATCTCGACGGTCCCGCCGATGCTGTCCCCGCCCAGACTCACGGGCGTGATCCCCGCAATTGCCACCGCACGCGAAACGCTGTCGGGATCGACATAGGACATGGCGGGATTCATATGGTTCGGACAGGCAGCATCAATCCGCATCCCATCCACGAGCGTCGCCACCCGGTCGTCTGCCATACCGTTCAGGACGGGCAGGGCGGAGACGCCGCCTGCGGAATAGGTGCTGTAACCGAGCGCATGGTCCAGAAGATGCGCCGTATCCGCGCTGGTCGTCTGGGGTTGGCGTATGCCGATGACGTTCAACTGTTCGGCCTTGGCAGACTCAACGGAGTCTGGCTGGGAGAGAACATCCTGTGCGGATGCTCCTGAAAAGGCGGTCAGGGTAAAGAAAAGCGCCGTCAGGCACGGGCGCGCATAACCTGCGTCCGTGCGGGTCCTGTAATGGGGAAGCATGATCCACATCCTCGACTGATCTGAAATCCAGTCACGGCGGATCACGCCTCCGCAGGCTGTCCCGAAAAAGACAGACCGCAAGGCAGTTTCGTCCTCCGCCATGACCACAATGGGGGTCAGACGAGGCGAGGTGGTCCTCGGGAAGGGGGAAGCAGTCGCCAGATCGCGGGAGGCGCACGCGGCGCACCGGGCGCCTGGCGGATCTGACGTCCTAGGGTCCCACAGGCCGGCAGCACGGGCAGGCTGGCCAGAATGACCGCCAGCAGTTGTAACAGCGGACAGAGCGGACAGGTGCCGTCATGCGAATGGTGATGATGTTGATGTCCGCCGGTCATGCCGGACATCGACCCCGGCATTTGCTCCGTCATCACCATGGGGGACGGCGCAATGTCGATGCCCGTCAGGCGCTCGATCGTCGCCCGGGGACTTTCTTCGGGATAGGAGCATCCCTGAAGAACGAGCTGCCCCAGAAACCCCAGAAGAACCACGGCGATGACTGCGAGCGCAGGCAAACCGGACCGTCGGTTCGAAGGGGAAAAGAGGCAGGACATGACGCCCGCATCTGGCGCCTGCATCCCCTGCCGGTCAAGAGAGCGAAATACGTCCCGACCCTATATTTCTGTCTGTTTTCAGCCGATTATAGGGCCCGCGTTGCGTCAGTGCAGAGACTTTTGCCGTCCGGTCAGCACATTTCCCGCCGAGGCGACAGCAATACACAATACGCCCATCCAGCGCATTGCGGACAGGGCCTCATGCAGGAACACGAATCCTGACAGAGCGCCCAGCATCGGCTCCATGCTCAGAAGGATACCCAGATCGCGCGGGCTCAGGGTCCGCATCGCCATCATGTCCAGAATATACGGTACCGCCGAAGACAGAACCGCTACGCTCAGCGCCGCCCCGCCCTGCCAGGGATGGGTCAGAACTGTTGGGATCGTCGGGATCAGGCAGGGCAGCAGCAGGATGGCCGCCGTGCTCATGCCCAGTGTCGTGGCAACGGGCGCCGGGAACATTTTCCCCATCCGCGTGCCGGTCAGGATATAGACCACCCATCCACAGCCGCTCAGCAGGGCCGCTGCCACGCCGAACAGATTGAGCGACGCCAGACCCGCTGTCGGTCCTTCGGGCCGCAGCAACAGGAACAGCCCGGCGACCACAAGCCCCGCCCAGCAAAGATCCAGCCAGCGGCGGGAGCCGACCAGCGCCAGCGTCAGGGGGCCGGTAAACTCAAGCGCGACGACCACACCCAGCGGCAGCCGGACCAGCGCTACGTAAAAACAGAAATTCATGATCGCGACAGACGCGCCATAAGGCAGCAGCAGCTTCAACCGCTCAACCGTCAGCGTGCCCGGCGTCGGCCGCCAGATGCATAACAGGATGACCGCTGCCAGACAGACGCGCAGTCCCACCATGCCGGTCGGGCCAAACAGTGGAAACAGTCCCTTCGCCAGAGTCGCGCCGATCTGAAAGGAGGAAATCCCTCCGATCAGACATCCGACCGCCTTGAGCTGGCTATTCGATTCCGTGGAGCTGACCTGTGACGACACGCTCAGACGTCGAGTTCGTCAACGGAACGGGCATGTTCCTGAATGAAGCGGAACCGCAGTTCCGGCTTGCGGCCCATCAGGCTTTCCACACGCTCGCTGGTCACCAGACGGTCCTCGGGCGGGGTGATGACGCGCAGAAGCGTCCGCCGGGCCGGGTCCATGGTCGTTTCCTTGAGATCCTTCACTGGCATTTCGCCCAGCCCCTTGAACCGGGAGACCTCGACCTTCGCATTGGCCTTGAAATCGGTCTTGATTCGTCGGACGCGGTCCTGATCGTTCATGGCATAGACCGTCTTGGGTCCATGTGTGATGCGATAGAGCGGAGGTTGCGCCAGATGCAGATGCCCCTGACGGATCAGTTCTGGCATTTCGCGATAGAAGAACGTCATCAGAAGCGAGGCGATATGCGCCCCGTCCACATCGGCATCCGTCATGATGATGACACGCCCATAGCGCAGACGGCTGATATCGAATGACGCTCCAATGCCGCAGCCCAGAGCCTCCGTCAGATCCCGAAGTTCCTGATTGGCCCGTAGTTTGTCGGTCGTGGCAGAGGCCACGTTAAGGATCTTACCCCGCAACGGCAGCACGGCCTGCGTCTCGCGGTCGCGCGCCTGACGGGCGGAGCCGCCAGCCGATTCGCCCTCCACGAGGAACAGTTCGGTCTCTGCAGCATTTTCGCGCGTGCAGTCCGTCAGCTTGCCCGGAAGGCGCAGCTTGCGCGTGGCGCTCTTGCGGGCCGTGTCCTTGACTTCACGGCGGCGCAGACGCTCTTCCGCACGTTCCACCATGAAGGCCAGTAGACTGTCCGCTTGTTGCGGATTCCCGCCCAGCCAGTGATCCACGCGGTCACGCAGCGCACCTTCGACCAGTCGCGACGCCTCCTGAGAGGTCAGTTTGTCCTTGGTCTGGCCCTGAAACTGCGGATCGCGAATGAAGACCGAGAGCTTGGCGGCCACGGAGCCGAGAACGTCTTCCGCCGAAATGGCGGCGGCCCGCTTGACCTTGCGCTGATCGCCCCAGGCGCGCAGGCCCTTGACCAGCGCGGCCCGGAATCCGGCCTCATGCGTGCCGCCCTGAGGCGTGGGAATCGTGTTGCAGAACGAGGACAGGGTCGCCGTTCCGCTCTCAAGGAATGCCACGGCCCATTCCACGCGTCCGCCCGTCCGCCCATCGGATGCGATCGGCAGATCCACATCTCCCGCCCAGAGCGGTGTCAGCAGATCCGGATCAGGCCCAAGTTCCGCTGAAAGCGCATCTTCCAACCCGTTGGGGAACTGGATGGTGGCTTCAATCGGCGTCTCGTCGCCCGCTTTGATGAGGGATGCGTCGCATTTCCACTGGATCGTCACTCCCCGGAACAGCGCCGCTTTGGAGCAGCACATCCGATAGAGCCGGGCAGGGGAGAAATGATGGTTGCCGAAGATTTCCGGATCGGGCGTAAAGCGCACGGTTGTGCCGCGCCGGTTGGGCGCGTTGCCGACTTCCGCCAGTGGCGCCAGCGAGACACCGCGCACAAAGTCCTGTCGATACAGTGTTCTGTCCCGCGCGACCTCGACTTCCAGCTTCTCGGAGAGCGCATTGACGACCGAACTGCCCACGCCGTGCAGTCCGCCGGACGTGTCATAGGCCTTGCCCGAGAATTTTCCGCCCGCATGAAGCGTGGTGAAAATCACTTCAAGCGCGGATTTGTCGGGAAATTTCGGATGAGGGTCGGTCGGAATGCCGCGGCCGTTGTCGCGCACCATGAGCGTGCGCGGGCCTTCCAGCCGCACGTCGATGGTGGTGGCATGACCCGCCACCGCTTCGTCCATCGCGTTGTCGAGGATTTCGGAGGCGAGATGATGATACGCGGTATCATCCGTGCCGCCGATATACATGCCCGGACGTCGCCGGACGGGCTCAAGCCCTTCCAGCACCTCGATGTCGTGGGCACCATATTCCGTATCGACCGGCCCCTTGCGGGATGTTCCGGCCTTGGGTTTGCCTGTCTTGCCTGACTCGAACAGATCGCTCATGTCTGCGTTGTCGCCGCCCCGCTAAGGAACGTCAAGCAAACGCTTCGAGGCAGGGCGATCGTCGGTTTCAGAACAGAGGCTCAGGCGCGGTTCGTGCGGCGTGTTGCGGCCTTTTTCGTCACGCCCTTGCGGGAGTGGCGGTCTACGGTCGCCGGGGCTTCGCAGCTCTCATAGGAGGCAGGCTGGGCCACGTCCTTGGCTTCGGCATAATGGGCCAGATCGGCAGAGCTTTCGAGAGCGTTGATCTCGTCGAACATTGCTTCGCGCTGCTGGCAGAACACCGTGCCGGATTTCAGTCCACCGAGCGACTGGATGTCGGCAAGCTGCGTGATGTAGTCGTCATGCTCGACCTGCGCGCGACGGCCATAGGTCGTGCGGAAATAGCTGTTCAGGCGCTCGTCCGCATTCAGCAGGGCAGGGCGGAACTTGTTGACGAAGGCATTGTAGCGGTCCTGCGCCTTGCACGACAGCGCCGTCACCATCAGTTCGGACTTCAGTCCGGCCACATCGAAAGCCTCGTGGGCGGGCGAATTGCCGCAGTCCGCAGCGCGGGCGGAAAGAGGATGAACAGCAGCAAGCGTAGCGCAGGAAAGCCCCACAGCAAGCAGACCCTTGACGGAACGACGGAAGATCGACGGCATTGACAGACTCCACAAGACCGGATCGACCGGCCACAACCACTGGAACAGACTACCCGCGGTCGACCCCCGGCGAAAGCTGATTCTGCGTCTGAGGAACGTGCGGCAAGCCCTTCATCTGAAACATGATTTCATGGCAGAAAAGGGGCGTGACGGCCTTCAGGGGCAATTTATCGGCCCCGCGGCACAAAATAGCGTCAAAATGGCTGCAGCATCCGGATGCAGCCTTTCGCCCCGTGCCGTCCTGCTCTACATGCGAACGTCTGTCTGCTGCGGAAACGCGGCCTGTCCTGTCACGATGCGTTGGAGTTGACCGTGCGTCTGCGAGGTTCTGCCATTACCCTGGGTTCGGCATTGGCCGTGTCCCTGCTTCTCTCCGGCTGTGCCCAGCAGCCGATCGTCCAGCGTTCCGTGGCTCCGAATCCTTTCGGCTACCAGCGGGCATCCGCCGTCTGCCACGTCTCGTCCGTCAAGAAGGCTGCCGATGGCACGATGAGCGTGGACATGACGGTCCGTAGCGATGACGGCCTGTGCTCCATCGCCATCCAGCAGCCGCTGGGAGGCAATTATGCGTCTTTCGGCGTCAATCCTCCGCCGTCACACGGCAAGGCCTTCCTCTACAATTATGATGGCAAGACCTATGTGGATTACACGCCCGCTACGGCCTATGCCGGAACGGATTCGTTCACGGCCGAGCTGATTCCAGGGAATGGCCAGAAGCGCGAGCATCTGACGATTCACGCCACGGTCGATGCAACTGGTGTGGTCGTCGCAAAGCCGCCCGCCGTTGTGGCGCCTACGCCGGTCAAGGCTACGGCCAAGAAGGCGTCTGTTCGTCACACGACGCGCCGCAAGAAATAAGACCCATTCCAGTCATGGACCGGGACAGGGCGGAGAGGCTTCTCTCCGCCCTTTTTTGTGTCTGACAAACATAAAAAAACCGGCAGCTCCAAAGGAAACCGCCGGTTGACCGGAAAGGAGAGCCTGTCCGCAGGTGTTACTTGAAGTCGATTTCCACGCGCCGGTTCTGCGGCTCGCGTGTATTGGCGGCCGTCACCACCAGCGGATGGCTCTCGCCGAAACCCTGTGTCGCGATCATTCCCGCCGCTACGCCATCCCGCACCAGCTCTTCCTTGACGGCACTCGCACGACGCTGGGACAGCGCCATGTTGTAGGCCTCGCCCCGACGGCCCGGATGCGCTGCCGAACTGTCGGTATAACCGCTGACCTCGATATGCGTGACCTGAACGGACGTGGAGTTGCGCGCTGCTGCCGCGACCACGGCTTTTGCCCGTGCGCTCAGCGTGGCCGAATCCCAGTCGAAGAACACCAGATAGGTCCGGGTCGGTGCAGGGCCCGGGATCGGCATTGGAGCTTCAACCGGCTTCGGCGGCGGCGGAGCTGGATTGAACTCGTAGCGCAGACCCAGCATCAGCGAGTGGTTGAAGTCTGTCCGGGTGTCGCGGTTGCCGCTGGACACGCCGAATTCCTTCGTCTTGTCCCAGCCGCCATAGATTCCGGTGGCCGTGGCATGATGTCCGTTCGGCCCCATCAGCGTGTAGAATCGGTATTCCGCGGTAGCCGACAGACCCACGACCCAAGGGACGGGGAAAGACAGGCCGAAAATACCCTGATAGGCAAAGTTTCCGGCCGTGCCGCCGACATGCTGGTCAAAGGCGCCGTTCGGCGCATGTACATAGGCGTTCATCGCCTGCCAGCCATAGCCGATACCCGCGCCGAAATACGGGAAGACCCAGGACTTGCCGATATCCATGTCGAACAACGCATTGGCCATGACGCCATAGCCCTGCTGACGCCCGCCGACAGAAGACGGGAATGTGCTGGAGCGGAACTGCTGCAGACGGTTGTTGCGGTAGTTGCCTTCGACTTCCACACGGAATCCGTTTCCGAGGCCATAGCCCAAGCTGCCGATTCCGGTTACGCCCGCCTGATAGTGGTCACGCCCGCTCGGGAAGACAGGCGACAGACGGACTGTCTGGTCCTGATTGAAGCTCGCACCGCCTTCACCGGCAACATACAGTCCTTTGACGGGCTGTGCGGTTGCGGCACCCATGACGAGCATCGAAACGCCTGCAGTGAACCCGGCACGGGTTAGCCAGGTCCTGACAACGGATCGGTGCGTCATGTCCATTTTTCTCCAACCAGCCAAATCTGCCAACCTTACCGTGTGTGTTCTTGCCGAAAGCTCGGACGATGGCAACGCATCACACAGCATAATGCCGCATCATGCAGTTTTCTTTATGGCAGGTTCGCCATGTGCTGTGTCTTCACTCCCACAGTTTACGCCTCTTCGTCCAGATCGAGCCTGCGCGATCCGAGGGTCCGCTCGATGGGCTGGGAGACGTCGCGCATCTCAAGCTCAATGATCCACAGATCGGGATCATACTGTTTCTGCCGTTCAAGATAGGCGTCCACACTGGCGGCATCGCTCGCATCCACGCGGGTCCAGCCCGATCCGTCCTCCCGCAGGACGCCCGTTCCACCAGAGCGATCGGTCAGAACGATCAGGACCGCACCGGCATCCTCGTCTCCCTTTTTCAGAACCATGGCCGAGGTTCCGTCCGAGGAAATACGGCGCAGGACAGCCCGTACCCAAAGTCCCGTTTTCAATCGTGCGCCCATAACCGTTTCCGTTCGTCCTGCAAGGTTAGTGGAGAGGCGCGCTGTTCTCGTCGGGAACAGACTCCAGAGCCGCCTTATAGGCGGCAGGGGAAGACAGCAGCGCCTTTGCCGCGTCCATGTCGGCATCCGAGCCGATGGCGGCCGGACAGTGCTTGCGGATCTCGAGGATTTTCGCGACCGGGACCGGATAGCGCGCCGCTCGGGCGGTCTGCACGGCCTCGCCCTGAAGGCTGTTTCCTGCTTTCAGGGCGGAAAGCTGTGCCTGAAGTGCGTCCACTCCAAGCGACGTGCAGATCTGCGGCATCACGCCCAGTCCCTGAATCGGCCAGCCCAGCGGGGCCTGATTGCGACTCCATGTCACGAACAGTTCGCCGCCATTGGGCATCTGCCCGATCACCTGAACCAGTCCCTTGCCCAGCGTTTCGCTCCCGATCACGACAGCGCGCCGGTGATCGGCCAGTGCGGACGCCAGAATTTCGGCAGCACTCGCCGTCCGCCCGTCTACGAGAACCACCACGGGCGTTTCGTTGGTCATGTCGCCGCCCTGAACGGCCCAGATATGGTTGGCGAGAGGATTCCGGCCCTGCGTGGTTACGGCGACGCCATGATCCAGCAGGAGGGCCGCAGTCGTTACGGCCTGTTGCAGGACGCCACCGCGATCGCCGCGCAGATCGAGAATGATGCCCGCAGCCTTGCCTTTCCCCGGCGGCGGAGCTGGGGCGTCCGGGGTCGGTTCGTCCACGACCTGATCGATATACTGGCTGATTTCCTCGGCTGTCTGGGTCGAGAAGGACGTAACGCGCAGAACGGTGAAGGGACCATCGGTGGACGCAAACACGGTTTCGGGCGGAACCTGAACCCGTTGCAGTTTGAAGGTCGTGGGTCGGTGTCCCTTTGCGGCGATTCCCAGCGTAACGGCGCTGTGTTCGTCACCTTCCAGCCACTCCTGAACGGTTGCAGCATCCTGACCGTGCGTAGAGCGTCCATTGACGGACACCAGATGTTCGCCCGTATCGATGCCTGCTTCCCATGCGGGACCGTTGGCGTTGACGGCTGTAATCACGATGTTCCGTCCGCTCTGCCCGAGGCTCAGCCCCACCGTACCGGTGCTGCCCGTACGCCGCGTCCGGTCCGACGTAGCGGGGGAGGGGGCGAGATAGCGGGAATACGGGTCGAGATGATTGAACAGTTCGTCGAAGAAGCCCTGCAACAGCGCGTCTGATCCGGCATCCCGCAAGGTAGAGGAATGCTGCCAGGCCGCCTGCATGGCCGCCGTGACCAGATCCGCCCATGCTGTATGGCTGTTCGTCGAGGGCAGAGCGCGGCTGAACAGAACGGTCTGGCCCTGAAGGACGCTCAGTGTCGTGGTGGACGGCGCATCGGCAGGTTTTTCAGCCGCGACGGCCGTTCCGGACGTATGGACGACGGCAGGGGATGCGGCCGAGGGCGTGATCGTGACAGACAGGGTCGGGTCGATGGCCGTCAGACCATCCAGTCCCCAGACGCAGAAATCCCGCGCGGAATGGGCCTCCAGCGTTCGCGGCTCCAGAAAGCCGAGCGCTGCGACCAGAACGTCCCGCGTGATGGGTGCCGAAAAAACGGGAGGTGCGGGCGGGGGCGGAGCGGCTGTAGGCGTTGCGGGAGCCGGGGCGGGGCCGGTCGGTGTCTGGGCTTTTGCGGTGCCGCTCTGAACTGCGAGAACTATGAGACAGAACGCCAGACACAGCGCCATACGACATGCCGCCTTGCGGCTGCGCGGCATGAAAAAGGTCACAGGGCGGGCGGCATGACGCAAGACGGGGTCCTTGGAGACGGGACGGCAAAAAACGGCTGCTCCCGTAACGCGACCACGCCACAAACTTCAGCCACGGTAAAGACTTGCCAGATCAAATCTGGGGTCGGCAGTGCCATCTGGCAACACTGCCGAGCCGATCTGTTTTCAGTCTTCCGACGACGTGTCGGAGACAGTCTTACGCTTCCGCGGCTTTGTGGTTTTCGTCTTTGTGGCGGATTTGGCCGGGATACGCTTCGTTACCGTCTTCGGAGCGGCCTCATCCCCTTCCGCAGAAGCAACGGTTTTCTTGGCCTTTGTGGTCTTTGGAGGCGCTTTTTTCGCGGAAGTTTTTTTTGCGCCACCTTTCAGGGGCTTGCCCTTTTCCGCCAGAAGCGCCACCGCCTCATCGAGCGTGACCTCCTCCATATCCTGCCCTTTCGGCAGGTTGGCGATCAGCTGACCATGCTGGGCATAGGGTCCGAACCGTCCCTTGCGGATCATGACCGGCTCACCGTCTTTCGGATGTGCGCCCAGATTGCGGATGGAGGCGAGCTTTTTCGCCAACGCATCCACGGCCCGGTTCAGCCCGACCGTCAGAACATCGTCATCCTTGTCGAGCGTGCCATAGATCGCGCCCATCTTCACATACGGTCCGAACCGTCCCAGACCGGCCTCGATCTTCTCGCCCGTTTCAGGGTGAAGCCCGACCAGACGCGGCAGGGACAGCAGGCCTAGCGCCTGTTCCATGGTCATGGTGTTGCCGTCGATTCCCTTGGGAATCGTCGTTCGCTTGGGTTTGGCTTTCTTGTCCTCAGGATTGGGTTCGCCGCGCTGGATATACAGCCCGTACGGCCCGCGACGGATCGAGATGTCCTCGCCGGTATCCGGGTCCTGACCCAGAATTTTCGGACCGTCATTCAGCCCTTCGGTGTCGCCTTCTTCGGCCACCAGACGGCGTGTGAACTGGCAGGTCGGATAGTTCGAACAGCCGATGAAGGCGCCGAACTTGCCAAGCCGCAGGCCCAGCCGCCCGGTTCCGCAGGATGTGCAGACGCGCGGATCGCCACCATCGGGGCGGGGCGGGAAGAAATGCGGCCCGAGGTCTTCGTCCAGAGCGTCGATGACGTCCGAGATTTTCAGATCTTTGGTTTGTGCCACCGCCGCCGAGAAATCATGCCAGAACGCGGCCATGACATCATGCCAGTCCGCGCGGCCGCCTGAAATGTCGTCAAGCTGCTCTTCAAGCGAGGCCGTGAAGCCCGAATCCACATAGCGCTCGAAAAAGGAGGTCAGGAAGGCCGTAACCAGCCGTCCACGATCCTCGGGGATGAAGCGCCGGGCATCCAGCCGCACGTAATTGCGGTCCCGCAGCACGCCCAGAATGGAGGCGTAGGTCGAGGGACGGCCAATGCCGATCTCTTCCATTTTCTTGACGAGCGAGGCTTCCGAATAGCGCGGGGGCGGCTGGGTGAAATGCTGTTCGGCATCCACGGCGCCGGTCGTCAGGCGGTCGCCTTCCTTCATCGGCGGCAGGAGCTTGCCGTCTTCATCCTCGACTTTGGTGTCGTCCCGGCCTTCGATATAGAGCTTGAGGAAGCCGTCGAATGCGATGGTCGAGCCTGTGGCGCGCAGAAGCGTCTGACCGCTGGCATCGGCGAGCGTCACCGCGACCTGATCCAGTTCCGCCGACTGCATCTGGGAGGCAACGGAGCGCTTCCAGATCAGTTCGTACAGCTTCTTCTGGTCGGGCGTCAGTGCATGGCTAACCTGCTGGGGCGTCAGGAAGACATCTGTCGGGCGAATGGCCTCATGGGCCTCCTGCGCGTTCTTGGCCTTGGTGGAATAAGCGCGCGGGAAATCCGGCACATAGTCGTCGCCGAATGCCTTGCCGATATGCCCGCGGATGGATCCGATGGCTTCTTTCGCCATCGTCACGCCGTCGGTTCGCATATAGGTGATCAGCCCGGTTGTTTCGCCGCGCAGATCCACGCCTTCATAAAGCTGCTGGGCCGTACGCATCGTCGTCTGCGCGCTCATGCCGAGCTTGCGGGACGCCTCCTGCTGGAGGGTTGATGTCGTGAACGGCGGCGGCGGATTACGCTTGGTGCGCTTGCGCTCGACAGACCGAACCGTGAACTGTCCGCTGAGGACTGTATCGCGCGCTCCGAACGCCAGTTGTTCGTTGTTCAGGTCGAACTGGTCGAGCTTTTCGCCCTTGAGATGCGTCAGGCGGGCCTGAAAGGCGGCCTTGCCGGGTGTCGTGAACCCGCCGGTGACGGTCCAGTATTCTTTCGGGCGGAAAACCTCGATTTCGGCTTCGCGCTCACAGATCAGACGCAGTGCGACGGACTGCACGCGCCCGGCACTCCGGCTGCCCGGCAGCTTGCGCCACAGGACGGGGGAGAGCGTGAAGCCCACCAGATAGTCCAGCGCACGGCGGGCGAGATAGGCGTCGATCAGCGGGCGGTCCAGCTCGCGCGGAGCCGCCATCGCCGCCGTGACGGCCGATTTGGTGATTTCGTTGAAGGTGACGCGATGGACGTCCACGTTCTTCAGAAGCTTTTTTTCTTCCAGAACGCTGCGGACATGCCACGAAATCGCTTCGCCTTCGCGATCCGGGTCAGTGGCGAGATAGAGGTTTTTCGCCCCCTTCAGCGCCTTGGTGATGGCAGAAATCTGCTTTGCGCCGCGTTCGTCCGTCTGCCAGCTCATGGCAAAGTTCTCGTCCGGGCGCACGCTCCCGTCTTTGGGCGGCAGATCTCGCACATGTCCGAATGAAGCGAGCACGGTATATCCGCTTCCCAGATACTTGTTGATCGTCTTGGCCTTTGCCGGGCTCTCGACCACCACAACGTCCGTCATCGCCACTCCGGTATTCCGCGTCACTTCAGTTCGGCAGCAACGCCACGCGTCCGCCGGGCACAAACTCCACGACCCCACCGAGCTCCAGCTCGGCCAGCGTCGCAAGCACTGCCGACACGGAGAACTGGCAGCGGCGCACCACATCGTCAACTGCTACAGGCGTCACGGAGAGAAGAGACCGCACGCTTTGCTGTACGAGATCGGGGTCGATCCAGCCGGTGTCAGGGATGTCGCCCCATACAGACGCTGGTTCGGAAAAGCCGGTCAAAGGCGGGGTGTGGCGTGCTGGATGCTGCCATGGTGCAGGCTCACGCTCGGGAAGCTCAAGCGGTAGAACCTGAAGAATATCGGCGATATTTTCTGTCAGGGTCGCCTGACCGGTTTTCAGCAGATGATTGCCGCCCCGTGACCGGGGATCGAGTGGCGAACCTGGCACGACCAGAAGTTCACGATTGTAGGACTGGGCGAGATCCGCCGTAATCATCGTGCCTGATTCTAGCGCTGCTTCGATAATCAGGCATCCCGACGAAATCCCGGCGATCAGGCGGTTGCGTCGCGGAAAATGGCGGGCCTGCGGGGCGGTTCCGAGCAGTGCTTCCGTCACCAGGCAGCCTTTTTCGGCAATCTGCTGCTGAAGGGATGCATTTTCCGGCGGATAGGCATGATCCAGCCCTCCGGCGATCGCACCGACCGTCAGACCGGGATGCAGTGCGGCGGCGTGCGCTGCCGAGTCGATACCCCGCGCCAGCCCGGAAACCACGCAGATTCCGGCATGGGCCATTTCGGCCGAAAGGCTCTCTGCAATCCGGATTCCCGCAGCCGAGGCATTGCGCGCACCTACCACCCCTACAGACCGCATCGACAGCTTCCGGACATCCCCGAGCGCGAACAGTACCGGTGGCGCATCCGGCACATGTGACAGGAGTAGCGGATAGTTCGCATCCCCCCGGACCAGCATTTTTCCGCCCAGTTTCTCAAGGCGTTCCAGTTCGTCCGTCATGCGCGAAACGGACGGAATGACAGGGTCGTCTCGCCGCCCTGCTTTGCGCATACGTCCGGGCAGTGCTGCCAGAGCGGCTCCTGCGCTGCCATACTGCGTCATCAGTCGCGCAAAGTTGATCGGACCGACGCCCATTGTCTGCGAAAGGCGCAGCGTATCGATTCGGTCTGCGGCGGAGATGACGGGAGAGGCGACTGCGGAATCTGTCATAAGGTCTTTCTTCTTAAGACAAACTCCTTAATGGGCGCTTAAAATTTTAGGAACGGGGCGCCTGATCCACGTTCACGCGCGGCTCCTGTCCCGTCAGAAGGCGCGCAATATTGCTCCAGTGCCGGGCCCAGATCAGCACCGAGACGAGGAGCGTCGCCACCGGGATCGGGGAGTGCAGCGCGCGTCCGGACAACAGCACCATTAGTACCGGTGCGAGCAGGAACGCTGCCAGCGCGCCTGCCGAGGAAATCCGGCTCAGACGCGCCACCAGCAGCCACACCACGCAGCAGGCCAGCCCGACCGGCCAGGACAGAACCCAGATCGTCCCGAGACCCGTCGCAACGCCCTTGCCCCCCTTGAAGCCGAGCCAGATCGGAAAACAGTGCCCGATAACGACAGCGACGGTTGCGACGGCCATGGTCATGTCGCTCGCGCCCGGAAAGAAAAATCGTGCGATTAGGACAGCGGCTGCCCCCTTGAGCGCATCCAGCAGCAGCGTGGCCGCTGCCAGACCGCGTCGTCCCGTGCGCAGGACATTGGTTGCGCCGATATTGCCCGAACCGATTTTGCGAATATCCCCGCCGCCAGAAAGCGCCGTCAGCAGCAGCCCGAACGGAATGCTTCCGATGACGTAGGACACGAGAAACAGCAGAATGAGTTGTGCCTGAAAGCCGCTCACGATCGGGCCTCCGCCAGCCCATCAGCCGTGAAGACTTCCACACCGCGCTTGAAGGTCCGCAGGACACGGCCTTTCAGATTCCGGCCGTCAAAGGGTGTGTTCTGCGCGCGTCCCGGCAGGTCTCCGGCTACTACAGTCCAGGAGCCTTCCGGATCGAACAGGCACAGATCGGCATCGTTTCCGATTGCCAGCGTTCCGGCATCAAGGCCCAGCAGGGCGGCTGGAGCGGAGGTCAGGAGACGCAGCGCATCCACAAGCGGCAGCCCCGCGCCGAGCGTGACGCCCAGCAGCGTGACCAGTCCGGTGCCGCCAGCACGGGCCTGCGCGAAAGGCAGACGCTTGTCATCCGCATCTGCCGGGGCATGGTCTGAGGCTACGGCGTCAATCGTTCCATCCGCCAGTGCGGCACAGACGGCCTGTCGGTCCGTATTGTTGCGCAAGGGAGGCGAGAGTTTCGCGTAGGTGCGGAAGTCGCCGATATCGTCTTCGGTCATGGAGAAATAGGGCGGCGCCGTATCGCAGGTCACGCGTACGTCCCGGCTTTTGGCTGCACGGATCAGGTCCAGCCCTTCTGCCGTCGAGACATGCGCGAAATGCAGCCGCGCGCCTGTCATGGCCGCCAGACGCAGATCGCGGGCGATCATGATGGCCTCGGCTTCGGCCGGAACCTGCGGCAGGCCCATCCGCACTGCGCGTGCTCCGGCGGTGGCACAGGCCCCTTTAGCCAGAGACGGATCTTCCGGATGCTGCACCACGATGGCGTCCAGAAAGCGCGAATAGGACAGCAGGTTGCGCATCTGCTTGGCGTCCGAAATTGCGCGGGTTCCATCCGTGAACGCCACGGCTCCGGCGTTGCGCAGGAGCCCGAGTTCGGCCATCTCGCCGCCCTCGCAGCCACGCGTCAGGGCGCCGTATGGATGGATCGAGACCATGCCCGTCTCTTCGCCCCGGACCCGCAGCAGATGCACGAGCGCCGGGTTGTCGATCGGGGGTGAGGTGTTGGGCAGGACCGCCATGGTGGTGATGCCACCCGCGACAGCCGCCCTCGCCCCGGAAGACACGCTCTCGCGGTATTCCGACCCCGGCTCCCCGAGAGCCACGCGCATGTCTACCAGACCGGGACACAGCACGGCTCCCGCGCCATCAATGACCCGCGCGCCTTCGGGGACCGACCCGTCTTCGCAGGCGACAATCTTTCCCTGACGCACCACAAGTCGCCCGATTTCGTCCCGGCCCGAAGCCGGATCGATCAGTCGGACTTTTTCAAAAACGATATCGCTCATACCGGCATCCGTGCCCGGGACAGACGGTCCAGAACCGCCATCCGCACAGCCACGCCCATCTCAACCTGTTCGGAAATCACGCTCTGATCCGAATCCGCCACGTCCGAGGCGATTTCAACACCGCGGTTCATCGGCCCCGGATGCATAACCAGCGCGCCGGGATTGGCCAGTGCCAGACGGCGGCGGTCCAGTCCGAAGAAATGGAAATATTCCCGCGCGCTCGGCACCAGACCTGCCCCCATGCGCTCCTTCTGAAGGCGCAGGGACATGACGACATCCGCGCCATCCAGCGCCTTGTCCATGTCGGAATACAGCGCGACATTGCCGAGCTCAGCCATGGCCCCCGGCAGCAGCGTCGGCGGTCCGACCAGCCGCACCCGGTTTCCGAACGCCGTCAGCAGATGGATGTTGGAGCGTGCCACCCGGCTGTGCCCGACATCGCCGCAGATGGCGACCGTAAGGCCCTCAAGGCGGCCGAAATGTCGGCGGATGGTTAGCGCATCCAGCAGCGCCTGTGTTGGATGTTCATGCGTGCCGTCGCCGGCATTGACGACGCTGGCCTCGACTTTCTGCGACAGCAGAGCCGGGGCGCCGGACTGCGCGTGCCGGATGACCAGCAGGTCACAGCGCATGGCGTTCAGCGTCGCGGCCGTATCCAGAAGCGTTTCGCCCTTGTTCACCGAACTTGTGGCGACGGACATGTTGATGACGTCCGCGCCAAGCCGCTTTCCTGCGAGTTCGAAACTCGTGCGGGTGCGGGTGCTGTCTTCGTAAAACAGATTGATGACCGTCCGCCCCCGCAGCGCATCACGCGGCGCGGAGCGCGAGCGGCTCAGCAGCGCGTAGCTCTCCGCCAGATCGAGGAACGGCACGAGCTGTTCGGCCGACAGCCCCTCGATTCCCAGGAGATGCCGGGGGACGGAGGGCCGCTCAGCCATCGTTGGATGCAGAAGCAAGAACGGCTGCGATGCGGGCCAGAGCTTCGTCCTGTCCCAGCGCCGCGAGTGTAAGGTCAATACCCGGAGACGTCGTGGAGCCGGTCATGGCCGCGCGCAGCGGCTGGGCCACGGAGCCGAGTTTGATCTCGTGCTTTTCGGCATAGGCGCGCAGCGTCGCATCGACGGCTTCCGGCGTGAAGTCCGAAAGCGCGGCCAGATCCTTGCCGACGCCCTGCAGAACCGTGCGCCCGTCCTCGCCCAGCAGCTTCTCGGCTTTGGGGGTGAAGGTCAGGGGCAGGGTGAAGCCTGCGAAAGCGGCGTTGTCCGCCAGTTCCACGAGCGTTTTTGCGCGCTCTTTGAGGCCAGGCATCATCGCAAGAATGCGTGCTCGGGTCTTGTCATCCGTCACAACGCCCTCGCGACCCTGAAGGCGCTGCATGACGTCATCCGTCAGACGTGCGTCATCGGCCACACGCATCCAGATCCCGTTCAGATGCGCCAGCTTGACGTAATCCATGCGGGACGGGGAGCGGCCAACGCCATCCAGATCGAACAGCTTGATCTGTTCCTCTCGGGACAGGACTTCGGCATCGCCATGACCCCAGCCCAGACGCAGCAGGTAGTTGCACAGGGCCTCCGGAAGATAGCCTTCCTCGCGGAAGTCCACGACCGACTGTGCGCCATGGCGCTTGGACAGCTTGGCGCCATCGGGGCCGTGGATCAGCGGCAGATGCGCGAAATGCGGCAGGTTCCAGCCCATGGCGCGATAGATCATGGCTTGACGGAATGTGTTCGTCAGATGATCGTCACCGCGCATGACATGGGTGATGTCCATATCGTGATCGTCCACGACCACGGCATGCAGATAGGTCGGCGTGCCGTCCGAACGCAGCAGGATCAGGTCGTCCATTTCGGAATTCGCGACCCGGACTTCGCCCTGCACCAGATCCTTGATGATCGTCTCGCCGTCACGCAGGGCCTTCAGGCGCACGACATACGGTGCACCGGCGGGTGCTTCGGACGGATCGCGGTCCCGCCATGTGCCGTCGTAACGGGGCGGGCGCTTCTCGGCCATGGCCTTCTCGCGCATGGCAGTCAGCTCTTCGGGCGTGCAGAAGCACTTGTAGGCCTGACCCTTTTCCAGAAGCTCAAGCGCCACTTCCGTATGGCGGTCCTGCCGGGCGGACTGGAAAACCGGTTCCGCATCCGCCTCGATTCCCATCCAGGCCAGACCGTCAAAAATCACGTCCACGGCTTTTTGAGTGGAGCGTTCCTTGTCGGTGTCTTCGATCCTCAGGAGGAATTCGCCGCCGTGATGACGGGCAAAGAGGAAATTGAACAGGGCGGCGCGGGCGTTGCCGACATGCAGCAGACCCGTCGGGGAGGGGGCAAATCGCGTACGGATGGTCATGCCGCCGTCATATCATGCTCTGACCCGCGCTTCCATCCGCCTGCGCCAGTGGGGCTGCGGTGCTCCGTCACGAGCCCGCGCTTTACAAAAAGCTAAGGTTCTTCAAGCGCGTGTGATTTCCAGACGCCTCCCGAAGCGGCCTATTGTGACGTTCAATAGTCCGGATGGTGCCTTTCCAATGAACAGACGCGATTTTAATGCCCTGCTGGCAGGGCTGGGTCTGACCTTCGGAGAGGGGAAGATCCATCACGCCAGCGCCACGACCTCCCGTGTGGATGTCTTTAAGCTGCGCGCCAATGACTGGGTTCCGAACAATCCGGATCTGCCCGTCATCGTCTATCGCAATGCGCTCGAAGCCGGGCCGGATCGCGAAGCGGTGTATGAAGACCTGTTCAGCCGGAACGGCTGGCCGCCGCAGTGGCGCAACGGTGTCTATCCGTTTCATCATTATCACAGCCTTGGCCATGAAGTTCTGGGCTTTTCCAACGGTTCCGCACGCCTGATGCTGGGCGGGCCGAACGCCCGGACGGTCGAGGTGCGCGGTGGCGACATCGCCGTGCTTCCGGCCGGAACGGGGCACTGCAATCTCGGATCGGACACGGAGTTCACCGTCATCGGCGCTTATCCGCCCAACCAGTCTTTCGACATCCTCCGCGCCGCCCCCACGGCGGAGCAGAGTGCGCGCATTCACGGCCTGCCCTTCCCGAAAACCGATCCGGTTCAGGGCGCAGCAGGTGTTCTCGCACGGGAGTGGCACCCATCATGACGGGTTTTCCTCTCAGGCGGCGTCCTTTTCTCGCAGCGCTCGCGGGGCTGGCCACGGTCAGCAGCGCCAGTGCGGTCGAGGCAACGAGCCAGAAAATGCGGATCGGCATTATCGGCACAGGTCATGTCGGCACAACGCTGGCTGAACTCTGGGTCCATGCGGGTTATCCCGTCATGGTGTCGTCGCGCTCCCTGAGCGAGGCGCAGTCTCTGGCCACATCGCTGGGCCCGCTCGCCACGGCCGGAACCCCGGCGCAGGCGGCGGCCTATGGCGATGTGGTGGTGCTGGCCGTCCCCTATGGTGCTATTCCGCAGCTCGGCCCGCAGCTCAGCCGGACGTTGTTGGACAAGGTTCTGCTTGATCCGTCCAATCCCTATCCCTGGCGGGATGGGGCGATTGCGGATACGGCGCAGCGGGACGGGGCAGGGGTGACGACACAGCGTTATTTCCCTTCGGCGCATGTGGTGCGGGCCTTCAACTCCATCGACATGACCACGCTGCGTTCCGAGGCGCATCGCGCTTCGCCGCTTCTGGCGGTTCCTGTGGCGGGGGATGATGCGCAGGCTGTGTCGCAGGTGACGACTCTGGTGAAGGCAGCCGGATTCGACCCTGTCGTGACCGGCAATCTTGCGACCGCAAGGCTGTTTCAGCCGGGGAGCACCGGGTTTGAACTGGAGCGGGATGCTACCGGTCTGAAACAGGCGCTGCACCTTCCGCAGTAGATTTTTCCGCAGGAGGCGCTCGCCTTATTAGGGGAGGCGCGTCCTGCGGAAAAATCCGTTACGGTTCTGTTTGTGAAGACAGAACCCCTCTCCGTCCCGGACCTCGATCCGCGCGAACTACTGGAGCGCGAAGAAGGCCTCGACCTTGTGCCGAAGCTGCCTTCGCCCCTGATCCGGTCTGTGCTGGATCAGGGGCGGCAGATGATCTGCTGGCTTCCGGTGGCAGTCGGGCTGGGGGCCGTGTTCTATCTCGTCCTGCCGTTCGAGCCCTCCATTTTGTCTGTTGTGTTCGGCACTCTTTTGATGGGTCTGTCAGGGGGCGGGTGTCTCTGGTGGGGCTGGCAGCGGCTGTCTCCGCGTTTGCTGGGGTTTGGGCTGCTTGCTTTGGCCATCGGTTTTGGCGATCTGGCTTTTCAGGCCCGGATGCAGCCGCCCATGCCGGTCCTACCGACCCATGCCACCGTTCTGACGGGCCGCGTACAGTCGCTGGAAATCCTGCCGCCCCGGAATGATGACGAAGATGATGGGCATCGCATCACTCTGGCCGATGCCGTGTTTGACACGCCCGTCGATGCCGGAATGGCACCGTTACGGCGCACGTTGCACATCCGCCTGCGCGACGATGACGACCTATTGCCCGAGCCGGGAAGCACGATCAGCCTGCGTGCGATGCTGCGACCGCCGCCCCAGCCGTCATGGCCGGGCGGACGCGATCTTCAGCGCGAGGCATGGTTTTCGGGACTGGCGGGAAGCGGTTATGCGCTGGGGCCGGTCAGTCTTTCAGGCGCAGCGGTTCGGACTTCATGGATCGAGAGTTTGCGCGAGGCTGTTGCGTTCCGCACCGCGGCTGTGCTGCCCGACCAGACCGCCGCCATTGCGGCCACGCTTCTGGCTGGTGAAGCCGGGGGCATTGACCAGCAGACGCGGGAAGCATTTTCCGCTTCGGGACTGGCGCATTTGCTTGCCGTTGCGGGTTTGCATCTGGGGCTCGTGATGGCCGCCGTCATTGTGACGTTGCGGTGTGGTCTGGCGTCGATTGAATATGTTGCCCTGCGCTGGCCCTGTCGGCAGATCGCCGCCGTTTCCGGGCTGTTGGCCGGGGCGGGCTATGTGTTGTTGACGGGCGCGCATCTGCCCAGCCTGCGGGCGCTGGGCATGGCGAGCCTCGTGACGCTGGCCATTGTGACCGGGCGGCGCGTTCTGTCCATGCGGTCTCTGTCCATCGTGGCGTTGCTGATCCTGCTGGTTTCGCCGGTTTCGGTTGTGGATGTGTCGTTCCAGATGTCTTTCGCTGCCGTAATGGGGCTGATTGCGGGCTATGGCGTGCTGCGTGAGCCGCTTATGCGGCTGCGCGGGGAAGGGCAGTGGTATCGGGTTGTCGCGTCCTATGGTGCGGCCCTGACGCTGACGAGCCTTCTTGCCGGACTGGCGACGCTGCCCGTCAGTATGGCGCATTTCGGGGCGTTTCAGCCGTGGTTTGTGCTGGCCAATCTTGTGGCCGTGCCGCTGGCGGCTGTCTGGATCATGCCGGTTGGGCTTCTGGCGCTTGTTGCCATGCCGTTTCATGCCGAAGCGCCGTTTCTGAAACTTATGGGCGTGGGCATCCGCGTCGTGCAGGCGCTGGCGGAGCGGGTGGCGGCGTTTCCGATGGCGCATCAGCCTGTTCCGGCCATGCCGGGCTGGGGGCTGCTGTTCGTGATGCTTGGGCTGTGTTTTCTGTGCCTGTGGAAAGGCCGGGTTTCTTTGGTCGGTCTGCTGCCGGTGGTGATCGGGGTGGCGTCGATCTGGCTGGTCCCGAAACCGGATATTTTCGTGTCGGCGGATGCGGGGCTGATGGCGGTGCGCCGTCCGGACGTTCTGCTGGTCGGTCCGCATTCCGGTCTGGAAGAGCGCACGCTGGAAGACTGGCAGCAGGCTCTGGCTCTTCCGGTGGCGCCTCTGCCGCCGGAGTGTCTGGTCGGTTTGTGCCGGATCAGCATTGGCGCGCAGACCGTTCTGCTGCGTCCTCATGATTTATCGGACGGTGCTCATCTCCCGACGGCGCAGCAATGTGACGGGGTGAGCCTGTTTATCAGCGCCTCTCCCGCGCGCAAAGGCTGCGCGGATGTGCCGTTTATTGACCGGTTTTCGGTCTGGCGCGACGGGGCTTATGCCGTGTTCACCGGACACAGTCTCAAGATTGTTTCGGACCGGAGCTGGCGGGGAAACCGGCTCTGGGTTCCGTCCGTGGGTTGGCACGGCATGCCGAACCTGCCTCTGGCGCAATCCGAGTAAGGTCTGCGATTTTCAGGCCGTAGCTGTTTTCCGTGTGGACGGGGCTACCATGCGTTTGTCTGGATACAGGCACCATGTCGTGGCCGGGCAGCGCCAGCATTCGGGCGCGCGGGCCTTGCAGACATAGCGCCCGTGCAGGATCAGCCAGTGATGCGCCGGGCGGAGCATGTCTTTCGGGATGCGGGCGACCAGCCCGTCCTCGACCTGTCGCACGGTCTTGCCAGGGGCCAGGCCGGTACGGTTGCCGATACGGAAAATGTGGGTATCGACTGCCATCGTATCCGCGCCGAATGCGACATTCATCACGACATTTGCTGTCTTGCGCCCGACACCGGCCAGCGCTTCGAGCGAGGCCCGGTCGGATGGCACCTGTCCGCCGTGACGCTCCAGCAACTGATGGCAGAGCAGGTCCACGTTATGCGCTTTTGCCCGCCACAGGCCGATGGTGCGGATGTGGCGCGCAATGCCTTCTTCGCCGATAGCTGCCATGGAGGTCGGGTCGGGAGCTTCCTCGAACAGGCCTTTCGTTGCCTTGTTGACGGATTTGTCCGTCGCCTGTGCCGAGAGCACGACACTCACCAGAAGTTCGAACGGATTGCGGAATACCAGCTCGCTTTCCGCATCGGGATTGGCTTCGGCCAGCGCTGTGATGAAGGCTTTTGCGGCCGCCTTGCTCATGGCCCGCTTGGCGGTTGCGGGGGCATCGGTCATGACGGGCACTCCAAGAGGGTGTGTTGCCGGGGGTGTGTTGCGTCTGGTCCGGACACACAGCAAGATACGGCAAAGTTCTGAAAACTCCATGCCATCACACCCCATGCCATTACACCGTGGCCTGTTCTGCATGACATCGCAGACCGGCAGACGGCGGAGCGCCCTGTGCCTGATACCGTTTCCGATACCCCTCTTCCCATGAGTCGCCAGCAACAGGAGGGCCGCAAGCAGGAGGTGTCCTTCACGGACGTCCTGTCTTTCGTCTGTAGCCGCTGGTGTGATCATCCTCTTCTGCTGGCCAAGACCCTCGGCGGCGTTGCCCTCGCCACGCTGGCCGATGTCTGCACGCCGGTTCTCGCAGGCCGTCTGGTGGAGGATATTTCCCGCCATGCCGCTGGCCCGGCTGTGGAGAAAACCTCGGAACTGCTGCATTTGCGCGATGATGCGGGGCTGATGGTCGCGGGGCTGATCGTGCTGGGGCTGGTGGGGCTGTTCGGCCGCCGCTCCTCCTTCATCGGGATTTCGCATCTCACGCTTGCCATCATGCACCGCGTTGCCAATCAGGCGTTCGATCGGGTGCAGCGGTTCTCGACGGATTGGCATGCCAATAATTTCGCGGGTTCGACCGTCCGCAAGCTGACGCGTGGGATCTGGGCGATTGATACGCTGGACGACACGCTCCTGCTCCTGATCGCGCCGGAAGTGCTGGTTCTGGGCGGGACGACGGCGGTTCTTATGGTCCGTTCGCCGCTGATGGGGTCAGTTCTGGCAGTTTCGGTGGTGCTGTTCGCTACGCTCTCCATCCTGCTGACCCTGCGCTATGTCGCGCCGACCGCCCGCGCGTCCAATGAATGGGACACGAAAATGGGTGCGGCCATGGCGGATGCCGTGACCTGCAATCCGGTGGTCAAGGCATTCGGTGCGGAAAACCGCGAGGACGACCGGCTCGACACCATTATCCGGGGCTGGCGTCAGCGCACACTGACGACATGGGTTCGGGGCACGAATAGCGCCAATCTTCAGGCGCTGGCCTCGCTCGCCATGCGGATGCTCTTGATAGGGCTGGCCGTCTGGTTGTGGTGGGGAGGGAACGCTGGTCCGGGGGATGTGGCCTATGTTCTGACCATGATGTTCCTCGTGCAGGGGTATCTGCGCGATCTGGGACAGCAGGTCAGTCAGGTGCAGCGTTCGGTCAATGAGATGGAGGAACTCGTGGCGATTTTCCGCCGCGATCCCGCCATTCAGGACGCAGACGATGCCCAGGCGGCGCGTTTCACAACAGGGGCGATCCACTTCGAGCATGTGGACTTCCAGTATCCGGGGCAGGCTAAGCCGCTCTATCAGGATCTGAGCATCGACATCGCGCCGGGCTCCCGCGTGGCGCTTGTCGGGCCGAGCGGCTCGGGCAAGACAACCCTGACCAAGCTGCTCCAGCGCCTTTATGACGTGAACGGCGGTCGGATTGTGGTGGACGGGCAGGATATCGCGCATGTCACGCAGGAGTCCCTGCGCGCGCATATCGCCATTGTTCCGCAGGAGCCGGTGCTGTTTCATCGCACGCTTGCGGAAAACATCGCCTATGCGCGCCCCGATGCGAGCCGTGCCGAGATCGAAGACGCCGCCCGTCTGGCCAACGCAGCGCCGTTCATCGAGCGGCTGCCCGAGGGTTACGAAACCATGGTCGGCGAGCGTGGCGTGAAGCTTTCGGGCGGCGAGCGCCAGCGCGTCGCCATTGCGCGTGCCTTTCTGGCAGATGCGCCCATCCTGATTTTCGATGAAGCGACGTCCAGCCTCGATTCCGAGTCCGAATCCCTCGTGCAGGATGCGATGCGTCGCCTGATGCAGAACCGGACCGTCATCGTTGTGGCGCATCGTCTTTCGACCGTCATGGAACTGGACCGCATCCTCGTGTTCAGTCAGGGCGCGCTCAAAGAAGACGGAACGCACGCCGAACTGATTACGCGCGAGGGCGGGATTTACCGCCGCCTGTTCGAGCTTCAGTCACTGGAGGGCTGAGGCCGGAAGGAAATTGGCATCTTTCCCGGTTTGGGGGCGTTTCGTCCTTCATGCACGTTTCCGCCCGGAGCACAGGATGCCCGATAAAGAAGCTCGGCGGGAGCCAGACAGGAGACCGCCGCATGACCATCCGTTTCGCTTTCACCGCCCTGCTGCTCGCAACGCCTGCCGCTTTCAGTGTCGGAAATGCGCTGGCAGAGCCGGTCGCGTTCGAGCATGCGCGGCTGATTGACGGGACCGGGGCTTCGGCGCAGCCGGACGCCACGGTGGTCATTGATAATGGTGTGATTCTTTCGGTCGGCATCCCGGCTCCCGCCGATGCGCGGCATGTGGACCTGACCGGCAAGACGCTGATGCCCGCTCTTATCAGCGATCACAGTCATGTCGGCCTCGTGAAAGGTACGGGGGCCAGCCGCGATAACTATACCCGTGCCAATATTCTCGCCGCCATGAAGCAGTATGCCGACTATGGCGTCCTGACCGTCACGGCGCTGGGTCTGAACCGTTCTCCGCTGTTCGATACGCTGCGTCAGGAACAGCATGAGGGCCGCAATCCGGGGGCGGATCTGTATGGCGTGGATCAGGGGATCGGTGCGCCGGATGGTGTGCCCCCGGCCGCCATGGTCAAGGGCGTTGGTCCCGATCAGGTCTTCCGTCCGACCACGCCGGAAGAAGCGCGTAAGGACGTGGACCAGATGATTGCGGAACACACGGATCTGGTGAAGCTCTGGGTGGACGACTTCCGCAATGACGTCCCGGACGGCAAGACCTATCCCATGCTGCCGCCCGCCATCTATCAGACCGTCATCGACGAGGCGCATCAGCACGACACGCGGGTGGCGGTGCATATCCACGATCTTGCTGTCGCCAAGGCCATCGTAGCGGCAAAAGCCGATATTCTCGCGCATGGCGTGCGGGACCAGCCGGTGGATCACGATCTGATCGCGGCGATGCTTCGTCAGGGCACCTGGTACATTGCGACGCTGGATCTGGACGAGGCGAATTATCTCTATGCGGAACAGCCGGAGCTGCTCTCCGATCCGTTCGTTCTGGCGGGCATGGACCCGGCCCTGCGCCGTCAGTTCACGGACCCGAAATGGCGCGCGGAGACACTGGCCAAGCCTCTGACCAAGGCTTCGCATTACGCATTGTCGGTGAATCAGAAGAACCTCGCCGTTCTGTATCGGGCGGGGGTGAAGGTTGGTTTCGGGACGGATTCCGGAGCCGCACCGACCCGTATTCCCGGCTTTGCCGAGCATCGTGAACTGTATCTGACGGTGCAGGCCGGGCTGTCCCCCGTTCAGGCCATCAGTCTGGCTACGGGCAATGCCGCGGCCCTGCTGCATCTGTCAGACCGGGGTGTGATTGCGCCCGGCCGCCGGGCGGATCTTTTGGTTGTGGACGGCAATGCGGATGAAAACATCGCCGCCGTGGACCAGATTGATCAGGTCTGGCAGCGGGGCGCGCTTGTCAGCCACGGCCCCGTCCGTTCGAAGGACTGATTATGCTACGGTCTCAGGGCGCGAACGTCCCGAGACGAGCCGGAACATCGGCCCGGTCAGTGTTGTGGAAATCACGGCCAGAACCATCAGGGAAGCGAAGGCGAATTCTGAAATCATGCCATGCGCGTGCAGGATGGTCGCCGCCACGATTTCCATCAGCCCCTTGCACTGCAACAGGGAGCCGATACCGAGTGCCTGACGGTTCGTCAGGCCCGGAGCAGGCGGGAAAATCCAGACGGCAAGGATTTTCGTGACGATCGCAATGACGACCAGCAGCAGGGAGGCCAGAACGGACGGCCATGTCAGCGCATCGCCGTCGATCCTCAAGCCGCTATGGCCAAAAAACATCGGCGCCAGCCAGATCAGCGAGAACGTCCCCACAGCTTCGACCGGCAGGCGACGGACCCAGCGTGGCGGCATGAGAGCGCCCGCGAAATAGGCGCCGATCAGTTCGTGCAGCCCCAGTTCGTGGCTCGCCCAGGACCCGGCGGCCAGATAGGCTGGAACAGCGGCCCAGATGATCCAGATCGGCGGGTTTTTCAGGTTCCGCGTGGCCCAACTGCTGAGGAGCGCCATGCCGACCAGAAGCAGGACGGCTAGTCCTTCAAATCCGGTCCAACCATGCAGCGCCTCCGATCCGCGTGCCCCGAACTGGAGGATGGCCAGCCCGATCCAGAGGGCCGCATCGTCCACGACTGCGAGTTTGAGGGCAAGCTGTCCGACGGGGCGGTACACAGGCTCCAGTTCACGCACGATCCCGATCAGGACCGGCAGCGCACTGACGGAAATGCACAGCCCGATCGACATGGCGCCGATCCAGCTATTGCCATGGGGGGCCTGCCAGCCATGCAGTGGCAGGAAGAACAGTTTGACCAGAATGGTGCCGATGACGAACGGAACGCCCAGCGCCACGAGCGCTCCGCCCAGCAGGCGACCCAGCGTCGGGGAGGGGAGGCTTTCGGCTTCGGGAGAATGGGTCGGGTTCTGCCACATCTCCAGCCCGGCGGTGAACGCCAGAACCAGAACGGCCAGCCAGCCGATATAATCGCCGTAAAGCGAGGGAATACCGACTTTTGACGCTGGAAAATGCAGGACCGCCAGAACAATGCCCACCAGAATGGGCAGGATGGCAATGGGAATGGAACGCCTGAGCAGTTGCCACAGTCCCCACGGAACGAGGACAAATATAAATGCATCCGCAAACAGTGCTGTCACATTCTCCATGACGATCCCTTTTTTGTTTCAGGTCCGTTCAGGGTAACATGGATCAAAAAAATTGGGGTAATTTTTTATTTCCATGTAATAAATAATTCTATGTTTCTGTTTTCAAATAATTGTTTTTAGAAGGAATGAAAACCCGGAATTTTCTTTTGAAAAGACCAGGTTTTTTCCAGTCATCAGGCGATGAAGTTCTTTAAGAATTGCTCCAGCGCCCGGCCGCGATGACTGATGGCATTTTTCTCGGCTTCGGTCATTTCCGCAAAGGTCCGGCTTCCGCCTTCCGGCACGAACATCGGATCATAACCGTGTCCATGATCGCCGCGTGGGGGCCAGACGACCGTGCCGTGACATTCGCCCTGCACGGTCCGCGTTTCGCCATCCGGCCATGCCAGACACAGGGCCGCGACGAAAAAAGCCCGGTGATCGGCGCTATCGCCCATTTCCTGATGCACGCGGTCCATTGCGATCTGCATGTCTTTGGTCGGGCCGCCCCAGCGCGCGGAATAGACGCCGGGCCGGTTGTCCAGCGCCGCGACGCAGAAGCCGGAATCATCGGCCAGTGCGGGCAGTCCGGAAGCCCGGGCTGCGGCCAGAGCCTTGATGGCGGCGTTGCCGGTGAAGGTCTCTTCCGTCTCTTTGGGTTCCGGGAGATTCAGTTCGGCGGCTGAGATGACGGTGATCCCGCTCTCGCCCAGCAGGGTGGAAAATTCGCGCAGCTTGCCGGCATTATGGCTGGCCAGAACGATTTTTGAGCCTCGGGACAATGTCCGCATCATGCAGTCTCCAGGACGTGATTCTGGGCGTCGAACAGTCGGGTCGTGCCGAGCTTTGCCAGTCGGAGGAGTTCGAAAAATTCGCTCTCCTGAAACGGTTTGTCTTCGGCGGTTCCCTGAATTTCGATGATGCCACCATCCGCGGTCAGCACGAAATTCGTATCGGCCTGCGCGCTGCTGTCTTCGATATAGTCCAGATCCAGAACGGCTCCCGCCTCTGTCAGCCCGCACGAGACCGCTGCGACCTGAGCCGTGAGGGCCTGTGAGCGTTTGATTGTCTTCAGCGCGATCGCCAGTGCCACCCAGGCGCCCGTGATGGAGGCGCAGCGCGTGCCGCCATCCGCGTTCAGGACGTCGCAGTCGAGCGTGATGGTGCGCTCTCCCAGCTTTTTCAGATCCACACAGGCCCGGAGCGACCGGGCAATCAGTCGCTGGATTTCCTGCGTCCGGCCGGACTGCTTGCCTTTGGCCGCTTCGCGCTGGCCGCGCTGATGCGTCGCCCGGGGGAGCATTCCGTATTCGGCCGTGATCCAGCCCTGTCCCCTGTTGCGCAGGAACGCCGGAACACGCTCCTCGACCGTGGCCGTGCACAGGACTTCCGTGCCGCCCACACGGATGAGTGCAGAGCCTTCGGCATGGCGGGCAAAGCCCGTTTCGATTGAAACAATACGGTTTTCGTCCGGCGCACGCCCGGAGGGACGCTTGCGTGCGGTGTCAGTCATGTCAAAAAAGATCCTGTGGCAGAATATGTTCCGCCTCTAGCGCGTTTGACGCAGACCCATCCAGCCCCGACAGTGGGTTTACCATGATGCAACCACAGCCTCCCCTGTTCCGCCCTTCCATCCCGATGCCGCACGGTCTGGGAGATCGTGAAGCCGCGATTTTGCGTGAAACCGTTGAGGAATATGTTGAAACGGGTGAGCCCATCGGCAGCCAGACGCTGGCCCAGCGCCTGCAACCGGCGCTGTCTTCGGCCACGATCCGCAATGTCATGGCGGATCTGGCGCGGGCCGGGCTGCTGTTCAGCCCGCATGTTTCGGCCGGACGTCTGCCGACCGAAAAGGGTGTGCGTCTGTTTGTGGATGGGCTGCTCCAGTTTGGCGCCCTGACGGAAGAAGACCGCGCCAGTATCGACAGTCGGCTCGATATTCACGGGCGGTCCTATCAGGACATTCTGTCTGAAGCGTCGTCCCTGCTGTCGGGTCTGTCTTCCGCTGCCGGACTGGTGCTCGCGCCGAAATCGGATGCCGCGCTCAAGCACATCGAGTTCGTAGCACTTGGTCCGGGGCGGGTTCTGGTCATTCTGGTGGGTTCGGACGGGCAGGTTGAGAACCGCATCATCGAGACCCCGCCCGGTGTGCCGCCTTCCGCTCTCGTCGAGGCCGGGAACTATCTGAACGCTCGCCTTGGAGACCTGACGCTCGGCACATTGCGTGAGCGGGTTCGCAGCGAAATGGATGCCAGCCGCCATGAACTCGACGCCCTGACAGCCAGTGTGATCGAAAGCGGTCTTGCGACATGGGACGCCGACGAAGGAACGCTGTTCGTGAAAGGGCAGGGGAAGCTGCTGGCCGACATCACGGAAATCGAGCGCCTGACGACGATCCGTATGTTGTTTGATCATCTGGAGACTCAGGAGACCATGCTTCAGCTGCTGCAACTGGCCGATGCGTCCGAAGGGGTGCGGATCTATATCGGGCGTGAAAGCGGGATGTTCGGGATGTCGGGTGTGTCCATGATCGTGGCGCCTGCCCGCAACGAAGCCCAGAAAATCGTGGGGGCGATTGGCGTGATCGGCCCGACCCGTCTGAATTACGGGCGGATCGTGCCTGTTGTGGACTACACCGCGCGGATGGTTGGCCGTTTGCTTGGCTGAAGGCTGCTGAACGTTTCGGAATAATGGTCCGGGGGTTACGCCTCTTTCATGAAATGACCTTTTTAGACGGGGCGACGAAAGGGGCGGAATAATGCTATGCAGGGGGCATGACGCGACGCTCTCTCCGCTCCCGCAACCCTCAAGGTCCGGGCGCCACGCCACCACGCCCTCCCCGTTTTCGCCGCTACCGGCAGTCCCTGGCGATCATCGCCGGTGTGGGGCTTGTGGGTGTGGCCGGGGCGGGCGTTTTGGGTTGGACGACCTATGCCAAGCTGGTGGCGGATCTGCCCAGCGTGGACAGTCTGCGCGCCTATCAGCCGCCGACCGTCAGCCGCATCTATGCCGCCGATGACCGTCTGATGGCCGAGCTGGCGAACGAACGCCGGATCTTTGTGCCGATCAACGCCATCCCTGAGCGTGTGAAGAATGTCTTCATCGCGACGGAAGACCATAATTTCTATACGCATGGCGGTGTGGATTTTATGGCGATCGGCCGTGCGGGCCTGACGGACATTTTCGCGCGTCATGGCCGCCGTCCGCTGGGTGCTTCGACCATCACCCAGCAGGTGGCGAAGGTCATGCTGCTCAACAGCAACGTCGTGAGCCTTGATCGCAAGATCAAGGAAGCTCTGCTCGCTATGAAGATGGAGCAGGTGCTGTCCAAGGACAAGATTCTCGAAATCTACCTGAACGGCATCTATCTCGGGAACGGCGCTTATGGTGTCGCCGCGGCCGCGCAGAGCTATTTCAACAAGCCGCTCGACCAGCTTGATGATGCCGAAGCCGCGTCCCTCGCAGCGCTTCCCAAGTCGCCCACGAACTACAATCCGTTCCTGCATCCGCAGGCCGCGATGGGCCGCCGTAACCTTGTGCTGGACCTGATGGTCGAGGCAGGCGTTCTGACGCGTGAGCAGGCCGATCAGGAAAAGCAGGAGCCGCTGGTCCCGCAGCAGAAGCAGCGTTTTGGGCCTCTACCGGATTCTGAATGGTTCGGCGAGGAAGTCCGTCGTCAGCTCATCGCCCAGTATGGTCAGGACCGTGCGGCGCAGGGCGGTCTGGAGGTCCACACCAGTCTGGACCAGAACCTTCAGACTACCGAGACGCGCCTGCTGCATGAAGGGCTGATGAATTACGACCGCGCCCATAGCGGCTGGCGCGGGCCTTTGCGGACACTGCCGGACATTCAGGATGGCGGCTGGGAGAGCGCGCTCGATCATGTCACGCCGCCCGATGGGATGCTGCGCGAGTGGCGTCTGGCGGTCGTGTTGCCGGGTGGCACGCATGTCGGCTGGATCGAGGAAGGCAGCCCCCGCAAAGGCGCGCTTCTTGCGAGTGATATCGCCTGGGCGCGGCGGGCGCATCCGCTGCGTGCCGGGGACGTCATCATGGTCGAACCGCAGGAAGGCGGTTCGGCGGCCTTGCGCCAGATTCCGCAGGTCGAAGGCGCGGCCGTGACGCTGGATGTGCATACGGGCCGCGTTCTGGCGATGGTCGGCGGCTGGTCGTTCCATGAAAGCCAGTTCAACCGGGCCACGCAGGCGCTGCGTCAGCCGGGGTCGTCGTTCAAGCCTTTCGTCTATCTGGCCGCGATGGAACAGGGGATTTCCCCGTCCGAGCGTTTCGACGATTCGCCCATTTCCTATGGCGACTGGCATCCGCAGAACTACGAACATGACAACTGGGGTCCGACGACGCTGCATGACGCGCTGCGCGAAAGCCGCAACCTCGTCACGATCCGTGTCGCCGCCCATCTCGGCATGAAAGCGGTCGCGGATACGGCCATCCGCGCCGGACTCGTGGCGCAGATGCCGCATGTCCTGCCCGCAGCACTCGGCGCTGTCGAAACCACCGTCATGCGCGAGGCTGCGGCCTACGCCACGATCGCCAATGGCGGCCATATCGTCACGCCGACCCTTGTGGACGACATTCAGGACCGCTCCGGGAGCGTGCTGTGGCAGGGGGGGGGGCTGAAGCTCGGCACCACCATGCAGGCTCCGCCCAGCGAACAGCCCGCTCCTACGGAGGGAACTCCGGCCGATGGCACTGCACCGCCCGCCGCGCCGGTTGCCCCGGTTCCGGCCATGCCCGTACCCGGCAGCGTGTCTGTCCCGTCCCTGACCGACACGCGCCCGACGCTGGCCAGCGAGCAGAGCACGTTCCAGATCGTGAAGATGATGCAGGACGTGATCGCCCGGGGCACCGGCCGTATGGCGGGTGTCGGTATCGACCGTCCCATCGCGGGCAAGACCGGCACCAGTCAGGACTTCCATGACGCGTGGTTTGCCGGATTCTCGCCCGATATCGTCACGGTGGTCTGGGTCGGTTTCGATACACCGCAGACGCTGGGCCGCAATTCGGATGGTGGTCGCATTGCCGGTCCGATCTGGAACAAGATCATGAAGGTCGCTCTGGCCAGCCGCCCGAAGCTCGACTTCCGCGTGCCGGACGGTATTACGCTGGCCAGCTACGACACGGGACGTATTTCGGCCGTCGATGGCTTCAAGACTGATCAGGTTCCGGGTGCGTCCGTTGAGCTACATGGCTTCGGCGCGGGAACCGAGGCTCTGACCGCCGCCGATACGGGCGCGGACAGCGTGATTTCGGATTCCGAAAGCGGTATGGCCCAAATGCCCGACCAGCCCGGAGGCGGCACGCCCGGAACCGGGTCGTCCGCAGTGCCGGGACAGGCCCAGAAACCTGCTCCGTCCGATGGTGACATTGGCGTGGGCGGCCTATACTAAGGCCACCAGAACAGACCCCCCTTATGAGTGGAGGACACTATGTCGGCCGAAACCGAGGCCCTTTCCGTCCAGATCAAGCAGTCGGTGGCACTGCTGAGGAGGCATCTTTGACTGGGATGTCGCAACAACACGCCTCGCGGAACTGAACCACCGCGTTGAAGACCCTGACCTGTGGAACGACGCAGACGCTGCCCAGAAGCTGATGCGCGAGCGCACGACGCTTGCCAACCAGATCGAAGGCGTCCAGCAGATCGAAGCCGAGGTCGAGGGCACGCTCGAACTGGTCGAACTGGCAGAGATGGAAGGGGATGACAGCCTCGTTCAGGATGCCGTTCAGACCCTGCGTGCCATCGCCGAAGACGTCCGCAAGCGCGAAATCGAAAGCCTGCTCTCGGGCGAGGCGGACAGCAATGACTGTTACGTTGAGGTGAATGCGGGCGCCGGTGGTACGGAAGCTCAGGACTGGGCCGAGATGCTCCTGCGCATGTACACGCGCTGGGCCGAACAGCATGGCTACAAGGTCACGTTCATCGAAGGCAGCGAAGGCGAGCAGGCTGGCATCAAGTCCGCGACCATTCAGGTGAGCGGTGCGAACGCCTATGGCTGGCTCAAGACTGAGGCCGGCGTGCATCGTCTGGTCCGAATCTCGCCGTTCGATGCGGCGGCCCGTCGTCAGACGTCGTTCGCGTCTGTCTGGGTCTATCCGGTCGTGGATGATTCGATCGAGATCGAGATCAACGATTCGGATTTGCGCGTCGATACGTTCCGGGCCTCGGGCGCGGGTGGGCAGCACGTCAACAAAACGGATTCGGCCATCCGGATCACCCATATCCCGACGGGGATCGTGGTGGCCTGTCAGACCGACCGTTCGCAGCATCGCAACCGTGCCAAGGCGATGGAAATGCTGCGGGCCCGGATGTACGAAGCCGAGTTGCAGAAGCGCGAAGCCGCTGCCGCCCAGACGGAAGCCTCCAAGACCGATATCGGCTGGGGACACCAGATCCGGTCCTACGTTCTGGCACCCTATCAGCTCGTCAAGGACTTGCGGACGGGTGTGGAGAAGGGAAATCCGGGCGCGGTGCTCGATGGTGCCCTGGACGACTTCATGTCGGCCTCGCTGGCGCAGAGCGTCGGGGCGACCCGGTCGGAGGCTAGCGCCTCGGCCCAGTAAACCCTGTTACGTTTAAGCCCTGTCGGCTTTCAGACGGATTCGCTCAGGCGCTGGAACAGAAAAACTGTTCCGGCGCCTTTTTTCTTGAATCTGTCATAACGCGGTGAAGTGACGTTACGTTCTCAGGATTTCGGGGAATATTTTTATTTGCCCGGACAGGGCGCAAAGCGCAGAATATGTCCACAATATGAAAAAATCGTTTCGATAAGAGCAATCACCGGCTTGACAGCATGGGGGTTAGACTGCCCAATCAGCATATCGGGTATGTTCTCACGGCATATGACGCATTCCTATGCGTCTGCAGCGGGAAAGCCTGATGGCAACACAGAAATCGGGGCACCGCACCCGGCAGATGTGGACCAACGCCGGTGTCAGTGAGGGGTAAGAAGGTTTCGACATGAAGAGCTACGCCGCACAGCAGCGCAAGCCGACAGACTACATTGTCGCGATCGTCGTGGCCGTGCTGGCTATGGGCGCTGTGAT
>Ga0157363_1000330_pt1 | contig 36142 bp, 33 predicted proteins | sample AttsexASBM1_FD_111477 | JGI IMG/M metagenome (GOLD analysis project Ga0157363, IMG submission 111477) | Fungus gardens microbial communities from leaf cutter ant in Ribeirão Preto, State of São Paulo, Brazil - Atta sexdens ASBM1 | ecosystem: Host-associated > Fungi > Mycelium > Unclassified ... | reverse complement strand
CGTCAATGTCAACTTTATCACCGCGCTCCTGCAACCAGTTACGCCGGTCTTCTGAGCGTTTTTTCGCCAGCAACATATCCATCACTTTTAGTGTTTCATCCACATCATCGTCATCAACGGTCAGTTGGACCAGGCGGCGGGTATTAGGGTCAAGAGTCGTTTCCCGTAACTGCAGCGGATTCATCTCACCCAGGCCTTTAAAGCGCTGGACGTTGACCTTACCGCGTTTACGTTTCAGTTGTTCCAGAACCCCGGCTTTCTCGTCTTCATCCAGCGCATAGTAGACTTCTTTGCCAAGATCGATACGGTACAAAGGCGGCATGGCAACATAGACATGACCCCCTTTTACCAGCGAACGGAAATGACGAACGAACAGCGCGCACAGTAAGGTGGCAATATGCAGCCCGTCAGAGTCGGCATCGGCCAGGATACAAATCTTACCGTAGCGTAGCAGGCTGAGATCTTCGCTGTCCGGATCGATGCCGATGGCTACAGAAATATCATGAACTTCCTGCGAAGCCAGCACTTCATCCGAAGAGACTTCCCAGGTATTCAGTATTTTGCCTTTCAACGGCATAATGGCCTGATACTCCCGGTCGCGGGCTTGTTTCGCTGAGCCTCCTGCGGAATCACCCTCTACCAGGAACAGTTCGGTTTTATTCAAATCCTGCGCGGTACAATCGGCCAGTTTGCCGGGCAGTGCCGGACCACTGGTAATTTTCTTACGTACCACCTTTTTCGCCGCCCGCATCCGTCGCTGAGCGCTGGCAATAGCCATTTCCGCCAGTTGTTCTGCCAACTGGACATTCTGGTTCAGCCACAGGCTAAAGGCATCTTTCACCACTCCGGATACAAAGGCTGCCGTCTGCCGGGATGAGAGACGCTCTTTGGTCTGTCCGGCAAACTGCGGATCCTGCATTTTTACCGACAACACATAGGCACAACGATCCCAGATATCTTCTGCCGAGAGTTTGACTCCGCGCGGCAAAATATTCCGATATTCGCAGAAATTGCGCATCGCATCCAGCAGTCCCTGACGCAGCCCGTTAACATGGGTTCCGCCCTGCATTGTTGGTATCAGGTTAACATAGCTTTCTGTCAGTAATTCACCACCTTCCGGCAGCCAGAGTAAGGCCCAGTCAACCGCTTCGGTATCGCCGGAAAAACTGCCGACAAAGGGTTGTTCGGGTAATGTCGGCAGGCCATCCACCGCTTCTTTCAGATAATCTGTCAGCCCGTCCTGGTAACACCAGCGTTGCTCAGTATTATTCGCTTTATCGTGGAAAATAATCTCCACGCCAGGGCAGAGCACAGCTTTGGCTTTCAGCAGATGAGTCAGGCGTGAGACTGAAAAACGCGGGCTGTCAAAGAACGACGCATCGGGCCAGAAGTGCACACGGGTACCGCTGTTACGACGCCCGACCGTGCCGGTAACCCGCAGGTCTTCGACTTTCTCGCCGTTTTCAAACGCCATTTCATACACTTCGCCGTTACGACGCACCGCCACTTCAACACGGGTCGATAACGCATTCACTACCGAGATCCCTACGCCATGCAGGCCACCGGAGAACTGATAGTTTTTGTTAGAGAACTTACCCCCGGCATGCAACCGGCAAAAAATTAATTCAATCGCCGGTACACCTTCTTCAGGGTGAATATCCACCGGCATTCCTCGTCCGTCATCAATCACTTCCAGTGACTGATCAGCATGCAGGATTACTTCCACACGTTTGGCGTGTCCGGCCAGTGCTTCATCGATACTGTTATCGATGACTTCCTGCCCAAGGTGGTTAGGACGCGTGGTATCCGTATACATGCCGGGGCGCCGACGAACGGGCTCCAGCCCGGTCAGTACCTCAATAGCATCCGCGTTATAACTTGATTGAGTCATCGTTCTCTTTTCGTTAGTTCTGAATTTTGTTAGCCGGATGCGAAGTTATTCGCTGGCTATCCCCAGGAAATCAATAAGCTGCGCAAAATAGCGATCAATGCCCTGGAAGGCATGATCTCCCCCTTCCTCGATGGTCTGCCGGCAGGCGGAGTAATACTCCAGTGCGACGCGATAATCGAGGACTTCATCTCCGGTCTGCAATAACAGCCAGAGCAGGTCCGGAGCCTCAAGGGGATCAATATGCATCACCTTCAGATCATAGATATGGCGAGACTCTAACACATAATCTTGCCCGGTGTATGGGTTCCGGTTGTCGCCGAGAAAATCTTCCAGTAGTTCAAAAGGCCGGGTCGCCGGGTTAATCACCACCGCCGGCAGCATAAAACATTGTGACAACCAGGTCGCATAAAACCCCCCCAGCGAAGATCCGACAATACCCAACGGACGCCCGGCATGTTGCATCACCAGTTCCTCCAGCAGCAATGCCGCTTCATCCGGATAGGCAGGCAACTGCGGGATCAGCAGAGTAATTTCCGGATGGTGCTGCTGAATCCATTGTTGTAACAGGGTGGCTTTTGCTGAACGGGGAGAGCTGTTAAAACCATGCAAATAGAGCAAGGTGGACATTAGTTAATATCCTTCCGATTCCATATCTGGCAGAAATTCACGGGTATTCAGACGACACACCTGCGTCGCCAACTGACCATCGGCTCCCAGTTTCAGCCAGCGCCAACCCGGAGCGACAGAGTCGATAGTGAATCCTGAACAATGGGGTTTGAACTGCACACAGGTTGAAGGCGTTGCCAGCACCCGGCGGCCTTGCCAAATCTCGTCCATTTCCTGATGAATATGGCCGCAAAGCAGGGTTGCTGCCCGGGGATATTTTTGCAGAATTATATCCAACTGATGAGAATTACGTAAGCTGTGCTGATCCAGCCAACTGCAACCTGATGCCACAGGATGATGGTGTAACAGGATAACGGTATCTCTGTTGGGATAAGCCGCCAGCGCATTTTCCAGCCATTCCAGTTGAAACTCACTCAGCATACCATGAGGAACGCCATACACCTGGCTGTCCAGCAACAGCATCTGCCAGCGATTGCCGAGCAACACATGTTTAGACTGGCTGATACCGGCTTTCGCCAGAGTATCGTACATTGCCGGCTGAAAATCGTGGTTTCCGGGCAGCCATACACAAGGCGCGGGCAGGCGTTGGATACCCTCTGCAAAATGCTGGTACGCCTCCACAGAATGGTCCTGCGACAGATCGCCGGTGGCAATAATCAGATCGTAATGCTGTTGCGAGGCGATCACCTCATCCAGCACGGCCTGATAACCCGCCCAGGTATTGACCCCCAGCAGAGTTTCATTTTTTCCCTTAAACAAATGCGTGTCGGTGATTTGCAGCACTTTGATCTGCAAATCGTCAGCAATCCCGGGGACTAACACATTATCCAAGGCAAATCCTTAGTGAGTACACCATTATTCTTTAATATACGGCCTCAGCCATTGCGCCGTAAATCAGGCAATAACGTAGCCATTCGGCAAGAAACTGGTTTATCTGATGTTTTTCATCACGCTGATGCAATTTTTTATTCGGGTAATCATAACGTGCTTTAAAACGGTAGATCTGTTGAGTCGAACACACTTCCGCAACCATAGCATCATGATAAAGTCTGACAGACATCGCCGGCAGACTCCAGTAACTTACCGCCGGGGCTATCTGGCTGATATTGACTCTGGTTGTGTAACGCGTTGATTCTTCAATGGTCAGACGGTATCTGGCACCATTAATCTGATAGGTAACTGTGGCACCTTCCTGTTCATCACGCGGTAACAGACGACGCAACTGAGCGTAATTTGTCTCGTTAAGGCGCATCATCTCAGGAAAATCCGGGGTGTAACGTTGTCTCATGTGGTTGTCCACTCTTGTTTCAGTCTTTTGTAGTGCAGTTCCAGCCATTGCAAAGCAATAACCGAGGCTGCGTTATCTATAATCCCCTCTTCTACCCATTGATAAGCCTGTCCCCGGCTCACCACCCGCACCAGAATATCCTCATTCTCTTCCTCCAGCCCGTGATATCCCGTTGCCTGGCTGGCATCCACTTCTCCGACCATTATCGAAATTCGTTCACTGGTTCCTCCGGGGCTTGAAAGATAATTTAGCACAGGTTTAATCCGGCCAACGGTCAATCCGGCTTCTTCCTGTGCTTCGCGACGGACAACATCTTCATCGGACTCCCCGGGTTCTTTCATACCCGCCACCATCTCCAGTAACCAGGGGGTTGCTGAATTGTCATAGGCAGGAATACGGATTTGTTCTGTCAGAACCAGTTGATCGCGGTATACATCATACAGCATTAATACGACAGCATTACCACGTTCCAGGACTTCTCGCGTCACTACCCCACTCATTCCTCCGCCATACAGTCGATGACGAAAGCGGTATTTTACTAAAGAGAAGAAACCGTTATAAACCGGGTCTCTGGTAATAATTTCGACATCACTACGGCCGAAAATAACCGGAGAAGGTGATAATTTTTGCATCGTTGACTCCTGAGAACCTTTACTGACAAGCTGATGTAAAGTTATATACTGTAATTGTTACACCCCATTGCGGGGGATTCAGTCCTTTATTTCGCATGATCCGGAGCAGAAGGCACGTTCAGCCAACTTAAGATGCCATCTTACTCTGCTAGAATCGCTGATTATTTTTTGGCTCCCGACAGCACCATTTATGCAATTTCGCTGCAATACAAGGAATGCAAATGAAAAAATTGCTCCCCGTTCTTATTAGCCTGAGTCTTGCCGGCTTTTCTCAGCTTAGCCAGGCCGAAGATTTACTTCAGGTTTACCAACAGGCCAGGGCAACTAACCCGGACCTGCGCAGTGCTGCTGCCGATCGTGATGCCGCGTTTGAGAAAATCAATGAATCACGCAGCCCGTTATTACCTCAGTTAGGTTTGGGCGGCGATTACGCTTTCAATAGCGGGTACCGTGATGGCAGCGGTCTGCACTCAAATGCAGTCAGTGCCTCACTGCAGTTAACCCAGACTATTTTTGATATGTCGAAATGGCGCGCGTTAACACTTCAGGAAAAAACAGCAGGAATTCAGGATGTGACCTATCAGGTTGCCCAACAGGATCTGATACTGAACACAGCAACAGCCTATTTTAATGTGCTGAATGCCATTGATACACTTTCATATACTGAAGCACAAAAGCAATCTATTTACCGTGAACTCGACCAGACGACCCAACGGTTTAATGTTGGCCTGGTGGCGATTACGGATGTGCAAAACGCCCGCGCACAATATGATGCGGTTCTGGCCAATGAAGTCACCGCCCGTAATAATCTCGACAATATGATGGAAGCATTGCGTCAGGTGACAGGAAATGATTATAACGCACTGGCCTCACTGAATGTGGGTGTATTCAGAACTCAGCGTCCTGAAACCATTAATGCGCTGCTTAAACAAGCGGATAATCACAACCTGACCTTGTTATCTGCCCGTCTGACCCAGGATTTAGCCCGTGAGGAGATTAAATCTGCGGAAGCCGGACACATGCCAACGCTGGGTCTGACCGCTTCGACCGGCCTGTCCAATACCCGATATGGTGGTAAGTATGCCAATACTACCAGCTCTACGGATAACAATATTACCGGCAACAATCAGATTGGCCTGAGCCTGTCCATACCGCTGTATAGCGGCGGCGCAGTCACCTCGCAGGTCAAACAGGCTGAGTATAATTTTGCCGGAGCCAGCGAAAAACTGGAAGCCGCACATCGTTCAGCGATTCAGACCGTACGTTCTTCGTTTAACAACGTTAATGCCTCTATCAGCAGTATTAACGCTTATAAACAGGCGGTGGTTTCTGCGCAAAGCTCACTGGATGCGATGGAAGCCGGCTATCAGGTGGGTACCCGTACGATTGTTGATGTACTGGATGCCACCACCACCTTGTATAATGCCAAGCAGCAGCTTTCCGATGCGCGCTACAGCTATATGATTAATCAGCTGAATATTAAATATGCGCTGGGTACCCTGAATGAACAGGATCTGGCGGTATTAAATTCACAGTTAGGTAAACCAGTACCGACATCACCGGATGTGGTTGCCCCGGAAAATCCGCAACAGGAAGCTTATGCCGATGGGGCGGATACCCCGGCAAAAGCCACCCCTGCGGCAGCACGCCAAACCCGGGCTACCCGCCACAGCGGAAATCCTTTCCGCCAATAGTTCTGAATGTGCCGGGGAACCCAGCTCCCCGGCAAATCTATGTATAGCAACGTAAAGATCCCCGTCTCACTGGCCCTGCCGCTTCATTTTTAACCGGCCTTCCCCTATCCTTATTCCTGACCTTTGGGCTATGGAAAAATAAAATGAAACGGACAAAAAATATCCGGCATGCTGCTTTTCGTAAAAGCTGGCAGGCGCGCCATCTGACGCCGGTTGCAGTTGCCATTTCGGCAGTTGTACTGCTCAGTGGCTGCGAACAAAAAGATGAAAAAGTCACAATGTACATGAACGCCGATCAATGCAGTTCGGCCAACCCGGGCCAGGAGGCTCAATGCAGCGTGGCCTATAACAATGCGGTCAAAGAAGCCGCCCGGACGGCACCTAAATATGCCAGTCGTGAAGACTGTGTGGCCGACTTCGGTGAAAACCAGTGCCAGCAGGCGCCGGCTCAGGCATCAACCGCCGCCGAACCACAGCAAAGTGGCAGTTTCTGGATGCCACTGATGGCAGGTTACATGATGGGCAGAATGATGGGGGGAGGCATGGCGCAGCCACTGTTTACCCCGCGTAATCCGGCGAGTCCGGCGAATGGCCAGTTTGTCGATGCTGCCGGCAAATCCTATGGTCCGGCAGCGGCCGGCCGTACTGCCACCGTGCCGAAAAGCGCTATGGCACCCAAACCCGCAACCACGACAACCATTACCCGTGGCGGATTTGGTGAGTCTGTGGCGCGACAGAATACCATGCAACGGCAGAGTGCCGCTCCGGCAGGTCGCAGTACTTCCCGTTCATTCGGGGGCTAATCCAGATTATGCAACGAGTCAGCATTGCAGAACGGCCGGACTGGCGCCGTAAAGCCGAAGAGTATGGTTTTAATTTTCACACCATGTATGGCGAACCCTACTGGAGTGAAGAAGCCTGTTATCAGTTTAGCCTGTCCCAGATTGAATATCTGGAAAATGTCACGGCAGAACTGCATCAGATGTGTCTGCAGGCGGTTGAGAGAGTGGTCGGCAGTGATCAACTGCTGGATAAATTCCGCATTCCTAAGCATGTACGGGAATTCGTGACCGAATCATGGCATAGCCGCCAGCCATCGCTCTATTCCCGACTCGATCTGGCCTGGAGTGGCAGCGGCGATGCTAAACTGCTGGAAAATAATGCCGATACCCCGACTTCATTGTATGAAGCGGCATTTTTCCAGTGGATCTGGCTGGAAGATCAGTCTGCGGCAGGGGTGTTGCCCGCGGGCAGTGATCAGTTTAACAGTTTGCAGGAAAAGCTCATCGAACGGTTTGCGCAGCTGCATCAGCAATCCGGTATCAATTACCTGCATCTGAGCTGCTGCCGGGATACCAGTGAAGATCGCGCAACCATCCAGTATTTACAGGATTGTGCAACAGAAGCCGGACTGCCGAATGAATTTTTGTATATCGACGATATCGGGCTTGGCGAAAAAGGTCAGTTCACCGATATGCAGGATCAGGTGATCAGTAATCTGTTCAAACTCTATCCCTGGGAGTTTATGTTCCGTGAGTCTTTTTCCATGAAACTGGCTGATGCCGGGGTGCGCTGGCTGGAACCGGCATGGAAAAGTATTATCTCGAACAAAGCTATTCTGCCACTGCTTTGGGATATGTTTCCCGGGCACCCTAATCTGCTGCCAGCATGGTTCTGTGAAGATAATCCGCCGCTTCCGGAAAAATATGTGGTGAAACCCCTGTTTTCCCGCGAAGGTGCCAATATCAGGATCATCGAACAAGGTCGTGAAATTGCCGGTGCCGACGGCCCCTATGGTGAAGAGGGATTGATCATTCAGCAATATCATCCGTTACCTGTGTTCGGTGATAACCACACAGTCATCGGAAGCTGGCTGATTGATGATGAGCCCGCAGGTATTGGCTTGCGTGAAGATAAACAGCTGATTACTCAGGATCTGTCACGCTTTTATCCGCATTTCTTTACCAGCTAAACCCCTTCGCAGGGGACAACGCTTTTTGTCCCCTGTAATGCCGGCCGGTTATTCCACCAGCACTGACAACATACTTAACGACCCCATTTCAATGCCGTCAACCGGTACTGAAATTTTATCTTCCGGTGTCGCTGCGCCCAGCACATACAGCAGGGGCAGGTAGTGCTCAACCGAAGGATTCGATAAGGCGGCACCGTCATGCTGCATAAAATTCACTAACGGATGTTGTGCCGGACTCCCCTGCCACTGCAGATTTTCCCGCACATAATCATTAAAAGATTCGGCCCAGGGGTAAGCTTCATCACCACCACCCCAGCGAGCTTTGCGCAGGTTATGTACCACATTGCCACTGGCCACAATCATCACACCCTGTGAGCGTAATGCCGCCAGTTTCTGCCCCAGCTCATAATGGTATTCAGCCGGTTGGGTACCATCAATACTTAGCTGAACGACCGGAATCGACGCGTCCGGATACATTTTGATTAACACGCCCCAGGAACCATGGTCCAGGCCCCAGTCGTGGTCCATAATCACGGGTACCGGCGACAACAACCCCGCGACCTGCTCCGCCAGTTCCGGAGATCCCGGCGCATTATACATTGTGTCAAATAACGCCTGCGGGAATCCCCCAAAGTCATGGATAGTCCGGGGGGTTTCCATCGCCGTCACTGCTGTGCCACGGGTATACCAGTGGGCAGAAATCGCCAGAATGGCTTTTGGCCGGGGTAACTGTTGCCCCAGCGCCTGCCAGCATTGTGTATAACGATTATCTTCCAGCACATTCATTGGGCTGCCGTGCCCTAAAAACAGAACCGGCATACGTGAACCCGTCATCATATTTCTCCGCAAACTCAAATTGCTCATGTATGACAAAATACTCTTTTTTGCAGGGAACACACCCGGTGGATAATGATGATCATATTCAGAGATTTTGAATGACACGCAGAAAGCAGGTGAGGTGACAGGCTGGCAGGCATAAAAAAAGCTGGCAGAATTTGCCAGCTTTCAGAAAACTGAGTACAGAGCGCCCGGTATTCAGACGGCCTGGCGATTATCGTGCTGTTGACGCCAGGCAATCAAATCCTCAATAGTGACTACCGGCATGTTGTGCTGTTTAGCAAACACAATGGCTTCCGGTGCACGGGCCATTGAACCATCATCATTGGTCAGTTCGCACAGTACACCCATCGCTTTAAATCCGGCCAGACGGACCAGATCAATCGTCGCTTCAGTATGTCCACCACGGGTCAGGACGCCACCTTCGCGAGCACGTAAAGGGAACACATGGCCAGGACGGTTCAGATCAGAAGGTTGGGCATCATCAGCTACTGCGGCACGCACGGTCGTGATACGGTCTTTAGCAGACACACCCGTGGTTACGCCCTGAGCAGCTTCAATGGTCACAGTAAAACCAGTACCGTAAGGGCTGGTGTTGTTATCAACCATCATGGGCAAATCGAGCTGGCGGCGACGCTGTTCGGTCATGCACAGGCAAACGATACCACTGCCATGACGAATGGTCAGAGCCATCTGTTCAACAGTCATGGTTTCTGCCGCGAAAATCATATCCGCTTCGTTTTCGCGATTTTCGTCATCAAGCACCATCACACCGCGATTTTCGCGGAGTGCCGCAAAAGCACGTTCTACACGCTGTTCAGGCGTGCCAAATTCAGAAAGAAGAGTCTGATTCATGGTAAAAACCCTTATTTGATAAATGTTACCAGAACCAGGGCAGCTTAGGAGGAATGTCAGTAAGACAAAAAATAACGGTAAGAACCGGTCAGGCTCACTAATGTATCGTTACCCTCTCCCATCCGGACTCTAACCGTCGGCCCCGGAATTACACCGGATCTGCTGACCTTCAGCCAGGGGCTGAAGCGCTCGCGGGCTTTCAGTGAAAACTGATTTACCGCCGGTGGGGAATTTCGCCCCGCCCTGAGAATAAGCAAAATCACTATATCCCCAAATGTTAAAAACGGCAATCACCTGGCGACTAAAAGTTATTAACAGATCCTGCGGTTTAATTAATAGGTTTCCCGTTTCCGACAGAGGCATTACACTTAAGTTATCCAGGGGGCGCCACCGACAGCGCCTCATTCGCTTTCGGGCGACAACTACAGGAACCGGTCATGATTGATACTAAAAAAATTGAACAGCTCGCCCGTCAGGTACAGGATGCTATGCCACAGGGGATCCGTAACTTAGGCGATGATGTCGAGAAAAAAATTCGTCAGGTACTCCAGGCGCAACTGGGTCGTATGGATTTGGTCAATCGCGAAGAATTTGATGTTCAGACTCAGGTCTTACTGCGGACCCGGGAAAAACTGGCGGCACTGGAACAACGCCTTAACGCTCTGGAGGCCGCGGCCGCCCCGGCGAGCACGCCAATCGCTAAGCCGTCCGCACCCACCGATAGCGAAGCGTAAGCTATGACTGACTGCACTGCGGGAGTCTCAACTTCCGCAGTGCCTGTCCTTATCAGGATGAACGGCTCCTGATGGTTTTGATGATATTGGTGGTGGAAATTCCATCTTCGAAATTCAGAATCCGGACCTCGCCGCCATTTGCCACCACTTCCTGGCCTCCGGCCACCTCTTCAGGCTTATAATCTCCCCCTTTCACCAGCAAATCCGGCAAAATTTCGCTGATCAGGCGTTGTGGCGTATCCTCTTCAAACGATACCACCCAGTCCACCGCTTCCAGAGCCCCCAGTACAATCATCCGGTTGATCAACGGGTTGACCGGACGGCTGTCCCCCTTCAGACGGCGGGTGGAAGCATCACTGTTGACCGCAACAATCAGCCGGTCACCCAGCTGACGGGCATTTGCCAGGTAAGAGACATGTCCGGCATGCAAAATATCAAACACGCCGTTAGTCATCACCACCTTCTCACCACGGGCGCGGGCCTGTTCGACAGCCGCTTTCAGTTGCTGTTCGTCCATCACCCCAAAACCACTGTCTGGCCGGGCATGAATCGCATTTTCCAGTTCGACCGGGCTGACAGTCGATGTGCCCAGTTTACCCACCACTACACCCGCTCCCGCATTGGCCAGGAAGCAGGCATCTTCCAGTGAACAACCCGCCGCCAGTGCGGCAGCCAGCACGCCGATCACTGTATCTCCCGCCCCTGTCACATCATAAACTTCCTGAGCCAGGGTCGGTAAATGCACCGGCTCTTTACCCGGCTGAAGCAGTGTCATACCATTTTCTGAGCGGGTCACCAGCAGTGCCGACAGCTCATAGTCGCTCAGCAGCGCCATGCCACGTTGTACAATATCGTCAACATCCCGGCATTTACCGGCGACGGCTTCAAACTCAGACAGATTAGGGGTCAACAGTGTGGCGCCGCGATAACGCTCAAAATCGGTGCCTTTCGGGTCAATCAGTACCGGAACCCCGGCATCACGTGCAATACCAATCAGTGTCTGTACATCTGACAGTGCGCCTTTTGCATAATCAGACAATACTACCGCGCCAACACTGCCGACGGTGGATCGCATCTGCTGATTAATGGGTTCGGGATCGATATTGTCGAATCCCTCTTCAAAATCAAGGCGAATAAGCTGCTGATTTCTTGAAAGGATTCGTAATTTAGTGATCGTTGGATGTGTACTGACTTTGACAAAATCGCAGCCAACATTCACATTTTCGAGGGTACGGGATAAGGTTTGCGCGGCCTCATCGGCCCCGGTCAACCCGATCAGACGTGACGCAGTGCCCAGCGCAGCGATATTCATAGCCACGTTGGCAGCCCCACCGGGACGTTCTTCGATAGTTTCGACTTTAACCACAGGCACAGGGGCTTCAGGAGATATTCGTTGTGTCGGCCCATACCAGTAACGATCTAACATAACGTCACCAATTACCAATACACCCGCACGGCCAAAATCAGGCAGCGTTACTTTCATTCCAGCGACTCCAGAGCGTGTAAACCAGACTAAAAAATTTTGCCGATAATAACATAAACACTCGACAGGAGTGGTTATCTGCAAACAATCTGGCCGGCCATGCAATACAGCCGGCAGAATAAATCTCACTTAAGGCAACAACAAGCGTAAAAAGTTGCCATTATTCAAACAGATTCCGGGTTCTACTCCGCAGGTTGCTCCAGCCAGTGCTGCCAGCTCTGACTGACAATCTGACGCTGCTGTTCAAAGATTTGCGGGTCCACATGTCCGGGTAACGACTGCAATGCCAGATGGTGCAGGGTATCCCGCAAGGTGACATAAGTCGTGGTAAGTTCCGACGCTTCCGGTTCCGGCATAATCCCTCCCCCGGCCATGGCTTCAAAAATCCGCACGTTGTCCGGCCAGCGGGTCAGCGCAGGTTGTCCGGCGGCATAACGCAGAACCAGATACTGGGCAATAAACTCAATATCGGTAATCCCTCCGCTATCGGCTTTAATATCCCAGCGCCCCTTATGCTTATTGCCGAGGTGCTGGCGCATTTTTTCACGCATTTCACGCACTTCGTTTTGCAGCTGCTGTGGATCTCTCGCCCGGGTCAATACTTCGCGCCGGATATCGTTAAAGCGGTTTGCCAGCGACGACTCGCCAAAAACCACCCTGGCCCGCACCAGTGCCTGATGTTCCCAGGTCCAGGCTTCTTCCAGTTGATACTGACGAAAAGCATCACAGGTGCTGACCAGCATACCGGCTGCTCCGGATGGACGGAGCCTGGCATCGACCTCGTATAAAATACCGGACGCAGTTCGGGTGCTGAATAAATGCATCACTCGCTGAGCCAGCCTCAGATAGAACTGACGACTATCAATACTGCGCTCTCCGTCGGTATACGAAGTGTCCGGGCTGTCATGCAAAAAAACCAGATCCAGATCGGAACTGTAGCCCAGCTCAAGCCCGCCCAGTTTACCGTACCCGACGACAGCAAAGCCGCGTTGCTGTTGATCACCGAGATGTGAAGGCCTGCCATAACGCGCCACCATCATATTCCAGGCCTGCTGTACCACGGTTTCCAGAATGGCCTCAGCCAGCCAGGTAAGGTGATCACTCACTTTCATGACCGGCAGTGTTCTGGCGAGATCGGCAGCGGCAATTCGCAACTGTTGTGTCAGTTTAAACTGACGCAATGCTTCCAGTTGTTGCTCTTCATCATCCACCGGAATACGCATCAGATACTGACGCAGTTCATCACGATAAGCATCGGTGGCGGTTGGCTGATACAGCGTTGCAGGGTCAAGTAACTCGTCAAGCAGCAACGGATGACGGGCCAGTTGGTCGGCCACCATAGGTGAAGCCGCACACAGACGTATCAGGTGAGATAACGCGGCAGGATATTCGGTCAGTAATTCCAGATAAGTACTCCGGGTCAATACTCCCGTCAGCAACGGGATTAACCGGTGCAGTGTCTCATCAGCCTGCGAATTGCCACACAGTCCGGAAAGCAGCCGTGGCATCAGTTGATCTAACGCCAGACGACCGCGGGGGCCGATAGTCCGCCGGGCTACATCGTTGCGAAAATCCTGCAATACTCTGAGCAGGCGCTGGCGCTGTTGATCATTCAGCTCAGGAGTCAGCGGTGCTAACTCCCCGGCCTGATAATCGCCGAGCCACAGTTCACTGTAATCACTAAGTTCCGACTGTTCTGCCGCTTCAGGCACATCTTCGCCAATCAAATCATTAAAAATCGTTCGCACCCGTTCCATGTGCTCTGACAGCCGGCTACTCAGACCCGTCCAGTCGTTTTCACCCATCGCCCAGGCCAGACGTTCACGATCCAGAGCACCTGACGGCAGGGTCTGCGTCTGCTCATCATTGATACTTTGCAACAGGTTTTCCAGGCGACGCAACCAGCGCCAGGCATCCCGTAACTGACTGACCTGCAACGGAGGTAATAACCCCAGTCCGGATATCGCTTCCAGCGCCGCCAGCCAGGAGCGCTGTTGAAGTGAACGCTCACGTCCGCCACGGATTAACTGGAATACCTGTACGATAAACTCGCATTCGCGAATCCCGCCGGCCCCCAGTTTTATGTTATCGGAAAGCCCACGGCGCCTGACCTCGCGGGCTATCATGCTCTTCATGGTCCGCAACGACTGAATAACGCTAAAATCGATATAACGGCGGTAGATAAACGGCCGTAACATTTGCTGAAGTTCCTGGTAGCCCTGGTTATCCGCGGGCCCCATGATACGGGCCTTGACCATTGCATAGCGTTCCCAGTCTCGTCCCTGCTCCTGGTAGTAATCCTCTAGTGCTGCGTAGCTCATGACCAGCGGCCCGCTGTCACCAAACGGCCGTAGCCGCATATCGACCCGGTAAACAAAACCATCAATAGTTTGCTGATCCAGCATTTTGATCAGTCGTTGCCCCATACGGGTAAAAAACTGAGTGTTGTCCAGCTCACGTCTTCCGCCACGGGTAACTCCGTTCTCCGGCCAGGCAAAAATCAAATCAATATCTGAGGAAAAATTCAGTTCACGTCCGCCAAGCTTGCCCATTCCCAGGATATAGAGCGGCTGTTCCACCCCGTCAGCATTACAGGGCGTTCCCCAGTCAAGGCAGCACTGGTGATAACACCAGTCCCTTGTGGCGATGATTAATACCTCCGCCAGCTCACTGAGCTGTAGCAGGCTCTGTTCAGTCTCTGCGAGCGATAAACATTGCATCCAGCCAATCCGCACCATCATATAGCGCCGAAAAAGACGTAGCGCCTTCATCATCCCGGCTTCACTGTCCACGTCCTCCAGCCACTGTTTAAGCCAGACGGCATAGTGTTGCCACTCATTAGCCTGCGGGGGATGCTGCTGTAATTTAGTGCGCCATTCGGGATGTTGTTGCAGGTTTTCGGCGATAAAATCGCTGAAAGCCAGGGCTGCAGATTCCGGCCCGCTCAGGGATGCCACAGGCAGTTCGAGTAGTTCTGCCACTTTTTGGGTGTGTTCTTTCATTAACAAAGGTAACGGCAACATAGACTTATCCTGTGACATCCAATGGGAAGGCCGGTCCTGCCTGACTTATTCGCCGGTATGACGTACTTCACTACCGTTAATCCAGAACGGCGCCTGACGGTGCAGAGAACGAATCGTCCAGGGCAAGTCCTGATAACGTCCCTGGTGAATTTGCTGAAGAACCAGCCACCAGGGTTCCAGCCAGCTATCCACCGCCGCCAGCGGGTAAGCTCCACATAACAGACACACGGCCAGCAGCTGTTTATGAATACGTTGTGCTTTGTCCTGATATTCGGTCGGCTGATTAAATTCGGCAGTGGTCGCCTTCAGTTCGGCAAATACTCGTCCCAGCATCACATCGCAAAAACGTTTAAATGAACCCTGCAATTTTTTACGGTGTTTGTCTTCCAGCACTGACTTCCAGGGTTGCTCTGTCAGCCAGTGAGTAAGCGCTAACTGGGTCTCACTCCAGCGGGCAGAAAAACAGAGTTCTTTGGCAGGGATATGGGTCATTTCCTGCTCCAGCGTCAGCAAAGACTCACGCAATGAGCCACTGGCTTTACGAGGCAGCATGCTACCAAACAGGGTAAACACTTCACGGAGGGCCAGCAGAATCTCAGCCACCCGGGCACCGGCATCACCATTTCCTTCCAGCCAAAGCTCTTCATGGTATTGCCATTCACTTAGCAGCACCGACAACATGGTGAGCAGCCCCTGCTCGCAGTTAAGTTTCCTTTCTGTCTGTAAACGCGGGAACGGCCGGATACTTTTCGGCGGATTGCCCTGTGCGAGATGGTAGCCTCTGGCTGCTTTACTCAGGCTGCCCGGTCGCAGGCCACCGTCAGCAATCAAATCAAAAGCAAAGGCCATCAGCGCCTGCCGCGACCCCTGCTTTAGCTCCAGTTCCACTTCAAACAGTGGTGACTGTAGCTCACCGGCAATGACGGCCCCCTGATCGAAAGCTACCTCAATTTCGCTGTCCTGATAACTGACCAGCCACTTTTCCCGGACAAAGTCGGTCCGGAATAGCGGTTGTAAACGCTGTTGCAGCTCCTGAATATCCGCGCCCTCAGGCCAGACATTTTCCGGTAGCAGACGAATATCCAGCTCATCATTCTGCAGGCTGACATTGAACTCAGGACGCTGATGCAAACCACCGATAGTCTGACCGCTGGTCTTTAACGTCATTTCATACTGCTGATTAATACCACGGATACGTAACCCCATATCCCAGCGGCGTAACTGGTTATCCGGTGTCTCAAAGTAGATGTTGGCCAGTGCCTGTGGCGCAGAGTGTTGCTGTGGCCAGCGGTTGAGCCGTTCTGCCAGTTGAGAAGCAGCCTGTGAACTGGCAATGAACTTTAATTCTGTTTCGATGGTCATAGGATCTCTGAATGTCACAATTACTATCAATAAACCGGTAAATTACTCCGCTTCCAGAGTAATCGACTAAAGACGCACTGTCTCTGATTTGTTAGGCTTTAACATCGCCGAGAACAAGATAGTTCTCATTTATATCCGTCCGGCCCCTCTCCAGACTGTGGCAATAAATTTACCCATATAATATGCAAAAACGACGTCGAATGAATAAACTTACACGCACCGGTATTTTTCTACTCGCTTTCAGCACTATAGCCCCTGCGGTTCACGCAGATACTACCCGTTATATTTCTGATGAGCTTTCGACCTGGGTCCGTAGTGGACCAGGCGACCAATATCGCCTGGTTGGCAAAGTTAACGCTGGCGATCAGGTCACAGTATTGCAAACTAATCCCGACAGCAAATACGCACAAATTCGTGATTCAGAAGGACGCACAACCTGGATACCTTTGTCACAACTGAGTGACACACCCAGCCTGCGTACCCAGGTGCCGCAACTGCAACAGCAGGTGAAACAACTGACAGATAAGCTGGCGAACATCGATAACAGCTGGAACCAGCGGACTGCCGATATGCAGAAGAAAGTGGCTGGCAGCGACAGTGCTATCGATGCCCTGAAACAGGAAAACCAGACACTGAAAAATTCTCTTATTGTCGCGCAGAAAAAAGTCGCGGCGGCGAATGTTCAGTTGGATGACAAGCAACGAGCGATTATCATGCAGTGGTTTATGTATGGTGGTGGCGTGATGGGCCTGGGTCTGTTGCTGGGTCTGTTACTGCCACGGATGATCCCACGCCGTAAAAGTAATGACCGCTGGATGCGCTGACCGATTCCGGGTTCCTGCACAATACCACGCGCTGAGCGCTGACCTGACAGCCTGCAGCGGCGAACGGCTAACAGACACAGGAGTTGTGGTGTGAAAACTTATCTGGTCGGTGGTGCCGTCCGTGATGCGTTGCTTAATTTGCCGGTCAAAGACCGGGACTGGGTCGTGGTAGGGGCAACCCCGGAAGATCTGCTTAGCCTAGGGTATCAACAGGCCGGGCGTGATTTCCCTGTGTTTCTGCATCCTGTCAGTCATGAAGAATATGCTCTGGCACGTACTGAACGTAAAGCCGGACATGGCTATACCGGATTCACAACCTGTTTCTCCCCCGAGGTGACTCTGCCTGAAGATTTACAGCGTCGCGACCTGACCATCAATGCGATGGCACAGGACAGTGACGGAGAAATTATTGACCCATGGCAGGGGCAGCAGGATCTCAGACAACGTTTGTTACGCCATGTCTCACCAGCCTTTGTCGAGGATCCGTTGCGGGTATTACGGGTCGCCCGGTTTGCGGCGCGGTTTGCAGGACAGGGGTTTCGCGTGGCGGATCCCACGCTGACGCTAATGAAGCAACTGTCTGACAGTGGTGAATTACAACACCTGACTGCCGAACGTGTGTGGAAAGAGACGGAGAAAGCGTTAGCTACGGATAATCCTGATGTTTACTTTCAGGTATTACGGGATTGTGGTGCGCTGAAGGTATTATTTCCTGAACTGGATAACCTGTTCGGCGTGCCGGCCCCGGTCAAATGGCACCCGGAAATTGACACCGGCGTCCACAGCCTGATGACGCTGAATATGGCTGCACGGCTGACAGAAGATATCGCAATCCGCTTTGCTGCGCTGTTCCATGATGCAGGCAAAGCCCTGACCCCCAAACAAGTCTGGCCTTCTCATCCGGGACATGGTGCAGCCGGGTTACCACTGGTCAGCGCGCTGTGTCAGCGTCTGAAAGTCCCTAATCATATTCGTGAACTGTCTCTGGTTATTACCGAATATCATGATGTGATCCACACTATCCAGCGTCAGCCGCCGGAGAAAGTGATTCAGCTGTTTGACAGTATTGACGTATGGCGCAGGCCGGAACGACTGACACAACTGATTACTGCCAGTGAAGCCGATGCCCGTGGACGTGAAGGATTAACCGGGCAAGCCTATCCACAGGCCGACTATACTCTGGCGTTGTACCAGGCTGCTGCTGCGGTACCGGTGTCTGATGTGATTAGTGACGGATTCAGCGGCCCACAAATCCGCACTGAACTGACCCGTCGCCGGGTCGCAGCACTTCAGGGCCACTCCCCATCCTCCGCCTGAGATAAAAAAAGGCCGGAAATAAATTCCGGCCATGCTTATCTTTTGAATCATCGTCAGGCAAAAATCATATAGACCACCGCCGCGAGGATAAAGCGGTAGATAGCGAACGGGACAAACGAAATTCGTTTAATCAGTTCCAGGAAGGTCTTAATCGCAATCAGTGCCACGATAAATGCCATAATAAAACCAATACCAAACATCGGAATATCGCTGACAGTCAGGAAGCTGAGGCTCTTATATAAATCCAGTGCTGTCGCGCCCATCATCATCGGCACCGCCAGCAGAAACGAAAATTCAGAAGCCGCATAGCGACTTATCCCCATCAGCATTCCACCGGAGATAGTTGCGCCTGAACGTGAAAAACCAGGCCACAGAGCCAGACACTGAAAGCAACCAATCATAAAAGCCTGGCGGTAGGTAATATCATCAAGACCCACCGATTTTGGCTGTTTGGGTTTAAAGTATTCTGCCAGCAACAACAAAATCCCCCCGGCGACCAGCGCATACATCACATTAATCGGGGTAAACAGTGTTTTGATCCGGTCATGCAAAATTAGGCCGAGAACGACAGCCGGAATCATACCCAGTAAAATATGGATAAGCGTCAGATGCCCCTGGCCAGTACCTTCATGGGGAACCTTCCCAAAATGAATACCTATCAACCCAAACAACCTGCGCCAGAACATCACAACGACAGCCAGTATCGACCCCAACTGGATGACAACTTCAAAGGTTTCTGCGGTTTCATCCTCAAACCCCAGCAAATGGCCGACAATAATCATGTGGCCTGTGGATGAAACGGGTAAGAATTCCGTTAACCCTTCAACAATGCCCAAAATTGCTGCAACAAACAGGTGGTGCATATCTGCCATCAAAAAATCCTCTCCAATTCACCCCAATCAACACAACACCTGGCTGCCATCTTTACTGATGGCTTAAAATAAGCAGTTATGTGAACTTTTCTGAACTATGCCAGAACCGTTAAATCATTGTACCGACAATGAGTTCCACGGCATATGACAGTCAATACTCTGATTGGGTTTCAGTTTGATGGCAATTATTTACTATCTGTTTCCGGTTATTTAGGAATAATTCCCCGCTCAATGCGTACTCCCACCTGGCTCGCTTGCGCGACAGCGCCGGGCTTACTGACTTTAATTCGTACTCCGGGTAAGTCAAAACGCTGCATAAGTAATTCCGCTACTTCTTCTGCTACCCGCTCAACCAGGGCAAAGCGCTGTCCCTGTAAATGCTGTAACACTGCCTCAGAAACATCCGCATAACTCAGACAATCTGCCACATCATCACTCTTCGCGGCTTTGCGGTTATCCCATGCCATTTCTATATCCAGTAACAATTTTTGCTGAATAGTCTGTTCCCAGTCATAGGCGCCAATGGTGGTAAATACGGTCAGCTGTTCGATAAAGACAAGATCCATCGTGATACTCTCTGTGTTTTTATGGTGATCAGATACCACTTCCGTTGCTTTATGCGTATTATCCAGACAGCAACCAAAACAACGGACAGGTATGGGAAGTATTATGACAGTAATCGCTGCAGGTATGATCCTTTTTGCGTATCTTTGCGGTTCCGTTTCCGGAGCAATTCTGTTGTGCAAACTCTGCGGATACCCTGATCCCCGTACCCTGGGTTCTGGCAACCCCGGTGCGACCAACATTTTACGGGTGGGTGGTAAACTGGCCGCAGTTGCGGTGCTATTATTTGATGTCATAAAAGGGATGTTGCCGGTCTGGCTGGCATGGGAGTTACATATTTCTCCCTTCTTCCTGGGTTTGACGGCAATAGCGGCCTGTCTCGGCCATATCTATCCGGTATTTTTTGGCTTTCGCGGCGGTAAAGGTGTGGCGACTGCGCTGGGTGCGATTGCCCCAATTGGCTGGGACCTGACCGGGCTGATGATGGGCACATGGATTCTGACAGTACTACTCAGTGGTTACTCTTCGCTGGGAGCGATTATCAGTGCATTAATTGCACCCTTTTATGTCTGGTGGTTTAAGCCACAGTTTACCTTTCCTGTCTCTATGCTGTCCTGCCTGATTCTGCTACGTCATCACGACAATATTCAGCGTCTGTGGCGGGGTATGGAGCCCCGCCTGTGGAAACGCAAAACCAAATCGCAGCCTTCAGATAGCGGCGAACACTAAACCTCCGGCCGCTCCTGAAATTTCTCAGATCAGGGCACTAACGGCGGCAATTCCGCCAGTGGCCAGCGTGGCCGCACTGTAATCCCCAGATCACTGTGGGCTCCCCCTTTCAGACGAACCATCCCTGCATAGGCTATCATGGCACCATTATCGGTACAGAACGCTGGCCTTGCATAAAACACTTCACCGCCGCGTTGCTGCATCATCTCTGCCATTCTTTCTCGTAGTGTTTTGTTAGCACTGACACCTCCGGCAATCACCAGTTTTTTAAACCCGGTCTGCTGAAGTGCGCGCTTACATTTTATCATCAGGGTATCCACCACCGCATCTTCAAATGCCCTCGCAATATCAGCTTTGGTCCCGGCATCATCGTCATGGTTACGGATGGTATTCGCGGCAAAGGTCTTCAGGCCCGAAAAACTGAAATCCAGGCCTGGCCTGTCGGTCATTGGCCGTGGAAAGGTAAAACGTCCTGCCGTCCCCTGCGCTGCCATTTTCGACAGCAGTGGCCCTCCGGGATAATCCAGCCCCAGTAATTTAGCTGTCTTATCAAAGGCTTCTCCGGCGGCATCATCAATCGACTCGCCGAGCAGTTCATACTCACCAATCCCGGTGACACTGATAAGCTGGGTATGTCCCCCTGAGACCAGCAAGGCAACAAAAGGAAATTCAGGTGGGTTATCTTCCAGCATTGGAGCCAACAGATGGCCTTCCATATGGTGGACGGCAATCGCCGGCACCTGCCAGGCAAAAGCCAGAGAGCGACCGACGGTAGCTCCGACCATTAATGCCCCGACCAGCCCGGGACCGGCAGTGTAAGCCACCGCATCAATATCTGTAGCTGTCAGCCCGGCCTCAGCCATCGCCGCCTGAATGAGGGGTACCGTTTTACGGACATGGTCGCGGGATGCCAGTTCCGGCACCACACCGCCATAATCAGCGTGTAAACTCACCTGGCTATATAGCTGATTAGCCAACAGACCGGATTCGTCGTCATAAATTGCAATTCCGGTTTCATCGCAAGACGTTTCAATACCCAAAACTCGCATCACACTCACCTCTGATTTCGCCGCAGGAGTGTACCACAGCTAACAATTCTGGCCTACGCTGCACGATTTCATTAAAAAGATTTTTTACCGGCCAAAGAATAGGCTATACTTCGCGGTCTGAAAAAAACCGGCAACCACAGTGCTGCGAAGCGCTTTGTTGGTTTGAAATTGTTCATGGTGCTTTACAAGCCAGCCCACGCTGGAGTAAAATACTGCACCATTTTGAAATAAGCTGGCGCTGCAGCCAGCTGCACAAATCGAATTTATCGAGGTGAGAGTTACATGCCGGTAATTAAAGTACGTGAAAACGAGCCTTTCGACGTAGCACTGCGTCGCTTCAAGCGTTCCTGTGAAAAAGCAGGCGTTCTGGCTGAAGTCCGTCGTCGTGAGTTTTATGAAAAACCAACGACCGAACGTAAGCGCGCTAAAGCGTCTGCTGTTAAACGTCATGCCAAGAAACTGGCTCGCGAAAACGCACGCCGCACTCGTCTGTACTAATTTGTCCGGGAGCCTGCTCCCATGCGTGTTACACGCAGACTGAGTAAAGTGAAAGGCCGTGCTTTCCGAAAGGAGGCGCGGCTTGTTGTCGTTTATGAGTTAAAGAACCGGAGTCTATGGCTGGGAAAATACCGCGTATATTTATCAATGACTTGCTTGCCCGCACAGACATCGTGGATCTTATTGATGCCCGCGTGAAGCTGAAAAAGCAAGGCAAGAATTATCACGCCTGTTGCCCTTTCCATAACGAAAAAACCCCGTCTTTTACCGTCAACGGTGACAAACAGTTTTACCACTGTTTTGGCTGTGGTGCTCATGGTAATGCTATTGATTTTCTGATGAATTTTGACCGTCTGGAGTTTGTCGAAACCATCGAAGAACTGGCCACCATGAATGGACTGGAAGTTCCCTACGAAAGCGGTAGCGGTGACACCCCCATGGAGCGACATCAGCGACAAAGCCTTTACCAGCTGATGGACGGTCTGAATCAGTTTTACCAGTCTTCTTTATCACAACCTCAGGCAGAACCTGCCCGGCACTATCTGCAAAGTCGCGGACTGAGTCAGCAGGTGATCGAACATTTTGCGATAGGGTTCGCCCCACCTGGATGGGACAACGCCTTAAAGCGTTTTGGAAAACATCAGGAAGATAAACACTCTCTGACAGAAGCCGGGATGCTGGTCACTAATGACAATGGCCGCAGTTATGACCGTTTTCGTGACCGGGTCATGTTCCCAATTCGTGATAAACGAGGAAGAGTGATTGGTTTTGGTGGTCGGGTACTGGGGAATGATACGCCCAAATACCTTAACTCACCGGAGACCTCAATTTTCCATAAAGGCCGGCAACTATACGGGCTCTATGAAGTCACACAAATCCATAACCAGCCCGCCAGGTTATTAGTGGTTGAAGGCTATATGGATGTGGTGGCTCTGGCGCAGTTTGGCATCGATTATGCAGTAGCCTCTCTGGGGACTTCAACCACCAGTGAACATATACAGCTACTGTTCAGAAATACCGATACCGTGATTTGCTGTTATGACGGTGACCGGGCGGGACGTGACGCCGCATGGCGTGCACTGGAAAATGCCCTGCCTTACATTACCGATGGCCGCCAGCTGCGTTTTATGTTTCTGCCGGATGGCGAAGATCCGGATACGCTGGTACGTAAAGAAGGCAAACAGGCGTTTGAGCAACGAATGGAACAGGCTGTACCGCTGTCAGACTTCCTGTTCGACAATTTACTGCCTCAGGTAGACCTGAGTACCCGTGACGGAAAAGCACGTTTAAGTACCCTGGCTCTGCCACTGATTAGTCAGATCCCGGGAGAAACGCTGCGGATTTATATACGTCAGGTACTGGGCAACAAACTGGGTATTCTGGACGACCGTCAGTTGGAAAAATTGCTACCGGCAAAGGCCGAAAACAAACCGGTGAACGCCTCGCCAGTGATGAAAAAAACGACCATGCGGATTCTGGTCGCGTTGCTGTTACAGAACCCGGCACTGGCGGCCAAAGTCCCGTCGCTTGAAGGGTTAAAAGAGACCGGTATTGCCGGACTGCCACTGTTCGCTGAACTGGTACAACGCTGTAATGAGCAGCCAGGCTTAACTACTGCCCAGTTACTGGAAAGTTATCGTGATACTAAAACGGCACAGTCCCTTGAAACTCTGGCTGTCTGGAACCACATGATAGTAGATGATGAAGTGGAAGCGGTGTTTAGTGACTCACTGACCAGTATTTATAACACAGCGTTGGAGCAGCGACTCGAATGGCTGATTGCCCGTGATCGCACTCATGGGCTGAACAGTGACGAACGGCTTGAATTGCAATCGTTGCTGACAGCACTGGCCAAAAAATAGATTGTCGGTTGGCGTTTGCTGACACGTCGACCTGTGACTGAATGTAAATTTTGCTGTAAAAACCACCAGTTTCTACAGAGTTGTCAGGCTTCTTCTATACTGAAGCCTGAATGATGACAAAAAGATTACTCGCGGCTTAATTGCCGATTACTCAGGGCAGATGCCCATTGCTGCGATGAAGGCCGCAGCCAATGAAACGCCTTTACTGTTATTTGCCGGTTAACCCCGACAAACACCGATCTCATTAACAGAAGTGTGGATACCGTCTTATGGAGCAAAACCCGCAGTCACAGCTGAAGCTACTTGTCACCCGTGGTAAGGAGCAAGGCTATCTGACCTATGCCGAGGTCAATGACCATCTGCCGGAAGATATTGTCGACTCCGATCAGATTGAAGACATTATTCAGATGATCAACGACATGGGTATTCAGGTGGTAGAAGAAGCCCCTGATGCCGATGATCTGATGCTGAATGAAAACAGTTCCGATACTGATGAAGATGCAGCAGAAGCGGCCGCGCAGGTACTTTCCAGCGTAGAGTCTGAAATTGGCCGGACCACTGACCCTGTCCGCATGTATATGCGTGAAATGGGTACCGTAGAACTGCTTACCCGCGAAGGCGAAATTGATATTGCTAAACGTATTGAAGATGGTATCAACCAGGTTCAATGCTCAGTCGCGGAATATCCGGAAGCAATCACTTATCTGCTGGAACAATACGACAGAGTCGAAGCCGGAGAAGCACGGCTTTCCGATATTATTACTGGTTTTGTCGATCCGAATGCTGAGGAAGATCTGGCACCGACAGCGACCAATATCGGGTCAGAGTTATCGGAAGAAGACCGTAACGATGACGACGACGAAGATGAAGACAGCGATGATGATAACTCAGAAGATGATAACTCTATCGATCCTGAGCTGGCACGTGAAAAATTCGGCGAATTACGTGCCCAGTACGAAGTCACCCGTACCGTCATCAAAAGCAAAAGCCGCAGCCATGCTGATGCGATTGCCGAAATTCAGAATCTGTCTGAAGTCTTTAAACAGTTCCGTTTAGTGCCAAAACAGTTTGATTATCTGGTCAACAATATGCGCCAGATGATGGATCGTGTCCGTGCTCAGGAACGCGCCATCATGAAACTGTGTGTTGAAGTGTGCAAAATGCCGAAGAAAAACTTCATCACACTGTTTACCGGCAACGAAACCAATGGCACCTGGTTTAAAGCTGCTCTGGCAATGAAAAAACCATGGTCTGAAAAGCTGCTGGAAGTCGAAGATGATGTGGAACGTGGCCTTCACAAACTGGCTCAGGTTGAGGAAGAAACCGGTCTGACCATCGAGCAGGTGAAGGACATCAACCGTCGTATGTCTATCGGTGAAGCGAAAGCCCGCCGTGCGAAAAAAGAGATGGTAGAAGCTAACCTGCGTCTGGTGATTTCAATTGCTAAAAAATACACCAACCGTGGCCTGCAGTTCCTGGATCTGATTCAGGAAGGTAACATTGGTCTGATGAAAGCGGTTGATAAGTTTGAATACCGTCGTGGTTACAAGTTCTCAACTTATGCGACATGGTGGATTCGTCAGGCCATTACCCGTTCAATTGCAGACCAGGCCAGAACCATTCGTATTCCGGTACACATGATCGAAACCATCAACAAACTGAACCGTATTTCACGTCAGATGTTGCAGGAAATGGGTCGTGAACCTTCACCGGAAGAACTGGCAGAGCGGATGCTGATGCCTGAAGATAAAATTCGTAAGGTGCTGAAAATCGCGAAAGAGCCTATTTCGATGGAAACACCGATTGGCGATGACGAAGATTCACATCTGGGTGATTTTATCGAAGACACCACGCTGGAGCTGCCGCTGGATTCAGCAACGTCTGAAAGCCTGCGTTCTGCAACGCATGACGTACTGGCTGGTCTGACTGCCCGTGAAGCTAAAGTCCTGCGGATGCGTTTTGGTATTGATATGAATACTGACCATACTCTGGAAGAAGTCGGTAAACAGTTCGATGTTACCCGTGAGCGTATTCGTCAGATTGAAGCCAAAGCACTGCGTAAATTACGTCACCCGAGCCGCTCGGAAGTTCTGCGAAGCTTCCTGGATGACTAATCCACAGCCTGTCGGATAAATTTTCCGACATCTCCGCTTAGCGAAAACCTCATCATTCTGGTGAGGTTTTTTTTTAACTGTGCTGTGCTCTTATCATCGCGGATACCTTTTGTTTAATCACCCAAGCCACGGAAATTTTCACCCTCTCCCCGTCACTCTGATATTTCACATGCCAGTGTGAAAAATAAAATCAGGTTATTAAGATTTAAAATAATTAATTTTCATATAGTTAAATAAAAAAACCTTAATTTTACCCGGTGTAAAATCTGTGATTACGCAACTTTTAATGTGAAATTGATCACCGTAAACTACATTCATTAACACAGACACAGAACAGACAGTGATAAGAGTGGTGGCAAATGGCGATTGCATTAACGGCTAATGAACGTCGGGACTTTATCTATCGCTATGTCCATGAAAACCAGATTGCGCTTTATGACGCCCTGGCGTCCCTGATGAACGTGTCACACATGACCATCCGCCGGGACGTACAGATTCTGGAACGGGAAGGAAAAGTTCAACGGGTCAATGGCGGTATCAGACTCAGCGAACTACTGCATCAGGAACTGCCCTATCAGGAAAAATCATACCTGAACCATAAGCTGAAAAAAGAGCTGGGTAAACGGGCTATGCAGCGCATCTCTGAAGGCACCATTATCTATCTGGATGCGGGAACCACCACGTTTGAAATAGCCTGTTGTATTCCGGCTAATTTTCATCTGACGGTAGTCACCAATGATTTTTCTATCAGTCAGTTGCTGATGTCTAACCCCGCTATCGATCTCTATCACGTGGGGGGGCGGGTAGACAAACGTAATTTGTCCTGCGTCGGATTAAGCGCAGCCAATTTTATCAAAGCGCTGAATATTGATTTAGCCTTTCTGAGTGCCAGTTCCTGGGATTTAGTCCACGGAATTTCGACACCTTATGAAGGTAAAGCTGTGGTTAAGCAGACAGTTATTTCTGTATCAAATAGAAATATTCTGGTATCGGATAGCAGTAAATATGGAAAATACGGTTTTTATACCGTCTGCCCGTTATCCTCAATGGATGAAATAATTACCGACTCTATTTCCGGTGAATGTAAGCAGAGCTTGCTTGAGGTCACGTCACCCAAAGTGACCTTTATCGATATATTTCAGGAAGGAAGTTATTATGAAAGACGAAAATAAAATACGCGAAGAGATATGTCTGACCGGGGCAAGCTTATATAACAGAGGATATATTGTCGGTTCATCGGGTAATATCAGTGCCTGTCTGGATGATGGCTGGCTGATTACCCCCACCGACGCCTGTCTGGGGACTCTTGACCCGAATGATATTGCTAAAGTCAGCCTGGCCGGTGAATGGATTAGCGGGAATAAACCCTCCAAAACACTGTTGTTGCATCGCGGTATCTATAAACAGAATTCAGCTGCCAGCAGTGTTCTGCATACCCATTCCACCTCTTTGGTCTTACTGACCTTACTGGGTGTCTGGAGCCCTGATGCTATTCTGCCTCCCATCACGCCTTATCAGGTCATGAAAGTCGGCAGAATCCCGTTAATTGAATATCAACGACCAGGTGCGCCGGAAGTGGCAGAAATAGTGGCCGGACTGGCGGATAAGGTCAAAGGTGTCATGCTGGAACGGCTGGGTCCGGTTGTCTGGGGAAACAGTGTTTCACAGGCAAGTTATATTCTCGAAGAATTAGAAGAAACAGCAAAACTATGGATAGAAACGGGTCGCAAGGCAGCACTGCTTTCTGAGCAGGCCATTAATGATTTGGAAGCAACATTTAAATGCCGATGGTAATCACTGTTTAAATTACCCTACTCACTATACACAGGTAAAAATAAAATGACCGCTTATGAAATTATGCCACGCGTGGCATATTTAATCGCTGTGTCGATGATAGGCTGGTATGCGTCCAGGAAATTTAAAATAAATTCCAAAGACATTGCCAACTTATTAATTTATATTTTTTCACCGATTGTCTGTTTTGTATTAATACTGAATTCTCCGGCAGGCGTCGGATATGCCATGTATTCGGTAGTATTTTATGTCATCTCCTGTATTGCTGCCTTTCTGGCGTTATTCGTCGGGCGTTTTTTATGGAAAGACAACCGTGCTAACCTGTTTGGCGCTGCCGGCGGACAGGGTAATGTTGGCTATTTTGTTCTGCCACTGGCTATAGGGCTGCTGGGAGGTACTCCGGATGGCGCTGCGGCAATCAGTATTGTGGTGTTTGCCAAGGTCGCTTCCAGTATCTATGAATTTACCGCGGCCTATTATATTACCGCCCGTGGCCTCTATTCAGTGAAAACCAGTCTGATCCGTGTTGCCAAAATGCCTACCCTGCATGCAGCGATCCTGGCATTGATTCTAAAATATTTTCACTTTGAATTACCTGAGTTTATTAAAAGCGGAGTGAACGGTTTTGTGGGGGGATACTCTACCCTGGGGATGATGATTATCGGGATGTCACTGGCGAGATTTGACAAACTGGTACCGGACTGGAAATTCGCCTTCTACTCCATCCTCTGGAAACAAGGGCTGTATGCTCTGGTGATTATCCTGATTTTCCGCCAGTTTCATCTTCAGACTTATGAATATGTGGTCATGGTTATGCTGGCCTGTAACCCGCTTCCGGCCAATATTGCCGCAGTAGCTTCAGCGCTGGATGTGCATCCGGAAAAAGCAGCCTTTGCCATCATGGTCAGTACCATACTGGCAGTGATTACTGTCCCCGTTACCATCTGGCTGGCCATGTAGCCAAACGGGCTGCTCTATGGCGGCCCACCACCACGAATTCAGGAGTTAACTATGAGTCATTCAGGTCCTTTATCACTGCACAGTGCATTGGTCGTTCGTTCACCTTTTGATGCGACATTGCTCGACCGCTATCGTCGCCAGTCCGGAGAGATTGATATTCACTGGACCCCGACCACAGTACTGATGAAAAACATAGAAAACGGTCAGCAATGCGATGTGGTAATTGTCACGGATCCGGCAATGGATCAACTGGTGGCTCAGGGGATTGTCGATCCGGCAACCCGAAAACCGCTGGTGATCTCAAGGATCGGATTTGCGGTGAAACAAGGTGCCCCACATGTCGATGTTTCCGGGACAGAACAGCTGGTGAAAACCCTGCGTGAAGGACGCTCCATCTGCTACTCCGTCGGCGGAGCCAGTGGTATTCATTTCAAAACCGTATTAAAACAACTCGGGATCGAACAGGAGATTGACGCCAAAGCCTGCCCTATCCCGGAAGGTTTTACCGCGGAAAAACTGATCACCGGGGAAGCAGATTTAGCCATTCAGCAAATCAGCGAGCTGCTGGTGGTTCCCGGCGTCGAAATCATTGGTTATCTGCCGGATGAATTACAGAAGATCACCGCATTTTCAATCGCGCAGTTTGCCAGTTCTGAACGTAAACAACAGGCAGCGGAATTGATCGATATTGTGACTGCGCCAGAAACCGCCGATGAATATCAGAAATTTGGTCTGGAACTGCGTAATTAATCCCTGACCCGGGAGAACACTGTGATGAAATCAATAGTTCTGCTGCATGCGACGCCGGTGGCTATGCAACCGATCACGGAGGCAATGCAGGCTTTATGGCCGGAAGCCACAGCCATTCATTTGCTGGATGAGGGATTATCGCTGGAGCGGGCAAAATCCTCTCAAATGACGCCTGAACTGAGAAGCCGTTTTATCCGCTTTGGTACCTATGCCCGTGACATGGGTGCTGACGGTATTCTGGCCACCTGTTCTGCTTTTGGTGAACCCCTGGAGGCGCTGGACGAGATGTTCACTATTCCGGTACTGAAACCGAATGAGGCGATGTTTGAAGCTGCACTGGAGCACGGCACCCGGATTGGTATGCTGGCCACCTTTGCCCCGGCCGTCAGTGGTATGGAAAGCGAATTCTATGCACTGACCAGACAGCGGCAGAGCCAGGCTACCCTGAAAACCCTCTTTGTCCCAGGCGCCATAGAAGCTTTACGGGCCGGGGATGCCCGGCGTCACCATGCGCTGGTCGCTGAATATGCAGCACAACTGGCAGATTGTCAGGCGATAATGCTGGCCCATTTTTCGACATCCGGCGCACTGGCGACCGTCCAGGCAGCGAGCGCTTTACCCATACTGGCGGCACCACAGTCCGCTGTTTTGAAAATGAAACACCGGCTGGCCCGGGACACACGGAGCGACTCATGTTAATAGGTGTGATAGCAGATGATTTCACCGGGGCCAGTGATATTGGTGTCACCCTGGCTGGCGGGTTACCAGAAGAAGGTGGCCTGAAAACCGCATTATATATGGGAGTACCCGATGCCCCGGCAGAAAAAACCATCGGCGCTGGCGTTATTGCTCTGAAAAGTCGTTCCTGGCCTGTCGACCAGGCCATTGAACAATCATTGCTGGCCTGTGACTGGTTGCTGGCACAAGGCTGCCGACAGATTGTCTTTAAGTACTGTTCTACCTTTGACTCTACCGACCAGGGCAACATCGGGCCGGTCGCTGAAGCACTGGCAGAAAAATTATCGGCGCGGGGCGTGGTGGTTTGCCCGTCATTCCCGGCCATGAAGCGGACCTTGTATCAGGGGCATCTGTTTGTCAACGATCAGTTGCTGAACGAGTCGGGGATGGAAAACCATCCTCTGACCCCGATGACCGACGCCGATCTGCGACGAGTGCTGGCCAGCCAGTCAACGCTGCCGCAAGGTTTTATCCACTGGCAACAGGTACAGCAAGGCAGCGAAACAATACGAACCCTGTTACAGCAGCAGGCTGAGCAACAAAAATGTCTGGTTCTGGTGGATGCCATCAGTGATGACGATCTATTGTCGATTGCCAAAGCCTGCCATGATGCTCCGCTGCTGACCGGTGGATCAGCGATAGCCCGTGGGCTACCCCATAACTTTATTTCCCGGGGGGAAGCCTGCGGTGAAAAACCAGAATCCTTTTCCGTACAGGGCCAGGGCGCCATTCTGGTCGGCAGCTGTTCACGGATGACGTTACGACAAATTGAATATCACCGTCAGCGTTATGCTGTGCTGCCACTGGATGTGGAACAAATTATCCGTGGCGAAGCCGGCTATGATGAGTTGTTGCAGTTTGTGGCGGACCATCAGCAGCAGTTACCCCTGATTTATACCTCCGGCGATGCCGTCCGGGTCAGAGAGTTACAGCAGCAGTATGGACGTGAAGAGGTTTCTCAGGCCATCGAACAGTTTTTTGCAGGGCTGGCCCCGTTGCTGACGGATGCGGGAGTCAGGCGTCTGGTGGTTGGCGGAGGTGAAACATCCGGGGCGGTTGTCACCGGGCTTGGCATCCGTTCGGTGGTGATTGGCGCAGAACTGAGCACCGGCGTACCGGCCTTACTGGCCAGGGATCAGCAAGGCCCGCTGGGACTGGCGCTTAAATCCGGCAATTTCGGTGAAGAAGACTTTTTCTCCCGGGCACTGACCCGGCTGGGCGAATAACATGGGGGCGGCTCATACCCTGTAATTTGAATGGCAGGCATCGCAGCTTCACTGCCCCTGCAACTCAGCGAGCCCGCGACTTTCTCAGCCAGATTATCAGTCACTGACTGCCTTTCCCCTGCCGCCTCGCGGCAGGGTTGTCCGGTATTCTTCATTGCAGATGATTTGCCGCGGGTGTTGCGCATGTTACCCTTTGTCAGACTATTCTTCTGATACTTCAGGGTTATTTTTTATGCTGTTTAGCCAGTTTCGTCCGGCGATTCTCAGTTTCAGCCAGCCTGCTGCCCGTCAGTTGCCTCAGGAATTTCTGATACATCAGGAAGGGACGCTCAGCGAATACTATATTCCGTTCGATTATCTGAATCCTGCAGCGCGCGTTGTGTTGGTTGGCATTACTCCTGGCTATCAGCAATGGCTGAATGCGGTGACTGCGGCCCAACAGTCACTGCTCAACGGCGACACGGACCAGCAGGCGCTTTTTCTCGCCAAACAGCAAGGCGCCTTCAGTGGCGCTATTCGAAATAATCTGACACAGCTACTGGATGTTATCGGTCTGGCGGACTGGCTGGGCATTCACTCCTGCCGCTCACTGTTTGCTGAGGATATGGCGTTAGTACACTTTACTTCGCTGTTTAATCAGCCGGTATTTGTGAACGGTAAAAATTACAACAATACCCCGTCATTCCTACGGTCTTCGTTACTGCGACAAAGTATTGAGCACGGATTTGCAGCCGAAGCGAGGCAACTGCCACAAGCGGTGTTTGTCCCTCTCGGACCGGTGGCAACCGCCGGGGTAGAATGGCTGGCAGAACAACAACTGATTGATCCTGCAAGGATACTGACAGGCCTGCCCCATCCTTCAGGCGCTAACAGTGAACGAATTCACTATTTCCTGGGTAAAAAACCTCGCGAGGCCCTGTCCCGACAAACTAACCCGGCACTGCTCGATCAGGCGAAAGAATTGCTGCTGCAAAAGGTCACCGCACTGCGCTGATACTATTGTTATACCGCCGGTTTTTTTGCGTGCCGGCCCCCTCCCGCCCCCGTCAGGAGAAAACTGCCAACATAGATCGCGGCACAGTGTCGGCCTTGGAACTACGCCGCCGTTATCTCTCCGACTACACGACATTGGGGCGGCTCCCCCTGCGGGTGAATGTATTGCTGAAAATCTCCTGACCCTGACATTTTTGCCCCACCGCTGTGCAATCTGTGGTGCATTTGCACCATTCCACATCACCCCCCGGGCCTTCACTCTCCTTTGCCGGTAAAAACATTCGTTATCATTCGCTCTTCATAAAACATGGCACGATAAATGAATTGTCATTGTTCAACAATATATCGCGGAGATACTGAAATGAAATCCATATTACGCTTATGCTGCCTGACAGCTCCTCTGTTCTTCGGCCTGGCACAGGCCGCGACCTTGCAGCCTGGTCATCTGCTGGTGGGGTCAGACCTCACCTATCCCCCGTACAACTATTTAGAGCAGGGCAAACCGGCAGGCTTTGATGCCGAATTTATCAACCTAATCTCTGCCCCACTAAAACTGACCCCGGTTGTGGTTGATACCCGTTTTGCCAGTCTGATCCTCGGCCTGAAAAGTAACCGTTTCGATATCGTCGCATCCACGCTTTATGTCACTCCTGAACGCGCACAACAGGTCGATTTCCTGCCATACATGAAAACTGGCGGCTCGCTACTGGTACAGGCGAACTCAACATTTTTACCGCAAAAACCGGAAGACTTATGTGGTAAGCGGGTTTCATCAATTAAAGGGGGAGCCTGGATTGCGCGGTTGAATAAACTCTCCACTGACTACTGCCAGCCAAAAGGCCTGGGAGCAATTACAGTGCTTGAATTCCCGACCTCACCAGAAGCCGCGCAGGCACTGCTATCCAAAGCCGTAGATGTTCAGTACGAAGACGCAGCCGTGGCTAAAGCAACCGTTGAAAAAACCGGGACACGTCTAAAAATCAGTTCATCACAGATGATCTACCCAGTGGTGGTTGGGCTGGCCGTTAATAAAAATAACCCGACACTGCTGAACCAACTGAAAGCCTCGTTTGCACAAAAAGTCAAAGATGGCAGCTATCAGGCATTACTGCACAAATATAACCTGCAAATGCCGGATAACAGTGAAGTCACCAAAGCACTGGCCGGAACTCTGTAACTGTTATCTGCGGGGGCAAAGATGAATTTTGACTGGTCTTATCTGATAAGTTTATTCCGCGACGCGGATTTCTGGCAGGCCAGCTGGATGGTGGTGAAACTCAGCGTGCTGACGTGGCTGGGCGGTATTGTGCTAGGGCTGGGTGTTGCACTGGCTAAACAGTCCGCAAATCCGCTGATTCGCAATCTGGCTGCAGGCTATATCTGGCTGTTTCGTAGCCTGCCGTTGCTGGTGCTGCTTATTTTTACCTATAACCTGCCGCAAATGATTCCGGCAACCAGCGTGGTGTTATCCAATCCCTTTGCTGCCGGGCTTATTGCATTAATTTTGAGTGAAACAGCCTACATCGCCGAAATTCACCGTGGCGGTCTGCTTTCGGTGCAACAAGGACAATTTGAAGCGGGTAAAGCACTGGGACTCAGCACCCGGCAAATCCGTTTCAGTATTATTATTCCTCAGTCATTGCGCATTTCATTACCCACTCTGGTGAATGAGTTTATTACCATTGTAAAAATGACCTCGCTGGTTTCAGTCATCTCATTGTCTGAAATCCTGATGGTCGGCGAACGGTTGTATACCGAAAACTTTAAAGTGATGGAAACATTGCTGGCGGTGGCCTGCTATTACGTGCTGATTGTCACAGTCTTCGAACGCCTGTTTGGCTGGCTGGAACGTCGCTGTGATGTGAAAAATCGTAAACCGGGCTTTTTCGATGCTGAACAGACCCGGGCATCATTGCCGGCAACACCGACAACAATACGAAAAAGCCACAGCGCCTCAGCCAAGCCGATACTGCAACTGAAGGGTTTAAGTAAGGCATTTAACGGCAAGTCAGTATTAAACGATATCAGCCTCAGTGTCAGGCCGGGAGAAGTCATTTCTATCATCGGTCCTTCCGGTTCGGGTAAAACCACGCTGATCCGAATGGTCAACGGACTGGAAAAAATGGATAAAGGCAGCGTTGAATTACTGGGACGTGAATTTATCACCGCCGGACAACGGGAAAATGCGTTGCCCTACCGGGCACAAATCACGCGGCTGGGTATGGTGTTTCAGGGATTTAACCTGTTCCCACATAAAACGGTTCTGGAAAACCTGCTGCTGGCGCCACTTCTGCATCAGAGCGATTCACGTAAAGAGCTTCATCAACGCAGCCTGATCATGCTGGATAAAGTAGGCATGCTCGAACATGCCAATAAGTATCCTCACCAGTTATCCGGTGGCCAGCAGCAAAGGGTTGCTATTGCGAGAACTCTGGTGATGAAACCGGCGGTCGTACTGTTTGACGAGCCGACCTCAGCGCTGGATCCGGAGCGTGTCAACGAAGTATTACAGGTTATTGAAAAACTGGCCGGGGAAGGTATCACCATGCTGATTGTGACGCATGAAATGAAATTTGCCCTGGCGATATCAGACCGTATTGTTTTTATGGAACAGGGCCGGATTGGGGTGGATGCCCCGCCTGCCGAAATCCTGAAAATGCATGACCACCGAATTTCTAAATTCATCAACAATATGGCTGCGGCCTGAGAGGTCACGATGCAGGAGATTACCCACGCCTCACGGCAACTGAATATTGAAACTCCGGATAATGCCGATTATTCAGGGCTGCCCGCATTTGCGCGGGTCGCTACCCTGCTGCGGGAGAATATTATTAACGGTAACCTGATTGCCGGCCAGCCACTGGCAGAGACAGAGCTGGCAGAACGTTGTGACAGTTCACGTAATACCCTGCGGGAAGCACTGCGCTTTCTGCATGCTGAGGGGCTGGTGAACTATCAGCAAAATCGCGGGGTATTTGTCCGACAGCTGGACCGACGCGATATCCGCGACATTTTTAAGGCCCGCCGACATCTTGAGGTATTGGCACTGAGCACCAATACGCCGGTCAGTGAGTTTCATCTTCAACGCATGCAACAGCATCTCGATAACGCAACTTTGGCAGCCAGTGCGGAACAGTGGCGTGAGGTGGGTACCCAGAGCCTGCGCTTTCACCAAAGTATTGTCCGGATGCTGGCCTGTCAGCGCTTCAACGACTTTTTCAGTGTACTGCTGGCCCAGTTACGTCTGTTGTTCTGCAGCGGCGCCGCAGAGAGGGAATTTCAGCTCCCCTGGATTGCCCGCGACCAGGACATCCTGTCACTTCTGCGCCAGCAACAATCTCAGGCAGCCTGCTCTGCATTAATCGATTACCTCGATTATTCAGAACGCCAGCTGACCGATTCTTTCAGTCATCCTGTTTAATACGGAGAATTACCCCGATGTCGAATTATCCTG
>Ga0157363_1000329_pt1 | contig 36150 bp, 26 predicted proteins | sample AttsexASBM1_FD_111477 | JGI IMG/M metagenome (GOLD analysis project Ga0157363, IMG submission 111477) | Fungus gardens microbial communities from leaf cutter ant in Ribeirão Preto, State of São Paulo, Brazil - Atta sexdens ASBM1 | ecosystem: Host-associated > Fungi > Mycelium > Unclassified ... | reverse complement strand
TGCTGAGCGTGAGCGCGCTGTTACCCTGAAGCAGGCCTGAGTTAGTCAGCTGAGGTGCTGTGATGGCCAGGCGGTCTGCTGCCAGCGTACCGCTGTTACTGAGCCGGCTGCTGAGCAGATTCATCGCCTGTTCACTCATCAGCTTACCGCTGTTATCCAGTACGCCATTTACACTGGCGCTGAGCTGACTGCCCGCGCGTGCACTGCCGGCGTTCTGCCAGCTTTCCAGCCTCAGGCCGAGCTCGCCAGCCTGTATACTTCCCTGATTATTCAGCGATGAGCCCTGCACGTCGCCCTGGCCTGCCGTCAGTAACTGACCGCTGCTCTGGTTGACGAGCTTATTGCCCTGAAGCGTCAGGGCATCAGTACCCTGCATCAGGCCGCTGTTGACCAGGTCACCTTTCAGCGTCAGCGCCTGCGCCAGCAACCAGCCGCTGTTGTCAGTGCTCCCCTTTATCTCGATATGCTGCTGGCCAAGTATTTTGCCGCTGTTAGTGAGCGTGCCGGCAGTAAGCGTTGCATCGCCGGCACTCAGCGTGTTGCCGCTGTTCTGCAAGTGGCCTGCCGTCAGGTCAAGCTGCTGACCCTGCATCTGACCGCGGTTATCCAGCTGGTCCTGCTTCAGCGTCAGCTGACCGCCGCTCAGCACGGTGCCGCTGTTCGTCAGCTGCTGTCCCGTTGCCTGCAGCGCCTGTTTACCCTGCAGCGTACCGCTGTTTTCCACGGAAGCACTGCTGATATCAAGCTGGTTTGCGGCTATTTCCCCGGCATTAAAAAGCGTGCCGTTTTTCAGCTGCACTGCGTTATCCGCCAGCAGCAGCCCACCCTGCTGATTGCTGAGGCTGTCGCTGTCTGCAGTGATGCCGGCGGCGCTAATTTCTCCTGAGTTGGTGAGGCTGCCGCCGCTCAGAGTCAGATCCGCACCGCTGGAAATCAGGCCGGCGTTGTTCAGCTCCGGCAGATCGAGTCGGAAACCGTTATCTGAGCTGACGGTGCCCTTTGCCAGATTAGTCAGTCGCTGACCGCTGAAGCGGAGCGCCGTCGTCCCCTGGATCAGGCCATTGTTATCGGTTTGACCGCTATTTAAGTCCAGCGCCTGCTGACTGAAAATGCTGCCGGTATTATTCAGGCTGCCGGTCTTTAAGGTCCCTTCCGCCAGGCTCAGCACCTTCCCACTGTTCAGCCAGTAATCTGCATTGACGCTCAGTTGCCGGCCCTGAAGTGAACCTGCGTTGCTGAGCGCAGCGGTATCCAGCGTCAGCTGGCCTTCACTGAGTACGCTCCCGCTGTTCGTCATCTGCTGGCTTTGTGTCTGCAGAGTTTGTCTGGCCTGCAGTGAACCGCAGTTGTTGATGGCGTCGCTGTTTAGCATCAGCTGGACGGCGGCCATTTTTCCGTCGTTGGTCAGCTCATGGTTATTCAGCTGCAACGCCTGAGCGGCGAGCAGAGAGCCGCCCGTACTATTTAGGATCACATCATTTAGCGCGAAGAGATTGGCGGCGTTGATCTCGCCCGAGTTTGTCAGGTTGTGACCGCTAAGCTTCAGCGTGGCGCCGCTGCTGATAAGGCCGCTGTTATTCAGCGTTGGGAGATTCAGTGAGAAGCCGTTATTCGAACTGAGGGTGCCACCGCTGAGATTGTTCAGGCTGCTGCCGCTGAAGCTGAACGCACTGGTGCCCTGCAACATGCCACTGTTATCGGTCTGCGCGCTGCTTATCTCCAGCACCGGCGCAGAGAGTACGCCCTGGTTGAGAAGTTTATCGCTCATCGTCGTCAGGCTGCGGGTTGCGGCAACGCTCGCGCCCTTGCTGTTCTGTAACGTACCGGCCTTTACGTTGACAGTACTCGCGGCCAGCGCGCCGCTGTTATTCAGCTGCCGGGTATCGACGGAAAGGCTGTCAGCCGCGGTTAACTGACCGCTGTTGCTGATTTGGTTCTGCGCCTGAAGCTGAATGTTGCTGCCGGCGTTCGCGCGGGTGGATCGATCCGCTGCCAGGGTGGCCCCGTTCAGCCGGATATCGCGTCCCGCCGTCAGGCTGGTGCCGTTACTGGTCAGGTTGCCTTTTGCTGTTACGGCGATCCCGGCATCGCTGACCAGCGTCCCCTGCCCCAGTGTAGCATCCTGCTGTGCGCTGACGGTGATTTGCCCGGTGGCTTTGTTATCACCGCTCAGCGCAACCGAGGCGCCATTGGCCGTCAGCGCGCCGCTGCTCAGGCTGTTACTGAGAGTCAGCTTACCGTTCGCATCCAGCTGAATATCACCCTGCCTGGCGACGAGGTTGCCGAGGTTGACCCCTACGCCCTTTTCGCTGGACACCAGATGAATCCGGTTGGCGTACATGCCGCCGAGCGCGCCGGTATCGACCGCCACTGACGGCGCCGCACCCTCTCCGGCTATCGGTGTAACTGAACCGTTGGCCCCCACACGGTTGGCCCCCACGGTGACTGACAGATCCTTCGCGTGGATCCCGGCGTTGATCTCGGTGGCGCGCGCGATAATCGACACCGCGTCGGCGCCGCTGCCGTCCAGCCCTTTGCCTTCAACGGTTACTGAGCCCTTCGTCACCTCAAGAGAAGACAGATTGCCGTTTGCATCCAGCTGCGGCTTGCCGGTGGTGAGCGTGACGTTCGGGGTGTTGATAAAGCCGCAACCGTTACAGGTGATGCCGTAAGGGTTTGCCACCATAACATTGGCGGCCTTCCCTGCGACTTCGGTGTAGCCCTGCAGCTGCGAGCGGCTTGCACCCGTCACCTCGTTGATGATCGCCTGCGCTTCATGACCGGCTTTCAGGTTGGGGTTGTTCTGTATCAGCCCGCCGATCTGCGTCTGATTGAACTGGCCGGTGGCATTGTTGAGGATCAGCCCTTCCTGGCCAACGTTGTACTGCTGGTACTGGTTATGCGAGATACCGGCACCGTTTGGCGTGGCAATGTTGACAACCGGCACACCGTTACCCGCTTTATCCATCAGCGTACCGGGCGTCACCGGGGTGATTTGTGCCGCCATGGCGGGCAGCATTGGCTGAACCGCCACCAGATAACAGATAAGGTAGCTCAGCGCGCGACGGGCGAGAGAAACGGGTTGACGATCGTCCATAATCTTTGCCTTTTAGAAAACCAGCCCGACGCGGGCGTAAATGCTGACGTGATCCGGCTGCAGGTGGCCGGGATAGCTGAGCGGCATGCCGACGGTGTACTGGGTATAGAAGTAGCGTCCGCGGGTGTTGAGCCCTACCGCGCTGCCCCACAACGTGCCGGTGGACTCGCGGTTTTGCGCGTCGCTCTTAAGCCAGCCGCCATCGACAGCGGCCAGCGCACTGACTTCGCCAATGACCGGCAGCGTAAACAGGCTGTAGTCCAGCTCATTACGCAGGTAGCCTCCGGCATCGCCGGAAAGGTACTGCTCTTTAAAGCCGCGCACGGAACTTTCGCCGCCGAGCGTCAGTCGCTCGCTGCCATACAGCCGGTCCGGTGACCACTGGGCGTAAACGCTGCTGAGCCACCACAGGTTATTCGTCAGCGGACGCTGGAAGCTGCCGCTGACGCTCCACTTGCGGAACTGCGCTTTGGGCAGGTCGCCGTTTTTGCCGTCATCGCTTTCGACATCAAACCACGGCATGCCGCGGCTGAGAGTCGGATTGAGCGTGGCCACGCCATCGAACATTTTCTGCGTGTGGTTCAGTCCGACCTGCAGGCTGGTGATTTTACGGCTGCTGCTGGTGAGCAGCGTTTTATTGAGGAAGTTGTGGCTGGCGTAGTGGCTCAGGCCAAACTGGACGCCGGTTTTGATATCGCCGTTGCGGAACAGCACCCAGGAGCCGTTGAGGCGGTGCGAGATATTGTCGCCGTTGCTGAGCCAGGTGAAATCATTATTGATAAAACTGCTGTGATAGCTGCTCCAGCTGTAGCTGTAGTCGAGCAGCCCGTAGCCATACGGTATGCTGACGCCCGCCTGCAGGCTCTGTGCGTCACGCCACTGGCTAAAGGCGCTGCTGCGCGCGCCGCTGATAAACCAGCGGTCAGCCAGGCCCAGCAGGTTGTTGCCAGTGAGCGATGCGTTCAGCTGGCCGGTACCGGTACTCTTCTGTCCGCTGTTATCAAAGCCCAGCGAGGCGCTGATCGGAAACTCTGGTTTTGCCGTAAGGTTCACTACCGAATAACCTGCTTTGGGAGAGGGCTGGATTTCAATCTGCACCGGCGTCGCACGCACGCGGTTAATCTGCTCCATACCCTGCTCTATATCGCGCAGGTTAAGTATTTCCCCTTCAAGGCCGGGAAACGCCATTAACAACGCGCGCGGGTGCTGACCGTCGAGGCGTATTTCGTCCAGCTTCCCTTCCAGCACTGGAATAACCAGTTCACCGGCAGATAAATCCTGTTCGGTTAAAAAAGCACGACTGGTAATATAACCGCGCTGTATATACCAGTCAGAAATGGCATAGACCAGCGAGTTAATTTCCGTTAAGTTGAGACAACGATTTATATAAGGCGCAATAAGATTCTGCTGCTGGCTTTGCGATAGTAAGGACGCATTGCGGATGGCAACATGATGGATAGGGAAGCACGGGCCGGATGCGCCAGAACCTTCACCCGGTGCGGCCTGAGGGGTAACCGCGTTCCACAGCGCATCCCGCTGATGCTGGTCCTGCTGCAGACGCTGCTGCTGCTGGTTCTGAATGTAATCGCGATCGGCCGGATTTAACGGTGCCGCTGTTACTGACGCAGTCAAAAAGCTGACGCTTAGCGCCAGTAACTTCCCTGTGTATGCCATCGTAGAAGACTTAAGTGAAATTGATTGTAAAGGTTTTGTAAGGCTGCTTGTGCAGAATATCACCTAAACAATAAGAAAGTTCCTGATGGTGTCATAAAACGATAAGGATGTTTAAATGCTTCTTAGGTCAGAGTTATTTCCTGGACTAACTCAAATCACTGAATGGTTATTTTCGGTTGCTGATCAATAGTGATAATTATCTGCATTTATTTCATTACTTTTGTAAACACCTGGTATGAGTATTAAACGCATACCGTATCTAAATGGTTAGTAAAATCGTGGTAATAGCATCTTTGAGAACATCAGATTGTGTCGCTCTGGCGCCTGCGATTAGAGGATGTGGAATTTGCAATCAGGATCGATTTTGGCTCTGGCTAAGGGATGACCCTTGAGGCCGTGCGCCTTTCCAGGTTAAGAATTGAGTCTGATAACGTGTGCTGGTGCATGTAACAGCGTATCTGCCCTTACTCCGATCTTCTCCATTATTGCTTAAAAGGTCATGATTTGATTAGTAAGATGCAGGCGGAAGGCAATAAACACAGGTTAAACATTATGAAGAGGAAGGAGTAAAGAACATCATAATTATGTTAAATTAAAGGTTGAATTATATTAATTAATTAATTACCTAGCGCGTCTCATATCGTTCATCAGTACAATTTATTTATTCCTTAAAAAAATTTAATGCATTTAGATCTAGTATAACATTCAAGTTTCTATCAGCTAAGCCGATAATAATAATTTGGTTAAGTGTAACAGGAAAGACGATGAATATAAGTGCCAAGGTTTTAAGTCCGGGCATTACTCAAAACTTGAACTCATATTGGGCTATGCATTTTTGCTCAATATTAGAAGCCATTTATGAACAAAATACTTTAGAGTATGGATTTCAAAAGCTGTACAAGAATGGTGTTTTTCCATCAATTGAAAATCTCTTATCAAAATCAGGTCCAAACTTCTTTCTAAAAATAAAAAGCAGTTTATATAATTTTGGATTGCAGGCGTTCCTTGCTCACTTTCTCCTTAGTGACGAAGGAAAGCCTATTGTGAAAAATATTATAGGTGAAATTCTTTTTGAGAAAAGCATGAGTTTGGACTCTGAGGAATTCCAATATGGTGTTTTCATTCCAGCAAAAGATTTCATGTCTTCAGAACGTTTCATCAAAGAACAAAATCCGATTTTGATTAATCACCCTGACACATCATTCATAGGTGCAAAGAATTCTGTGTCATTTGCAGATATTTGTATTTTATTAAAAGGTGAAAATTTAAATCTAGGCATTTTAGGTGAAGTTGAAGGTTGTCATGGGGAGGTACTACGGAGAGGATCTTTTTGGAAGAAAAAAAATGGTGCTTACTTTTCGTTTGGAATCGGTGTGAAACAGAGGGCAATGCATCATGATATGTTCAATCAACCAAGCGAAATGGTGGCGCAATGGGTAAGAATAAATGACCAAAATTTTTACATTTTAACAATGACTAGTGATTATTACATAGTTGGGGACTTCCATTCAGCTTTAGGTACACTGGAAACATTATTCTCCATGGGGAAACATCAACGCTTGGCTCTAAATTTTTATGCTGATAATATCGTAAAATTTATACGTGACAATTGGGATGGCCACATTATAGACCTATTGACAAAGCTTCGTGGTCTTATTGTTTACTCAGAATCAACATTAGGAACAAACCCTCTAGATGTGAAGTCAGTTCCTAAAATAATAATTTAATTTTAGTGCTTCTTAATAACATGTAGGATATGTGTTTTTTTACCGAAGTAATATTAAATAGAAAATATAAAAATCAAGTCACAATTATTTTGTATTTAAATCCTACTATTATCTCTTGATTTAACTGCTGATACTGATAGGATCAGTAGTTAAAAGTTATGATGTCTATTAAAGGTGGTTAAATGGGATTTTTCATACAAAATGCAGACCTTAGCGGTAAAACGGTCAATCTTGTTGCATCGGAGGTATTTGATTTTGACCAAAATGAAAATATTTTCACTGTTCTAATTGGAAAGAACGGTACAGGGAAAAGCATATTCCTTAGTAAACTTTCAAGTAGTATCTGCGGTGTAAAATTCAATAACAAGTACATGAAGAGAACATTAGATTATATTGAATTTGACAAAAGCAGTATAAGCTTCTTGCTTAACCATGATGGGAATGCTTCATATTTATCAGCGCTAGGCCGAGAGATATTTAATCCTGAGGTAAGTTATTCTCAATTGCCTGAATCCTTAACATGTATCACTACTAGCCCATTTGATAAATTCATTTCTGATAAAGTCTATTACAACAAAAACCCAAGAGATTCTTTCTATAACTATTTTGGTATGAAAGATACCGGAAGAAAAAACGCCGTATATCTTTTTTTCGAAAAGATGATTTTTAATTACACACATTTAGACGAATTCAACGACAAAAGATCTGTAAGAAATATTCTTGAGTTCCTTAATTATCTCCCTGAAATTGATGTTGAATTTAGATTTAGATATTCATTGAAAAATATCATAAGTCTTAATGACGAGGAGCTAATTAACAAAATAGAGTCTCCAGTTTTTGGTGCGGGAGGTTTTATAAAAAAATACAAAATCTCAGATGGATTTTCTCTTGTTGATATAAGGGAGGCGATTTCTTATTTCAATGGGGAGGAGATACAGAAACAAATTGGAATCATTAACTCTAGAAGTCGTACTTTCGAATTAAAAATTGATTCTGGTGATGGTTCTGCTATTTTTAATTTAAATGATAATACTCTTTATCATTTAACAGTATTGTTACGATGTGATTTGATAAGCCTTCATAGAATTTTCCTTTATCGAGAAAAGGAAGGTAAAATTATGTTAGAGCATGCAAGTTCAGGCGAACAGTGTTTGATGGTGAGTACATTAGGTATAGCTAGTAGCTTACAGAATAACTCATTAGTTTTAATTGATGAGCCTGAAATTAGTTTGCATCCTGAATGGCAAGAAGTATATATTGAACTCCTTATGGAAGTTTTCAAACATAAATCAGGCTGCCATTTCATTATTGCAACTCACTCCCCTCAGATTATATCAAATCTGAATCGTAATAATTGCTTCATCACAAAACTCGAAGATGGAAGTTGCTACTCATCAAACTTATTTATAAATAAATCTGCAGATTTTCAGTTGGCTAAACTAATGGAGGCGCCTGGAAACGATAACGAGTATTTAAAGCGAATAGCTATTAACCTGTTAAGTAAAATCTCTAATAATCAAGAGCTAGATTTCGAAGATATTGAATCCTATCGTCTTCTAACTCACTTGAAAAGCAAATTAGATAAAGATGATAACATCTTATTTTTGTTAAAGTTAATCGATAAATCAAATGGGATTAAAGTCAATGATTAATCCCTATGTATATAGCAATGACAATGATAGTAGGGTGAAGCGCAAAGTGTCTGAACCAGGGTTTTGTGGTAATTCATGGTCAGACAATGACATCGAAGATATTAGGGAAGATATTAAGAGACACTATATTGCAGAACAGAAGTATACATGTTTTTACTGCATGCAAGTTTTAAAGACTAATAATGGTCGAGTTTGGGATATTGAACATATTATACCGAGAGAAACCGAGAAAAATTTTATGTTCTATCCTTTGAATCTTTGTGTAAGTTGCATAGATTGCAATTCTAAAAAAGGGATTAAAAAAGTAACAAATAGCAAGGCTAAGAGTTGACTTCCAATAAAATCAGATAGTTATTTAATCGTCCATCCGCACTTCGATGATTACAGAGAACACATTGAAGTTATTGAAGCGGGGTTATTTTACAGGCCACTAACAAAAAAAGGAGAGTATACAATGTACACTTGCGGATTAAATCGCTTTTATAATTTTGTTGGTTACAGCGACACATTGGCGATAGATTCAAGAATAATTGCACTTGCTTCTGCGCTTGATAAAGTCACTGATGAGTTGGAAAAGAAATCAATTCGCAGAGAAATAGTTGCTCTATCATTGAAAGCAAATAACTAAGTTTAAAGTTAATGAAATTACAAACATGCGGATCGCTTTAAATGATGCTTAAAGAACAAAGGCATTGTGAATGCACTTTGCTTGCAAGCTTTATGATTATGGCCTTATATAATTATGTTTATATAAGGCCAGACATGGTAGCAGAAAGCTTGTATCATGAGGATCCGGCCCGGATCCTGACCTATCCGCAAAACTGCGGCGTCTAGAACTGCGTACGTGTGAAGTGCACTGATGCAGGCGGTGAAAACTTCGGCAGCGCTACGTGAAATCTGGTGGATAACTCCCCTGCTTGCTTCACAGAATTCGCGTAGCGACGTCACTATATAAATGGATGATAACTGAGCAACCATGAACGACATCTCCGGCTTTACCGGTCTGATCCCCGGCGGAACACCTGATGATGATCTAACCAGAAAGCTGGCTGCTTTTGTGCGCCACCGCGAGGCATTTTCGCCTAATACGTGGCGGCAGCTGCTGAGCGTTATGCGGATCTGCTGGCGCTGGTCACAGGAAAACCTGCGTACGTTTCTGCCTATGTCGCCGGAGGATATGCAGGATTATCTCTTTCATCTGCAGGCGCTTGGTCGGGCGGCTTCGACGGTTTCAGTACACGCAGCGCTCATATCAATGTTACACCGTAACGCGGGACTAGTGCCGCCGACAGTGTCCCCCGACGTTGTGCGCGCAAGGAAGAAGATTAACCGTACGGCGGTCGTCTCGGGTGAGCGCACCGGACAGGCGGCTCCTTTCTGTCGGCCGGACCTGAATCGCCTTGATGCCGCATGGAGTCACTCTCCGCGCCTGCAGCAGCTGCGCGACCTCGCATTTATGCACGTGGCCTATAGCACTCTTCTGCGCATGAGTGAGCTTTCCCGCCTGAGGGTCAGGGATGTCTCCCGCGCGGCAGACGGGCGTATCATTTTGGATGTTGGCTGGACCAAAACTATCCTGCAGTCAGGTGGCATTGTGAAAGCCCTTAGTGCAAAGTCATCTCGCCGGCTGAGCGAATGGATCACTGCCGCGGGTCTGGCCGGCGAACCTGACGCTATTCTCTTCTGTCCTGTTCATCGTTCTAACCGCATCGCTAAGGTATCAGAAATTCCTATGAGCGCATCTTGCCTGGAGGATATTTATCGTCGTGCCCGTCAGGCTGCAGGCTTTACGAAGGCGCTTAAAACCAACAAGGGACGTTATGCCAGCTGGAGCGGCCACAGCGCTCGCGTCGGAGCTGCACAGGATATGGCCAGAAAAGGAATATCCATTGCGCAAATCATGCAGGAAGGTACATGGACGCAGACCCAGACCGTCATGCGCTACATCCGTATGGTTGAAGCTCACCGGGGAGCAATGGTTAACCTGATGGAAAGCGATGATGACTAGCTGATAAAGCGATCTGCCTTTGAGGTTCAGTACTGCGGCTACTCTGACTGAAATCTGCCTGTGCTGCTGGTAGAATGACTCATATATGCTGCAGGCATCAGCTGTCGATATGACGTATGACATGACGGGGAACCAATGGCAGTCGATAAATACGGGTTCATTGCCCAACCTGATTTCAGAGGATTTCAGTCAGCCTTTGCTCAACTGGTTACGGATGTGGTTCAGACGCTGACAACGACTTTTCCAGACCTGATCCACAGCGTGTATGTCTTCGGCAGCCTTATCAACGGAACGGCCACTGAAAAGTTGTCCGACCTCGACCTCACCGTTATTTACTATCGTGAACCAGATGCAGATGCGGCTGTACAAATCGAGGTTGTTAAGTCCACACTTGAACAGCATTATCCGGTTGTCAGTAAGATTGACATCGATCCGGGCGTACTGAAAGAGGTAATGCTGCCGACTAACCGTCAACGATGGGGCTACTGGCTGAAGCACCACTGCGTATGCGTTTACGGTGAAGACCTGCGCAATAGCTTTGAACCTTTCAGGCCGTCAAGGGAGATTGCGGTTGCCGTTAACGGTGATTTTCTCGCCGTGCTTAATGGCTATGTTTCCCTGATGAACCCCATCCTGGAACCCGAGCAGCGGCATGCCCTTCAGCGGGCCGCTGCACGTAAGGCTATCCGTTCGACAAACATTCTGAGAGAAGAGAACGATTCTGACTGGCCGGTTACGCTGGATGAGCTCCGGGAGAAATTTAATTACCGGTATCCTGCTCTGACTGAAGAGATGGACTATCTGCGGAGCATTAGTTACCGCCCGCACGGCGACATAATGTTTTTCGCCAGCAGGATCACTACCTTTGCTTACTGGCTAAACGCAGAGTTCCATTCTCAACACCGGTAAAAACCGCAACCAGTATCCCAACAGCTTGAAAGAGTGGTTCGCTCAAGACGCCGTAATTTATACCCGTCAGCGTCATAACGTGCTGAAGCCTGAAAAGATCATTCTGAGCAAGTAAGTCGCCGCTGCTGGCCCGCCAGAAGTATTCGAGCTTTCCTGGAAGGTCGGCCCGGAGCCCTTTCTCCCGACCTTCTTTCAGGAGCCAGCGAATATTTCCGGCCAACTCTCGCCGGAAAAGGCGCTTCTTTTCCGCTGCTGCCAGCCACCTGCAGAGAAGCAGGCATTCCTGAGCTCGCTGCACTGGCTTCTGCAAATAATGAACAATGATTTCCAGCTCAATGGCTGAATTTAATCATGAAATACTGTCCCGTTGCGCTTACATGAAACTCAATGACCGTGTATACGACTGCTCTCGTGTCAGATCTTCCGCCAGTCTTCCCAGACGCTATCCAGTCGATCCAGCTCTGCCAGCCATTCTGAGAGTTCTGGCTCAATCCAGCTTATCAATTTAACGCCAGCGGCATGATGCTCAGGCAGTGGCGGCTTAAGCCAGAGCAAAGGTTCATGATGAAAAATTCGGTTTCGTAAATCGCGTATCTGGTTAAGGGCAGCAGATACGTTATGTCGCTGCCGCAGTGGTTTAGGACAGCGGGCAAACACCAGGCGCAGGTCCTTCCACAATACATCCTGGAACTGGGTGTTAAACAGCGAACTCCAGAAACCGAATGTCAGTTCTGCGATAACTTTATCCGCCGTCTGAGGTTCATGACGTCGACTGAGCTTGGCTATTGCATTTGCAATTTCCTTATTCTGCCATCTGAATACCGCATTGTTTTCCCATACTGCCCACCAGTCCTGACGCTCATAGCGTTCGCTCAACCGCGCATGTATACCGTTGCGCAGTGCAATCTCCAGTATATTCAGGACGGGCATCATGGCCTCTGCCAGCTTCAGGTTACAGGCATAATCCGCAGCTGCACTTGCTTCATCACCGCCCCGCGCCGTCCTGTATCGTCCCAAGCGGGCAGCTGAAAAGTGCTTTTCCAGACTGTTCCAGTTCATTACACGCCCTTTTACTTTCCCTGAGATATTGATACAATTGTTACGCAGCCCTGGGCTCGCGTCCTCTCCCGACTACCATATCGGTGATGACACCAGGTTCGTTCTGGTCCTGTTCAGCAGGACCACCCCTTTCATACAAAACCGCCTTTAGGCGGTTTTGTCGCTTTAGCTCTCGCATGAGAGCAAGACCGTATTGCCTTCTCGTTCCAGTACAGAACCGCTTATGATGTCTATTCTAACGAACCTGCAAATACAGTGCAGGTTGTTTTCTAACAAAGAACCGCGCTGCTAGTTGATGAACCTTTATCCATACCAGTGCCATGTTTTTATACTTATGACAAACAGTGTCTTACTCAAGTAAAGCTTCGCAGTGATTATCCGATAAAAAGGTATGTATTCGGCTGAAGCTGTTGTCACTTTACCTGGAGAAGAAATGAGAAGGATCGAGCGCGATTTCATCTGCCTGTTTAACTGTCTGTGGTATCAGGACTTTCCGGTCACTGAAAACGACCAATCAATAAACCGTGCTAACTGGACAATCCACATAGGCCTTGTGATCAGGCAATGTGCAAAGCTGCTGGGAGCACGTGCCTTTTTTGAACAAGGTAACAGGACGGATGCAGTAATCCGCTATCCCGATGCCTCACAGCCTGTTCTGACTAACGTTGAATGGGAATGGATCCCTGCTAACAAGCCTCATGTTAACGAGCTTGAAAAGCTGAAAGAGAAAAGCAACGAACCCTTTTTTTCCACCTTCATTTCTTACAGTAGAAAAGAGCATCTTGCCGAAGTTCTCCTGAAAGCGAAAGCAACCTGGGAAGATGCGCAAAAGCCTCTGATTTTCTTCATTGTTATCTATCATGTGAAGGGAAGAAATAGGGTTTTCGAAGAAATTCAAACTCACTTTTTTGCGCGAAACAATTCTAAAAAGATCCGTTCTCAGCCTGCACTCCCATGGCTGGTCAAACGAACTACCTATAACAATACGGTGGATGCTGACTGAGTAGCCGTTTCAGTCGTCTTAACTTTTCAATAGCTGGAAACAAAGCCTGAACGTTTATTCTTTATGCGAGGTCAGCTACAGCTGGCCTGAATACGTTCAGCTCTTGATCTGGCTTGATTACCGCCGACAACAATTGGCGAGTATAAGCATGTTGCGGACGGTGCCACACCTCGCCAGCTTCACCCGTTTCCACTATATTCCCCTGGTTCATTACCATAATGCGATCTGACATGTAACGCACCACCGCCAGATTATGAGAGATAAACAGGTAACTCAGCCCCAGCTCTTGCTTCATTTCCAGCAGCAAATTCAGGATTTGCGCCTGTACCGAGACGTCCAGCGCTGATACTGCTTCATCGCAGATCACCAGTCGTGGCTTTACGATCAGCGCGCGCGCAATGCCAATACGCTGGCGCTGGCCGCCCGAAAACTCGTGGGCATAACGATGGAGCGACTGACGCGGTAAGCCGACTCTGTCCAGCATGGTGTGGATACGGCGCAACCGTTCCGGGGCAGGCGCCGGATCGTGCAGCCGCAGTACCGAATCGAGAATAGTGAAAATCGTCTGGCGTGGATTCAGCGAAGCGCAGGGATCCTGAAAAATCATCTGTACGCTCTTACGCAGGTTTTTCAACGATGACTCGGGTTGCTGAGCAATATTGACGCCATCCAGCACGATCTCTCCGCGATCCGGACGCAGCAGACGCAATACCGCGCGCGACAGCGTCGATTTACCGCAGCCGGATTCACCCACCAAACCCAGCGTTTCGCCGGCATATATGTCGAACTCTACGCGCTGAAGCGCAAGCGTCCGCGAGCGGCCCTGTCGATAGCTGACCTCCAGCTCCCTGACCGCCAGCAGCGGCTTGTCCGGCTGTCTGTTGCGCAGCGGCGGAAACGGCAGCATGTCCGGCCGGTGAAGGCGGAACTGCTCAGCGCCTTCGTGGCGGATTTCCGTTAACAGGCGCTGGCGGTAGTGCAGATCGCTCTCGTCCAGCCAGGCTGCCGCCATCAGCCCGCGCGTATAGTCGTGGCAAGGCTGGCGGAATAGCTGCGCCGTTGCAGCGTGCTCAACAATCGCACCGTTATGCATCACGGCGACGTTGTCCGCCCACTGAGAAACCAGCCCGAGATCATGAGTAATCATCAGCACGCTCAGTGAAAGCTCTTTACGTAGCCGATCCAGCAGCGCCATGATGCTGGCCTGTACCGTGACGTCTAAGGCGGTTGTCGGCTCATCGGCGATTAACAGCCTTGGTTCGCATGCTACCGCCATCGCGATCATTACGCGCTGTCGCTGACCGCCTGATAGCTGGTGAGGAAAGTCGTCGACGCGCCGGGCAGGGTCGGGGATATTGACCAGCGCCAGTAATTCAATCGCGCGAGAGCGTGCCTGTTTACGGGTGAGTTGCTGATGGAATCGCAGCGTTTCGGCTATCTGCGCACCTACGCTATAGACAGGGTTGAGGGACGTCATCGGCTCCTGGAAAATCATTGACAGGCTATCCCCGCGCAGGCCGCGCAGCGCAGCTGCCGATAATGTCAGTAAATCCTGTCCATTAAACCGCACGTAGCCGCCTACCTGTGCTTGTTTCGCCAGCAGGCCCATAATGGCGAGCGCCGTCGCAGACTTTCCGCTGCCTGACTCGCCTACCAGCGCGAGCATCTCTCCCTGCTTCAGCGTAAAGCTTACCCCTTTTACTGCGGCGTGCTGGCCGAAACGTACATGCAGGTTTTCTACCGAAAGAAGCGGTTGCATCATTGTTCCCTTAATCTTGGGTTCAGGGCATCGTTCAACGCATCGCCCAGCAGGTTCAGACCCAGCAGCGTGATAACCAGCGCCAGGCCGGGTTCGGCAGTCAGGTACCAGTCGGTACGCAGCATCTCGCGACCGCTGCCGATCAGAAAGCCCCAGCTCACGACGTTAGGATCGCCCAGTCCCAGGAAGGAAAGTGCGGCTTCCATCAGGATGGCCGATGCCACCATAACCGAAGAGGTGACAAGAATGGCAGGCAGGGCGTTAGGCAGCATTTCCCGCACCATAATATGCCAGGCTGAAAACCCCTGGCAGCGCGCCGCCAGCACGAAATCGGACTCGCGCAGGCTGCGAAACTCAGCCCGCACCAGACGCGCAATGGTCGGCCAGGTGGTGACGCCAATGCTGAAAGTGATTAACGCTGCTGAAGGCGTCGAAATAGCAAGAATGATGATCACCAGCAGAAACGCGGGCATGGTCTGGAACAGCGTGGTGATGCGCATCAGGATATCGTCCATCAGGCCGCCATAATAGCCGCTCAGGCCGCCAATCAGCATACCGGCAATCAGGCCTGTCAGCGTGGCGCCAACGCCAATCAGCAGCGAGACGCGCGCGCCGTGAAAGATGGCTGCCGTCAGGTCCCGACCCATCGCATCGGTTCCCAGGGGCCAGGCGCGATCGGCGCCGGGCGGCAGCAGCGGCGATGCCACCATATCCAGCGGATCGCCCGGATACAGCCAGGGCGCCGTTACGGCCATGACCACCACCAGCAACAGGATAATCAGGCCGGCCAGGCCTGCTGGGTTGCGCAGCAGCTGTCGCAGGGCGCGATGAGAGCCAGACGGCAAAGTAACGGACGTGGGTAACGTTGACATTTAGCGCCTCGCCATTCGGGGGTCAAGCCAGGCGTGGAGCACATCCACGATAAAGTTGGCGAGCAACACCATCAGGGAAGAAAAAAACAGGATACCCAGCAGAATATTGACGTCTCGCGCCATCACCGCATCCAGCGCCAGTCGGCCGAGACCCGGCCAGGCGAACACGGTTTCCACTACGGCAGCGCCGCTGAGCAGGGTGGCGATATGCATGCCGCTGACGGTCACCAGCGGTATCAGCGCGCAGCGCAGCACATGCACCAGCAACACGCGCAGCGGCGACAGCCCTTTGGCCATGGCGGTACGCACAAAATCCTGATGGGCGATTTCCAGCATCGCTGCCCGCGTCAGTCGGGCATAGATGGCCAGAAAAAAGCTTGCCAGCGAAAACACCGGCAACAGCGCATGAACAATAAGATCGCGTAACCAGGCCGAGCCTTGTAAATGGGCGCCGATAGTCATATTGCCGCTGCTGGGCAGCCAGCCCAGATGCACAGAAAACAGCACCAGCAGCATTAAGCCGATCCAGAAGCCAGGCAGTGAATAAAGCAGCAGGCTGATAAATGAGAGTAAGCGGTCAGGCCAGCGCCCGACAAATAACGCCATGATGACGCCGAACAGCAAACCCATTATTAACGCAAGGCACTGTGCGGCGATCATTAAAAGCAGTGTCGCCGGAAGCCGGGATAAGATCAGCGTGGTAACGGGGGTATTAAAACGCAGTGAATAACCCAGGTTGCCCTGAATAAGCTGGCTGCTCCAGTTGAGAAACTGCTGCCAGGCGGGCAGATTCAGACCATACTGCTCGCGCATCAGCGCCATACTCGCCGCGCTGGCACCGCCGGACTCGCCAGCCAGCACGTCCACCGCGTCGCCTGGGATCGCTTTCAGGATAATAAACATAATCGCTAAAATACCGATAAGCGTTGGCACGACCTGAAGCGCCGTTCTGATAATGACTGCGAACAGCCAATGGCTTCTTTGCTGCATAGCCAGCGTCCTTCTATCACAATCTTTTAAAAAAGAAAAAAGCGAAACTAACAGGCGCAGTTTTTTAATCTTAATAATATTTCCGGCAATCTTTTGCTGTTGTTGAGATATTCAGATTTTCGCTCTCCTTATGCCTGTGGCGCATGTACTAACGCGAAATACTCAGTAGTCAACCCCAGGCCGATCCAGGTTAATGACGTCCTCACGCTTCAATTATTTGTAAAGGCGAAGGTATGTCAGAACGACCTGAAGTTAAACCTGTTAACCGGGTGGCCGTTGATGTAGGCGGTACATTTACCGATATCGTGATGCTGCGGGAGGGTAAGCAATTTTCAGCCAAGATACTGACCAGCGCAGATGCGCCAGAGCGCGCGGTGATCGCCGGCATCAGCGATGTGCTTGAGCAGGCATCCATTAGCTTCAGGGACATCGATCTGTTAATCCTCGGCACCACGCTGGCAACGAATGCGCTGATTGAACGTAAAGGCGCACGCACCGCCCTTATCACCACCGCAGGATTCCGCGATTTGGTGGAGATTGGCCAGGAAGATCGTTTTGCCCAGTATGATGTCTTTCTGCAAAAGCCGCGTCCTCTGGTTGAGCGCCGGTGGCGCTTCACAGTAGAAGAGCGCATTGATGCGCAGGGAAAGGTGCGAATTCCGCTGAATGAAGCGCAGATTATTGCGCTGGCTGACGAGCTTCGCGCAAATGAGATTGAAAGCGTCGCCATTGGCTATCTGCAAAGCTTCATTAACCCGCAACATGAACGGCGTACGGCGGAAATCCTGTGCGATCTGCTGCCCGATGTGACGTTTTCCCTTTCAAGCGATGTCTGCCCGGAAATCCGTGAATATGAGCGGCTCTCGACCGTCTGCGCCAACGCCTATGTTCAGCCGCTGGTGACAGGCTATCTGAACCGCCTGCAACAGCAGCTTAGTACCTGTGGGCTGCGGGTTGCTCCCTGTCTGATGACCTCCGGCGGCGGCATTACCACGCTGGACAACGGCATCAGCGAACCGGTAAGGCTGGTAGAGTCAGGTCCGGCGGGCGGTGCCATCCTCGCCAGCAACATTGCCAGCCAGCTGGGGTTAAGTAAGGTACTGTCGTTTGATATGGGCGGCACGACGGCAAAAATCTGCTTTATCGATCATTTCCAGCCGCAGATCTCACGCAGCTTCGAATTCGGCCGGGTTCACCGCCATCAAAAAGGCTCCGGACTGCCGATCCGTATTCCGGTGATTGATCTGGTGGAGATTGGTGCCGGCGGCGGTTCCATTGCACGTATTGATAATCTCCGTCGCCTGCAGGTAGGGCCAGACAGCGCAGGCTCTGCGCCGGGACCGGTCAGCTACAACCTTGGCGGCGAGCTGGTCACTATCACCGATGCCAATGCGCAACTTGGGTTGCTGGATCCGGCCCGCTTCGCTGGCGGCAACGTTGAGCTCAACGTCAGCAAAGCCGCGCAGGCATTGCATCTTCAGGTTGGCGAACCGCTGGGGCTGGACATCGACGAGGCGGCGCTGGCGGTAACTGAAATCATTGCCGAGAATATGGCCAACGCGGCGCGCGTTCATGCAAGTGAATCAGGAAAACAGGTAGACAGCTATACCCTCATCGCCTTTGGCGGCGCGGCACCGCTGCATGCCGCGCGTCTCGCCAGCAAACTGGGCATTGCGCGCGTGGTGATCCCTCACGCGGCAGGGGTGGGATCGGCGCTTGGCTTCCTGTGGGCACCCGTCTCTTATCAGGCGGTCCGCAGCTTCTATCAGCGGCTGGACAATCCAGATTTTGCCGTCGTTAACGAGGTGCTGGATAGCCTGAGCGAACAGGCACGGCAAATTGTGCAGCAGTCAGAAAGGACGGCAGAGGTGTCATTACAGCGCAGCGTCTATCTGCGGTATGCCGGACAGGGGCACGAAGTCGCTATTCCGCTGGAGAACAACCGCTTCGATGCTCAGGGGCTGGCAGCGCTGCATCAGCGTTTCACTCTGACCTATCGCCAGCTTTATGGTCGCAGCCTCGATCATGTCCCCGTTGAAGCCATCAGCTGGACGGTCACCGCCGCCACGCCGGCACCCGCTATTGTCTCGACCGCGCCTGTCGACGCTGCAAATGGTCAGGGCGGAAGCCCTGACCGCACGATTTACTCTTTTCACCAGCAGCGTCGCATTCAGGTGCCTGTGCATAGCCGCGCTGAGCTTAATCACACGAACCGGCGACAGGGGCCACTGCTCATCGTCGATCCCGAAACCACCACGCTGGTAGATGAACATTTTTCCGTATGCAGAACGCGTGACGGTCATCTGCTGCTGGAACGGCAACATGATTCAGGAGCGGCGCAATGAGCCAGCAGATTATTCAGCATCAGGTTATCTGGAACCGACTGATATCGGTGGTCGAAGAGCAGGCGCAAGCGCTGATCCGCACAGCCTTCGGCACCGCGACACGCGAGGCGGGCGATCTCTCCGCGGGCGTCTTTTTACCGGACGGCCGGATGGTGGCGCAGGCAGTGACCGGCACACCGGGACACGTAAACTCGATGGCCGAATCGGTAAAACACTTTCTGCACGTCTTTCCCATTGAGACCTTGCAGCCGGGCGATGTGCTGGTGACAAACGATCCCTGGAAAGGCACCGGGCATCTCTATGACATTACGATGGTGACGCCAGTGTTCCATCATCAGCGCCCGGTCGCGCTCTTTGCTTCCACGCTGCATGTGATTGATATCGGCGGCCTTGGACCCGGCCCTGACGGTCAGCAAATCTGGCACGAGGGCCTCTTCCTGCCCATTATCAAATTTATTCATGCCGGCAGGCTCGATGAGACCGTGCTGAATATTGTTAAAGCGAATGTGCGCGAACCGGCGCAGGTCGAGGGCGATTTCATGGCGCTGGTGGCGTGTAACGACGTGGGGGCCAGACGACTTATCGCACTGCTTGATGAGTTTGCCTTACCCGATATTCAGAACGTCGGGGAATACATCCTTGCGCGCTCCGAACAGGCTATGCTTGAAGCGGTGCGCAGCTGGCCGACGGGCAGCTGGGAGAGTGAACTCTGGGTTGACGGCTATGACGAGCCTTTGCGCCTGCAGGCAAAGCTGACGCTGAGCCATGAAGGCATTCACGTTGATTTTGCCGGCAGCGCAGGCTTTGTGGCGAAAGGCATCAACGTGGTGAAGGCCTACACCGACGCCTATACCTCATTTGGCATCCGCTGCCTGATCGGTGCCGAAATCCCGAATAACGCTGGCTCGCTGGGCGTGATTAAAATCGATGCCCCAGAGGGTTCAATCCTCAATGCGCCCTATCCGGCCGCCGTTACGTCCCGCCACATTATTGGTCAGATGCTGCCGGATGTGGTGTTTAACTGTCTGCGTCAGGCACGGCCCGGTGAGGTGCCCGCTGAAGGCGCCTCCTGCCTGTGGAACATTCAGCTATCAGGCGGTCACATTCTGCCGCAGTACGATGCCAGACATACCCTGACGCAACCGCGATTCTCCATCACCAGCTTCTCCACCGGCGGCACCGGCGCGCGCCCCCAGCTGGACGGCCTCTCCGCCACCTCCTTTCCCAGCGGCGTGCGTAATGTTTCGCTGGAGATCCTGGAATCCATTAGTCCAGTGGTGTTCTGGCGTAAGGAGTATCGGCAGGATTCCGGCGGCGCAGGCGCGCAGCGCGGCGGACTGGGCCAGGTTATTGAGCTTTCGCACGGTCAGGATCTGCCGATGGAGCTGGGCGCCGCCTGGGATCGCATTCATTTTCCTGCTAAGGGCGCGGAAGGTGGATGCGCTGGCGCGCCAGGACGCGTCACGCTTTCTACCGGCGAGACACTTTCTGGTAAAGGGCGTCAGGTCGTTCCACTAGGCAGTCGCCTGATTGTCGAAACGCCTGGCGGCGGCGGGCTGGGCAAGCCGGTAAATCGCCCGGAGCCTTACGTTGCGCGCGATCTCGCCAACCAGCTTATCAGTACCGAATCCGCCGCTGAAATCTATGGGCACGATGTCCGACCGCCTTATAAAACGGAGTAAATTATGTTGCTACTTTTTCGCCGCTCGCTGTTAGCGGCTGCACTGGGCTTCTCGCTGTTAAGCGGCGGCGCGCAGGCTGCGGAACCCCAGACGGGCGGTACGCTGAACCTGGTACTGAACTACGAACCGCCCGCGCTTATCGCACTGACCACCGTAGCCACGCCAGCGCTCAGCGTCAGCGCCAAAGTGACCGAAGGGCTGCTCAGCTATGATTACGATCTTAAGCCGCAGCCGCAGCTGGCGACCCGCTGGGAGATCAGCGCCGACGGCACGCGCTATACCTTCCATCTGCGCCCCAACGTTAAATGGCATGATGGCCAGCCGTTCACCTCGGCAGACGTCGCTTACTCTATTGAGCTGCTGAAAAAGGTACATCCGCGCGCATCCAGCACCTTTGCCAACGTTACAAAAGTGGAAACACCGGATGCGCTGACCGCCGTGCTGGTGCTGTCCAGACCTGCGCCCTATCTGATCAAAGCGTTTGCCGCGGCAGAATCACCCATCGTGCCAAAGCATATCTATGACGGGAGCGATCCGCTGACCAACCCGCATAATAATGCGCCGGTGGGCACCGGACCATACATCTTTGATAAATGGGTACGCGGCAGCTATATCCTGTACCGGCGCAACCCCGACTACTGGGATAAAAACCGGCCTTATCTCGATCAACTGGTCGTGAAATTCATTCCGGATGCTGCTGCACGCTCCGTCGCCTTCGAAACGGGCGATGCCGATCTTGGCTATCGCACGCCGGTCGCGCTTAATGATGTTGCGCGTCTTAAGCAGCTGCCCCAGCTGGGATTCGAGACCAAAGGAAACAGCTACTCCTATAACGTCAGCTCGCTACAGTTCAATCTCGACGACGCACATTTTAAAGACCTGCGCGTACGTCAGGCAGTAGCGCACGCCATTAACCGCAATGTAATTTTACAGGTAGCTTATTTCGGGCTCGGTCAGGTAACCGCTTCGCCCATAGCGCCGGGCATTAAAGCTTATCACGATCCCGCGCCCTCACCGTATGCGTTTGATATTAATAAAGCCAATGCACTGCTGGATGAGGCGGGCTATGCAAAAGGCAGCGACGGCACGCGCTTCAGCGTGACGCTGGATTACAACCCCATAGCGGAAGATTTGCGTAAAACCGCGGAGTATACCCGCTCGGCGCTGGCGAAAATCGGCATTAAAGTCACGCTGCGCGCCCAGGATCTCTCCAGCTTTGTACGCCGTATCTATACCGATCGCGCCTTTGCGTTTACCCTCAATGGCCACAGCAATCTGTATGATCCAACCGTCGGCGTGCAGCGCATCTACTGGTCAAAAAATTTCCGCAAAGGCGTCCCTTTCTCTAACGCATCGGATTACCACAACCCGGAAGTAGATCGCCTGCTGGAGGCCGCGCAGACGGAAAACGATCCGCAGAAGCGCGTTGAGGAATTCAAAGCGTTTCAGAAAATCGTCGAGCAGGACTTGCCTGATATTAATCTAATTTCGCCGCAGTTCATTACTATCTATAACCGCCGGGTGCATGACCACTCTGTCACCGCCGACGGTATAGAAGGCAATCTCTCTCAGGTGTGGCTGGATAAAAAGTAAATCTACAGGAGGAGCTGCAGATTACGGCTCCTGCTGACATTTTTATTAGCACGCTAAGCTTTGCATAAATCGATCTAATTGTTCTCTGCGGATTGCTTTATGTTGGGAGGCTGTTCGGGATACTTTTCCCTGTTTATGGCCGGAGTGAAAACTACAGACTATGCATCTCGCCGCTTTCCTCAATGCGGGGCCAATGGGCGCGTCGGGATGGCGTCATCCTGATGCTGACCCAGGCTTTCTGACCGCAGACTACTATCGCCATGTCGCAAAACTGCTCGAAGCGGCCTGCTTCGATCTCGCCTTTATTCCTGATGCGCTCTCTGTACCGCGTTCGCTTGGCGGCTCATTCGCGCCTGCGGTGCAGTGGGGGTCGGGGACGCCTCGGCTGGACCCGCTGGTGATCCTCGGCGTGATGGCGGGCGTCACGAACCATCTGGGGCTGGCCGCTACCCTTTCAACGGGCTATCACGAACCTTTTCACCTGGCGCGAGCGTTGGCAACCTTTGATCACGTCACTAACGGTCGGGCGGGCTGGAATATCGTTACCTCATTTCAGGATGCGGAAGCGCAGAACTTTGGCCAGTCGGCGCTGCCCCCACGAGAGGCGCGCTATTCGCGCGCTGAAGAAGTGGTGAGTGCCGCGGCCCAGCTGTGGGACAGCTGGGATGATGAGACGCTGCAACAGAATAAACGCACGGGTGAGTTCGGCCTTCCGTCAAAAGTCCGCTCGGTCAATTTCCATGGCGATTTCGTCAGTACCCAAGGGCCGCTTAACGTTCCGCGCATGCCGCAGGGCTATCCGCTGCTGATTCAGGCGGGCGCATCGCCCAGCGGCCGCGATTTTGCCGCACGCTGGGCCGATGTCATTTTCTGTAGCCATGAATCCCTCGCATCGGCCACCGCGTTTTATCGGGAAATGAAACGGCGCGTCACCGCTCATGGACGCGATCCGCAGCAGGTCCGCATATTGCCTGCCGCTACGGTTGTAGTGGGCGAAAGTGATGCGCATGCGCAGCAAAAGCATCGCGCCTTCGCTGAACGGGTACATCCGCTGGCCGGGCTTTCTCGCCTGGCCTATCACGTTAATGTCGATCTTACCCGATACGATCTTGACGGCCCTTTGCCCGATCTCGGCGAAGTAGGCGTGCAGGGCCATTATGATGAGGTGCGGGAATTTGCCCAGCGTGAAAAGCTAAGTATCCGTGAAATCGGGCGCTGGTACGGCGCACGCACCGAGGGCAACATGATCGGCTCCGTCTCCACCATTGTCGATACCATGGAGCAGTGGCTGGAACAGGACGCTGCCGATGGTTTTATGATCCAGGCGACGCACCTGCCGGGCGCATTTGAAGAGTTTATTCGCTACGTGGTTCCTGAACTGCAGCGTCGTGGTTTACATAAAACGCACTATCAGGGCGCAACCGCGCGCGAACACTTTGGTCTGGAACGACCCGCCCGGGACGCGTGGCAGCAGCGCGCTTTGCGGAGGTGACGATGACAGTTACCTTTCCTTCCGGGCCGTTAGTCTCTGCAGCGTGGCTGGCGCAACATCATGCGCATGTCATTATCCTCGACTGCTCTGTCGCCCGTTCTGTGGATGACACTGGCCAGACGGTATTTGCCTCCGGCCGCGAGGTGTTTACGCAGCAGCATATTCCCGGCGCACAGTTTGCCGATCTCTTTGACGGCTTCTCTGATCCAGACGGCGACTTTCTTTTTACTGCACCCGGTGCGCAGCGGCTTTCCTCTGCGCTGCAGAACGTCGGGGTGAATCAGCAAAGTTTAATCGTTGTGTACGATCGGCTTAATGGCGCCTATGCTGCGCGGATCTGGTATCTGCTGACCGCGCTCTATGGCTGGTCGAACGTGCGCGTACTGGATGGCGGCCTGGCGGCCTGGCAACGTCTTCCGCAGCCGCTTGAAAGCGGAGACACACATCCCGTGGCTCGCGGCACGGTGCAACTCGGCGCAGCAAGACCCGCGCTGGTGTCGACGGAGCGTGTAGCTGAAGAGCGACAGCGGCCCCTGGTCTGCGCATTGCGATACGAATCTTTTCAGCAGGCGCATATTCCCGGCAGCGTCAGTCTGCCCTACCCCGAATTGCTTAACGAAGATGGTCTGGTCGATACCCACCGAGTAGCGGCAGCGCTGCATAACGCACGCATTTCGCCGCCGGAAGAACTGTTGCTCTACTGCGGCGGCGGGGTCAACGCCGCCGGTTTAGCGCTGGCGCTGGTGGCTGCTGGCTATCCCCTCGATGCCATCTTGCTCTATGACGATTCGCTCAACGGCTGGTTGAGCGATACCTCACGTCCGGTTGCCAGCGGTGCTGGCAGGTAATCAGTTAACAAAGGAAACCGCTATGCAGACATTAAGCTGGCGCGATCGTGCGGTTCGCGACGCCCTTCGACATATCCGGCAGAACAAACCCTTTTGCTATGGGTTGACAAACTATATTGCCGCCAACCTCTCCGCCAATGTGTTACTGGCGGTTGGTGCCGGGCCGGCGATAGGTGCCGCGCTTGATTGGCAGCATGCGTTCGGCAGCCATGCCAGCGCCGTCTGGATTAACGCCGCCTGCCTGATGAGCAACACGCCGCATGAGGTGCACCAGGCGGCGCGCGCGGCGCATGAAGCCGGCGTGCCCTGGGTGCTGGATCCGGTCGCGGTTGGCGCCGGTGCCAGCGAATACGATCGGGTAGTACAGGGACTGCTGGATTTCAGACCCACAGCCATTCGTGGCAATGCTTCGGAACTGATCGCGCTGGCGGGCGGCAAAGGCGGGGGGAAAGGGGTGGAAACAACGCTGACTTCGCAGGATGCGCTGCCCTTCATTGACGACTTTTCTCGTCACCAGGGGTGCATCACCGCAGTAAGCGGCCCGGTAGATTATATTACTAATGGTCACGAAACCCTGGCAGTCGAGGGCGGTGATGCGCGTTTAACCCAGGTAACGGGAGCCGGATGCAGTCTTGGAGCGCTCACCGCCGCGCTGCTCTCTACCATGGCAGAACCGTTAACGGCTGTCGCCGCTGCGCACGTCTTGTATGCTGAAGCCAGCCAGCGCGCCTCGTCAGCACGCGGCACCGGGAGTTTCGGCATTCAGTTCCTTGACGAGCTCTCATTGCTGGATACGGATGAAATCTGAATCTGCGTCCCCAGCGGGACGCAGTGCCGTTAAGGCGACAGAGTGATAACGTGGCTGGCGATATCCGGCCTGGTGTTGATAATGCCCTGTTGCAGATACCAGTCGGCGATGTGCTGGATATGCGCAATCGCGTCGGCGTTGACTGGCGTAACCGGAACGGCATTAACCCTTCCCAGCTGTTCCGCCAGGCCATCGCCTAGCTGTCCCATCTGCTTCGCCCAGATTTTTCCTGCCTCGGTCTGATGGTCTTTCGCCCAGGCATTTTCATGTTGCAGTACCTCATAGATCCATTTCAGCACCTGCGGATGCGCCTGAGAAAAGGCTGTGCTGACAAAATAGCCGGCCGCATTTTCCGAGCCTACCTGTTTGCCATTCGCGATCGCGCGGGCGTCGTAGCTCTGCTTCGCCAGCGATAAAAACGGATCCCAGGTGGCCCAGGCATCGACATGCCCGCCGACAAAAGCGGTGCCGGTATCTGATGGGCTAAGATAAACTTTGTGCACCGCCTCTTCCGGAATACCTGCACTGCTCAGCGCCCGCGACAGCAGATACTCGCCTGTTCCGCCTTTGTTCACCGCGACTTTTTTGCCGCGCAGATCGTTCAGCGAAGCGATGCTGCTCGCTTTGCGCACCATAATGCCCTCTCCCTCAGCAGGCATCGGCTGATACGCAAAAAATTTCAGCGGTAAGCCCGCCGCGATTGCCGTGACAAAAGCGGTTGAACTGCCTGTGGTGAGATCGACAGAACCCGCATTGAGCGCCTCATAGGCAGGCGCGGCGGCGGAAAACGGACCCGCCCACTCCACCTTTACATGGTGTGCCGCCAGCGCTTTCTCCAGCGTTCCCTTCTCTCTGGCCAGCGCCAGATCGGTTGGGCCACGTAAAAATCCAATGCGTAACGTTATCTCTTCTGCCGCCTGCGCGGCGCTAATGCAAAGAAGAAAAGCGGCAACGGCCGAACGGATAAAAGGGATTTTCATAAGGGTTTCCAGCGTTGAAGATGAATAGCGGCGGGAAGAAAACCCGCCGCAAAGAGGTCATCAGCCTGCTGTTGCTGTTCGGCGATCAGGCTTTCACTGGCAGGCAGGACGTCCCATGGACGCGCGCGCAGCACCGTCTGCCATTCGTCGACCGTTACCGTCGCGTTAATGTGCTGCGTCAGCAGTTGTGCCGCCTGAAGAGGATGCGCTTCAATCCAGCGATCGTTGTGCTGGAGCTGTTCCACTACCCATTCCGCCGCGTGTGGATAACGTTCCACCCAGTCGGCGCGCGTCCAGAACAGGGAACGATTGACGATCTCATCACCGACGCTGGCAAGCTGGGCAATTCCCTCATGCTTGCGCGCGTGCGTCAGCCAGGGGTCGATAGCCAGCCAGCCGTCAATCTCTCCAGCCAGCAAGGCTTCCAGCGCCGCTTCCCCTTGAATATCTGCCAGCTCAATATCGCTGCGCTGCAGCTGCTGTTTTTGCAGCAGCCGGGCTAAGAAATGGTCGGTAAAGGAGCCGATCATGGCGGATAAACGTAACCCTTTTAAGGAGTGCAGCGTGCGCTCGCGTTTCGCTAGCAGTGCACAGCTGGCATCGCGCGGCGGTGAGCTGGCGAGATAGGCGACATCCAGCCCACTCGCCTGGGCATTAAGTGGCGGCGTAGAGCCGGTGCCGACCACGTCCAGCTCCCCGCGTGCCAGCCACTCGCCGCTGCGCGCGCCCTGCGTGTAATCCGTCCATGCGATGCGCAATCCACGCGCTGCTGCAGCACTCTCCAGCACGCCGCGATGGCGCAGAATAAACAGGGAAAGGTTGCTAGGATGGCTGCCAACACGTATCTCCATCACGCTTTTTCTCCCAGCGGACGATCCCACAGGTTGCCCCAGGTAAAGCTGTTATCCGGGGTTGCGGCGGGGATATGGGCCAGATCGAGGCGCGGCATCACCAGTTCGCTAAAGCGATAAGCCTCTTCCAGCAGAGGAAAACCAGAGAGGATAAAAACCTCTACTCCGGCTTCCTGATAGGCGCGCAGCGTCTGCTCTACCGTTTCAGGACTGCCCACAATTGCCGTGCCCGGGCCGGGACGAACCAGTCCTATCCCCGCCCATAAACCGGGATAGATCTCCAGCTCGCGCGGGTTGTCCGGCTTATGGTTGTTATGCAGCGCGCTCATCCGCGATTGCCCTACGGAATCGGAACCGCTCGCCAGGGTTTGCCGGGCCGCAATCGCTTTCTCGTCCATGGTTTTATAGAGTGCGTCAACCGCTTCCCAGGCCTGTTGATCGGTCTCCCGTACGATGACATAGAGGCGAATGCCAAAGCGCAGCTGACGACCATGCCGATCGGCGCGCGCCTTAACCTGTGCGATCTTGTCAGCGGCCTGCGGCGGTGTCTCTCCCCATGATAGATATGTATCGATATGTTTTGCCGCGACTTCCTGCGCGGCATCTGACGAGCCGCCAAACCAGAGCGGCGGCGGCGGATAGCCGTCGTTGCCCAGCGCCAGTCTGGCGTTATCTACATGCAGATGATCGCCCTCAAAAGTTACCGGCTGCTCAGCCAGTAGCGGGCGCAGCACCTGTAAAAATTCGTCGCTCAGGTCATAGCGGGCATCATGGTCGAGATGCATGCCGTAGGCACCCAGCGTGTTTTTATCGCCGCTGACCACATTCAGCAGCACCCGGCCCTTGGAGAACTGATTAAATGTCACCGCCATTTTGGCCAGCAGCGTGGGTGAAATCAGCCCTGGCTGAATGGCGATAAGAAACTTCATGCGTTCGGTATAAGGGATCAGCGACGCCCCAAGTATCCAGGGATCGTGCGCACCGGTCGCCAGCAGCGCGCCGGTAAAGCCGAGATGATCGACAGCCCGGGCGACCTGCTGAAAGTAGGCGTAGTTAACCTGCCGACTGCCAGAAGTCGTCCAAGGCTGCGGGCCATCGGGCGCGGTGAGATACCAGTAAATTTCCACCTTTTAGTCCTGTATTTGTTGATGTCGTTACAGGATTAACAAAGGGATAGCTCAGGGGGAAATAGTTAAAATGGCAAAGCTTAGTTGAAATATGTTTCGGGTGGCTTAATAACGCCAGCATACGTATTGTTGCTTTATTTATTTTGAATTAGCAGTCGCGCATCAGGTAAATGTGTTGACAGGCATTCCGCTTAAGCCGGGGCGGCATACGGTTTTGCTAAGTGCGTAAGAATTATCCGCGCCAGACAGAGCGAACCTGGCAACCTTCTCAGGTTGATCACTGTTTATTTATTCATACCACGCAAAAAAACAAGGGCTTAGACATTGAAGCCGCATAACGGGACTTCAATATTAGTCCCATCATGGGACAATAAGGAACGTCAGTGCGAATAATATCGACCGCGTCCCTCAAGCGGTTCTGGCAGACACATAATCAGGCGGACCAGCCCCCGTGAGCATGGGTAGATGGGTTAGTAAGGCCTAGTGGAAAACCTTCAGGACGTTAACGACAAGTACAGAACAGCAGATTTTCTGAGTAACAACCGGGTGGTTTTTTGATATTGAGGGCACCACTACCGCTTGATTATCGCAGTGGCTTACAGATTTCAGGCGGTCTACATCAAATTTGTTGGAACGCAAGCTGAATACGACAAAACAGACGCAAATACGGTGGATATGTGATGACTTACAAAATAAAACCGATTCACAACGAAGCAGATTATGAGGCAGCCCTTGCCGCCGTATCCCCCCTGTTAGGCAATGAGCCGGAGCCGGGAAGTAAAGCCAGAGACTTTCTGGAAGTCATGATCCTGCTTATCGAAAGATAAGAGCAGGAAAACAACCCGATTGAGGCACCTTATCCGGTAAAGGCGATTAAATTCCGCATGGCGCAGATGGGTCTGACGGCGAGAGATCTGGTGCCGGCGATTGGACGCCCGAATCGCGTCTATAACTGATGCTCTGTTCGTCGGAAAAACGCTTATTTATGGGGATGTCCTCATGTGGATTATGAAGCATCACTAACATCGGTGTGTATTAATCAATGAGGAGCAGTTTACGCCCTCGCTGTCTTTTTCATTACACCTTGGCAGGAATGTGATCATCGACGATAACGAATTCTGCAACAGCAGTATACAGCCGATATCGGATTAAAACGCTGGGCATAAAGGCATTACTCGCTCAGCAAGCATATCCAGGCCAAACCTCTGCATTCAGCTATCATATTTAAAGTTCGCGAACGTAGTTTATGTTAAATCCTGAAGAATAAAGGCACCCTTTATTAAGTGCCTTTATATTTTCTCTTTGTCTAGCTTTTCAAGGGTAAAATGTTCTCACACTTTTTGCTGAGTCTGTATCCGCAGGGCTTCGCGTACTTCAGCATATACCGGGATATTCACCCCTGGCGTATCAAGTGTTACAACAAGTGCGTAAGAAACTTTTAATTTTTTGATTCCGGCACGCGCTTTACAATGAACTTTTATACTCAACGTATCGCCTTCTAGAAAAGGCGTGGCAGCTGAACCTTTCCGGATATCATGGAATATTGTTCCATGACGTAAATGAGAAGCATAATAACCGCTTTTTTTTGCACCGACCCTCTCATGTTCTGGCGACACCCATAATTGAGCACCGCGATAATCTACATGATCATACTTAACCGGAGATAGCCAAGCGAGCGTTACAATCAGCCTGCGATTGACCTTTTTGGATGCAAGACTCTTCGGTAATGGGAACCTAAATTCCTGCGTTTCATCACCCTTAATAGTGCCGGTGTGCAGGAGCGTTGCCTGATTGTCGAGACAGCCGTGAATTCGGCCCTCGTTTACACCGCCAAACCCTAAGAACTGATGAAGCTCTGAGTTAAACGTCCGGCTATTATAGGGATTGCGCAAATGCCGGGTCAGCATCTCACGCACTGCGTCATCCTGCTCGGCACCGTGCACCAGCAAGGCTTTAAGCACAACAGCATCAGGGGCATGCTTAAGCGCGTCGTGATATCCCATGTCCTTCATTTCCTGAAGGGTTTCATAGAGAAGAGCGAGGCGGCGGGTAGCCAGAGCTGTGGCATTACTGGTGCCGGCAGTATATCCATAGGTATTCACCCCTCCTTGTGTTGCAGAAGGCAGAGCACATTTTATGCCTGGCCCAAAGCGTGTCCCTTTTGCCGGAGAGAGGCGCACATCCTCTGAAGCACGCAGAGACTTATTGACGTATGCCTGACGTCCTCCCGGCATTTGAATCTCCGGCTTCACTGCATTCTTTCTGCCCAGAGTAATAGGGTTTATCGGACTGAACATGCCAGTGCGCGTGAACAAGTTCAGGCGATTAGCCATAAGGGTTCCGTTATGGTGATCATGATGAGACGCGCTGACCGTGACGGCATTGATAGACTCGGCCGGAGACATCATTCGTCGTTCCTGACGCTGTCTAGCAAGCGCAGCGATCACGTGCTCCTCGAGTTCATCAGCGGGCAGCCTGTTCAGAATTGATTCGTCTATCCCTTCGAGAACAAATTCGTGTGCCATATTCCCTGCGCTGACCACAAAGAGAACGTCATACTTTTCACTGAGCCAGTCAAGCATTCGCGCCCAAGGGCTGATACGGCTGTCAAACAGGCGGTAGCGATCGCCTATCGACAGGTTTATCACTTTTATGCCCGGAGCGGCAGGAGCAGAACCCTCATCTCCTACTTTCATACGGTGTACGGCCCGGTGGATCAAGTCAACAGGGAGAAATGCTGAAGGGATCTGCTCAGGGCGCGACCCATCCATCTGCACTTGCTGAGGTGCCATAATAGGTCGGACGTATAATCGCCTTAAAAGAGCGGGCTCAGCCTGCAAACTTAAATCACCATGTATAATCATGGAGGCCATTGAGGTCCCATGTATCTGCTCAGAAGCGGAGTGATACAGGCTTTCAAATCCGTCAGGATCATCGATGATTAGTCGGTTTTTGAGCGCGGTATGATTTTCCAGAGGAAGTCCATCAAGTAACGCGACTGTTGGGATTAGCTGCGGATCAGGATCTGAAAAGGTGTGCGCCTTTTCTAGGACTTGGTTGTCTTCTTCTGTAAGGGGAAGCGGGGCAAAACACTGACCAAGCGGCCTAAAAAACATTACTTCATCGCAACGCATGAGTTCAATGTCTTGGCCGGCCGAATCAAGTACTTCTCTCACACGTTTTAGCGGGAGTGTTCCTATCAGTGCGTGATAGTGTATTCCCTCATGCACGAACGGATAAGTAATGTCCCCTCCTGCATTACGGATGATTCGTCTGATACGTGCTTCAATAGCGGTGCGAATGCCAGGATCTGGCCTGAACCATAGCTCAATTTCAAAGGGGATGAATATCTCATCACCCTCAAGCGCATCCTCTAATCGGAATGCCCAGTCTTCGAGAAGATACGTGCTTTCTATCCGATCTCTTGCGTCCCAGAAACGAATATCTGCAAGTTGATCGAAAGCTTCCTTTAGGGGCGCATAGCCACGTTCGATATCGCCGGTTTCTGCGAAGCGTTCCCAAAGAGTCTTTAATCTGTGCAAGCCTGCCTGATTGCTCATCGAAAGATAGAGGTTAAGCGTGGCAGGCTTTCGCCTATCTTCTTCGTCGGTGAAAAAAATATCCGGAGCCGGAGCGTTGGGATCTACATAGTTGGCTAGAAACTGAAATCCTTCGACATTAGCTAGCGCTTTGGCTAGATTTGAAACGTCACCTGCAACTTCAAGCACAAGGACTTTTTCCGGGACTAGGCCTTCAGGTGACTCTGTAAGGCGAATATGTTCCGCGAACTGGCTGGAAACTGAAGAGAGGCGTGAGAAAATACGCGTTATCTGAACATCCCGTCCCGGCCCGGTCGTGACGGGACCGCCACGCTGCAGCTTACCTTTGGGGAGGTCGGTCTCTGGCGCTTTAAATACAAGAAGAGGATGTCTTTCCATGTCGTACCTTTAATCCTGTTATTTATCAGCGATAGGACGATAACGCTCGCTCCAGTTAGCGACACAACGCGTGGCAATCGCTTTTATTTTGCTTTCACTGTCAGGTAAACCCAGTACATATTTACGGCGGACGTCGAGAGCAAACTCCTCCAGCTCAGCAAAGCTTAAACCCACAAGCTTACGTGCCAGCGTGACAGGGCTAAGGCCTAGCGGGTGACCACTCTGCGTCTCGAACATTTCAAACCAGCGGGCAGCCAGATTCACCGTAGGTGCAGGGATAAGTGCCTGAACCTGAAAACGTCGCCAAATCGCTTTATCGAGCATCGTTTCATGGTTAGTCGCACCAATAAAAACAACATGGCTGGGCAACAGGTCGATTTGCTTTAACAATGAGTTCACGACACGCTTCATTTCACCGTTATCGTTGATATCCTCGCGCTCTTTACCGATCGCATCGAACTCATCAAAGAACAGTACACAGCGCTGTGTTTTTATGAAATCAAATAGACGGTCAATCTGCTGAGCGGTCTGGCCTAGATAGCTGTTGATGATGCCTTCATAGCGTACAGTGAAAAAGGGCACCGAAAGATGATTGGCGAGAGCCTCGGCCAGCGAAGTCTTGCCATTGCCTGGGGGCCCACAGAGCAGGAGCTTATGCCGCGGTTCGAGATTGTAACTGCGAAGCAGATCGCGTCGCGCATGCTCTTCTACTACTTCGGCCATCATTGACAGGATGTTGCTAGGAAGAATGAGGTCGTTCAGCGTTTTCTGTGGGGTCAGCTCATAGAAAGCATTCTGCAGAGCGCTGTCATGTGTGAACTTTCGTCCGTCCTCAGTTGGAGAGGATGTTAGAATTGTTTTGAGCTTGTCGGCCAGAATGTATTGATGGCGTGCAGAAGCCTCAGCTGCGATTGCTTCAGCTGTCTTACGAAAACGGGGAAGGTCACCCTTCATTCCTGTTTCCACCAGATTAAGTACCAAATCGGCTCTTGCCATGACTAACCCCATATTCCTGATGTGCTTAGTTTAGCAACAACAATCCCTTACGAAAACAAATATTGGATGCTTATACAGGACGCACTGGCCGTTTCATAATCGTGGGAGGTCGGAGGGCAGCACACGGACCCGCCCCTGAGTTTAAGTATTCACCTGAAGCGCCTCCTTATCCAGCATGGCTTCAGCGAGCATTTTCTTGAGTCGGGTGATCTCCTCTTCAAGTGACATAAGACGCTCTATTTCGCGGACTACCATGCCGTCAAACTTTTTGCGCCAAGTGTAGAAAGTTGCGTCTGAAATAGCATGTTTATGGCAGAGCCCCGGGCAGGAACCTCGACTTCGGGCTCGCGGAGGATACTGATGCTCTGTTCGTCGGAAAACACTTCTTCATGGGGATGCCCTCACGTTGCTAATGAAGGCATTACTAACATCGCGGTGTATTAATCACCGGGGAGTCGGTCAGCCTGCCCCGCTCCCTAAATGACGCGCAGCGGAATAAAGGCGCCAGCCGGTGGCATATATCACTCTGAAATAACGCGGCGCAGTCGCTTTCTGACGCATATATCACGCAAATCCAACCACGCCCTGTCTGACCGCCGTTTAAGCAGCGGCCGGTCAGGCGCACTGAAGTCAGACGGTCGGAGACGAAAGAACGAACCCGTAGCACTACTTACAGCTACGCCAAAGTTATAGTTACAACACCCATTTATCAGCCACTGCAGTTCCGACCCTTCGGGTCGGGCGGCGTGGGCTGGTCAGTGGGGGCAACCGGGCTTCAGGTACGGCGCGGATTTTGCCGGAGAGGGGCATGATGGTATCAGGTCCTGCTCGGTGTGGGTTAAATATGAGTACTTATGATTGTTGTAACTAAAGTGCTATTGCCCGCCGCCTGCCGGCGGGAGCTACTTCAGGTTCTGAGCGGCGCGGACGCCTGCGGCCGCTGCAAGCGAAGGCATTAAACTTATCCACGCAGAATGCCGGCATGAAAACCTTATTTATTATTTTGATTATTCTTTCTGACGTAAGTCAGGACTGTATTGCGCGTAGCAGTGATGGTGTATGCGGGTATTCCTCGCATATTAATTGCAGGTAACTGTGATAAAAAAATGCGGACACTGCGCGTGGCCGCTTTTCCCGCTTTTAGTGACTTGCTGCAGACGCCGCTGCGCCCTTTCAGCTCCCTGCACAAACGCCACCACCGCCAGTCAAGGCGGTAAAAAAAGAGGAAGGCGTCAGTGAACGATATCGGGTATCTCTGGCCGCGCGGGCTCATAGTCGAGACCCAGCTCCAGCTGCCGCAGGCATTTCCACACCAGGCGGTCAAAGTCTTCAGGTGGAAGGTCCCGCCATACGTGGGACGGCCGGGCGCGCAGCAGTTTGGACATAGCATTGCGCCGGTCATCAAGCGGCAGTTTGCTCAGGCGTTTACGGCGCTTCTGCCTGGACGCTTTATCACGCCGGCTTATCAGCGTGGCCATACGCATGTTTTCATACCAGCGCCGGCGAGCGGCGCGAACTGAGGCGTGCGTACCCGGCTCAACTATGCCGTCAGCTTCTGCAGCGAGGCGCGCATTACGCTCTGCGAGAAACTTATCCATATCGATGCCGCACAGCTGCCAGAACTGATCCGTCAGAACGATATGTCGCGGCATGCAGTAGCCCGTCATCGGGTCCATTTCAAGATCAGGGCGCTCTATCAGGCCGTAGCGCTCCCATTCTTCAAACAGGCGGGACAACCGGCTGGGCTCTACGCGCGTTGCCGGAATGACGTTGCCGTTTTCATCTTTCGGGCTCAGTTCGTCGGCAAGTTTGCTGCCGTTAAAGGTCACAACCGAGGTGGCAAGATCTGCACGTTGAACACACAGCGGCCACATGGCGTCATACAGCGCCTGCTTCTCCGGGCGAAAATCACGCTTGCGGCCAGAGACGTCGCGCAGTTGCACAAAGTAGGGGTGACGGGACATGCGCTGGCGCAAGGTCATTTTTCCTGAGCGCTTGTCCTTATTCACAAGGCGGTTCATAGCGTGGCCCATCTGGCCCGGCAGGCGGCGATAGCCCTTGGGCGCGAACCACTCAGGATTAGAGCATTTGCAGGCTGTAGAATGATCGCCGCGGTGGCGATTGTCAGGACGTTTATCCTGAATGAGTGAAGTGTGTTTATCCACCCCGCCCTTCGCTTAAATTGCACGGGAGGAGTACGCACAGAACGGATTGTCTTTTTCCGGGCATAAATCTATACTCCCCGCATAGAGCAATCGTTCTATGCGGTTCTCTTGGGCCCCGGTAATCTTGTCCTGTCGCCAAACTAGAAAGATTATCGGGGTTTTTTCATTTCTGATTTGGTCCTACCGCCTCAGATCCCTGCCACCTTCCGGCGTGGCCAGCCATCAATTCTTAACTGTCCGTAATCTATCACTCAGAAACGCTTTCGGCAATAACGTGACCAGTCACAGCACTCCATTACTTCGTGCTTCCGCTTCAATCAGCTTTTCAAGCAACTCTGCCTGCGATATTCCCTTTAACTCACAAAGCTTAACCAGTGCCTCTTTCATCTCTGTATGAATAAAGAGACTGATGGCTCTGTGCGTTTCACGCTTTCGTGCCTTATAGGCGCGCGCGCGTTCCTTATCAGGAGTTGGCTGCTCTCTGTTACGGGTGCGTTTCTTTTCGGGAGCTGATGTTACTGAATCACGGGGGCTCATGCTCGTACCCTGCTGCAAAATAAGACTTTCCGCAGCAT
>Ga0157363_1000328_pt1 | contig 36207 bp, 20 predicted proteins | sample AttsexASBM1_FD_111477 | JGI IMG/M metagenome (GOLD analysis project Ga0157363, IMG submission 111477) | Fungus gardens microbial communities from leaf cutter ant in Ribeirão Preto, State of São Paulo, Brazil - Atta sexdens ASBM1 | ecosystem: Host-associated > Fungi > Mycelium > Unclassified ... | reverse complement strand
TTGTAAGCGATTGAAAATAAAGCTATTTAATTTTTCATACTAAGCTTTGGAGTGTAATCAGGTTGTGCAAAAGTTATTTAAATAACATTAAATGTTATTCATTTTTTCAGAATTCAAATTAAATTTTTGAATTTATTTAATTATTTAATGGCAATTATTAAAGATTGCAATAAATCATATTTATTTGAAATTAAAGTTTTAGATAGAAATCCATTCAAGATTTATTCTGCAAGACATATAAATATTACTACTTACAGAATTGATAATTAATACATATGAGATAATAATTAATATAAAAATATTAAAATAGAAGTTTTCTTTCAATTTCTATTATATAATTAATTAAAATTTAATAACATATGGTTGTTAAGATGTAATTGTACGAAATTGTTCTTTCACCAACAAGTTTACTAATTTCATTCGTACATACAAGATAGGCCATGGTATAGTAATAGAAGCACTTGCAAAGTTTTGAGAACATGAAATCTTGCAATTACTAAAGAACTTTGTGTTTCTAGTTGCTACTCTGTGTTTAGTTGAGAGTGTAAAGTTAGTTAACTTAATTTTAGTCTACTGCTATATATTATAAATTACATATGTTAATAAATGCATTTTCCTATGCGAAGATTTATTTAAAAAATTTATTTATATTATAGGTGTAGTAAAAAGAAATTCATTATTTTTACATGAAATTGAATAGAAAAATAATGGATTTCTTTTTACTACACCTAATATATTACAAAAGTATCATATTTCAATAAAAAAAATATATAGCTAGATTATCGTATAATAATTGCACTAACCATTTAATATTGATAAGCTTTGCATGGTATTATTGAATTTATCGATCTCATCTTGTCTCGGGGATAAATAATCATCAAATATTCCATCGTGAAGATTAGCGTTTCGCATATTTTTCAAATAATTCGGTTGTTGCTCTAAAATGCTGTAAATTAACCACTTAATATCTGCAAATTCTTTGCTCAACTTTTCTTCCAGACTCGCGAATTTTTCGTCCATTGTTTCTGAAAGCATACGTTTTCATCAACGACAATTAACTTTCTGTATGTTTATTTGGGCAAGATTATTTTGTTCCAGTAAAAAAATGTAATCGATTTCTAAAATTTAATTTCATTGGATAAAGATTATTATCTTTATATAATAGTATAATAGTATAATATCAATAATTTAAAAAATCATTATCTTTATTTAAATTTGAAGCCGAGATTCAGTGCGCCAAACGTTTGAGATTCTCCATATGCAGTGTTATCGTTCACAATTCTCTCTTTTTATTGTACTATTAGTTGATATAACATGTTAAAATTAGAAAATCGTAATTGAGAATTGAAATGCATATGGAATCTTCTTTTAATATTATCGAAAATGATGAAAGTTTATTTCTTATGAAAGATAAATTATTGTCTAAAAATTTTATTTTTCTCTCTTTTAACTATTTATAAATATTACAATTAATCTCATAAAAAAATCATTATAAAGGAAAAAATGTACATCAAGTGTATAAAAAAAGATTTAAAGGTATCATTAAATGAAAAATTGACTATTATATTTTATTCATTTTTATTTTCACTTACTGGCCTTACATGCTCCAGTGAATACTGTTGTGACAGTAGCACGTGCATTCGCGATCACATCTTCCGTTGCAATTTTGCAAATGGTATGCTGCACCTCCGTGACATCATTATTGCTGACATTGGCCTCAATCGTCGCTAAAAATGCATGTAACAGATAAATTCGTACTTTTTAATGAATGATGCACCAAAGAAAGTGTAGGTGATTTTACAGAAAATAGGTATTATGTATTTATGAAAAATGTTTATAACATACGTAATTTTATAATAGAACATCGTTCTTTAAACTTTTTTATATTTAAAATCAGAAGTTGATAAAATATTAGATGTATCAAATATAATAGACATTTACTATATTATTTATATTAATTTTATTTCTATTAATTTATTTTAAGATCTCAGAATTATTATTTAATAATGTTATACTATACGTACTAATTAAGTATAAATCTTAAGTCTCTTATTTATATAAATACAACGGAAGAAAAAAAGATAAACAAGACTCAATGAAATGATTAATTTTATTAGTGACATTATTATATTATAACTTTCTTTACAATTTTTTAATTTATATCTATCAAAGTTCCAAAGTTCTGTCCAAAATCTTACGAGTTTTATTAATTACACTATTAATTATGAAATAAACTTTTTAATTAAACTATTATATTTTATATATAATAGTTTAATTATAGGGTGACCACCTGCAGAAACTGTTAGTACATAATAAATAACTGTTTCTTACGCATTTTCCGCAAAGATTCACTTACACCATCGCAAGCAAAATATAGCGAAACAAGAGAAAACAATGATATGGTGTAACACACGATATTCAACATCTCGTTGCACGTAAACGGTACGTTGTGAATTCATCATGTTGTAGCCGAAATTATAAAGCGATGGCTCCCACCAGCCCTTAAAAATAGATTTTATCGTCTTCTTACACGATGAGAATTCGTCGAAGAAAAATTAGGTAATATTGTGACACTTAATAAAAAAATTATTCTTCATGTGCGCCATATATGTTTAATTTTCGATGTACTTCAAATAATATTCTCCTTTCTTATCAGTGATATTCAAATTTTAATTTAAATAAACATTGAAATTAAATTATTAATTATACAAAAGTGTTATAATTTGTATGGTATACATAATTCTGCTGGTTCAATTAATTTATGATATTGCTAAAAAGATGATTAAGCAGATTTTTCAATTTTATATATTTGTATTATAGTTGAATTTTTATTAGTTTTAATTTTTATTTCTTGTTTTTTTTGTTCTTAAATCATATACCTATTTCATTTCGAGTACAAAAAATAAAATATGATGCACGATTAAGAAGAAAAAAATTTTTAATAAATTTTTTATAAATGGAGTTTGATCACATAATCGGAGATGTATTAATAAAGATAGAATTATTGCTAGATTAAAACATAAATATCGATTATTATCAAGATAGAAGAAAATGGTAAAAAATTTGTTATGCATGAATATGTATAAATATGTATAAACATACATAAACATGTATAATACGGACATATTTCATATATACATATAATTATATATATATGTTTATGAATATTTATACATATTTATACATATGTTTACGTATGTTTATACATATTTATACATATTCTGTATGCATGAACAATTTTTTACCAGGTGATAAAGAATTGAGTAATCGACTTGAGAAATTGACTTCTTAAAATTAAAAAAAAAGTGCGCGTTTATAAAATATTATTATAAATAAAAAAATATAATTATTGGTAGCTCGTATATGAATTTCATTATAGAATAAAAAAATCTGTTCTCCATAACTGTGCATTATATATATTATTTTTTGAACGAAATAAAAATTTATAATAAAGTATTAGAAAAAAAAATAAGAAAAATTAAGAAATAAAAATTAATTCATTATAAAATTAAAAAGCTATTAAATCATATGTGCGACTATTTTTTAAACAAATATATTTAGCCCATGATATAATATTTTGTAAAATATATTCAAGAAATTTTCATAAAAATAAATAAAATAAAACATTTTAAAAAGGGAAGAGTAGGAGATACGAAAAATGTATTTCTTTTACTACAAATCTGTTTCCAGGGAAAAATATTATATAACTAGATCTATAAAATATGTCAATTTTTTTATATAATTATATATAATTTTTTTTATATATAATTTTTTATGTAATTACCAATATATAATTATATAATTATATATGAAATTTTTTTTCTAGATTTATTACAGTAGTTGTAAATTGCAATGATTCTGCACTTAAAAAAAATGAAATACATAATTATTTATCGAAGAAAAAAAAAGATAAAAAGATACAAAAAGAGCGTGCATAATACATAAACTTTTGTTGTTTATTTATATAGGTCCGTATTCAGAATGCGCTCGATAAAAGCACGCTTTTATCTTTGAAATATGTGTAATTGTATAATATGCGTAAGGTAAAATATAGAGTATTTTAGCGCTAACATCGTTGTAAGCCCGTTCTGAATACGAGCCATAATATTATATATAAGAACTTATAAATAAGGGAAAAGTGCGCAATAGCGCACTTTTCAGAATGGGAATCGCGAGCCGGAGAACAGACGATCAGCTGGACCACTCCGACGACTCCGACACTGTATTACTCAACTTTTTCTTCCGGCTGAATTCGCACCAATTTGTATCTGAAAAATGGGTGAAAATGTACAGGGAACGTTTGTATCTGAGAAAATTTCTAAAATAAGGTGGCAGTTTGGAAATTTTGTGGAAGCGAAGAATTTTTTAACTGGCAGTTGGGATAACCCTGTAAGATTTCTGATGAGACATATCTAACCTATAAATTTATATTTTAGACGTTCTAGATAAATATATATTTAAATAATTAACATTTTTGTATATTTAATAAATCTCTATATTTATATTTATTTATATTTATTTATACAATGTACAAATATATTTGTTATATTTATATATATTTATATATTTCTCAATAATAGAAATTAACAATTTATAATAATGATATTAGTTCAAATAATCCAAAATTTAATCTTGTTCAATGCAGGTAAATAAAATAACATATTGGACATTTAGAACAAATTACGATGAAGAATCATATCCTGTAGTTTTGTCATCGTATTCATTCCTTGGGGATGTAACTGAATTGAAGGTAATAAACTATTCCTTCTTGATAAAACTAATAATTTTTATTTTATATATTTTATATGAAGAATTAATAGAACATATATGTTTAGTTTATCAGCAAAGATTTCTTTGTCGCTGCTTCGTCTTTAGGTTCAATAAGATTATTACAAATTGATGAGGATGCATGTACTGAATTTAAGGAACATATGGCATGGGAATTTATACATAGTTTTAAGTAAGTAATTTATTAAATTGATTGTATTAAATATTTCGATTGTATTAAGTATTTCGAAGTAAAAATGTGAAATTTTATTATATTCTTAATAATGCATTTTTATAGGACAACGGATTATGCCTCTTGCACTGCATTGTCCAATTTTGAACAAGATATAGCTTCAGTAGGAGAGGACGGAAAACTTAATCTTCTCACAGCTACAGAGAAGAAACCAGTTAGAATTATTGGTAATTGCTGCATGTGTCTTAATTTATATTTATAATAATTGCATAATCTGATTGTTGTATTTATTATCTTTTAATTAAATTATTTCAGAAAATGCTGATAGCTGTTCTATATATTGTGTTGATTTCTTAAAACACAATGAAGTGCTTATGGGAAATTCAAGAGGACATATGAAAGTTTGGGATTTGAGAAATGATCGGGATATGCCTGCAACTACTTTTATGCTTTCTGATCAAGTTAAGGCAAGTTTAATATATTTTTTACTATAATTTTAATATATGTATAAACCTTTAATTTTTTTACTCAAGTTCTACAAAATCTTATAAGTTTTATAAAATAAAGTATCTTATAAGTTTTATAAAGTAACAAATGATTTTACAGACAGCAGCTACAAGTATTACACATCATCCTACACAAAGACATATTGTGGTCGCTGGTGGAGACGACGGCAGTTTAACTGTGTGGGATTTAAGGCAGAACACTTATCCAATGTCGCAACTTAATGCGCACACCAAAGCCGTTAGTGAGATACTATTCCACCAAGACAGACCTGATAATCTTTTCACTTGTTCTGTCAGTGGAGAATTGTGGCATTGGAATAATGCACAAAGTTCAAAATTGAAACTCGGTAAATAACTTGAAAATAATTGTTGATTAAAAAAGTTAATACTCTAAAAAATTTTAAAGGAAAATTCCTTACACAAATTCACGAAAACTTCATATGATTATAAGAATTATTTTGATGAAAATTTGAATATAGATCTTATAAGCACACGCAATATCCTTAGAAGATTATATGAATATTATTTGCCCTTTTTTAATATTTATAATATTCTAGGAATATTGTGTCTTATAAGAAAATTTTGCCAAAAAAAGTGAAATCTATTTGAAATCTTTGAAAAAAACGAAATTTTTCTTTCAATTTTGATACTCTGTATCTTTGAAAGTATCTTGAAAGTTAAAAGTAAGTCGTATGATTCAGACGTATAATTACATGAAGTTTTTATCTCGAATTTGAGGAGAGAATTACCTTAAAATATTTTAGAGTTTAAAATATCCACGCCTGTATAAATCTCCAACATAATAAGTTAATCTTAATATTCTGTTTTAGATTCTGCGGACATGCATTGGTTGAATACAATTAGTACAAATGGAAAAGTTAACGTGACTTCACTGTGTGCTGCTATGCACAAACCAATAAACAGTATTGATATCAATAGATCGACGCTGCTTTGTGGATGTGACAATGAAGCTATGTATATTGTAAGAAATGTACTTATTTAATAGTAATGTGTGTATATATATATATATATATATATATATATATATTATTTTTTATATCTCTATTATACTTAAAAATAAACTTGAAATTACCATCTTTTCTATATTTATTAGCATTGTTTATATTTTTTCAAAAGTGTTATATTTATATATGACTATTAGCTATACTATTAGCTATGTGAAATTTATTTCCCTTTATAAAAGTTTAGTAGAGCGCTATTAATTCTTAATATTATTTCTTAATATTATTTACTTCAGTTATATTTATTACATAAAAATTTTATTAAAAGTTATTAAAAATGTTGATTTATAAGGTAAGTAATTGTCTAGTTATATTATAATTTACATTATAATTTATAATAAGTTTTATCTGTTTTTTGGAAAAATTCTATTTTCTAAACGGTCCTTTTTTATTTATATAAAAGAATAATTTTTTTCCTTCTGTACTTTTTATCTTTCGCTCATTTAATATCGTCATCAGCTCCATCTGCTGTCGATTGTTGCCACCACAAGGGCAGAAGCTCTAGCCCCAAGTCGCTGCTGGCGCCTGCTTGCCATCTTGGCGAGACTGACGCCTCGTCTGAAATTTCGTAAACAGTTTTGCATTTTGTTTGACCGCGCTTGAAGTGACGGGAACACTATGTCGAAGCGCAGGATTGAGGTCGTGGATCCCTATGTCAAAAGGAAAGCCACGTAAGTGTATCAACGTGTTCTCGTTTCGCAGACGACGCACGATAGCGGGCAGTCCCTTTTTGCCATGTGCAATGTCGCGGCATCGTATCGGACGCGTGCTCGTGTGCTTATCACACGATATCATTCATGCGATAATGTCCGCGATCTGTGTCCTGTCACGTGTGCGTGATTTTTTGTCGGCGTTTACGGACGACCAGCGTCGAATGTTATCGACGGGTTTGTTATTTCGACAACCCTCACTTCCGGCGACAGAGGAGGCTCTCGTACTTTCTGTAACGGTTCTCGTCTGACCTATTTCGCATTCGCAATAAAAAATAAACCTTTAGTTTAAATAGTCGCTTTTTGTTAGCGAGCGTACCATGTATCACAGACACTTGTTTGCACGCATTGCCATAATTTTCATAAACTTATGTATTGATGTCTGCATTGGTAATTATTATCAGTTTCACTTGCAGTCTTTTTATTTTGAAGGCGCTTATTTTTATTTCAGTGCATTGTTATTCAGTATTATTGTTTGCTGATTACTTGAACTATTAGAATAAAAAGTGTTACATAATGATCATTTTGCAGGGACAGTACCATTGCCAACAATACAACAACTCCAGGGACAACGGCAGCAAAAAGCCAAGTGCAGTTCAATCCATATACCATGCTGCCGTATACGCCGAGATATTATGAACTTTACAAGAAAAGAATAACTTTACCTGTATTTGAATATCGTACTGATTTCATGAGATTGTTGTCTCAGCATCAATGCATTGTTCTTGTTGGAGAGACAGGTTCTGGCAAAACTACACAGATACCACAGTGGTGTGTAGAGTATTCAAGAAGTATTGGATCCAAAGGAGTTGCTTGTACACAGCCTAGAAGAGTGGCTGCAATGAGCGTTGCTCAAAGAGTTTCAGAAGAAATGGATGTTGCCTTAGGTATGTATATTACACAGAAAAATTCTAAAAAGAATTTCGTAAAAGAAATTCTGAAAATAATATTTTAATATTATCAGAAACAGTGTTGTGACGGAAATAATAAATTTAAAAAATTGACGTAATTTTGATAGGTCAAGAAGTAGGATACAGCATCCGTTTTGAAGATTGTAGTTCACCGAGGACTGTGTTAAAGTACATGACCGACGGTATGTTGCTTCGGGAAGGGATGTCTGATCCCATGTTGGATGCCTATCAAGTGATACTGCTAGATGAAGCTCATGAAAGAACGTTAGCTACTGACTTGCTGATGGGTGTTTTGAAAGAAGTGATCAAGCAGAGACCGGACTTAAAACTTGTGATTATGAGTGCTACCTTGGACGCTGGAAAATTTCAACAGTATTTTGACAATGCTCCACTTATGAACGTACCTGGTAGAACGCATCCAGTCGAGATATTTTATACACCAGAGCCAGAGAGGGATTATTTGGAGGCAGCAATAAGAACTGTTATTCAGATACAGATGTGTGAAGAAATTCCTGGGGATCTTTTGCTATTTTTAACTGGTCAAGAGGAAATTGAAGAAGCTTGCAAGAGAATAAAAAGAGAAATGGACAACTTGGGACCTGAAGTTGGTGAATTAAAGTGCATACCATTGTACTCGACACTGCCGCCGAATCTTCAACAGAGAATATTTGAACCTGCTCCGCCTACCAAAACTAACGGTGCTATCGGCCGCAAAGTTGTCGTTTCGACCAATATCGCAGAGACATCATTGACTATCGACGGAGTTGTCTTTGTCATAGATCCTGGTTTTGCCAAGCAAAAAGTAAATTCGACTTTAATTAATACAAATCAATAATCTTGGAACTTTCATCAGCATGAACCTATTATTAATTTTTAATGATTTTTATTAATAGGTATACAATCCTAGGATTCGTGTCGAATCTCTTTTAGTGTCACCTATTAGTAAGGCTTCAGCGCAACAGAGAGCCGGTCGTGCTGGTAGAACAAGGCCTGGAAAATGTTTCAGATTATACACAGAAAAAGCGTATAAAAACGAGATGCAGGATAATACCTATCCTGAGATTTTGCGTTCTAATCTTGGAAGTGTCGTATTGCAATTGAAGAAACTTGGCATCGATGATTTGGTACGTTTATTATAATATTATATTATTAGAATAATTATTTATTTTTTGTTTTTAAATAATATCATTCTGTAAAAGTAATGACTTTATCGTATGTTGTGCGATAGGTGCATTTTGACTTCATGGATCCACCTGCGCCCGAAACTCTTATGAGAGCTTTGGAACTTTTGAATTATTTAGCAGCTCTGGATGATGATGGAAACTTGACAGATCTCGGCGCAGTAATGGCGGAATTTCCTTTGGATCCCCAATTAGCAAAGATGCTTATAGCTTCTTGCAATCATAATTGCAGTAATGAGATACTCAGCATTACTGCTATGCTCTCAGGTAACGTATTGGGGTTTGCTATATGTACTAATATCGTTTAATCATTCATTAATATTAATATTTTAATAATAGTTTTTATTTTTTATTTATATTACTTATATTATCTATTACATAATATAAATAAAATATATATAAAAGAGTTCTAAAAGTAAAGTAATAGAATCAGAATTGTGGTAAGATAACATGGTAGTATATTGATGATTGACATGGTATTAGTCCCACAGTGCTTTGTGAGGCCGAATGAATCGAAAAAAGCAGCAGATGATGCAAAAATGAAATTTGCACACATTGATGGTGACCATCTGACGCTACTGAATGTATATCATTCTTTCAAACAACGTAAGTGCTTATTTCTTATTTTTGTCATGAAATATAGTTCGAGCTTTATCAATCACGAATTGTTTACAGATATGGATGATGTTCAATGGTGTTACGATAATTATGTAAATTATCGATCGCTGAAGAGCGGAGATAATGTAAGACAACAATTAAGTAGAATAATGGATAGATTTGTATTAAAACGCACTTCGACGGACTTTAATTCAAAAGATTATTACATTAACATCAGAAAAGCTCTCGTTAATGGTTTCTTTATGCAGGTAACATAAATATCGATTTACACTGTAATGAGTTTCTCTACATCTGCCGAATTATGTTTTTTTAATGTTAAATCTTGATTTTGTTATTTCAACAGGTAGCGCATTTAGAGAGAACAGGACATTACCTGACTATCAAAGATAACCAGGTAGTGCAACTTCATCCGAGCAGTTGTCTCGATCACAAACCAGAATGGGTTATTTATAATGAATTTGTGCTCACTACTAAAAATTATATCAGAACAGTCACTGATATTAAACGTAAGTTATTCTCATATTTTATTTAGCAAATATATGACGCTATATTATTTTTTCCTCTATTGACTTATTAATTGTTTCTGTCAATTTTTCATTATTGAAATTTTATATATTCTTTTTATAGCTGATTGGTTACTCATGATAGCACCACAATATTATGATCTACAAAATTTTCCTCAATGTGAAGCAAAAAGACAACTCGAGCTCACTCAGGCGAAGTTAGATTCTAAACAATATCAGGAAGGCTTCTAACCTCTATATACTTTAGACGTGTTTGGAAATCGCAAGAAACAGTCGAGATTGCTCAGTCAAAATCTGCTTTTATCATGGCGAATTTCAGCACACGACTCTTCTATTGGAGCCACATCACATACAAAACATTGTGAGACACATTATGAAGAATCACTTTCTGTCCTTCATCCAAAAGGCACAGAAAAACATTAAGATTCAAATATTTAGATTTTTGTATAAGTCAGTGACTGGCTTGTACTATGTAAAAATTGAATCTTTGAAAGTTAATTTAAATTTTCGATATTTAAGTCAAAAGATAGAAAGGAAATGAACAATTTATTAACTTGAGACACAGCAAAAGCAAAGTTAATCGATAAGAGGGTTATTTATGTACATTTAAGACAAGATTTAGTCTCTAAGTAATTTTAACAGTAGAGCTCATTAATCGACGTCTACATTCGAACACATTCGGAATGTCATTAGATATAATAGATTAATTTTTGTATTAAATGTTGACCGTATAATGTGAGGAAGGTATAAAGTGGCCACTATATAGAGTGATCTTTTACTATTCTAAGAGATGTTAAGGGGTGATTTTTTCCTCACATTAATTCAAGAGAGAAATTTTATATAATCATGGCTACGTTCCATTTAACGTTCGCGAGTGTCATTTATTCTTGTTTAACATTTGATAAACAGCAAAAATGAAATGATTCCACGACACATTGTGAGTTGCGTTAAATGGATTGCAGCATATGTCCTCGAAATATCTTAGTAGGGTGTCAAAAGTATAGAATGTCAAAACTGAAGAAAAAATTGCGAAAAACTATTCAGGTTATTTTGATGAAATTTTATGTTTTAGAACTATACATTATTTTTTTGATCAGAAACAAATTCAAAGATAAATATGTATTTTTGAAACTAGCCTTCGGATATTTTCAAATTTTCATTTTGAATTAATACGAGAAATCATCTTTTAAAATCTTTTAGAATACTTAAAGATCACCCTATATATAGAAAAAAACATAGTCGTCTTGTACTCTCTTGCCTAAAGATAATTAAAAAAAAAAACATTTCCTCTGTTAATAATAGCTTGTCATTTTTTTTGCTATGGATTCAAATATGATTTGATTTCATGCTTCATATTCTGTGCTCTTTCACAAATTTAGAATATGTTGCAGCGTGTCATTTTTAAATGGAATGCATAGCGAGAATATGCTACAGATGTAAACTTTTTACTAAAGAGGTAGAAAAAGCTAAAAAATATTTCTAGATACATCCCCTATTCTGAAAGAATCAAATTAATGAAGAAAAAATATTTATGATATATTAATATAATAAAAGTCATAAGCATACACACGCGCACACACATACACACATACACATACATATAACAGACACAGTGGCCAGTTTATGGAAAAGCAGCATTCAGTGTAATAAAGCATCTTTATTAGCACCTGAGAAAAACTGAATTCGCATATCCTATGTTTATTGTTTATTGATATTCCACACATTAACAATAAATACATGGATTTTTTAAAGGAACTAAAAGATCAAATGAAGTCTCGAATGTTCAATGAATTATGTAATTATTTCGCAATTGTTACAATCAGTAACTGTAACTTTATTTTTTTTTGGATACAAAATATTTTTTCGATTTTATAAATAAATTTGCGAGAAAAAAGATCTTTATGTGAAAATGTGAAATTAGTTATAACAAATAATGTTTTATTATTTAATAATGCGTTACATGTTTCATTCCAATAAACTTGAAGCTTTTATCCTAATATTAATACTGATTTTTATGCATCTTATTTCTAGTCAATAATCAATATGTATTATTTTATTAATTTAATAATTTGATTTTAATAATATTCTTTGTAGAGAGAGAAAATGATTTGAAATTAATTTTATATTGATATCTAATGTTACTTTATTATTTATACATACATTCACGTTTAACATTTTTTATTTTGGTACCGACGTTGCAAATCATCATCTACTTACAGATCTGTATAAAAGAGTAATAATTCACTTTTTACAATATTGCATTCCGAAACTCACTGAAAAAAATTTTTTTATTTACTATCCGTGAATATACATCTTTTACAATTTTCCATGATGTTATTTAACTTTTCCAAACATCATTTTTCTCGATTTGCTATGTGAAAAAAATTTTTATTTATAAAATACATCATGGGCGATTTTTTTAGCAAAATTTTAAGCAATTATAGTTCAACCAACAAAATAGTTTAAATTAAAAATTTTTACATAATTCGTCGTTTAATTTTTTTGTTAAACAAAATCTTTTTTAATAAAATTAATTATTCTGTTTACATTTACAAAATATTACTTGATAATTTAATTATTGATTAAGTTAATTTAGATCCACCTTGCAAATGCGAATCGTATGAATTTATAGCTGATAAGTTTGTAAACAATTATAAAGTTATTTGTATTTTATACAAAGAATTTAAAAATGTAATTAAAAAGATTTGAATCCAGATAATTTTAATTAAATAATTATTTTTACATAGTTAATTGACATAAATAAATAAATTAAACGAAGTTTTTAGAAATCGTTTATATTTTGTATGAAGAATTGTGAACTAATTGATGATAGTCATTTTAAATATTCAAAAAAAAAATAACTAACATTATCTCTTTGCATTATTCAAAATTTCCAAAAATTTTTTGCACTAAAATTGCATTAAAATAAGACAAATATATATATATATTTATTGTTAAAGAGAAAGAAAGCGAAGATACTGAGTGCAAAAAGTGTAAGCGAACGAACAGATCATACGTTCGTAACTATAGAGATTTTCTTTTCGGTGCCCGATTGACTCGACTCAAAGGTTGGCATTGGTTTCCCGCGCATGTAGTCTCGTCGCATTTTTACCACCTGGCAAAACATACGCACTACAGGAGAAGCAATAAAACGATATCAACAAGGAGACAATCTATCGGTGTTTATCAGTTTATATCAGGATTGCCAATCAAGATCATTTGACAAAATTTCTGTGACACTTGTAAACGCGCAACATGTTTAGTCTAGGCGAGATTGGCGAGCAATTGAAGGATGTAAGCCGACAATCAGTGGGAGTCTCATTTGCCGGTCAGTCGCTCGTATTGGACACCGCGGATGATGGTAATTAGAATTTTTTTACTGTATCTTCTCATTATGTGTATAAAGCGCATGAAGCTATAAATAATTATGCAAGCAATTCTCCTTGATTTTGATACAATTTATTGTTTTACGAAATCTTATTCGCTGCATAAATTTGTATTTTAATTGTATATGTGTCTACAAATATGTATAAATTAAATATTTATTAGTAGGTATTATTTTTATATTTCTTTTATTACTGCTAGAAAATTTATTTATCAATGAATTTATTTATGTTTCTTACAAGGTTTGTTTTTAGTTAAACTTCTTGCACAGGTTTATCTTTTCTCTTTCTCTTCAACATGAAAAGAAAACGAGAAAAGCTGAAATATATGAGAAATTCAGCTAAAAGAAATATATAAATTATTATTATACAGCTCTTCAAGTGGTGGAAGCGATTAAAGCATGTCCGTGCTTGGAATATTTGGATTTGGAAGGAAATACATTGGGTACACCAGCCGCAGAAGTTATAGCGGAAGCATTGAAAGAGAAAGGAACTCCATTAAAGAGAGCTTTATGGAAGGACATGTTCACTGGTCGTTTGAAAACAGAAATCCCAAAAGCGTTGGAGTATCTAGGAACGGCACTGTGCATTGCCAGTAGTCAACTTACTGAACTTGATTTGAGCGACAATGCTTTTGGTCCAATCGGTATTGAAGGGTTAGCAAATCTGTTGGCATCAAGTCCATGTTATACACTTCAGCAGTTAAAATTGAATAACAACGGTCTTGGTATATCAGGTGGAAAAATGTTAGCTAAAGCATTGGAGAAATGTTATGAAAATAGTTCTAACGAAGGTCAGATATCATGTATATTATATTATTTTAATTTACTCTAAATGCTTAATGGAATGAAATTTTACTATAGGCATGCCGCTTGCACTGAAAGTTTTCATCGTTGGTAGAAATCGGTTAGAGAATGAGGGCGCGCAAGCATTAGCATCTGTATTTGAAAGACTGAAAACATTGGAGGAAGTTGTAATGCAACAGAATGGTATATACCACGTGGGTATCGCGGCGATTGCAAAAGGTTTATCTGCCAATCCTAATTTGCGAGTGTTAAATTTGAACGATAATACGATCGGATTGAAAGGTGCCAAAGCTCTTGCTAAAGCCTTACCAATATTCCGGGGTCTGGAGGAATTAAACCTCGGAGATTGTTTATTAAAGACTAAAGGGGCTTTAGTTATAGCAGAAGCGTTACAGATCCATGGCAATCATACATCTCTTAGAAATCTGGACTTGGGTAATAATGAACTACGCATGGATGCTGGAAATGCTATTGCTAAAGCCATGCACGATAAAACTCTTCTGACAAATCTACAGTTGGATGGTAATTGCTTTGGAACGGAAGGACGCGAAAAACTTCGACAAATTCTTACAAAATTGAGAAAAATTGATGCATTGAATTCTTTGGATGAGGATTATACTGAGGATGAGGAGGAGGAAGACGATAATGAGGATGAACAGAGTGAAGAAGACGAAAATGATAATAATGAAGATGAAGTAAGTGACAAAGATAACGAGGAACAAAATAATATTGCACGAAGTACAGTAGTAACAGTAGCAGAATTCATGAAATCACCAATAAGTGAGAAATTGCTGCTACTACAAGGCGATAATGTTCAAGCTTTTATCGACTATGTAACGGTACGTATTAATGTGTATAAGTACTTATTTCCTTTTTTAATGAAGTACATTTCTTATTTCAGAACTTAGCAAATCAAAGCAATACAGTAGAACAGAAATATATAGAAGAACTATTACGGATAACTATGAAAGTATCGGCATTATGTGACAGTGGTTACATGAATGTGAGAATAAAAGCAGAATCCTTGTCAGATGCTTTATACGCAAAACTATTTTCTTATGCTGTAGAGACTAATCAAATCTCAAATTTCAATAATGCATTACTAGTTAATCTTGGTTTAATAAAAGTAAGAAAAATTAAGAATTATTTAAACATAGAAGATACATCAAAACAAAAAAGTGATTAACAATTCATTTCTTAGAGTGAAGATAAAACCAGTGGGAAAATCGATTGGAATTTGGAAGGATGTTTTAAGGCTTTGGAAAAAATTGCTCAGAGAGATTATTTCTTGACACAAACAAGGAGTATGTTGAAGGTATTTCTAGAGAAACCAATAAAGACTAGTCGCCCAAATGTAATTGATCCATTTCAAGATTCTAAAACTGCTCTCAAAGCTGTTTTAGATAGTATTCAAGTTACGTAAAATTTCGGAAAATTATAGTATAGTTATTTATTTTTATATATTATAAAATAAAAATTTCATGTAAAATTATTATATATGAATTTTGCAAGATCTATATGAATAATCTTTAAGATAATCTTGATAATTTTACATCAAAATTTTGTACTTTTAATATTAAACTTTTTCAATACAAACTTTTTTTGCAATGTTATCTTTATCTCATAATAAAATGTTCTATTTCTTTTTTATTAAAAATAAATAATTATGTAACAATTAAATGATAATATTGAAATGAAAAATATATTATCTTACAATGTACATGTATGTGTATATATACATATATGTATATATGCATAAATATATATTCTCATTTCAAAGTTTTAATGCAAGATACTTTTATCTTTTTAAATACTACTTATCAATAATACTTACTTATCAATAAAATAGATTACATACTATTATATAAAAGCTATTTCTTAAAATAATGTCCATATATTAAGAATCAGTTTTTAAATTTTAATATATATATATATATTGTAATATACAAATAAAATTTATACAAAGCAGTATTGGCGATATGCGACGCATATAATCAATTAAAAAAAACGCTAATAACCATTGCAATTCAACTAAAAAAAAACGTTAATCATGAATTTATAGAATGATATCTAGTGACAATTTTCACAAAAATTTGTAAGATTGATTATAGATTAATATGGAATAAATAATGTTTGAATGTATGTGTGTGCTAATTAAACTTAAACATGAAATTGCACTGTTATTATCGCTTTCACCTTTTCATAATGCACTATATAAATAAAATCTGTTGGGAAGCTTGTGTTCCAATGTTCAAAATATAGTACTGTAAAAGCTACTTTGCAATAACAGTGGAAGTTGGATCCCAACCTGGATGAAAGAGATCAACAGACAGTGGAATGCAGTGCGACGATGATTGATCTTTCATATACATCGTTGCCTATAAAATAGAGGAAGAAAATAGATTAATTTTCTTGTTTTGTTTGACTTTAAATCTACAAATCAGTATATGTAATACATACAAGAAAGAGAACCAGCTGTAATTTTGTTCTAACTTGACAATCCTGTCCCAAAGTAGACGGATAATTTATCGTCCCATCATTACTTCGTACATTAGCTATTATCAATTCTAGACAATGATTTTTCTCCACTTGGAACGATTCCAATATCGACGCTGTCATAGATATCAATTTGGTAACATATATATATTTAAATAGAATTCCTCTTAGTAATGCTATTGATATTCAAATTCCTTACTTCTATCGGCTGCTTCAGCAGATAAGAACCTTGACAGAACTGTTCCAGACTCAGAGGTTTCGGAAAATAGATGCGGGTAACGTCTAAGAAGTAATTTCATCAACAATATATTACCGCGATTTCCAGCTAAACTATTATTAGGTATACAAAGGATCTCGTCGTCTGTTCTTCTCACTAACAATACAGTCCCATTATACCTATTAAATTAAAAAATGATGTGTATAGAAATATACATTGTAATCTGATTGTAATAATGTGCATTGTAAATAAAATATACCTATTCAATTGTTCTGCTATGTTTAGATTGAAATAATCTCTGATTATGTTACGGACTAAGCCTTCTAGGGACGGTGACATTGTTTTAATAGCTAATGGCAGTACATCATCGAAAGTAGCATCTAAAATCTGTAGTGATTTAATTTTAGCAATATGCAGAATCGATTTAGCGTATGTATGTAATTAATTGAATTGAATAATATTACCAAACTATGAATAGAAGGATAGTTCATAGCGGCCCAAGTGGCAGTATAGCCTCCGATGCTCCAACCATACAGAATAATCCGTTCCTCAGGAAAATTTAGACGTTCGATCGCAAAGCGCATTATACAATCGATGGCGTTTTCTTCTTGATCTGGATACGGTGCACCCTTTGTGGTCATGATTTACTGTTATATGAAATACAAGTCGGCTCTCAAAGAAGAAAGCTTGCCATTACTCCAACTTTGCATTTACTGTCTGAATGACAATAACTGCAACATTGGCAAAATTTTATTGTTGCAATGAAGTTTTATAGCAGAGTAACAGCAATTCTTCCCATCGAATTGTGAAATGTACTCGAAGCTTACGTCTTTGCAAGCGTAATACTTACAGTACTACTGCCGAAACCCGGATGGTTCCAACCTAGCACGGAATAGCCCTTAGTCAGAGGAGTGGATATAATACCTGTTTCATAAAAACCACAATTTCCTTCGCAAGTTATAACCAATATATTGCCACTAACGCTTCTGCAATATAGTGTAAATTAAAAAACAGTTTATAATGTAACAGAAAATACCAAGAAAGTTATCGTTTACATTACTTGTTACGTCGATCAACGAATAATGCATCAATTTGATTTTTATCAATAGTCATTAATTTGAATCTTTCTCCTCCTTGTTTTAATAAATCTATCCTTCCCTTCACTAATGTAGAGCCTGTGACATTGTGATACAAAATGATAGTATAGAAACATGAGTAAATATAATAATTTACTTATATATTAAATTAATTCTAATCAACTATAATTATGTATATAATTATAGTAATGTGTTACCGAGTGCCCAGCCGATGAAAGATATACTGCCAGGATAAATCAGTTTACCCGCAAAAGTGTGTGCTACTACATAAGAAAGCAATTTACATGGTATAGCAAATAAAAATTCTTTGCTACTTTGTCTCCTGAGACGTCCACTAGCCTTTGCAATTTTTTCTAATGTCAATTTATCTGCAGTGTCACTACAAGAAACATAAAATTAGAGAATAGTAAGTTGTAACATTAATTATGTTACATACACTTAAAAATTTCTAATCTTAATTTATAACTTAAAAAGATTTATTTCTTTGCAAGTTTTCTAAATTTTAGATAGAATTACATAAAATGTTAAACTATAAATCAATTTTCCAAAATATTAGTTCAAGATATGATAAAAAATATTTGATTGTCAGCTGTTATAAAGTTGTAAAAGATTACAATTCAAAAAACTTTTGTAAACAAATGTTGAATATTCAGAATTTATTAAAGAATTTGTCACTATATAAAATAAAAGTTAAAGATTTGTAAACATGTATATTAATTATTGACAGAAATAGATCCAACCTTCTTAATTCCAATACATCGAAATCCACAGGCCATGCCCAGAATTCAAAATCATATTTCTGAAGTTCCTGCTTTGTGCTTGCATTGTAATGCAAGTGTGCCTCATTCAAGGTCTCCATAAACTTCACATACACTGGATTGTTAACTCTGGAGTAACCACGTGCAGCCAACGAGGCAACGAGAAATGCACCGGCGCCAGCAGCCAATTTACTCAAGCAAGAAACATTATCTGTCAAGGAATAGCCACGCTGATACATGGCGAACATGGCAATGACTGGTACAGCGTAAAGGCTTATGGACCATATCGCCGCAAACTGCAACAGCACAGAAACTTGTCATTTCATATATCCTTATAGTCGCAATAATACAGAAGATCTGAACAAATTAATAAAATATAAACAGAAGATCGCATTTGCTGGTATTTGGAAGACTTTATTCACGCAGACTGGCAGAGCAAAGTGATAAGACTGCGGCGAACTTTCGGAAATGTCACAATCTTCGTTCTGCCGTGCTAAACACTTACAGAGATCGCGATGTTATCGCCCCATCGCTCCAAATTCTTCGCCTCGTATGATTTCTGTAATGCATACGTAACCTCAACTTTATGCAAATTCCTCCATAAAATGCTGAATAAGTATGTCGTACTTACGTCAACCAAACCGATCCACGTTACCTCGTAAATCCTGAAAAGCCGCGGACTAAACGTGCACCTCCACAGCATCCTGATCAACGACATCTCGTCTTCGCGCAGTCACCTGGACAACCGTATATAAATGTGCTAATGCGAACAGTGCGGACGTCACGATGCGGATAGAGGGTTCTCGGACTCACTTGGACTTCTCGGCAGTAATGCCTGAAGTACCAGAAGTAACAATAAAAAGGGGAGGGGGACAGGTAGAACTGGACTCGCCGATCGAACGCACACAATAGATCGGCGAGTAGGAGCAAGAAAAAAAGAGAGGAAATCTAACGGGGAAAAAAACAGAAGTAAAATTGCTATATGAATCAACTCGTGAATTTTCTCGAAGCACGAACATGTATCTATCCTTTTTTCTGATAAAATGCTAATTGAAAAAAAGAAAGATTAACCCTCTTTTAAAGGGATGGCCTGATAAGAACTCTATGGCATCATCTGTTTTACCGACTGAATGCGATTTCTTACACACATACATTTACAACATCTACACATTATACGTACTTATTATATTAGGTGTGGGAAAAAATTCGTGGCGTTTTTTTAATGCCATCTAATGAGAAAAACGCCACGAACTTTTTCCCACACCTAATATTATATCAATATACATTTTTACGTATAAAGACGAAGATTAATAATAAGGCCGTTTTTGGATCTTCTATCAATTTTTATTAAATAATTTTTTATATTGTATGATTATTACACAAATATAAAAAAATCAAATGAAAAAACTGTATACATGAAATTAACAAGATTAATTAAATATAAAAGCGTATAAATATTTTAATTAAATATCTAATAATGATAATATTAATTGTCACTATATTAAAAAAAATGTATACATAAATTATTTCATTGTCAAATTATGCCATTGATTAAATTATGTCACTCCATTTAGATACTTATTTATATAAAGCAGTCTTAATGTGTACTTGAAGTGACCGAATTCACTATATATTAAAATCAAGAAAAAAAAGGACACATTCTATATATATATATATATATATATATAATTACTGTGATAATTGGCATAGATTGGAAAAAATTTTCTGTGCACGTGTGGCATCGAAAATTGGACGATTGAAAGTCTGATGATCCTGCCACGAATCTCGATCGTTTTGGTTCTCGAAATTCGCAGTCGCGGAATGACGTTCGAGCCGTTCGAGAGACTCCACAAACGCATCGCAATTTCTTCGCCGGCCGGCGTCGTATCGAAAAAAACAGCGAACACGAGAATTCAGTAGGATTTAGCGAGGACACGTTGCGGTTCTCGCAGGATTGGGTATAAGTTAACCGTTTTTTAAAACTTAGTTAAGTTAAAGTTGACAGCCTTGAAAATTTAACTTAATTAAGACATACAAATACAAATTAATTCATAATGAAATTAATTGAATTAGAAGTTAATTAAGTTAATAAAAAAAACTAATTGAAAGTTAAAAGTTAAATTTATTCTGAATGAACCAAAAACAAAATTTGACTGTTTTACATCATTTTTTTCTTTCTTACAGCATATTCATTAAGGAATCATTTTATTTTTATTTACGACTACGAATTATACAATATAAAAGACAATATAAAATTACTAAATTATATACTATTATTGCTTTGTACTATGTTAACTTCAAAAAAAGTCAAATTAAAACCCTAATAGCACATTTTATCTGGGATATATCCTAGAGGATATCCTTAGGTTGTTCAAAGGATATATGGATGATTTCTGGATGTCCTGAGAACATCCCCTAAAGGTCTGTGATGTTAGGAAAGTTACCGATAAAATGCAATGTAACTAAATTAAATTAAAAAATTAAGAGTCTAAAATGTAACTAAGTTAAGATAAAATTAATTAACTTTTTAACTTTATAATTGAACTTTTAACTTTTTAACTTAGTATTTCCCAATCCTAGATTCTCGATATTTCGTAGGCGCCAACCCCCAATGTTCGTGAAATCGCGGCTTCGCACCGGTCGATCGAGCGGTCGCACCGCATGATTTTCAGAACGTCCGCGAGGCGGAGAGAAGACCTTGCTCGACTGGAAACGCAAACAGTGGCGGGAGTAGAGTGTAGAGCAAGCGGTGTAGAGTTGTAGAGCAGTTGTTATCGTCGTCGTGGCTATACATCTATACATCCATACGTCCAAGCAAATTTTCTTCCTCGACCGCAACAACCCCTTGGGTTCTCCGTTGTGAGATTTTTTTTTTAACAGCATGTCAGATTGGGACACCGCGCCTATCACTTTACGCAAACGTGCCCCGAAGTCATCCACGTTGAAAACGGAGAAGGTAACCCATTTCGTCTAAGCATATCTGCGCCGCACGATTGTATAACCGATTGTATTTGTTTACAGGCGGTGAACGACGCACGGCGACAAGGTTTCACCGTGGAGACACAAGCGAAATGTGAGTAGCATGAGTCTACTTCTTTGGGATATCTTTTTCTTCGTTTTTTCCTTGAGATCTCTCTCATCATAGACAACGTGTTCGCCGTTTCAAGCGGACAATTATGTGTACTCTCTTATATCTACGAACATAATCGAGTTACATGGATTCATAAAAACCAAATTGCAAATTGCAAAAATGATGATTATCATGTTTTCCTGAGAATGTCTATATAATACCAATCCAAATAGCAACGTATCTGTTGCTTGCTGGCATGTTGCTTGCTAAGTATACATTGCTAAGTATGTGTTGCTATCAGAATTGCAGCAACTGAATCCTCGTTTGTTGATAACTTGGCCTTCATGATATGAGAGAACTTTGAGTAGTTCGTTATAGCAGTTTGCCAACAACTTTAAAATCATAATCAAAATTCATACTACTGCCATCATATTGCATCATACAATGCTATCATATTGCCGACAACACAAGGTAACAGTAATGCAGCTATCTTGCTGTTAAACAACACATTGTTGCCTGCATATTGCTACAATGTCGATATATTTGAAATCATTGAAGACAAATCTATAGTAAGTTGCAGTATAAGCAATAACAGATTTGTGTGATTTTGCTATTTGGAAGCATAGGCTTTCTACAATAAACATCTAAATTTTATCTAAATTTTAAGTTTTAAACTGTAGAAGAATCAGTCATCAGAAACCGTTGATCAGTTACAGTCGAATGTGAAAAGAATAATCGACTATGATCGAATAATTTTTTACAGCTTCAGACTTAAAATAGATAATTTAAATATTACAATAGATTATTGTAGAAAGCCAATGTATCGTGTTATCAGCAATTGATAGCATTGTATGATGCAACATGATAGCAGTAGAATCTGATTATGATTTTAATTTTGTTGGCAAACTGTTATAACGAGCTACTCAAAGTTATCATATCATGAAGGCCAAGTTGCCAACACAGTAAAAATGGATATGTAATCTGCATTACATGTATTGTATTATATTGTGTCGTAGATGAAAAGCTCCAGGCAATTTGAGAACAAAGTAATTTGTTGTGTAATGTATAAACTGCACATATGTAAGTATAGTTTCATAAAACTTAACTGCAGATTACAAAAATAATAATTATCATATTTTCTCAGGAGTGTGACAGCTCTACATGCAATATAATTGCAATAAAAAAAATACATGTAATCTATGTTATTGTTGTATCATATTGTTTCATAGATGAAAAGTTCAAGGCAGTTTGAAAATAAAGTAATTTGTTGTGTTAATGTAAAGAATAAACACACACATAAGTATATGGTTTTATAAAACTGAATCCCATGAAACTGCAAATAATTATCATATTTTTTCGAGAATGATATCTATGTACAATCATCAGCACAGTTACAGTAAAAAAAGTGTAACATGTAGTCTGTATTATTTTATCACATTATGTCGTAGATGAAAAGCTGAAAGCAGTTTGAAAATGTTGTGTCAATATAGAACAAGCCTGTGGCTCCAATTTGAGCGTCGGAGTCAAAACGCAAAGCCATCGATGTAAAAAAAAAAATTCATTGTAAGATTTTAGAAACTATAAAGTATTGATAAGCGTCACTTAAATACATATTAACACTTGATAGTTCTCGAAATTTTACTCACATTGAATTTTTTTTGCATCGATGGCTTTGTTTCAAATTGGATAGGTCTGGTATAGAATAAACACATATGTGAGTATATAAGTTAATCTCTTTCAAGAAATACAACATTGTATTCTATCAATAAACTACATAAATAATAAAGATATAAATTTTTCATGAAATAAGATTTGAAATGATTTTTCTTGGTTTCTACACATAAAATAACAATATATAATCCTAAAAGCGTTTTATTGTGTTTTACCACAGATGTGTGCTATTCTATAATTTCTTTCTGATAATTTGATCAAATGTAATTTTCTGAAATAGAAAAATATTCTGATTATAGGGGGTGGTGGTGCAAACAGACAGCACGTAACCACAAAAAACACAGCCAAATTAGATCGTGAAACGGAAGAATTGAAACACGACCAAATTCCACTTGAGCTCGGCAAACTTATCCAGCAAGGACGACAGAACAAAGGATTATCACAAAAAGACCTGGCAACGGTAAAGTTTTTATCTTGTTTTATATTGAACTACTTATTGGCTGCATTCACCAGAAAAAAAAACAGCTTTTGAACTATTATATAGTTGTAAAATTCTTTAATTCTCCCCTGTAAAATTTTCAATCTTGATTTTGAGAATGGATTGTTGAGGACTATATTAAATTTATTCATTATTCCGGACTATATAAACATTTAAAAACACTTACATATTTCTAAAACCTTTAAGTTCTATCATAATAAAAATCAAATTGTATTTTACTTATTTTTTACAAATTTAAATGTAAAAGTTTTAAAAAACGATATCAGTTAAGAATTCATAACTTTTGTGAATGGTATAGAAAAATTTAGGTTTTAATATGTACTTTGAGAAAAAAATAGTATAATGTTATCTTTAAAAAATTATTGAATTATTTGGATATCTGGAATGAATTTTTTATGAATTAAAAAATTGAAGTTTGAGAAAAAAATAGTGAAATAACTTTTATAGCAAATTAATTACAATTGTGTTTATTTTTAATACAAAAAAATGCAAAGATATAAAAAATAAAAATGTAGCACAGTCTTTACAAAAATATACATTTTGAACATAAAATTCTTTACAATAAAAATATATTAGATAAACCGCTTGTATAAATTTCAAACAATAAAATAAGGGGCTTCTATCCTTTTATTACAATAAATGAGCTTTAAAAGATGTAAATAGTAAATCTTTATTATTCTTTTTCTATCATTTCACGAAACGTTTCGACCGTATTAGTTCCTTATCAGCCGTGTTTAAAAATGAAATAAAAATTAACAATAATTAAAACCCTTAACAATAATTAAAATCAATTCTTCGGTTTGGATCTACAATTTATATACATTTATAACTTGACTCAGTCAAACATGGTTGAATTAATAACGCATAATGTGATTGTGAATGAGATGACCCAATTATTACCGTTTTTTATACCGTTACCGAAATTAATTTTTAAGTTTTTAATATGTTCATATAAATTATTGTTAACGATTTTTATTTCACTTTTAAACACGATTGATGAGAACTTAGTATGGTCGAAATGTTTCGTGAAATGATAGAAAAAGAATAAAGGTTTACTATTTACATCTTTTAAAACTTGTTTATTATAATGACCTGGTAGAAGCCCCTTATTTTATTGTATAACATTTTTTGATAGATAGTCTTTATGGCAATATGATGCAAAAAATAAATATTATATGCCACAAATTTTAGAACAAAATATTTATATATATGTTTATTTGTGAAATTAGCGTCAAAAACATGAAAAACAAAAAATCTTTTTTAATTTGCTGAAAATGCTTGCACGGTCTGCAATGTAGGTGGTTGAGCGCACAAATACGATTTCTATACGCTTTTGGACGGAAACAAACAATTGCATATGGGCGTCCTTGCATACACACACATATAATCTCTCAACATTGCCAAGTTTTTTTTTAGAGCCGGATACTGAACTGTACCATCTGTCCATTCTCTTAGTATAATTAAAAAATCGATTGTACATCATCGGGTCAATATGATTTTATCTTTGGTTTCTTACTGAATCCAAATGTATAAATCAATCATATTCAAGAATATTACAATTACAGAGCTGTTTTTCCTTTGAATACCATTATTGGAAGAGAATAAAGTCTGAAACATAACTGAAAAGTACAGATAATAGGAACAGGGAGTAACAAATTTTAATCTATCAGAAATTGTGTGTATTAGAATATAAGGTTTCTGATAGGTTGAAATCTGTTATTCCCATGTGTTTTTAATTACATCTCAGGTTTCAAGCCATGAATATTTTTTTATTAATAATTTTTAATGCTCTTTACAGAAAGTAAACGAAAAGGCACAAGTCATTAATGACTACGAAGCCGGACGTGGAATACCGAATCAGATGGTAATCGGCAAGATCGAGCGAGTACTTGGAATTAAATTGCGCGGTAAAGATCGTGGCAAACCCTTAGCGGCCCCCGGGACGAAGAAGTGAATCTCGGGGGGAAGCAACATCTATCTTTCGATCCTTATATACTGTTCCCAGGAAGGAAGAAGTATGAGAAAGACGGTAGAATGGAATGCAACAAAAAAAAAGAAACACAAACCCCTATCCTCTTTTTCTTTGGTTATACAGATATTGTGAACGATAAAAAATGGGTTATAATTAACTTGTCTTTTATGTACGAAATAAAAGAAAGATATTTTAAGATATCACGAATACGAGTGACATACGATTACATACGGTGCATACAGTAACATAGCGTAACGTTAAAAAAGGCTTATTGAGTTACCTTTGCGCGCGTAATCGTTTGTTATAGATTTTTAAGTGTATATTACTAATGCTAATCATGAAATAAAACTGAATCATGTGTTTGAATGAAAAAATAAAATTTTTAATTTATGATAACGTACCATATATTCTCATTGAATATCACGAAGTTTTATTAAGAATTTATAAAATATATATTGTGGATAAAATGTTTACACGTATATTAAGTAGCAAATATAGTGTATAAATATTAAAAAAGGCCTATTTAAATACTGTTATGTGTATTTGTATATTTCAGACTCTTTTTCGTGTGTGTCTTTTGTATATTATTCAATCCACGCAATTTCAATTTGTGCGTTTAAGATCAATTACAAATTAAATGATTATTCCATAATGTACTATCTCTTTTAAAAAATATTTGAAAGAGAAAAAAATTTAATAACACAATGTTGATATACTCAAATAACTTTATTTGCGCAGATATAAGTATAAATGCTTTCTTTTCCCATTAATCCTTTCTTAGAGCAAAACTGGAGATTTCTATTCCATCCTTGGTAATAATTTTGATAGTTATTCCATCACCTGTGTATATATCTCTTTCGGCAGCAGAAGTAAAAACGTCTTTTAAGATCGCTATAGCTTTTTCTTGAGTTAAAGGTGTAGGAGTAACACCTTCTTGATTTTTGTAACCAATCTAAAAGATAGAAAAATTACTAGTACAAAATGTACAATATTAATTATACATTTTCTTTTTTTTTATATAAATATATAAAGTCGATTTACATATTCGTATGTATCTGGAGACACTGGTAGTGTCTCAGCGCTAAGCTACGCATAGCGACACTGCCATGACTACGCGAGATGAATTGCCAGGGATTGAGTATACATAAATATAAAAAATTAAAGTATTATATATACCTGATTATCAAGAAGTGGTTGCAAAAGTGCACCAGCTGAACCGCCGGCCCTGTATGTAGTTTTCTCACAATGTCCAATTGGATCATAGCTATATATACAGCCTTTTCCATTCTCATCTAATCCAGCAAGTATATTACTAACATAATAAGGAAAGAATCTCTTATGATATAGCATTATCGACAGCATTTGTGCCGCCGCTGGAGTTGACATTTCCTTTTGATGTTCGTGTTTATACATCTGAAGCAAAATAATAACTATTATACTCATGTTTAACAATTTAGTATGTATCAAATGTTATATAATTGTTTTACTATGTTTTAATTCTAATTGATTCCAGTACAGATTCCAAGTACAAGATTTAATACCTGCATGCGAGCGGATAGGAGACGAGTTAGAGTTGTGGTATCGCACCAACAACCGGAACATCCTAAGATAGTTGTGTCTGACAATGGAAATAATTTATCTTGATTTCGAGTGTGAATCGTGAATCCAGTGCTGAGACGCGTATCTGCGGCTATGACGCAGAAATCATCCCCAGCGAGAGCCACAACACTCCTGAGAATGAAATGTTTTCATATAATTATGTAGATGTAAAATACTTCATAAATACATAAAGAACGTAGAATTATAAAGAGATATTATAAAATAAAAACCAAGAATACTGACCAACCGTAGAAATGTATATTCTTATAATTATGACACTTAATAAGATATAAGGTTATTTTTCCACTTACCCTCCATTGTCGGAATATGGATTAAAGTTTACTTTTCTCACTCCCTGTACCTCATAATCAGGTAAATTTCCTTTCCCATTTTCAATCAATAGATTCATCATCGCTTGATTCGCCAAAATACTTCAATTACCTCAAACTGAATAACAGTATGACACTACAGTTTCTCGGCTTTCGCAGTTTCTCACGATGGCACAGATGGCAGACGTCACAGCAAAACAGTCGCGGACCTGAGTCATTTACATGAGTTCATAAAACATTCATAAAAAGTTCTTTTTGATTGAACTTTTGCATCAGTTCATCTTTCTTCTTTTTCTCTCCAGCAGGAAAGAAGAGGAAGATAGATGAATTGGCGCAAAAGTTTAGTCAAAAAAGAACAGGCCTAAAGCGTTACTTCATGAAATGTCAGCATGGTTACAAGTTCTTCAAAGATTTATAAAGATAGAAATATTTTTGCTGCCATCATGTTTCTGTAAAAAAAAACGCATTCTGGTTAGAAAATTTTTCCCTGATAAAATTTTTTTGATAATATTTTATATAATTTTCAGAATTTTTATGTAAATTTCAGAATTCTTTTAAGAGTATAGTACTTTTGAAAAAAATTAATTATTTTTTAGAAATATTGTAAATATTAACGAAACTGAGATATAAGAGATAAAAAAATATTTAAAATAGAATGATCTTATAAGAGTACTTAAAAATTTTAATTTAAAAAATTGTTTTATTTTTATTCTTATAAATAAACATTTTTTTCATTTAAACAAATTTTTTAAAATTATTATTATAAAGTATTTTTCAAATCATTGAATTTTTATTCAAAACATATTAAGTTTTATCTCGAACAGTTTCAAATGATTCGAAACGAATATTTATGTAAAAAAAAACGATTTTTTCAAAGGAAGTATTGCACTCCCTAAAAGTATGATTTAGTCTTTATAAAAAAATACGTATTATCTTATTTTTGTTTAGAAAATAAAATATTCAAATTTCATCAAAATCGGAGGGGAACATTTCCATGAGTTTTTTTGTAAAAAAAGATGTAGAATTTCTCAATATTATTGAGAAAATATAAAAGTGTCCTAAATAAATATGTATAAAAATTCTGAGAAAAATTTTCCTGACAACTGTATGACGCGGCACGTTTCAGCACGTTTGCAAGTGTTCTCTCTTTCTGCTGAATTCTGCACCTCTCGTCCTCCCACTTCTGCCATTCGATTTGACGTCATTCTGTCGGTTCCGCGCGATCCGTTCTGCACTCGTCCAGTGCAGAAGGAGTGAGAAGAGCTGTTCGCGCGGCACAAGGAACGGACCTCACGCTGACTCCAACAGATCGTTGAACTCGGTACGACTGACGTGTTCAGGCGACGTTTTAACATTTTTGTGCTTGTTGAGTATGCGGATATTCCTTTTTAAGCAAGTGAAATGTTGTGAGCAAGAATGACGAACGCAATATGAATATCGCATGAAATTATATATATATCGCACATGCCGCGAATAAATGGCTTTCCTCGCAGGACCGTGTGTCGAGGGGGGAAACGCAGGTTCTTGGACGAGCTATATTTTCGCGCGAGATATAAATCGAAATCTGACGTCAATAGAAATTATCGAAGTGAAACTAATCACATCGTAGGCTTGTTCTTTTCAGTTGAACTTTTTAGATCTGTTTCTACCAATGTAATTTAATCTTAACTCGGTTTAACTAACTCTTCATCTTTTTCTAGTTTCAAAAAATCAGAAACAGGTAAAAAGTAAGTTGAACTGAGATTAAAGTCTAATCTACATTGATAGAAACAGGTTCATTATAGATATTATTATAGATATATAGATTATAGATATATAGATATTATATACGGTTTATCTTTATTCATTTTCTTCATATTGAAAAAAAAAAAATAAATAAAATATGTATTGGGCACACAAGATCTTTTGAGTTTGGCAAATGAAATAACTATATTTTTCTTTATTTGCACATTTATCTGTCAATTTATGTGCCAATTGAATTACTGCGTACTTTGAGAAATATATTATACACATTATATGTAAAAAGATACTGTTTTATAATCGGCAATTAAATTATTCGAAATTATCTGTATTCATATACATACACAGCGTGATTTGAAATATATTTTGAGGACAACCTAGACCCTGATTAGTTTAATCGGCGATTAAGTTAATGAGCATATTCGTCTCTAAACTTTCTTTCTGTTTGTTTTTGATATATTCCGTTTTGTTTGTTTTGCTTTATTCAATTCTTTCGTATGTCAATAATAAAAAATTAGCAATTCTGTCCAGCTACGAATTTTTAACTTAATAAACTATTTAACTTGATAAACTATTTGTCAATTTATATAATTAGTGATTAATTTAATTAGATTATTAGAAGAATTGAATAATTTTTTATAATTTATTATCAATTTTTTTGTCCAAGATTTCGATATGATTTCTAATATCGTAGACATATATAAGCTTTTATACTATTAATTATTCCATTAAAAATCACTGAACAATATCACCGATGAGATATTATTAAAGACCGACATCTTTATGGGAGTTCGCATTCTTGTGAATATTGAAGTAATTAAGAATTAAAAACTGATAATATTGTACTAATTTTATGATTTATTAGTTTAGTAGACGTATTTATATATTTAGAAGTCAATAATGCTCAATTTTTCTTTAAAATTGTGATTTCAGTGCTATCAAAGTTTAATTATCAACAGAGATGATGAACTGCAGAGAAAAAATTGTAATTTTTCTACAATATATAAGATATTATAATTTTACAAGTGTGCATATTCATTTATGGAACATTTATGTAACAAAAAATCATGAATGTAATAATGTATGAGCCAAATATTTATGTTAATAATAACAAATTTATATCAATTGTCGATAATGTCAACGTTCTTCAATTACCTCCAGGCACTTAGGGCCCTTTTTATACTGCCGAAAATTTGCTTAGGTTTAACGGTCTTTAATAATATCTCATCGGTGACAATATGCATTCCTGCTGATATATGCGGCGATGAAACTGCATTTTCTCGTGAGTGAAAATCACAGATTCCCACTCTGTATCTTCCAAAATAAAAAAAAATAAAAAATAAAAAAGTAAAATTACCAGTAACGCGATTTTCTAACGTTTTATCGACGTTTTTCGTTATTATTAACTAGCGATAGTCTTTATAGATTTGTTCGTGTTGCTTGAAATCCCCAAAAAGCACTTTATAATTTAAAAAGCGATAAATATTTAGACGTTGAAAAGAGAAAGAATGAAGATGCTAAGTGCAAAAAGTGCAAGCAACAAGAACAGACCGAATGATGATGTATTCTTTTAGATCTAAAATTTTGATTGATAATCTAAAAGAATACACCAATAATAGCGAGCATTCACTTAACTGAATGCGTTTTATTAATCCGGATTTAAATTTTTGAGCCTTAAGCCATAAGAAATGGACTAATCATAATCGATTATTCTCCTCGCATTGAACTGCAATTGATCAATTCTGGTCAAGTTTGGATCTACAATAGATTTTAAGCCTTAAGTCTTTAAGCCATATGGACGAATCACAATCAATTTTTCTTCACATTTGACTGTAATTGATCAATTTTTTACGGCTATAGAGGCTACGATCCATTATAATTGACACTCATTTCATTCTTGTTGTTTATTAAAAAAGGGCAAATAATATTCGCGTGCTTTGTAAGTCCAAATGGAACAGCTCAATAGACATTTGTTTACATTAAAAAATTTATTCAATTTGTTAACAAATTTAAGTATCATTTTGTTTTACCCAATTGGTATTATCTAAATAAATATTCATTAAAATTTTATAAATTTTTTTTCAGTATTAAAAATAAAAAAAGAATTGAAATTAAAGTAATCTCTACATTGATAAAGACAAGTATAAATAGAAAACACGTCGAACAGTTGAAATCGTTCGTGATTCCCTACGGCGACGGCCCTGGAAATCGGGTAGCTGATTCGACCAGCGTCGTAGAACGAGAGACGGAAGTGACGCTCATGTTCGTTACGTTTACATTTGTTCCCGACGTCGCGTTGTGCGGAGCCATTACCCTCGTCCGCGCTAAAGCATCGTGCCATATTCCCACTCGCGCCCTGAAATTGACCGCGTTCTCGTAGTTTTAAGTGAAATATTATGAGAGTGAAGACCGAAATGGACGACGACGAAAAGGGGTAAGTAGATTATTCGGGGGGCCCGGTATCGTGGACAACATATCGCGCCCCCCTCGCCGTCCTTCATGCTCCCATGCCTCCCATATTCGGCGGGGCCATCATCGTTCCCGTTGTTGCTGCCGCTCGCGATTTGCGCATCGTAATTGCGAAAAATGATTTTTCTTCCTCGAGCTTTTCTGCGTTTCGTCGTCGTTCTGTCTTCGCATTCTCGAATTCCATTCCTTGACGACGTGGAACGTTGCTGTTGTAGTCAGTGAACGATGCTTCAATACGCTAGCGGTTAATTCTCCATCGAGTTTTTCCTTTTTGGCGATGATGAGACGCGCGATTCCTCGTTCTGTCGCGAGGTTCGCCGATTGACTCCCTGCGTAATTCGCGTCTGGCTGACTTCGAATCTCAGGATCTGTAAAAATTCGGGATTCCCGCTCCCTCCCTCACATCTTTCATCACGTTCCCCATACACCGCCCGCGCATTCTTTTATGGCAATGCACGAGAGCAGTGCGCGAAAGCGTTTCTTAGGCCGATTTCTCTCTATTTTTACGCTCCAATTCTCGACCGAACCCGCTCCGCTCGTCTGGAGAAACTCTTGGCCGCTGGTGCTTTGAGCTTTCGCGCCGGTCGAAAGCACGCGGAGTAACGAGAGCACTCGTTGAATCGTTGGATATCCCACGATAAGGAATGGCGTGTTTGAGTTTTTAAAATGATGGCTGAGGGGAATGGCGTTGTTGGATATATTATCAATTCGTTTCGATATTCCTGAACATATTTACGCTTCGTGTGATTCAGCAAGTTTTATCTTTTTGGAATATAATCATTCTTCCTTTTCTTCGAATCCGATCTCAATGTGTCTCTCTTGAATTGGTTATTTCAGAATGCAATATAAAAAAAATTATGCAATACATAAAATTATGCTTATTATTCATGAATATTTAAACAAAAGTATCAGGTTTTTTTATCATTGAATAATTATAATTTAAAAAGAATATAATTGTCAATTATATCCCCTTTTTGAAGGATTTATGTGATGGGCTTGAAACATTTATACTTTTATAATAAATAAATCTTTGCATTTATAGAATATATAATTATCCTGTTTATTATGCAATATTAATTAAAGTATCAAAATGATTTAATATGCTCGAAAATTGTGAAAATGTACATTAGCATACATTTACATATGCTATTAATTACACATTAATAACATTTTTGGAAACTTTGAAACAGTTTTGCAACCTCTTTATCCAAAAATATTTTTCTTTATATATTATTATTGCAAAGAAAAATAAAAATCTAGTGTGACTCATGCTTTAAGAATATTATCAGGTAGTTTTCCAGTAAAGATAAGCATTCAAGTAGATTTAAGACCCCTCACAGTGACATACATTATTTATCTATTTTGAAAATCATATATAAATATATTAAATAAATTTGCATATATTAATGACACTGAAGTGATATTCCATCACATTTTGTTACAGAAAATTGTTCGTTGGTGGATTATCATGGGAGACAACCCAAGAAAATCTCCAACGTTATTTTGGCCGTTATGGTGAAGTTATCGATTGCGTTGTTATGAAAAACAGCGAATCTGGACGTAGTCGTGGATTTGGATTTGTAACATTTAGCGATCCTGCTAATGTTTCTTTGGTTCTTCAGAATGGTCCTCATCAACTTGATGGACGTACAGTATGTATTTTAATATTACTTATCATAAATATGACTTTCTGCAATATGATTTTCTAAATAAGATTGCAGAATCTTGTTTAGAAAGTTTGCAAAAAGTCATATTTATTGATGTATATGTTTATGATTCCAAAAACACAGTCTTGTGTACTACAGTATTTTGTTCTCCTATCTAAAATTTTTGTTATTCTCCTATCTAAAATTTTTTATGATTTTCGATTTACGAATTGACTTTTATATGGAGTCACATTTTATTTTTATATTTAATGACGTTTTATTTTTATAAAATTAAGAATTAAACATTATATAATGATCTTGTATATAAAAGTTATAGGAAGTATATCTTGTTAATGTTTTTTGCATTACAGATTGATCCAAAACCATGTAACCCACGCACTCTTCAAAAGCCAAAGCGCAGTGGTGGCTTTCCGAAAGTCTTTCTTGGTGGCTTGCCAAGTAATGTTACGGAGACTGATTTAAGATCTTATTTTACTCGCTTTGGTAAAGTCATGGAAGTAGTCATAATGTACGATCAGGAAAAGAAAAAATCAAGAGGTGAGTTGATTTTTACATCAGGATATATTCATAAATTGATGCATTGTATTTGATGGTTTTCATGGCGTTTTCATTAGCGTTGCATATTTTATTATTATTTTTATTATTTTTTTTTTGTAAAAAAAGTTATATGTTTTGCTAATTTAAAAAGAACATTTTTAATTTATATATGTTATAAACTTAAAAAAAGTTGTGGAAACTGTTGAATTGTGTATCGAAACGAGAGAGTAAATTATATTTTTATTACGATAATAATTATAGTCAGAATTTTTGAAAAATGTTTTTTTATTATATTATAATAAAAGGGAATAAATTAAAAAGATGAAATGTCTGGTATTGAAAGTGATTTTATAAAAATAAATGTTTTCGGATCAAAAATTCTGATGACTGCATTACACTCCACCTTATGTACAGTAAAATTTGGTATAAGATTAATGAGAATTAATTTGTATATTCTTAATCTAGCGCAGTTTATATTAATTGTTATAAGATTTTAAAGTTATATTTAAATTTACCCAATATTGCGCAATTATTACATATATTCTGATTTATCTCGTGTAATATATTTTTCCTTTTTCGTTATTACGTTACACATATATTGCGGTATTTTACATTAAATTAAATACAGTTTATAAATAATGCGTTTTTGGCTAAGTTTTATTAAGTATAAGATTCTGTCAAATTATGCTACTGTACATACATAGCTTAAGTTTGCTATGTAATTAAGAAGAAATCTTACAAGTTCCAATTTTTTATTAGATATTATGTATTAGAAATCTTATCGAATAATTCATTTATGTAATTTTTTATCCATAATTATGTATTTTTTGTTCATAATTATAATCTTATTTATATTAAACTTATATAAAAATAATTTTGTAAAACGGATAATAACGTATATTAAAAAATTGTTAATCATAATATTGAACTAAGTAACAATTGAATGTTTAGAAACTATTGGCTAAGCATCATTATTATGCTTACAAATAAGGTTGTGACTAAAATAACTTAAAATGCGTTTCATTTGACTCGACTTGAGCTCATAATGCTCGCGATCATCATTTGTCTTTGTTTAACAAACTTTGTTTAATAAACAGTAAGAATGAAATGATTCCATGAGCATTGCAAACTTTAAGTGGAACGCAGCCTTAGTAAATCCAATTAGGTACAAGTATTTCTTGATTATTTTGGAATATTTTTCTCGATTATTTTGGAATATTTTTCTGTAAAGACTAATAGACTATAAAAACTTGGTGACGTTTAAAAAATAATAATGCTTGTTTTCTTTAATGTAGATTAACTTTAATCTCAGTTTGACTTCTTTTTCAAATTAGAAAAAGATAAAGACTAAATTGAACCGAGATTGAAGTTAATTTATATTGGTAGAAACGGACATAAGGGTTGTACGTCTTCTTTTATATTAAAACGAAATATCCTACTTCTGAAAAAACTTCTTATAAAGTCA
>Ga0157363_1000327_pt1 | contig 36241 bp, 31 predicted proteins | sample AttsexASBM1_FD_111477 | JGI IMG/M metagenome (GOLD analysis project Ga0157363, IMG submission 111477) | Fungus gardens microbial communities from leaf cutter ant in Ribeirão Preto, State of São Paulo, Brazil - Atta sexdens ASBM1 | ecosystem: Host-associated > Fungi > Mycelium > Unclassified ... | reverse complement strand
GCTCTAGTTCTCTTGTTTCGGAGAATGTCTTCATAATTGCGTAACGCTTGAAATGTTATTGCAAGTTGAACCTCCTTGTCTGAGGTGTCGCACGTTATGGAGACAGCGGATGACAGAGACGTCGATTCCACCCGAACTTGCCGAACGTCTGGCATTCCTGGAGATCGGCAGCCGTGAGCGGCGCCAGCTCGGACAGCTCCAGCAGAAGGTTCGGGGGTCTCTGGGCTCCGTTCTCGACAGCTTTTACGAGAAACTTGGCCGCAGGCCAGAACTGACAAAATTCTTTTCCTCACCCACGCAGCAGCAGACGGCGCGCCGACGCCAGGAAGAGCACTGGGCCCAGCTTCTCGGCGGTGAACTGGGTGCTGACTATCTGAACAGTACCCGACGGATCGGGGATGCTCATGCCCGGATTGGTCTGGAGCCGCAGTGGTATATTGCGGGTTATGCGCTTCTGGTTGAGCGGCTCTGTGCGGATCTTGTGCGGCAGACGGTGAGTGAGCAGTCGGCACGCAGGGGTTTCTGGGGGCGCTCGCGTTCTCCCGCTCCTGATGGAGATCTTCTGGCTTCTCAGGTCAGCCTGATTATCAAGACAGCTTTTCTGGATATGGATCTCAGTCTTAAGGCGTACATGCAGAATGTGGATGTGGCCGAGCAGATCAGGGTTGAGCAGGAGCGGATTTCCAGCCTTGGTGTCCTGACGGAATCGCTGGCCGACGCGCTTGAGCAGATGGCGGAAGGAGATCTGGTTCAGGAAATCGATAATGCGGAAGCAGATCGCTCTAATCGTATGAGCAATGCGTTTCGCAAAGCATGTGCGGGGCTGGGTAGCATCATCCTTGCTGTGCGGGACACGAGTGGCAAGGTGGAAAGCCGGGCGCGAAGCATCAGTGATTCGAGCGAAGATGCTGCAACGCGGATCGGAGAGCAGGTCGAAGGTCTTCAGATGGTGGCTCGCACGATCGGTGAGCTTACCGAATCCGTGAAATCAGTCGCTACAGAGGCCAGCAAAGCGGATGACACGGTATCGCGCTGCTGCGGAGAGACCGTGCAGGGGAGCGAGGTTGTTGCCCGGACAATTAACGCGATGGGCAAGATTTCCTCATCTTCCAATCAGATCAGCCAGATCATCGGAGTGATTGACGATATTGCGCTCCAGACAAATCTGCTTGCACTCAATGCTGGCGTCGAGGCCGCGCGGGCGGGGGATGCGGGGCTGGGCTTCGGGGTTGTGGCGCAGGAGATTCGGGCGCTTGCACGTCGCTCTGCGACGGCTGCAAAGGAAATCAAATCTCTGATCGGGGAAAGCCTGGAGGATGTTGAGCGCGGTGTGCGTCTTGTCGATGAAACAGGTGGCGCGCTTCGGAATATTCAGAGCTCGGTTGAGCAACTGGGTGAAGCGGTAGGCCAGATTGCTTCGGGGGCGCAGGCTCAGGCGCAACGGATCATGGAAATCAACACCAGTACGACCCAGTTGGAAGCCGCGACCAGAGCCAACTCCATTCGCGTTCAGGAAGCCACGGATTCAAGTCGTGCCCTAGCAATTGACGCTACCGACCTGATGAAGCTGGTCATGAACTTCAAGGTTCGTGAACGAGTGTCACAGGAAGAGAAATATGTGCCCCGGGAGCTTAAGACGCGCGGGGCTTTTGGGGACCAGAAGAAATCAGGGCAGCTCGTTTAGGGCACGAGCTTCTTCCGGGAGCATGACTGGAATACCATCGCGAACAGGGAAAGCCAGGCGGGCACGCGGGCTGATCAGTTCCTGAGCCTCCCGGTCATAAGTCAGGGGCCCTTTGGTGACGGGGCACACGAGCAGGGACAGAAGGCGCGGATCGAGTTCAGATGTCATGTTCATTCCATGCCGCGAGCGAGAAGATCGAGCAAGACCTCTGCGCGGTCGTTTAGGGTTTCGGCTTCCAGAAGGGCCTGCTTTTCGTTTGGTGAAAACGGTACGAGCATCGGCAGGACGAGTAACAGGGTGTCGTCGTCTATCTCTTCTATTGTGGGCCAGTTGGTTCGAAGGCGGCGGGCTGCGAAATAGCGCCTGAGAGCCTCCATAAGCTCGCCACGGTTGAGTGGAGAGGGCTCCGATTCCACAAGGTCGGCGGAGAATGATGAGGCATCTACAATGCCCTGCCTCCACCCTCGATCAGTCCCACTTTCTCTCAGAAGACGGAAACGGCAGACACCGAAGAGGGTGATGGAGAAAGTGCCGTCGCTACGTTCCGTGAAGGAGGTAATGCGCCCGATGGTCCCGATCGTATGCAGATCAGGCTCATCAAGATCATCCATATCCTCTGCAAGGCTGTCCGGCTGGATTATGCCGATCAGCCGTCGGTCTGCGAGAGCGTCTTCCAGCAACGCAATATAGCGTGGCTCAAAGACGTTCAGCGGCAACCGGCCACCGGGCAGCAGGAGCGCACCCGGCAAGGGAAAGAGCCCGAGGCGAGGCGGAATGTCAGCAAGGGTGATGTCTGACAAAGAGGGAACGCGGCGTGGAATTTCATCCTCGCCCTCTGAAAATCCTTGTTCGAAAAAGGAAGCCATGCGCTCAGGAAAACAGAAGAGAGGACAGCTTGCGGCGGGCTGTCAGGGTGATGGGATCGGTATGCCCCCACGCTTCAAAGAAGCGGAGGAGTTCTGTTTTTGCCGCGCCATCTTCCCAGTCGCGGTCCTTTTTGAGAATTTCGAGCAGGATTTCCGCCGCTTCCGCACGGAAGCCTGCACCGTTCAGGGCCGCAGCCAGCTTCATTTTCAGTCCGAGATCGTCGGGGTTGGCGTTGCCTGCTGAGCGTAAGCCATCAAGTTCGGAAGCTGCCGCTTGGCTCTCGCGATGAAGTTCCAGCGCTGCCTTGGCGCCTGTGATTTCTGGGTGTGTGAGGAGCTTTTCAGGAACCTGCGACAGGGCTTCTTCTGCTGATTCTGTTTCATTCAATGAGATTAGCGACCGGATCATGCCGCTCCAGGCTTCGGGGTTTTCTGCTTCGGTATCCAGAACCTGAGCGAAAAGCCCCACGGCCTGCTCAGCCTGTCTTTCTGCAAGAGCATGTTTTCCAGCAGCCAGGATTTCAGTTGCCGGCATGGCGCCACCTGCGAGTTTGAGAAGGGATTCTACAAACCGGCGGATTTCGCTCTCGGGCTGGGCACCCTGAAACAGGTCAAGCACCTGTCCCTTCCAGAACGCGACAACAACGGGAATCGATTGCAGGGGAAGGCCAAGCTGTCCAAGTTGTGCGGCGAGCGATTGATTGGCTTCGACGTCCACTTTTACAAGTTTGACGCGGCCGCCTGCTGCCTGAACAACTTTTTCGATGACGGGCCCGAGCTGGCGGCACGGGGCACACCATGGCGCCCAGAAATCGACCAGAACAGGAATGCTCTGACTTGCTTCAATAACTTCAGCCATGAAGTTCCGCTCGTCGGCATCTACGATCTGTACCCCTTTCCCTGCTGCTGACGGGGAGGGTTTGGGGGACTGGCCGATAAGATGTTCGCTGAAACTGCTGCTCATGAAGTAAAATCCGTTTTGTGCCGTGGGCTAATCTTCCTGAAAGATCGGCTTCGTGGCTTCTCAACGCAAGGGGAGGCTGAACCAGGCGCTGTAGTTCCCCATAAAAATGGCAGTTTTCCTGATATTGAAGAAAAAATTTCGGAAAAAATGCAAAAAAGCGCCGTGATGGGGTTGCGCTGATAAGCTGATTCAGCGATAAGCCGCTCCACGGAGTGCGGGCGTAGCTCAGGGGTAGAGCACAACCTTGCCAAGGTTGGGGTCGTGGGTTCGAATCCCATCGCCCGCTCCAGACTTTCTAAGAAAGTCTTCTCGAAAAAACGGTCCTTCGGGGCCGTTTTTCGCGTTTGGGGCCACGAAGTCCTACTCATTTACATTTTCGAACGATCCGACACAAAGCTTCTATTGGATTGATGGATCATTAAGGACGACGGTAACGGCAGTTTCTGCGGTTACCCCGGAAGGCCAAAATGACATCAGCTTCTGTCCCTGTATTTGTGATTGTGGGTGGAGGTGCGAGCGGTACGTTGCTCGCGCTTCACCTGCGCAACGCAAATGTTCAGGCACGTATTATTATTCTTGATCCTGCTGAAAAACCGGCTCTGGGTCTCGCATATTCCACGTCCTGCCCGCAGCATCTTCTGAATGTCCGCAATTGTTCGATGAGCGCATTTCCTGAAGATCCCGACCATTTTCTGCGCTGGTTGCGAGAGACTGTTGACGCAGGATCTGCCCCCCATAATTTTTCACCGAGAATGATATTTGGCCAGTATCTGCGGCAATGCTGGCATGATGCAGAGCCCGAGCACTGGCAGGTTCGTGCAACGGACTGTTACCGTGAAGACGGACAGTGGCACCTTGATCTGGATGATGGGCGTGTTTTGCTCGCGGATGTCGTGATCCTCGCTCAAGGAAATTTTGACCCGGCAGTTTTGCGAAACGTAGAGCCTCGGGCTCAGGCTGAGGGCGTGTATGAGCATAATGCCTGGCAGCAGGTTCTTTATGATGAGACAGGCGCTGAAATGTCCGTCGTTCTGGCAGGAACGGGGCTAACGGCGGTGGATGTTGTTGTGAAGCTTCGCGAGAGCGGTCATCGCGGGAAAATTACAGCTTTGTCGCGACACGGATGGCCTCCACAGGCTCATCTGTCGCAATCAACGCCCTGTGTTCCTCCTATCGTGGATGCGCAGATGATTGTGACGGCTGTGGGATGTCTTAAAGCGTTCAAAAAAGCAGTGCGTGGCGGCATGCCTTGGAGGACGGCCGTAGATTCGCTGCGCTGCGTTAGTAACCGGATCTGGCTATCCATGCCTGTGGTGGAACGACAGCGATTCCGCCGACATTTACAAAGACGTGGGATATTGCGCGTCATCGTATTGCTCCTGAAGTTGCGGCGTTACTGGAGAGCGAGATACGGGAGGGGCGGCTGGTTTTTGCGCGGGGCCATGTCCATTCCGTTGGATTGCAGGGCAAGTGTGCAGAGGTCACGGTTAGCACTTCTGAAGGCATGAAGGTTTTGCAGGCTGACCGTGTGGTGAATTGTACCGGGCCGCATCGGGATTATCTGAAAGTTGGCTCTCCACTTCTGAAAAACATGCTGGAACGTGGTGACCTCAGGCAAAGTGTTCTGGGTGGTGGGCTGGAATGTCTGGAAGACGGCGCTCTGACGGATGTGCGGGGCGACACTCACAGCGATATTTTTGCGATTGGCCCGATGCGGATTGGTACGCTTTTTGAGTCTGTCGCCATTCCGGAGATCCGGGATCAGGCCGCGGCGCTCGCAGGCCTGCTTGCAAAGAGGGCTGCATGACGCTTGATCAGCTGCGTGTTTTTCTGGCGGTGGCAGAACGTGAGCATGTGACGGAAGCTGCACGCGTGCTCAACCTCACGCAATCTGCGGTGAGCCATGCAATCTCCATGCTTGAAGCCGGGTGTGGTCTGTCATTGTTCAGCCGTATTGGCAGGCGCATCGAACTGACAGACGCCGGGCGCCTGCTGCAGGTGGAAGCACAGGCTGTGATCGCGCGCATGGCGGCTTTGAAAGCCAGAATGGCTGATTTTGCAGGTTTGGGTTCAGGTGTTCTGAATCTGCATGCCAGTCAGACGATTGCAGGCTACTGGCTACCGGGGCGCCTGATGGCTTTTCGAGCGCTTCACCCTGGCGTTGAGCTGCGGATGCAGGCTGGAAACACGGCGGAGGTTTGCCGATCAGTTCGAGAGGGCCATGCAACGCTTGGTCTGATTGAGGGGGAAGTAGATCTGTCGGACCTGCGCTGTGAGACGGTGGCTCTGGACAGGCTTCTGCTCGTGGTGGCGCCATTCCATCCATGGAAAAATACTCCGCCTCAGACTGTTCCAGAATTGGTGGGTTCGGACTGGATTCTCAGGGAGACGGGATCTGGCACGCGCGGGGTGCTGGAGAACGTGCTGCGTGGATCGGGAATGACCGTGGGAGACCTGTCTGTGCTGATGGAATTCAGCTCGAATGAGGCGGTGCGCGCTGCTGTGGAAGCGGGGGGGTGCGGCAACCGTGTTGTCTGCATCAGTTGTGGCAGGGTCATTGGAGGCAGGGCTCCTGCACGCCGTTCCATTCTTGCTTCCTGAACGGCGGTATGTGCTGGTGTCCTGCCCTCAGAGGGATCCCGGTCCGAGTGGGACTGCTTTCGCGGCTTTTCTGACCGGGGGCGGGTAGATCAGAAGAACTGGATGTGTGAGCGGAAGCCGAGCATCGCTGCGTTTCGCAGGGCTGCCTGGGCACCCGGCCGGATGAAGTACTGGAAGTCTGGTGCGAACGTGACGCCGCGCATCACACGGATGCGATAGGTGGCTTCAAGAACTTCGCCAAACGACTGTGGGCCATAAGAGCCGTTCAGAAGCGGCTGTCCCTGTTCCATCTGCAGGATCTGTGTGCTGGTGACGTTGTTGGCGACCTTCACATACATGAAGTTGATGCCGATCGTATCGAATGGACGTGCACGCAGCAGGCCACTGTCCACGAAGCCCATTTGGTACTGTTGTGCGCGGGTCGAATTGCGGGGACTGTTGGCGTAGAAACCAGCGACGAGTGTCAGGCCTGCTTCCTTGTTGGCAGCGTTGTGATGGCGCCAGACCATCTGGTCAGCCAGGAACCATGCAGCCCAGGAGCCATGCAGCTTACGGGCTGGAAGGCCGCTGAGGGCAAATGCGTTGCCGTTGCTATCATAATATGTGTCGTTGTGATCGATCGTATCGACGGCATAGCCGACCTTGTAGTGACCCGGCAGTTTGTCAGCTCCAAAGACTGGCTCCCAGCCTGCTTCTACAGGGATGGATTCACCGTTGATATCAGCGCCGTTGAACTTGAAGCCCGTGCGATACTGCGTGTTGCCGTAAATACCCGCCTGACTGAAATACACACCTGCCTGAATATAGGTATGCGTGGTGGGGCGTACGCGAACGCGGGTAGCCCATACGCCGTCAGGGTAGGAAGAATGCGCTGTATTTTCACCGGCGGCTTTGGGGTTACCGCAGAAGGCGTTGTTCATGAACGTGCAGTATAGCGGATTTGATGAGAAATCGTTCAGGAAGGGAATGCGTCCTGCAACGATGTCGAAATGACCGTGTGCAAGCGTCTCTTCGCCGTATGCGTAAACCAGATGGACGACGACGTTACCGCCTGCGCCGTAGATTTCGGAGCTGGGGTTGAGGTTATCGCCGAACATGCGGCTTGCTGGAATACCGTAACGGCCAACCATGACCGTATGCGTGGAGAAACCGCGGACACCCGCCAGCTTTTCCCAGTCGATATCGGTCTCAAAGCTGTACTGGCCAGCGTTGCTGCTTCCCTGTCTCAATCCATAGCCCGGTGTTGGCTTGGTGATTGCTCCCGTGAATTCGTTGGTGTTGTCCATCAGCAGCGCAATGCCTTTGCGCCGCAGGGCCGTATTCCATCCGAATGGGTCCGTGAGTAGCGCTTCCGGGTGAGGAAGCGGAGGAACAGTGCTGCCGTCGAAATGGATCTGATCTAGCGGCGTATCCACGCGCTCACTGGCCTGAACAGAGTTCTGGTCTGGCCACTCAGATGTGGCAACGGTTGGGAGGACCTGCATCCGTGGGGCCACGGTAATGGCCTTTTTCAGGGGCGTACTTGTGGTCGCTTTGGAGGACGCGGCTGTGGTCTGGGCGACAGCTGCTGCAGGGAGGAGGGAAACCGCACAGAGGACGGCTGGAAAACTCAGGCGATGCAAGTCGCTGTGCCTTGGGACAACGGGTGAAATCAATTTAATCTTGTCACACAAAGAACGTTAGAATTCACATTAAATTTGGGAATTTTCCCCTGCCCAACGCATTAGTGAACAAAAAAGCCTCGTCCTTATAAGAAAAGGACGAGGCTTCGAACCAATGATACCCAACGGCAAAAGTTGCCGTTGGGTTATTTCAAATGATTACTTGGCAGCGGCAAGTGCGGCAAGAATGGCTTTGCCAGCCTCTTCCTTGTCAGCCCAGCCGGAAACCTTGACCCATTTGTTGGGCTCCAGATCTTTGTAGCGCTCGAAGAAATGCTCGATAGCGCGCAGTGTGATTTTTGGCAGGTCGTGGATGGACTGAACGTCCGTGAACTGCGGGTGGATCTTGTCGTGCGGAACGCAGATGATCTTCTCGTCCTGCCCGCTCTCGTCTTCCATTTTCAGCATGCCGATCGGGCGTGCGCGGATGACCGCGCCCGGGACGACTGCAGCTGGTGTCAGGACCAGCGCATCTGCCGGGTCGCCGTCAGCGGCGAGAGTGTTTGGAATGAAGCCGTAGGCTGCCGGATACGCCATAGGCGTGAACAGGAAACGGTCTACCACAATGGCCCCGCTGTCCTTGTCCACTTCGTATTTCACCTGGGAGCCCTGTGGGATCTCGATGACGACGTTGATGTCGTTTGGCACGTCTTTGCCGGCAGCAATCTTGGAGATGTCCATGACAGTCCTGTCCTGGTAGGTGGTTGTGTGATGCGCCTGATACTACCGGCGCAGGCCTGATCTGCCCAGAGGGCGTCTAAGACGCAGAAAAGGGTTCTTTTCCGCCTTGTGAGCGGAAAAGAACCCTTTGTCGGCAACGTCTGGAAAGGCCTGGACCTTATAGGTAGGGCTGCGAAGCCTTCACGGCGTTTGCGCAGGCTTCCTTGCGATCATCGATCGATGTGTAGGCCGTAATGATGAAGGTGCTGCCGTTGCGGGCGAACTGGCCAGCCGTGCCGAGGGCATAGTCGTAGTTGCCTGTCTCGTTGGGCTCGGTTGTCTTGTACTTTTCGCTCAGCCCGTACAGAATCGGGTTGCCGACTTCATAAGACACGTACTCATGTTCCGTGCAGTAGTTCATGATTCCGGCGAGATTAGACGGGGAAACGTTCGAGAAATCTTTGCTCGGAGTGCCCTGGATCGGATCTGGAACAGGTGGGGTCTGTGCGTGCGCAGCGGAGGCAGCAAGACCCAGTGCAAGGCCGATAACGGGCGCAATGCGACGAAACATGGCGGTATCCTCTCTTAAGATCCCTGTTTTCCGCGGCAACCCGCAGTCAGTTGCGGAGATTTCTCCCCGCTGCGGGAAAAAGAAAGAGCGTTGCAGAACATTTCTGCGTGATCATCGCTCATTTGGATCAAAATATGGCGATCTCGCATCGAAAAAGACGCGGTTGGTGTCAAGCTCTGCTGAAATGACATCGAGGCTCGTCAGGGCGGCAATCAGGACGAATCGTTCACGCGGACGGTGCTCGATGGTTTCTTCGCGGCGCAGGCGAGAGATGGCGAGGTTCGTCGCCCGTAGCGTTCGTCCGTAATGCCCGTGATAGCGGCCGCTGAAATGGCTCATCCTTGCCATAACGAGATCCAGCGCCCGACGTGCAGGCCATGAGAGGCCGGAAGCGTGCTGGATCGCCTCGATGCGGAGCAGGTTGAGCATCACGCGCATCGCAGACAGAATTCCGTTCAGATAGGCGCTGATGACCGGACTTGGCGTGTTGCCTGCATTGTTCATAAGTCGCACGAACCGGTCTACGTTCCGTGAAACGATGCTGTCGACCGTTTCGCGCCCCTTGCCTGCGGCGATGCGGTGAAGGTCTTTGAGAATATGCTCACGCATCGTCCAGCGCTGATGGGCTGCGTCGTAGGGCAGGAAGACCCTGTACATCCATGTGGCGTATAGCAGCCCCAGAATGAGGGGCAGGGCCGTATTGAAATACGCAATCTCGTCTGTCCGGTCTTGATTGGAGGGGCCAATCATGATGGGGAGGAAGAGGTTGTAAGACACGGCCGAAAGCGTGAGGGGCGGGAAGGCGAACGCCAGGCCGCCGAGCATCATGGCCAGTCCGGACCACATAGCCAGCATCTCGAATACCGTAGGTTTTCCAAGTAGTGCGAGATCAAGGATACCGCCTGCAATCACCGCGCAACATGCCCCTCGCAGGAAGTACTGCGTGGCGAGGGCAGGGCGTTCAAGTGTGGAAAACAGGCTGCAGACGATGGCCACGAACATGATGAACGCAAGCCCGGAGGAGCATGCTGTGGCGATCCAGATCAGACCCGCTCCAAATATGGTTACGGAGGCACGGAGGCTATTGCCTGTTCCCAGTCCCTGTAAGAGCGAATCGGTGCGTGGAAACTGTCGTGCTTTTGAGGGTTGCGGGCGGCTTCGAACTGACGGAGCGCCATGCGCAGGGTGTCGATCAGCTCAACGAGGCCTTGCTGGAGCATGCCGTGCCTCAGGATTGCCTCGCGGGTATCGTGCTCTGTGTCTTCTGCTTCGAACGCTGCCACCACTTTCAGGCGGCATTCGCGATGAAGGTCGCGCAGATCAGCAAGGATGGGAGAAATGCCTTCGGGCCCATTCAGGCGATCAGGGATGTCCAGAAGAAACCTGCGGATATTGTCTGCCTCTATGCGAAAGGCATCATCCTGGCTCAAGGGAAGGCGCATGAGTGTTGCGAGGTCCTGCGCCCGTGCAAGAAGGACTGCTATGTCGGCGAGGGCTGCGCGGGTATGATCGCCTGCGTGATCGTGGCGACCGAGTTCGACCTCCGCAAACTCCACCTGGTCTCCGAGGGCTGTTACGTTGCCAAAGACGCTCTGCATGTCTTTCAGGGCCTTCGGATCACCGGCGAGAACGCCCGAGACGGCGCCAAGCGCTGATTTGAGGGCCCCTTCGAATGTACCGGCCAGTTGCTGTCTGGTGCGCTTGGTCAGGCCGAGTTGGAAAAGGCCGGATATGGATGCTTCAAGAACAATGCCCAGAATGATGTATGTCGCGCGGGATGCGGCAATACTGAAAATGTGGTTTGGGTCTGCGATTCCGTCGAGAGAGATGATCGCGTAGGTGAAGCCCGTCGCCCGCATGCCGTGGATGCGGTAATTCGTCATGGACGCCGGGCCGGGCAGGAATGTCCCGATCATGCAGAATATGCCGATGCCACCGGCCAGAAGCAGGATGAACATCAGGGGGGACTGCGGAAAGGCTGCCACCAGCCCTACGCCGCAGATGACCCCCAGTACCATGCCAAAGAGGTGCCATTTTGCCTTGGCGAGGCTCCGTCCGCGTGTTCCCTGTGCGACCATCCAGACAGTCAGTGCGGCCCATTGCGGGCTGCCGAGCTCCATCCACAGGGCAATTCCCAGTGCGAGGAGGGACGTACAGGTTGTCCTTAGGGCGTAACCGGCCATGACCGGGTCCGGAGCGTAGAGCCAGCGCAGTTTTCGCCACGGGGCGAAAGTTGCTGCTCCGGTCACTCTGAGGAACCGTCCGGTATTTTAGGGATCGAGAGTTTTTCAGGCATGATTTCCCCACGGCAGATGGCTGCACGATGCCATCTCGGAACGTCGGCAGAGATCCACGAGGGCCTGTCGGGAGGCGGGAAGGCAGATAAGAGTATAACGAAATTGAAGGTTTTGCCACGATGGCCTCTTGCAAAAACCTCTCAGGTGAGCAATTTCGTCCTGCACCTGTGCGCCTGTAGCTCAATTGGTTAGAGCCGGCCGCTCATAACGGCTTGGTTGCGGGTTCGAGTCCTGCCGGGCGCAGGGTGCTATTTTTCGTGTGCCCTTGCCGAAGCACACCGCGCATCACCCACCATCATCAGGAGTCCTGCCATGGCCGCCTACCAGTATGTCTATGTCATGAAGGACCTTACAAAGGCCTATCCGGGTGGCCGCGAGGTCTTCAAGGGCATCACGTTATCCTTTCTTCCCGGCGTCAAGATCGGTGTCCTCGGCGTCAATGGCGCCGGTAAGTCGACACTGCTCAAGATCATGGCGGGTATCGAGAAGGAATATGGCGGCGAGGCTTGGGCCGCTGAAGGTACGCGCATCGGCTATCTTGAGCAGGAGCCGAAGCTTGATCCGAATCTAACCGTCGGCGAAAATGTTGCACTCGGTTTCGGCAAGCTCAAGCACGCCGTTGACCGCTTCAATGAAATTTCGATGAAGTTCGCCGAGCCGATGTCGGACGACGAGATGACAGCGCTCCTGTCTGAGCAGGCTGAACTTCAGGAAACCATCGACGCCGGCGACGGCTGGGAACTGGACCGCAAGCTCGATATCGCGCTCGATGCCCTGCGTTGCCCGCCTGCGGACAGCCCGGTGACAAATCTGTCCGGTGGTGAAAGCCGCCGTGTGGCCCTGTGCCGCCTGCTGCTCGAAAAGCCTGACATTCTGCTGCTCGATGAGCCAACCAACCATCTTGATGCGGAAAGCGTCAGCTGGCTTGAGAAGACGCTGCGTGACTATCAGGGCACTGTCATGGTCATCACCCATGACCGTTACTTCCTTGATAATGTTACCAACTGGATTCTCGAGCTTGAGCGTGGCCGTGGTTATCCGTTTGAAGGAAACTACTCTTCCTGGCTCACCCAGAAGCGCAAGCGCCTTGCGCAGGAAGAGAAGGAAGAGAGCGCCCGCCAGCGTGCGCTTGCAGCCGAGCAGGAGTGGATTTCCAGCTCTCCCAAGGCTCGTCAGGCCAAGAGCAAGGCCCGTATCACCAAGTACGAGGAAATGCTTGCTAACAATGCCGAGCGTGCTGGTGGCACGGCGGACATTGTCATCACTCCTGGTCCGCGTCTGGGTGGAACAGTCATTGAGGCTGAGAATCTGTCCAAGGGATATGGCGATCGCCTCCTGATCGAAAACCTGAACTTCAAGCTTCCGCCGGGCGGTATCGTTGGTGTTATCGGTCCGAATGGTGCGGGTAAGTCCACGCTGTTCAAAATGATCACGGGTTATGACCAGCCGGATGTCGGGTCTCTGCGCGTCGGTGAGACCGTTAAGCTGGGTTATGTCGATCAGTCCCGTAACACGCTTGATGATGACAAGACGGTCTGGGAAGAGATTTCCGGTGGTACGGATGTCATTCAGCTTGGCAAACGCACTGTGCCGTCACGTGCGTATGTTGGGGCCTTTAACTTCAAGGGTTCTGACCAGCAGAAGCGCGTAGGCGTCCTGTCCGGTGGTGAGCGTAACCGCGTCCATCTTGCGAAGATGCTGAAGAAGGACAGTAACGTTATCCTGCTCGATGAGCCGACCAACGATCTCGATGTTGATACGTTGCGTGCTCTCGAAGACGCGCTGGCGGAATTTGCAGGCTGCGCCGTGATCATCACCCATGATCGCTGGTTCCTTGATCGTCTTGCGACGCATATCCTTGCGTTCGAGGGTGACAGCCATGTCGAGTGGTTCGAGGGGAACTTCCAGGACTACGAAGCTGACAAGCGCCGTCGTCTTGGGCCTGATGCAACCGAGCCGGGCCGTATCAAATATCGCCCTCTGGCACGCTGATCCTGCCAGTGTCCTTTGTCGGGCCGGGACCATGTCGGTTCCGCGCCTGACAATTCGAGGAGGTCCGGGTGTTCGGACGTGAAATCCGCACCTCGCGTCTGGTTTTGACGCCTGTGAACTGGCCGGATCTGGAGGATATTATCCGGCTCAAGAGTGATGCCGGTGCCTTTGGCCAGATGCTTGGCGGCGTGCGCAACCGGATCGAAGCAGAAGAAGAAATGGCCGAGGACGTTTCGTTCTGGGCTCGCTGCGGCGTTGGCATTTTTGCCATTCGTGAAAATGGGCTTTTTGTCGGAATAACCGGCGTTCATGAGCGCCCCGATGGACGTGGCCTTGGGCTGCGTTTCTCTATTTTTCCCTGGGCAGCAGGGCGCGGCATTGCCCGCGAGGCGGCAGCCGCTGCGCTGTATTTTGTTATGGATACGGGCATAAAGCGTGTTGTTGCGATTGCCAGCGAGGACAATCGCGCATCGCGAATCGTTCTGGGCAGCATCGGGCTGCATCATACCGAGACGTTTGAGCGCGATGGCCGGACAATGCTGCTATATGAAATCACCGTGCCCTGAGAATGGTCGTCATTCCGAAAATCCGTTATGGAAGAGGTATGACACGCGTTTTCATTGACGGCGAAGCCGGCACAACTGGCCTTGGAATCCGGCAGCGGATAGAGGCTCTCCCTTCCGAACACGGTATCGAGCTGATCTCCATTGATCCAGCTCTGCGAAAAGATGCCTCGGCTCGACGGGAAATGCTGGCCAGTGCAGATGTGGCGATTCTCTGTCTGCCGGATGATGCTGCCCGTGAGACCGTGGCTCTTGCGGGGGGACTGAATGTCCGGATTCTGGATGCCAGCACGGCCCACCGCATCGCTGACGGATGGGCTTACGGTATGCCTGAACTCGATTCAGAACAGCCAGAGCGTATTCGCCGCGCAAAGTATGTTGCAAATCCCGGCTGCTATCCTACGGGCGCGATTGCTTTGCTTCGCCCGCTTGTTTCGTCAGGTCTGCTGCCTGCTGATCATCCTGTCTCGGTCAACGCAGTGTCGGGATACAGCGGTGCGGGTCGCTCGGCCATCGAAGAACATGAGCGCAATGGTGGTCCGGCATTTTTCCTCTACGGTCTGGCACTTCAGCACAAACATCTTCCTGAGATGCGTCATTACTCGGGTCTGACACGCCAGCCGATTTTCGTGCCGTCCGTCGGACATTTCCCGCAGGGCATGATCGTTTCCATTCCGCTTCACCTCTCGGATCTTCCCGGCAAGCCCGATGTTTCGGATGTCGAGAACGTTCTGAAACAGACTTATCAGGCTGCGGATCGCGTCCGGGTCCTGCCGCAGGAGACCATGTTGCTCGCGGATACACTGGCGGATACGGACGGCATGGAGTTGCGCGTTCATGGTTCAGGCGATCAGGTTGTCCTTACGGCCCGACTTGACAATCTGGGCAAAGGTGCTTCAGGTGCAGCTATCCAGAATCTTCTTCTGATGACGGGGCACTGACTTTTTCTTTCGCGGTCTGGTTCTTTTGGTGCGAATGCACTAGGGTTCGGGCCGCAGACGCGAGAGTGGCGGAACGGTAGACGCAGTCGGCTCAAAATCGACCGCCGAAAGGCATGGGGGTTCGAATCCCCCCTCTCGCACCACAGACGGGTGCTTTTTCAAGGCAATCCCGGATCGATCAGCCCGGAACGAGCATGTCCAAGCCGACCGCCAAGCCTTCCCGCCCGTTCTTTTCATCCGGCCCTTGTGCCAAGCGACCCGGATGGACGCTTTCTGCACTTGATCAGGCCCTTCTTGGGCGTTCCCATCGTACGCCAGAGGGCAAGGGGCGCCTGAAAGAGGTTATTACGCTTTCCAAAAGCGTACTTGGAATTCCTTCAGACTGGCGGGTTGCGATCGTTCCTGCGTCTGATACCGGCGCTGTTGAAATGATCCTTTGGGCGCTGGCTGGTGAGCGTGGCGTTGATGTGCTGTCATTCGAGAGCTTCTCGGGGACATGGGCGCAGGATCTGCATGATATTCTGCAAATCGAAGATCTACGCGTGCTTGAGGCTCCCTATGGTGCCCTGCCAGATCTCTCTGCCGTGGACTGGTCGCACGATGTCATTCTGACGTGGAACGGGACAACGTCCGGCGTGCGAATTCCGGGTCCGGAGCTTATTCCCGAGGAGCATGATGGTCTGGTGATCTGTGATGCGACGTCAGCCGCATTTGCGATGGATCTGCCGTGGGATCGCCTCGATGTGGTGACCTGGTCCTGGCAGAAGGCGCTGGGTGGTGAAGCCGCACATGGCATGCTCGCCATCAGTCCGCGTGCTGCCGAGCGTCTGGCAAAGGCTTCTTCACGGCCCTTGCCCAAAATTTTCCGCCTCACGAATAAAAAGGGGCTGATGGAAGCCATCTTTGAGGGCGATACCATCAATACGCCGTCCATGCTGTGCGTCGAGGACGCGCTGGACGGGTTGCGGTGGGCAGAAAACACAGGCGGCCTTCCGGCACTGAAAGCGCGAGCCGAGACCAATCTTGCCATTATCAGTGAATGGGTTGAGCGGACGGAGTGGGTGTCCTTTTTGGCCGAAACGGTCGAGACACGTTCGTGCACGTCCATCTGCCTGAAAATCACGGCTCCATGGTTCGAGGCGCTTTCTCCCGACGCACGCTCCAAGGCCGTTAAACATCTGACGGGTCTCGTTGCATCGGAAGGCGCTGGCTATGATCTGGCGTCTTATCGCGATGCACCTGCAGGACTGCGGATCTGGGGTGGAGCCACTGTTGAAGCTGAAGATATCAGGGCCTTGCTGCCCTGGCTCGACTGGGCCTACGAGCTGACCTGCACGGAGTTTGCAGCATGAGCCCATATTCCGAGACACCAAGCGCAGCTTTGCTGCCGTCTGGCTTTGCAGACCTTCTTCCAGGGGAAGCTGAAGCCGAGGCTCGCGGCATTGCGCGCGTCATGGAAGCATTTTCACGCCATGGCTATCAGCGTGTCCGCCCGCCGCTCCTGGAGTTTGAAAGCTCATTGCTCGGTGGTTCAGGTGAGGCCCTTTCGGAGCAGACGTTCCGGATCATGGACCCCAGCTCCCATCGTATGATGGCCCTGCGCCCCGACATGACGACGCAGATCGCCCGTATTGCCGGGGTACGTCTGCAAGATGCGCCTCGTCCGCTGCGCCTTTCCTATTCTGGAAGTTGCGTCGTTATCGGAACGCCGGGACGTGAGTCTGACCGTCAGGTATCGCAGGCGGGTGTCGAACTGATTGGTCCGGATTCGGCTCAGGCCGATGCCGAAGTGGTGGCTCTGGGTGCGGAAGCTCTGCAGGAGCTTGGTATTGATGGCGTGTCGTTTGATCTGTCCATGCCAGCGTTGCTGCTTGGTTTGATTGAAGGTGCGATCCCGGAGGGCGAACGTGCTGCCCTGATTCATGCGCTTGATCGGAAAGATGCCAGCGCGGTTGAGGAGCTTGGGGGCTCCGTGCGCGAGCAACTGGCGGTTATGCTGCGTTCGGCTGGTCCGGCGGATCGTGGTTTGGAGCTCTTGTCGCAGGTCGATTTTCCCGAAAAAATTCGTGGGCATTTCGATCGTCTGAAAGCGAGCGTTGACGCCATTCGTGAGCGCTCGCCTGAGCTGCGCCTGACGATTGATCCGGTCGATGTTCGTGGCTGGAGATACCATACGGGTCTCTGCGTCACCGTTTTTTCCACCACATCCCGTGAAGAGCTTGGGCGTGGTGGCCGTTATCTGGCTGGTCAGGAAGCGGCCTGTGGTCTGACATTGCGTCCGCAGGCTCTCCTGCGCGCCGCACCGGTTCCGGATGCCAGACCGCGCTGCTATGTTCCCGTTGATCTTGCCCGTGCGGATCTCGTGGAATTGCATGGCAGCGGTTTTGCCACGGTTGCGGCCCTTGGGCGCGATCAGGACCCCGCAGCAGAGGCCCAGCGTCTGCGCTGCACCCATGTCTGGCGGGATGGTGTGGCGTTACCGCTCTGATCTGCCTGTCTTTACGTATTTTCTGCTCTGAATTTTAGGTCGAGGAAGCCAAGTCATGTCCAACGTCACCGTGATCGGCACCCAGTGGGGGGATGAGGGCAAAGGCAAGATTGTAGACTGGCTTGCCAGTCGTGCAGACATCGTTGTTCGTTTCCAGGGTGGCCACAATGCGGGCCACACGCTGGTTGTGGGCGAGCAGGTCTACAAGCTCTCCCTGCTGCCTTCCGGTCTTGTCCGTGGCAAGATTGGCGTGATTGGTAATGGTGTCGTGGTTGATCCCTGCGCACTGATGATCGAGATTGATCGCGTGACGGCACAGGGCCTGACCGTCACCCCCGAAACGCTCTGGATTGCCGAGAATGCTCCGCTGATCCTGCCTGTGCACGGTGCGCTGGATCGTGCGCGTGAAGCTGCACGTGGCGATCGCAAGATCGGCACGACAGGCCGAGGTATCGGCCCTGCCTATGAAGACAAGGTGGCCCGTCGCGCTATCCGTATCTGTGATCTGGCCGAGCCGGAGACGCTGGACTGGAAGCTGGACGAAGTTCTGCTGCATCACAACACGCTGCTCGCAGGCTTGGGTGCAGACACCTTCACCAAGGAAGAACTTAAGGCGTTCCTTGCAGAGATTACGCCGCGTCTGCTGCCTTATTCCTGTGCTGTCTGGGATCGTCTTGACGATGCACGTCGTGCTGGCCGCCGTATTCTCTTCGAGGGTGCGCAGGCTGTGATGCTGGATGTCGATCACGGCACATATCCGTTCGTCACCAGTTCCAATACGGTTGCTGCTGTTGCGGCATCCGGAAGTGGTGTGGGGCCGAACTCGGTCGGTTTTGTTCTGGGTATTGCCAAGGCTTACACAACGCGCGTTGGCGAAGGTCCTTTCCCGTCTGAACTGTATGATGCCGTGGGCCGGACACTTGGTGAGCGCGGTCACGAATTCGGAACAGTGACGGGCCGTCCGCGCCGTTGTGGCTGGTTTGATGCTGTTCTGGTGCGTCGCGCCTGTCGTGTTGGTGGTGTCAGCGGTATTGCCCTGACCAAGCTGGACGTTCTGGACGGTCTTGAAGAAATTGCGATTTGTGTTGGCTATGAGCTGGATGGCGAAAAAATCACCAGCTTCCCGTCTGCTCCTGGTGCACAGGCCCGCGTCAAGCCGATTTTCGAGACGATGCCGGGCTGGAACGAGACGACTGCTGGTGCACGTTCGTGGGCTGAACTTCCGGCACAGGCCATCAAGTATGTGCGTCGCATCGAGGAACTGATCGAGGCGCCCGTAACCCTGCTTTCCACGAGTCCGGAGCGTGATGACACGATCCTGATGCGTGATCCGTTCGAAGACTGAGTTTCATAATCTTTCCCAAACGGGGCAGCTGTCTCGAATCACCTGCGCCGTTAACGAAGTCTCAATTCTGTTTGTCCAGAAAGGAGCGTGAAACAATGGCGCAGGGGCGGTCGGGATGCAGGGGAAGGAAGAGCTCCCGGAGCTGATGATCGGAGATCGGTATCTGGTCAGCCAGAGCCGACGCCTTGCCGATATCGGGGGATGCCCCACATTCGCCGCGCAGAACGTTGGGGCTTCGGGCAGTAGCTGCCTGGCACTGGCGCCTTCATCGCCGTCGCCGCGACTGCCTGAAATTCTGATGCTGCGACATGACTGCCTGATGTCAGTCTATGCGCATGAGCACAGTAAAGGTGCGCTCTGGGTCATCTGCGGCCATCCGCCCGGCCCACCTTTGACGGATGGTTTTCCTTCATGGGGTGAAAATCAGATCATCGAGGGTGCAGTTCGTCCGCTGGCTGCCATTCTCCTTCTGATGCAGGAAGCAGAACTCACCTGCCGCGCCATTAGACCCGACAATCTGTTTTTTGGAAGCGGCATGAACAAGCTGGTGCTTGGTCCTGCAGGGCTTGCGCCTCCTGGCATGCATCAGTCGCTGGTTTTTGAACCATTGTCGTCTGCGGTTTGTCATCCCGCGGCGAGGGGCGATGGTACGCTGGCCTGTGACGTTTTTTCGATGGGCGTTCTCATCGTCTCACTCTGTTTTGGCGAAGTTCCCCTCAAGGGACTGACAGACGAACAGATACTCGAGCGTCGTCTCCAGATGGGGAGTGCCGAGGCCTATATCGGTGGCCGAAGCCTGCCAGATGGGCTTGCGTCCATGTTGTGGGCTATGCTGTCCGACGATCCTGCGTCGCGCCCTTCGCCCAGCGATCTCTTTACCATGGCGCCAAGCAAGCTCTTTTCCCTTCGGCCGGAAAGCCCCGCCCGGGTACCGCTGCGGATTGGGACGGTAGACGTGTGGACGCCCCGCGCGCTGGCATGGCATGCCGCGCGTGCGCCTGTAGAATTTTCGTCTCTGCTGCAACGGCAGGTCATTGCAAGTTGGCTTCGCAATGAGCTTAAGCAAGGGCGAATGGCATCCTTGATCGAGCAGACAGGGGGCAGCTTTTTGCCTTCCAGTGATCGCAAGGCCATTGATCCCGCGACGCTGGCAATAACCCGCGTTATCGCAATTCTTGATCCTTCAGCGCCTCTTTTCTGGGGCGGACGATGGTTCTGGCCGAATGCCCTGCCACAGATGCTCGCTTATGCTGGCAGCCTCGGTGACAAGCGCCAGAATGAAGAGCGCGACGTCTCCATGATTACCAGTTTTATCATGGGCAATCCGGAGATGTTCGATCATCCGCTGGTTCCTGAGGCTCAGAAAACGCAGGTCATGGAATTGGTTGTGCTGGGGCAGAGGACGGGTGTCAAAGGCCCTGATCGCATCCGCCGACTTCCTTATGATAATAATCCATTACAGGTCTGTCTGTCGCCACGATGCATCGTCGATCGCATCTCACAGATGAGTGGTATCCTGTCTTGGGCCGAGCAGCATTCTTCGGAGAATGAGCTTCCGGTTGAGGGATTGACGCGTAATGGTCTGCTGGATGCGGAAATGCGTTCGTTTCTCGCCAGTCATTTCGCAAGGCAGCGCCTGACGAGTGCGCTGGAGGCACAGAAAGCCGGGTTGCCGATCTGGAATGCTGACCTGATTTTGCTAGCTGCGGTGCAGCGTGTGGCAGAGCAGGGCGCCGTTCCGGCAATTACGCGCCGCATGTTTCCCTTACTCAAGCAAGAGCTTCGACATTGGCGCAGCCGGACTGGGCGGGCCAAGCGGCGTCTTGCTCTGGAAGATGCTGTTGCACAGGGAAACCTGACGAAGCTGCTTCGAATTGCTGAAGATCCGCATGGGCTGCGTCTGGATCAGCAGACGGCGCAGCGTGCCGAGCAGGAAATCGCGCGTCTCGTCCACGCTCTTGAGCCGGATCCGGACATGAGCGCCAGAAATAAGCGTCTCGCGCGGAATACAGGTGAGTTTGTGTCCCTCATCACGGGCATTGGCGTGGCGATGACGAGTGTGTGGTTCGAGTTCTGTCGGTGAGGGGCCATGGCAAAGCTGATGCGTAACAAAGGTTCGGCAGCGACCCTGTCAGTTCCGGATATTCCCGCGTTTCGCTGGTGGCACGGGATCATTATCGGGTTGCTGCTTGCCTACACGCCCGGAAGTCTTCTGGTGGGTGGCGTGCTTCTTCTACCGCTCGTGTTTCTGCGTCTTATCGATCCCGAGGCAGATGGGCAGCGGGTCATGGTCGTCATGTTTTATCTGGGGGCTGCGATGGTGCATCCGCTTCGGGTTGCATGGTCGGTCCGAGGTGACTGGGCGACATGTCTCAGTGAGATCACGCAGCCCACTATTCTGGTATTGGACTGGCTGGCGCTTGGCGCTGCGTGGCTGATTGCCGAGGTTGGCTCAATGGGTGCCAGAGTTTGGTATGCTGAAAGCGAGCGTCAGCGTCGCAAAGCCATCGAAGCACGCATCAAGGCTTTGCAGGAAGAGTGGATTCAGCCGGATAGCAGCGAAGACTGAGCTACAATCCGCGTCAGGAAGCAATATTTGCCGTCAGGCAGATGTGTCTGTTTCCTCAGACTGTGTTTCGACAAGGCGTGCAGCGAGATCGGCGCCACCTCCTACCAATCCCCGCGCGTATTCCTGTGCGGAGAAGGGGCGCAGATCTTCTGCCTGTTCGCCAACGCCGACCATGTGCACGGGAAGTTTGAACTGGTCTGCCAGCGCGACGACGATTCCTCCGCGGGCGGACCCGTCCAGCTTTGTCACGATTAGTCCTGTGACGTTCACGAGATCCCGGAAAACACGCACCTGCTCAATGGCGTTCTGACCGGTGGTTGCGTCTAGCACCAGCAGAACGGAGTGGGGCGCTGTGGCGTCAAATTTCTGCATGACGCGGATGACTTTGGCCAGTTCCTCCATGAGCGCGCCTTTGTTATGCAGGCGGCCCGCAGTGTCGATCAGCAGGAGGTCCGTGCCCTCTTCTGTCGCACGCTTGAGGCCGTCAAACGCCAGCCCCGCAGCGTCTGCTCCATGTTTCCCGGAGATTACGGGCACGCCGGAGCGCTCCCCCCAGACCTGAAGCTGTTCGACGGCTGCTGCACGAAAGGTATCGCCGGCAACGAGCATGACCGATTTGCCGAGTTCGGAATAATGGCGCGCCATTTTTCCAATCGTTGTGGTTTTGCCGACGCCATTGACGCCAACAACCAGCACGACATGCGGCTTTCTGGCTGGGTCCGGTTCGAACGGGATGGCCACAGGCTCCAGCACGCGAGAAATTTCAATGGCGAGAGCATCACGGATTTCATCACTGGTGACGTCTTTTCCAAAGCGTGAGCTTCGGAATTCTTCGATCACGCGCTCGGCCACAGCAGGGCCAAGATCAGCAGCGATCAGTTCATCTTCCAGCTCTTCGAGCGCAGCATCGTCAAGTTTGCGATGTGTGAAAACCGCACCGAGCCGCGTGCTCGACCGAGAGAGACCCTGTTTGAGTCGTGAGAAAAATCCAGCCATGCAGCGGAGTTCGGACAGGTCCGGCCTGACGTCAAGTGCATCCGTGCAGATAGAGTGTGTTTCTCAGCTGATTTTCCCAATGAGTGCGCCGTTTTCAATGTCTGTTACAGATGCGAGAGCGATGGTGCCTCGTGGAGGAACGTTTCCACTCAGGTTCACAGGGGCGAATTCCGGGGAGTGGCCTCGCATGGGGGTTTCGACCAGCACAGTAATGTTTTTTCCGATGAAACGGGCCAGAAATGCGTCCCGGTTTGCTTCGCCGGCGGCGCGCAGGCGTGCGGCACGCTCCTGACGTTCGGAATTTGGAACGGCTGGCATGCGTGCAGCAGGTGTTCCGGGACGTTCGCTGTATGGGAAAACGTGCAGGAAGGGGATGGCCTGATCCTGAATGAAGGAGAGGGTTTCCTCAAATAATGTGTTCGTTTCCGTTGGAAAGCCTGCGATGAGATCTGCGCCGATTCCCAGATCCGGGCGTATCTGTCGGGCGCGACTGATCAGGTCTGTCACGCAGGCTGTGGTGTGGCGGCGCTTCATGCGTTTGAGGATGAGGTCTGATCCGGCCTGCAGGGAAAGATGCAGGTGGGGCATCAGGCGGGGCTCGTTTTCGAGAAGCCACCACAGATCAGGGTCGCCATTTTTTGTGTCGAGCGCTACTGGATCAATGGAGGACAGACGCAGGCGCTCGATGCCCGGCACGGCCCGAAGCAGGCTGCGGCACATTGCCCCCAGACCTTCATTGTTTGCGCCCGACCACGACGCAATGTCCACACCTGTCAGAACGATTTCCCGGTGTCCTGTTTCGCAGAGAGCCTGCGCGCGGGTGATGGCTTCTTCAGTGGGGGTGGAGCGCGAATCCCCTCGACCGAAGGGAATGATGCAGAATGTGCATCGGTGGTCACAGCCCTGCTGAACCTGCAGGAGCGCGCGGGCGTGGCGGGAAGGGGGGAGGCCTGGCGTGGTGTCGCCCCATATTTCAGGCTTTAGCTTGTCCGCGTTTGGTATGACACGGGTCACGCCTGGCAAGGCTGACCATCGTGCCGCGTCAATTTCGGAAGCACATCCTGTGATGATGATTTTGGCATCAGGCCGTTCACGGTGCGCTCGCCTGACTGCCTGACGGGCCTGGCGTTCTGCGGTGGTCGTGACGGCGCACGTGTTGACGATGATCGTATCGTCCTTCCCGCGCGCATGATGTGCCATTGCATCGCTCTCGTGAGCGTTGAGACGGCATCCGAAGGTGAGGAGTGTCGGGTTCACACGGTTGTCCCGTAAAAAACCGTCATAGCAGGGCCTGCCATCAGGATGTCCCCATTTTCGAGCCAAGTGATGTGCAGGTCTCCACCGTCCATCGTGACGGTGCAGCTACGTTCGGTCAGGCCTCGGCGTACCGCATTGACGACTGCGGCGCATGCTCCGGAACCGCAGGCCAGAGTAAGGCCTGCACCGCGCTCCCAGACGCGAAGATGCATATGTGAGCGAGATATAATTTCCGCAAAACCGATATTCGCGCGCTCTGGAAAAAGAGGATCAGTTTCCATGGCAGGGCCGAGCGTCTCTGCGCGCGTGATATCGCCGAACACAGTCGCATGTGGGTTTCCCATGGAGCAGGCTGCGGCGTCATGTAATGGCAGGTGCAGCGTATCGCAGGCATGAGAAAGCGGGATGTCTCCCGATTCGAAGCGTGGTTTGCCCATGTTGACCGTAATCAGGCTGCCATTCTGCTGCGTAGGAAGGAGCCCGGCGGGGGTTTGAAGGGTTGGTGCGTTTCCCACCAGCCATGCGACGCAGCGCGATGCATTGCCACAGGCGCCTGCCTCGGACCCGTCCGGATTGAAAAAACGCACCCCGACGTCTGCTCCGGCGAGTGTAGGGGCGGAAAGCAGCACAAGCTGGTCACACCCGATTCCGAACCGCCTGTCGCACAGGCGGCGGATGGTGGCTTCGTCGAGTGCAGGCATGTTTTCACGGCCGTCGATGACAATGAAATCATTGCCCAGTCCGTGCATTTTGGTGAAAGCAATCATCATGGCAGCGTCTCCATAAAGCATCGTCCGGGTTGACGCACGGAGAACCTGCGCTCATCTCCGCAGGCTAGCGAGGAAGGAATTGATATGAGCGGGACAGACAATCTGGAAGGGTTTCATGCGGCGGCGTTCACACGTGCCAATAATGAGCCCGATACGATCTTCTTTGCCCAGCGACTTCCGGATTCGCTGATGGACATGGGAGCACGGACCGCCGTAACGGCACTGTACCAGACCACATTGCCCGTCGGTGGGCGCGTTCTGGACCTGATGGGCGGTTCGATGAGCCATTTTCCCACGGAAGCGGCTTTTCAGGATGTGGTTGGTCTGGATGTTTCGAAGGCGGCTCTGGATGCCAACCCGGCCTTCGACGAACGGGTTGTCCAGGACCTTAACGATGTGCCGGAACTGCCTTTTGAGGATGAGAGTTTTGATGCAGTCTGTCTTTGTGACGGATTGGCGTATCTGACGCGGCCTCTCACCGTTCTTGGCGAAGTTGTGCGTGTTCTGAAGCCTGGTGCTCCGCTGATCGTCACGTTCTCAGACCAGTTCCATGCACCCAAGGCAGTGGCGATGTGGCAGGCGCTTGAGCCGTCGGATCGTGGGCGGCTGGTGAGTGTGCTGATGTCACGCGCTGGACTGGTCGAACTGGACACAGGTGAAGTGGTGCCACCGGAAGATCTCACGGCTTGGCAGGACACTGTTCATGCGGTTGTCGGACGTCGTCCAGTGGTCTGATTCGCACAAAAAGCAAGAGAATTACGGGTAGATGAGCGAAGCTTCTGGCATTTGTGTCCGGAAGTCTTTATGCAGCGGCATCCCAGCCGCCGCTTTCTGTCGTCGGCGTGACGTTTGCCGAGTGTTCATTAAAGATGCCATTTCCCGATACCCATCCCGCTCTCAGGCGCGCGCTGGACGCGCGCGGCTACGAACAGCCGACTCCCGTCCAGGAAGCTGTGCTGCAGCCGGGACTGGAAACACGTGACCTTCTGGTGTCTGCCCAGACTGGATCGGGAAAGACGGTGGCCTTTGGTCTGGCGATCGCTCCGACCCTGCTGGGTGATGCTGATCGTTTGCCGCCTGCACCTCAGCCGATGGCTCTGGTCGTTGCCCCGACGCGTGAACTGGCCCTTCAGGTCCAGAGCGAGCTTGAGTGGCTTTACTCAGAGACTGGGGCACGCATCGCAAGCTGCATTGGTGGAACCGACGCCCGCGCCGAAGCCCGCAATCTGGGCCGTGGTGCGCATATCGTTGTTGGTACGCCGGGCCGCCTGTGTGACCATCTCTCCCGTGGTTCGCTTGATCTTTCCGCACTGCGGTGCGTTGTGCTTGACGAAGCCGATGAAATGCTCGACATGGGCTTCCGCGACGAGCTGGAGCAGCTGCTTGATGCGGCCCCTGCAGAGCGTCGCACGCTTCTGTTTTCTGCAACCATCGCACGCGAAATCGCGTCGCTGGCAAAGCGCTTCCAGAAAGATGCTACCCGTATTGATACGGTCAGTGGCGCAAAACAGCATTCTGACATCACCTATCGCTGTGTCATGACGCCGCCGCAGGAAGTGGGCCGTTCGCTGGTCAACGTGCTTCGTTTTTACGAGAGCCCGACCGCGATGGTGTTCTGCAACACGCGTCTGCTTGTTGGTCAGGTGCAGGCTGCACTGCTTGAGCGTGGTTTCGCGTCCGTCGCTATTTCGGGCGAAATGGGTCAGAACGAGCGTAGCCGCGCAATCGAGAGCCTGCGCTCTGGTCAGGCACGCGTCTGCGTTGCAACGGATGTTGCTGCCCGCGGTATTGACGTTCCTGCGCTGAACCTCGTGATCCATGCGAGCCTACCGAGCGCATCTGAGACCCTTCTGCACCGTTCGGGCCGTACGGGCCGGGCAGGTCGCAAGGGCACCAGCGTTCTGATGGTTCCGCTGAGCCAGCGCCGCAAGGCCGAGCGCCTGCTGATGGGGGCAAAGATCAAGGCTGAGTGGGAAGCCGTTCCTACTGCCGAGGCGATTGCCGAGCAGGACACCAAGCGCTTGCTGGACGATCCGATTTTGACCGAGGCCACCACCCCAGAGGGTGATGAGTTGGTTGCACGTCTGGTCGAGACGCATGATGCCAAGCAGCTCGCTGCTGCACTGGTGAACATGTATACCGCGCGTCTTCCGAAGGTTGAGCAGATCCGTCCGCTGACTGTTGACCAGCCACGCGAGCGAGGTGACCGTCCGGAGCGCGAAGATCGCGAGCCGCGCGTAATCTCCGGCGAATGGTTCAAGCTGGGCGTCGGCCGTTCGGAGCGTGCAGATCCGAAGTGGCTTATCCCGCTGATCTGCCGCCTTGGTGGCGTTCAGAAGCGCGAAATTGGCAGCATCCGTATTGATACCGATCATACGCTGTTCCAGATCGCTGATGAGAGCGTTGACCGCTTCAAGGCCTGCCTTGCCGGTGCAAATGCGGACGAGGTTTCCATCGAGCCTTCAGAAGCCCCTGCCGGTGGTCCGAGCTATGGCCCGCGTGGCCGTAATCCGGGCGAAGGCAAGCGCTTCTCCGGTCGTCCTGGCGGCGGCGGTGGCTTCAAGGGTGGTCCGCGCGGTGGCGGCGGTGGCTACAAGGGCCGCGGTGGCGCCGGTGTCAGCCGTGGCAAGCCTTCGGGTGCGCCCAAGGGTGACGGGTCCAGCCGTAAGCGCCGTTCCTGAGTTTCAGGTTTGAAAAGGGCCGTCGGAGCATCTCCGGCGGCCCTTTTTTATATCTGCCAGGTCAGTTGCGCCCGTCTTTGAGGAGCGCTTCCTGTGCAGCTTTTAGTGCTGGGGAAAAATCTGCACTTGGCTCTTTGAGGTGCAGGCTTTCGAGTGTTGCCAGTAAGGCCTCGGCGACCATCACCCGTGTCAGCCATTTGCGGTCTGCGGGAATGATGTACCACGGGGCTTCGGGCGTTGCCGTCGCACGGATCGCTTCTTCGTAGGCCTGTGTATAAGCAGGCCAGAGCTGGCGCTCCGCGAGGTCGGAAGGGTCGAATTTCCAGCGTTTTTCGGGCTGATCCAGACGTTTGAGCAAACGCTTGCGCTGTTTTTGCGGGGAAATGTGGAGGAAAAGCTTCACGATCAGAATGTTCTGTCTGGTCAGGTAAGTCTCGAAATTGCGCAGATCTTCGAGACGATTCTCCCAGAAACCGGGCGCATCAGGATCGAGCCCGCGTGCGCGAACCATGTCGGGATGGACACGCTCGATCAGCACGTCCTCATAATGACTGCGGTTAAAAATACCGATCTCGCCACGTGATGGCATGGCGACATGAATGCGCCACAAGTCATCGTGTCGTTTTTCGACTGGGCCGGGCGCCTTGAAGGATGTAACGCGGACGCCTGCCGGGTTCAGTCCGGAAAAGGCATGACGGACGGCACCGTCCTTGCCTGCGGCATCCATGCCCTGAAGCACCACGAGAATGCCGTTAGACGCATAGGCCGCAAGGCGGCCCTGCAGGACGGCCATGCGATCTACGCAGTCCCGGATGCGTGTTCGGGATGTGAGCTTTTCGCGGCCGAGTTTATCGTGAGTATCAATGGACGAAAGACGGAAATTTTTTCCGTCCGTGATGCGCAGATGTGGGGGGATTCCGATTTCAGCCGACATCACGGTTCACCGCAAGGCCACCGGATGCCTGACAGACGGGCATCATTTCCATGTAATTGATGTTCACATGCCAAGGCAGACTTATGAGCCAAGAGACTGTTTCTGCCATGTCGGCCGGTGTGAGAGGTGTGGTGTTTTTGTAGACCGCTGCGGCTTTTTCAGCATCGCGCAGGCGCACGTTGCTGAATTCGCTGCCGCCGCAGAGTCCTGGCTCGATATTGGTGACGCGGACGCGGGTGCCTAAAAGATCCGTGCGCAGGTTCAGCATGAACTGATGCACGAATGCCTTGGTGGCGCCGTATACATTGCCACCAGCATAGGCGTATGTGCCAGCGGTGCTTCCCAGCGAAATGACATATCCTGAATTGCGCTCCACCATCAGCGGCAGAAGCGCACGGGTGAGTTCCACAACGCCGGAAACGTTTGTGGAAATCATGGTTTCCCAGTCATCGGGATCTGAGTTCTGTGCGGCGTCCATACCCAGGGCGAGGCCTGCGTTGTTGATCAGGACGTCTACGGTCTTCCAGTCTTCCGGTAGGTTGGCGGGGAGTGCACGGATCGCTGCGCGGTCTGTCATGTCCAGCTGGAATGGCAGAAGGTTTTCACCCAGTTCGTGGCGCAGGGCCTCCAGACGGTCGAGCCTGCGGCCTGTCGCAATGACGCGATGTCCATCCTGAACAAGGCGGGTGGCGATGGCGTGCCCGAATCCGGCAGTGGCACCAGTTACGAAAACGGTAAGGGACATGGGAGCCTCCATAAGGGAACTGCTGCATGTGCAACGCTTGCAATGAAGGGCCTGATGCACCCATCTTGGCAAGGATGAAGAACACTTTTGCCGGACATGATCAAAATCTGACAGGAAAGCTCCTGGTTGCTGGCCCAGTCCTGGCCGGAACGATATTTGCTCAATCGGTCATCTATCTGTGTGCACATTCTCTTGAAGATGGCGCGATGGGCCTGATCGTAAACCGCCGTCTTTCCCAACCGGGGCTGGATGATCTTTTCGCACAGCTGGACATTGAGCCGTCTCCACCGCAGCGCCGTATTGGCTTGTGCATGGGGGGGCCTGTGGACAGTGAGCGCGGATTTGTCCTGCACTCCACTGACTGGGAGGGGGAAGGAAGTCTGGGCGTGAATGGTGATGCGACGTTGACGGCAAGCCTTGATATTCTACGCGAACTTGCATCCGGCCATGGCCCACGCAGGGCGATGATGGCGCTTGGTCATGCTGCATGGGAGCCGGGACAACTTGAGGAAGAAATGCTGCGTGACAGTGCGTGGTTTGTGGCACCTGCGACGGAAGACATTGTGTTTGGCACTGACCATTCTAAAAAATGGCGTCAGGCTCTGGCTGCGATCAATCTCGATCCTGGAGCTTTGTCGATGGCGGTTGGTGAGGCCTGAGATATCGTGATGCGCCACGTGGTCTTGTTACTGGCAGTTTTAGCGCTCCCGTCAGTTGCCAGTGCCGCGGATATTGCGGTGCCAAAAACAATGTCGGCTTTTGCCGGGCGTTATGGTGCGCATTTTAAAAACGGCGACGTGACCGGAGATGTGTACTGGAGCGACGACGTCGTGGAGATTGTGCCGCTGAACGATATGGCTGCGTATGTTCGCGCGGACTTGCAGTTTTTCAATGGTCATCAGTGTTCGATTTCGGGCGTAGGGCGTCTCGAAGGAGAGGCTCTTGTCTATCACGATACATCCACGCCGCTACCCGATCAGCCCGTATGTGTACTGCGTTTCGAGCGCAAGGGCGGCCAGCTTGTTCTGGATGACGGGGCACGGAGCTGTGGCACTTATTGTGGAGCGCGCGGCGCGCTCGGCGGCACCAAACTGTCTCTGTCGAGCCAGCGACCGATCCATTATCTGCCACGGCTCAGGGCTTCGCCCAAATATCGTTCGGCCCTGAAAGCCTGGAGTGGCTCCCCTTATAATCCGGAAGCCCGACCCACGCCCTGAGGCCTGGCCCGAGCCTCCGATGGCTGGCTATTTCCCAGGCTTCAGGACGTTTCCAAGAAACCGTACGCGCCGTTCAGTGACGCGGGCGCGGATGACGGAGTCTGAAAGCATGTGCGTTCCTGGAAGAAGAAGCAGGTCATAGGGTTTGCCGTCGTGCAGCAATTCCTGTGTCAGCTTCATCGTATTTTCAAAATAGACGTTGTCGTCAGTGATGCCGTGCATCAGCAGCAGAGGACGCTGAAGATTGCTGGCATAGGTGAGCACGTTGCTTTTCCTGTAGCCTTCGGCATCCGCCTTCGGGACGCCCAGATACCGTTCGGTGTAGGCTGTGTCATAATCGGCGAAGTCGACGGGTGGTGCGCCTGCTACGCCCACCTTGAAGACATCTGGTCTGCGGATGGTGGCCATAGCTGTGAAATATCCACCGAATGACCAGCCATAAACACCTGTGCGACTCAAATCGAGTTCGGGGAATCGCTTGCCGAGCGCCTGAAGGCCATCAACCTGATCCTGCAAAGGCGCGTCAATCAGGTTTCCCTTGATGGCGCGTTCGAAATCATGGTTGCGGCCCGGAGTGCCTCGGCCATCCAGTGTCACGACGATGTATCCCTGGTTGGCAAGGCACTGATCGTCGATGAAGCTGCTGGGAGTGTCATGCACGAGCTTCACGCCGGGTCCGGCATACACGGAGAGTGCGACGGGATAGTGGTGCCCGGCAACAAATCCTTCCGGGCGAATGATCGCGGCATCCAGATCACGTGCGCCAGCTGTGGTGAACTGGACGTGCATCTTGATTTTTGGTGTTTCGGCCACGCTCGGCAGGGTACCGAGTATGTGCCCGTCCCGGTCTCGCAGGAGTGCCTGGCGTGTACCATTGGCACTCAGGAAATTGTCCACCATCATGGCATGGGCGCCGGGTGTGAAGTGAACGTTATGAATACCGTGTTCCGTCACGATCGGGCTGATGCTGCCGTCTTTTAGTGAAATGTGAACCACTTCGTTGTCGATGCGATTCTGACGGACGGTGACGGTCAGGGTGCCGGATGCGGCATCATAATCATTGAGCGCGACGTAAGGTAGGTTTGGCGGTGTCAGGACCGTTTTGAGGCTGCCATCCGCTGCATGAAGTTCCAGTTGCCAGTTCTTGCCGCGATCGGCTGCCCACAGAAAACCTGATCCATCTGCAAGTGCTACGGGGAGATCGTGACCACCGGAAGCGGCGCGAGGGTCCAGTTCGATCCATGCAGCATCAGATTGGGAAAGAATTGGTTTTGCAGCACCTGTTGCCGCGTCCACAGAGAGAAGTTGCTCTTGGGTCTGTGCACGGTTGAGCAGTACGACGAACAGGCCACCATTTTTACGCCAGACCACGCGCCCCAGATACGGAAAGGCGTCATGATCCCATGAGATCCGGCGGACGGGGCCGCCAGATGCTGATACCAGCCCGAAGCGGGTTTTTGCGTTTTCTGTGCCTGCGCGAGGATAGCGGAACTCGACTGGTGCGCTCTGGGGCGATTGTGGGTTTGTGATGTAGTGCTTTTCGACACCGCTGGTGTCGGTTTCTTCAAACAGGATCTGCTGGTTGTCGGGAGACCACCAGGCGCCATCTGCGCGCTCAAGCTCTTCGGCGGCTGCGAACTCGGCCAAGCCGTGTGTGAGGGTTTCGGTGCCACCGGTCGTCAGGCGTGTTTCGTGATTTGTTGCGAGATCCACGGAATACAAATCGTTGTCTTTGACGACAGCGAGCATTTTTCCGTTCGGGGAAAGGCGGGGTGCGATCCAGTCGCCGGAAATCGGACTGACCTTGCCGGTCTGTAGGTCCACGCGTTCGAGGTGTCCGCCTTCGGACGCCAGAACGGTCTGCCCATCATCGCTGAGTTGGTATTCCGCGATACCGGACATGGACTGTCTGGCCCGCTCGCGCCGGGCTTTCTCGGCGACGGAAAGAGTTTCAGGGCCGGACGCAGGGGCTGCGAGTTCATGGGTTGAATGATCGGCCAAATCGTAGCGGTAAAGGTGCAGGCGCGTGTCGCTGGGGCCAGAGCGCACGAACAGGGCCGAGCGGCCGTCCGGTGTCATCTGTGTGCGGATTGGAAGGCCCAGAGTGCCGTTCCGGGTTTTGGCCAGATCGATCATGCATGCGGCAGGGTCTGCTGCGAGAGCATTGGATATGGCTGTAACGGCAAGCGGTGTTGCGCAGGCGCAGAGCAGCGCGGCTCTGCGGAGGCGGCGGGACAACATGGCGTCTCCAGTCTGTAGGCTGTTTTGATTTCGATCATGGACCGGGTGAGAGGTAGTGAACAGAGTCTCTGTCGAACGAATCTTGGTTTCCTCACGATTGCGAGAGGTGGCCAAGCTTTTTTGGGACCGTTCGGGATTTGAGGAGTTCGTATGACGGTACGCTTCAACAGAGGAACCTGATGAATATGCAGTATCGTCAGCTTGGCCGCTCCGGCCTCAAGATTTCAGCCCTCAATTTTGGATCAGTGACATTTGGTGGAAGCGGCAGTTTCGCCGCCACCGGGGACGTGGATATCGCCCAGGCATCGCGGATGATCGACATCTGTGTCGAGCATGGTGTCAACATGTTTGATACGGCTGATGCTTATTCCGGTGGAGAGGCAGAGGAAATTCTCGGAAAGGCCATGAAGGGCCGCAGCCGGGAACTGCTTGTGACCAGCAAGGTCCGGTTCCCGACGGGGAAGGGGCCTAACGAGCAGGGACTTTCACGGCATCATATTCTCAATGCCTGTGATGACAGTCTGCGACGACTGGGCCGGGATCATCTTGATCTTTACTATCTTCATGAATGGGATGGCCAAAGCCCTGTCGAGGAAATGTTGGAAGCGCTTCAGACGCTCCGGGATCAGGGTAAGATCCGGTATGCGGGAATTTCAAATTTCTCGGCATGGCATGTGATGAAATTGCTCTCTGCGTCAGAGCGCGATCGCCTCATCGCCCCGGTGTCCCAGCAGATCTATTATTCGCTGGAAGCGCGGGATGCGGAATTTGAACTGTTGCCTATGGCTGTGGATCAGGGGCTTGGGGTGCAGGTCTGGAGCCCGCTTGCCTGTGGTCTGCTGACCGGAAAATATCGTCGCGGAAAGGCCACACCTGAAGATTCCCGCCGGATTGCAGGATGGAGTGAGCCAGAGGTCCGTAATATCGAGAAGCTCTACGATACGGTTGAAGTGCTCGTACAGGTTGCTGAGGAGCATGATGTCTCTGCTGCGCGCGTCGCGCTTGCGTGGACGATGCACAAACCGGGCATCACGTCGCTGGTGTTGGGCGCGCGCAAGGAAAGTCAGCTTCTGGACAATCTCTCTGCGGCGACGCTGCGCCTGACGAAAGATCAGGTTGCACGGTTGGATGAGGCGAGCGCCCCGGACCTCATTTATCCATACTGGCATCAGAACCGTTCGGCATTCGAGCGCCTCTCTCCGGCGGACCTTGTTTTGCACGGGCCGGCAAAACGTCATCGGGATGCACTTGAACAGAAGAAATGATTGCCTAAATATTGTGCACAGGCCGCTGCCTTCGGGGGCGGCCGAGCACATCATTGTCGCCGTAATGGGGCATAAAAGGATCTAGGTATGGACATTCAGAAATTCACCGAGCGCAGTCAGGGCTTTCTTCAGGCCGCACAGACCATTGCGCTTCGGGACTACCACCAGCAACTGACGCCCGAGCATCTTCTCAAGGCGCTGCTGGATGACGAGGAAGGTGCTGCTTTCGGTCTGATCCGCGCAGCGGGTGGCGACCCAAAGGCTGTTCAGGCCGCAAATGACGTGGCATTGGCCAAGCTGCCAAAAGTGCAGGGCGGTGGTGCGGGGCAACCGCAGGCAACGCCAGATTTCGTACGCATGCTTGATGGTGCAGAAGCATCTGCAAAGGCTGCGGGGGACAGCCATGTTGCGCAGGACCGGCTTCTCATCGCGATTGCTGGCAGCAATACGGCTGCGGGCAAAGCGCTAAATGATGGCAAAGCAGGTGTTGCGGCTCTTGAACGTGCTGTGGCGCAGATCCGAAAAGGACGCACAGTCACCAGTGCGTCTGCCGAGAACAATTTCGACGCGCTGAAAAAATATGCGCGTGACGTGACGGCCATTGCTCAGACGGGCAAGCTTGATCCGGTGATTGGTCGCGATGAGGAAATTCGCCGGACGATCCAGGTTCTTGCGCGTCGCAGCAAGAATAATCCGGTGCTGATCGGTGAACCGGGCGTTGGCAAGACTGCCATTGTGGAGGGGCTTGCACAGCGTATTGTAAATGGCGATGTGCCGGAGGCGCTGCGCAACAAGAAGCTTCTTTCCCTTGATCTCGGTGCACTTGTTGCCGGTGCCAAATATCGTGGCGAGTTCGAAGAGCGTTTGAAGGCCGTTCTCAAGGAAATCGAGACGGCAGAAGGCGAGATCATTCTGTTCATTGACGAAATGCACACGCTGGTTGGCGCTGGGCGTTCGGACGGAGCGATGGATGCTTCCAACCTCATCAAGCCGGAACTGGCACGCGGAACCCTGCATTGCGTTGGTGCCACCACGCTCGATGAGTATCGTAAATATATCGAAAAGGACGCGGCTCTTGCCCGCCGTTTTCAGGCGGTATTCGTGGGTGAGCCATCGGTGGCTGACACAATTTCGATCTTGCGCGGCATCAAGGAAAAATACGAGCTGCATCACGGTATCCGCATTACCGATAATGCAATTGTGGCCGCTGCAACCCTTTCCAACCGTTATATCACGGATCGCTTCCTGCCAGATAAAGCCATCGATCTGATTGATGAAGCAGCCAGCCGTCTGCGGATGCAGATCGACAGCAAGCCCGAAGCTCTGGACGAACTGGATCGCCGCATCATTCAGCTCAAGATCGAGCGTGAGGCAATTCGCAAGGAAGATGACACCCCTTCCAGGGATCGACTGGTTGCACTGGAAGCCGAGCTTGCAGATCTGGAGGAGCAGTCAGATGCGCTGGGTGCGTCCTGGCACGCAGAGAAAGACCGCGTAAACGCGATACAGAAGCTGAAGGAACAGCTTGATTCGGCGCGCTCAGATGTTGAGGTCGCACAAAGGCAGGGCAATCTCGGTCGCGCGTCCGAACTTATGTATGGCGTCATTCCAAGGCTTGAGGGAGAAATTTCCAAGGCTCAGGAAGAAGAGGCTGAGGCATCCAAAAATGGTCTGTTTGAAGATGCTGTGACGGATCAGGGGGTCGCGGCGATCGTTTCCCGCTGGACGGGAGTTCCCGTGGACCGGATGCTCGAAGGTGAGCGCGCCAAGCTGATGCGGATGGAGGAGGTGCTGCGAGACCGTGTGGTTGGGCAGGAGCAGGCCCTCGTTGCAGTGTCGAACGCTGTTCGTCGTGCGCGGGCTGGTCTGCAGGATCCTAATCGTCCGATTGGCTCATTCCTGTTCCTCGGACCGACGGGCGTTGGCAAGACCGAGCTGACAAAGGCGTTGGCTCAGTTCCTGTTTGATGATGAGCGCGCGCTTCTGCGCATCGACATGAGCGAGTTCATGGAAAAGCACGCTGTGTCGCGGCTGATCGGTGCTCCTCCGGGATATGTCGGTTATGACGAAGGTGGCGTGCTGACTGAAGCCGTGCGTCGTCGTCCCTATCAGGTCATCCTGTTTGATGAAGTTGAGAAGGCCCATGAGGACATTTTCAACATTCTTCTGCAGGTACTCGATGACGGCCGCCTGACGGACGGCCAGGGTCGTGTAGTTGATTTCCGCAACACGATTATCGTGCTGACCAGTAATCTCGGGTCTGATGTTCTGGCCAATCAGCCAGATGGCGAACCTGTCGAACTGGTGCAGGCACAGGTTATGTCTGTTGTGCGCAATCACTTCCGGCCTGAGTTCCTGAATCGTCTGGATGAAATTATCCTCTTCTCTCGTCTGCAGCGGGCAGATATGGGGCGGATTGTAGAGATCCAGCTTGGACGGCTGCGTAAGTTGCTGGACGATCGCAAGATCTCACTTGCACTGGATGACAAGGCAACGGAGTGGCTGGCGGAAGCTGGGTATGATCCGATCTATGGTGCGCGTCCGTTGAAGCGCGTGGTCCAGCGCAGTCTCCAGAACCCTCTTGCAGGCCTATTGCTGGACGGAAGCATTCATGACGGTGAGACAATCAGCGTTTCTGCAGATGACAAAGGACTGGTTATCAACGGGCACACTGCTTCAGAGGGATAATCTGAAGGAATTCCAGAAAAGTGCCGAGAAATCGGCATTTTTTTGATTTTTATCTGGATCGATTTAACAACGGAAAACGGGGATAAGTCTAAAAAATAAGAGAAATCCTGGCCTTAAATGTATGCATAACTATTGTGTTATGGTTATTTGACAGTGTGCTGGGGGATCCGTATAAGCCCGTTCACCGACGCGGCGGGCTTCTTTCGGGGGTTCTGGAGCGGCGGGGATTTTGGTCTTTGAAAATT
>Ga0157363_1000325_pt1 | contig 36250 bp, 35 predicted proteins | sample AttsexASBM1_FD_111477 | JGI IMG/M metagenome (GOLD analysis project Ga0157363, IMG submission 111477) | Fungus gardens microbial communities from leaf cutter ant in Ribeirão Preto, State of São Paulo, Brazil - Atta sexdens ASBM1 | ecosystem: Host-associated > Fungi > Mycelium > Unclassified ... | reverse complement strand
CCTCCTTCAGAGTCAACCTCTTTTTCAGAAGTTTTTCTCCGGCGGCTCAGTTGCCTGACCCTCTCAACACCGCATTCCGTAAGCCGTTGTGCCGTGTCGATGGAGGCGCATTATAGGGAGTTCGCGCGGCCTGACAAGGGTTAATTGCAAAAATATTACTGTTCGTCTCAAATTTCGCCAGATCGCGTTATTTCAGTACGATTTGCCTGGTAACTGTGCAAAATCTCTGGCGAAACCGCGCACCTGCTCCCAGTCCGTATACTCAACTTCCTTCGTCGTATCCGTTTCGCCGCCGGTCATGCGCATAATCAACTTAATCATGACCCGATCAAACCAACGATAGCGGGGATAATACAGTGCACCAGCAAAAACCGCACAGCAATCGGGCTTCCAGGGCGACTGCGCTAAAAACTTAACGGTATAGGCATTGGTTTCCGGCGTCCGCTTCTCTGGCTTACGCGCCGTAAGATTCACGGAGAAGAAGCCGCTGACGCGCTGCTGCAATGCGGCCAGGTTCTGCTTAACAAATTCGTTTACAGCGGGCTGAAAGTGACCATAACGGATTGAAGCCCCAATCAGCACCCGATCATATTGCTGCCAGTCAATCGCGTTTGCATCCTGAATATTCATCACATCGCACGCTTGCTCGCCCTTAATCGCCTCCGCCATAGCGGAAGCGATTTTTTGCGTCTGACCGTCACGGGTCGAAAAGAGAATTAATGCTTTCATCATCTGCATCCTTATTAGTTATTCTCGCCAGAAGGTTGGCGTGAATAACACCAGCAACGTGAATACCTCAAGGCGACCAAACAGCATAGTCGAAATTAAAATCCACTTTGCCACATCATTCATTGAGGTGAAGTTATCCGCTACAACACCCAGACCGGGTCCCAGGTTGTTTAACGTTGCGGCGACCGCGGCAAACGCAGAAAAATCATCCACGCCGGTGGCAATAATGGCCAGCATACTGATCAGGAAGACCAGCGCATACGCAGAGAAGAATCCCCAGACCGCTTCCAGGATGCGTTCTGGCAACGCGCGATTACCCAGCTTAATGGTGTAAACCGCATTAGGATGGACAAGGCGTTTGAGTTCGCGATTCCCCTGTTTACACAGCAGCAGGATACGGATCACTTTCAGGCCACCGCCCGTCGAACCGGCACAGCCGCCAATGAACGCAGAGCAGAGCAGCAAAACCGGCAGGAACAGCGGCCAGCGCGCAATACTGTCTGTGGTGAATCCCGCTGTCGTCGCCATCGAGACAACCTGGAAAAACGCCTGATTCAACGTTTGCCAGCCACTGTCATAAACATTATGGAACCACAGTACCACTGTACAGATCAGTACCAGCGTCAGTTGCACACCGATAAACATACGAAATTCGGGATCGCGTAAGTACACCCGAAGATTGCGGTTACTCAGTAAAGAGAAGTGCAGGCCGTAGTTACAGCCGGAGATCAGCAGGAACACGGCCACAATCGTATTAATGGTGCCGCTCTGGAAATAGCCGATACTGGCATCGTGGGTTGAAAATCCCCCAATAGCAATCGTCGAAAAGCTGTGCCCAATGGCATCGAAGGCGGGCATTCCGGCAAACCATAATGCCAGTGCGCAGGCCACCGTCAGTAATACATAGATAAGCCATAGCGTCTTGGCCGTTTCGGCAATACGCGGACGCATCTTATTGTCTTTCAACGGACCGGGCATTTCGGCACGGTAAAGCTGCATCCCACCGACGCCCAGAATCGGCAGAATCGCCACCGCGAGCACAATGATTCCCATACCGCCAAGCCACTGCAGCATCTGGCGATAGAACAGAATCGCTTTAGGCAAAGCGTCCAGCCCCACCAGCGTCGTCGCACCGGTGGTGGTTAACCCGGAAAAGGATTCAAAAAAGGCATCGGTAACCGACAGATGCGGCTGTTCGGCAAAGATAAACGGCATGGCCCCGACGCTGCCCAGCACGGTCCAGAACAGCACCACGATCAGAAACCCTTCGCGCGGCTTAAGCTCCGTTTTCTTCTTACGGTTTGGCCACCACAATAATGAACCAATCACCAGAGCCATCATAAACGTCTGGCTGAAGGCGCGGCCGGCACCATCCCGATAAATCAGCGCAACGAGGCCGGGTACAATCATCGTCACCGAGAAGAGGATCACCAGCAGACCGACAATGCGGGTAATGGCGCGAAAATGCATTAAGCCGTTCCTTTAGTTAAAGAGAAGAACATCATGATGTAAGCGGAAGAAGCGTTAACGCACCCCGGCTGAAGTCTGACAGATTTTGCTTAAATCCCTCAATTTGTCCATAAGGCAAAGCCAGCGTCATCGCGATACGGTCGCAATACTGACTTTCAGTAATGCTGCCGTCGTAGCGCTGCACCAGACGCTCAATGTCGCTCAACTGGGCGTAGTCACACTGCAACGTGAATAACCTTACCGGGACTTTTCGCTGGCGCTCAAGCTGTTTCAGCCCTTGCTGGACACCGCCGCCATAAGCCTTTACCAGACCGCCCGTTCCCAGCATGATGCCGCCGTAGTAACGCACGACGACGGCGGTGATTTCCCCTATGCCTGCCCCCATCAACTGCGCTAGCATAGGTTTCCCCGCCGTTCCCGAAGGTTCGCCGTCATCGGAAAACCCCAACTGCTGCGAATCATCGGGCGCGCCCGCCACCCAGGCCCAGCAATGATGCCGGGCCGTCGGATGATCCTGTTTTACCTGCTGGACAAAAGCCCGCGCGGCTTCGACACCGTCCGTGTGCGCCAGTAACGTAATAAACCGGCTCTTTTTGATGGTCTCCTCGCTCACGCTCAGCGCTTGCGCAGGAATATCGTAAGCCTCCATCAGGCGAGGTGCAGGTCGCGCGTCATGTTTTCAACGCGATTAGCATGAATAACCACGTTATCTTCAATGCGAATGCCGCCGTAAGGCTTAAGCGCATCCAGTGCCTGCCAGTTAAAATGCGCACTGAATTTGCCAGCGCGCAGCGGTGCCAGCAGTGAATCAATAATGTAGAAGCCTGGCTCGATGGTTAACACCATCCCCGGCTGGATGACACGGGTGCAACGCAGGTAAGGATATTGCGCTGGCGCAGCCAGGTGCGTCCCGCTTTCATCCTGCATAAATCCGGCGACATCATGAACCTGCAGGCCCAGCGGATGACCTAAACCGTGTGGCATAAACGGACCGGTCAGGTCTTCGGCCACCAACGCCTCTTCACTGATGCCGTGGACCAAATCAAACTTCACCAGCAATTTTGCAATGCGCTGATGCATTTGCAGATGGTAATCGGTGTAGCGCACGCCCGCTTTCAACGTCGCAATCAAGGCCAGCTCTTCCGCATTCATCGCCTCCACCATTTTGGCATACAGCGATCCGCTTTGTGCGGCATAGCTGCGGGTCAGGTCAGCGGCATATCCCTGATATTCCGCCCCGGCATCAATCAGGAAACTGTAGCGCTTAGCCGGTGGCTGATGATCCAGTTTGGTGTAATGCAACACGGCAGCATGTTCGTTCAATGCAATAATGTTGCCGTAAGGGACATCCGTATCGCGATGACCAGTCGCGGTCAGGTACGCCTGATTAATATCGAATTCACTCAGACCTGCCGCAAACGCTTCTTTGGCAGCGCGATGTCCTGCCACGGCAATTTTCTGCGCCTGACGCATACAGCTCAGTTCGTAGTCAGTTTTAATACTGCGGTGATAATGCAGGAAATCGATCACCGCTTTAGGATTGATGTTGCCTGCCGTAATGCCTAACTGCGCAGCGCGTTCGATGACCGGGCCAATATAGGCAACATTTTCGCGCTGAGCAGGCAGGAGATCGCCAATGGCATTCGCGTTTGCCAGCCCGATAATCTCAATGTCGTCGGTCCAGAAACTGTGCGGAAGCGGTTCAACGTTGTGCCAGTAATCCACCGGCGAATAGAACCACAATTTCGGTTTGTTCACGCCATCGATCCACAGCCAACAGTTAGGTACCTGTGTTACCGGCACCCAGGACTTGAACTGCGGGTTGACCTTAAACGGATACGTGTGGTCGTCCAGAAATACGGTGAGTAGCTCGCCGGAATGGATCAGCATGGCGTCCAGTTTATGACGTGCCAATACCTGCTGAGCACGTTGTTGCAAGGTCGTAATATGCGCGTGATACAAGCTCTTAAGTGAATCCATTGCCGCCTCTCCAGTGTCCGGAAAAGCCGCAGTTTATCACAGGCAAAATCCGGATGCCGGGTTCCCCGTGGCTGTGATCTTGTTAGCAAATAAACAAAGACCTGTTTGCAAAAAATTAACATCCCTCCCAAACTCACGATCATCTGGTATGACCAGATCACCTTTCGCGGTTTCAGGAGACGTACATGCTCTACCAAGGCGCTAACCTCACTCTTCACCAGCTGGACGATGGTATTGTCGAGCTGGTATTTGATGCCCCCGGCTCCGTTAACAAGCTGGATACGCAAACCGTGGCCAGTCTTGGCGATGCGGTAACGGTGCTGGAAAAACATGCCGGCCTGCGCGGTGTGCTTCTGCGATCAGCAAAACCCGCCTTTATCGTGGGTGCGGACATTACTGAATTCCTGGCGCTCTTTGATGCGCCGACAGAGAAACTGAGCCAGTGGCTGACCTTCGCCAACAGTATCTTCAATCGTCTGGAAGATTTGCCGGTGCCCACGATCTCGGCGATTGAGGGCTATGCGCTGGGCGGTGGCTGTGAATGTGTACTGGCCACGGATTTGCGCGTTGCCACACCGACGGCCCGCCTGGGGTTACCGGAAACGAAGCTGGGCATCATGCCGGGTTTTGGCGGCAGCGTGCGTCTTCCTCGTCTGTTAGGTGCCGACAGTGCAATGGAAATCATTGCCGCAGGCAAAGATGTTGACGGTGTTGAAGCGCTGAAACTGGGTCTGGTGGATGCGGTTGTCAGCAACGATAAGCTGCGTGATGCTGCGTTAACCATGCTAAAAGCGGCCGCCCACGACGGCAGCTGGCGTGCCCGTCGCGCCCCTAAACTGGCTCCGTTGAAACTCAGCCCCGTTGAAGCCGCGATGAGCTTTACGATAGCCAAAGGCATGGTGATGCAAACGGCGGGGAAACACTACCCTGCGCCAGTCACTGCCGTTAAAACCATTGAAGCGGCAGCAGCGCTGGGCCGCGATGATGCGCTAAAGCTGGAAACCGCAGCGTTTGTTCCGCTGGCACAGTCAGATGTGGCCCGCGCGCTCGTCGGGATTTTCCTCAACGATCAGTACATCAAAAGTCTGGCCAAAAAACGCAGCAGTGAAAGCGGCTCGCCCAGACAGGCCGCCGTGCTGGGCGCCGGTATTATGGGCGGTGGAATCAGCTATCAATCGGCATGGAAAGGCGTGCCGGTTAAAATGAAGGATATCAATCCGCAGGCGCTGACGCTGGGCATGAATGAAGCCAGTAAGCTTCTGAATAAGCAACTGGAACGCGGTAAAATAGACGGAAACAAGCTGGCCAGCGTCATTGCCACTATTCAGCCTACTCTCGATTATGCCGGTTTCGACCAGGCCGACATCGTGGTAGAAGCCGTCGTCGAAAATCCGAAAATCAAGGCCAGCGTTCTGGCTGAAACCGAAACCCATATGCGCGCTGATGCCATTCTGGCGTCAAACACCTCAACCATCCCCATCAGCCATCTGGCGCAGGCGTTGCAGCGTCCAGAAAATTTTTGTGGCATGCACTTCTTTAACCCGGTTCCACGTATGCCGCTGGTAGAGGTGATCCGTGGAGAGAAAACCAGTGAGGCCACGCTGGGTAAAGTTGTCGCCTGGGCCAGTAAAATGGGTAAAACCCCGGTGGTGGTGAATGACTGTCCGGGTTTCTTTGTTAACCGCGTTTTGTTCCCCTACTTCGCTGCCTTCGGCATGCTGTTGCGTGATGGTGCGGACTTCCGCCAGATCGACAAGGTAATGGAAAAACAGTTTGGCTGGCCGATGGGGCCTTCATGGCTGCTGGATGTCGTGGGCATTGATACCGCGCATCATGCGCAAAGCGTCATGGCGGACGGTTTTCCTGAACGGATGAAAAAAGACTATCGCGATGCGATCGATATTCTGTTTGAGGCGAAGCGTTTTGGTCAGAAAAATGGTCTGGGTTTCTGGCGCTGGGAAGAAGACAAAAAAGGGAAACCGAAAAAAGTGTCCGATGCAGAGGTCGATGCCTTACTCGAACCCGCCTGCCAGCCTAAACGGATATTCAGTGATGAAGAGATTCTGAATCGCATGATGCTGCCGATGTTGAATGAAGTGGTTCGCTGCCTGGAAGAGAAGATTATCGCCTCACCTGCTGAAGCAGACATGGCGCTGGTCTATGGTCTGGGATTCCCGCCTTTCCGTGGCGGCGCTTTCCGTTATCTCGACACTTTGGGTAACGGCAACGTGGTGGATCAGGCGAAACGTTATTCGTCATTGGGTGGGCTGTATGCGCTCCCTGCCCTGCTGCTTGATAAAGCGCGCCAACACGAAAGCTGGTATCCCGCCGTCAAACCGATCGATGAAGCCGCGTTCAGAAGCGCCTGAGGTAATCAAAATGGAAAATGTGGTAATTATTGACGCGGTGCGTACGCCGATGGGCCGTTCAAAAGGTGGGGCGTTTCGCCATGTACGCGCCGAGGACCTGTCCGCGCATGTCATGCGTGCTCTGTTGAACCGCAACCCGGGGGTGAATGCCGCCACGCTGGACGACATTATCTGGGGTTGCGTGCAGCAAACGCTGGAGCAAGGCTTCAACATTGCCCGCAACGCCGCGCTGCTGGCTGAAATCCCGCACCGCGTTCCGGCGACAACGGTTAACCGTCTTTGCGGTTCTTCAATGCAGGCCTTACATGACGCCGCACGCGCAATCATGGTCGGCGATGCTCAGACCTGTTTAATTGGCGGTGTCGAACATATGGGGCATGTCCCCATGAACCATGGCGTCGATTTTCATCCGGGTTTAGGCCGTACCGTTGCGAAAGCCGCAGGGATGATGGGGCTAACGGCAGAGATGCTGGCGCGCATGCACCATATCAGCCGCGAGCAGCAGGACGCTTTTGCTTTGCGCTCTCATCAGCGTGCCTGGCAGGCCACGCAGCGTGGCGATTTTGCCAATGAAATTGTTGCGCTGCATGGTCACGATGCCGATGGCGTCCTGAAACGCTATGACGTTGACGAAGTCATCCGTGAAGATACCAGCCTGGAAGGACTGGCAGCACTGCGGCCTGCCTTCGATCCGGTGAACGGAACAGTCACTGCGGGCAGTTCGTCAGCGTTATCAGACGGGGCGGCGGGCATGTTGATCATGAGTGAAAGCCACGCACGAGAGCAGGGCCTGAAACCCCGTGCACGCATTAAAAGTATGGCAGTAGTGGGATGCGATCCTTCCATTATGGGATACGGCCCGGTCCCGGCCAGCAAGCTGGCACTGAAGCGCGCCGGGCTGAGCGTAAATGACATTGATGTTTTTGAACTTAACGAGGCTTTTGCCGCGCAGGTTCTGCCCTGCATCAACGATCTCGGCCTGTCAGACAGGCTCGATGACAAGGTCAACCTCAATGGCGGCGCCATCGCGTTGGGCCATCCGTTAGGCTGCTCAGGCGCACGCATCAGCACGACGTTGCTGAACATTATGGAACGTCGCGATGCGCAGTTCGGCCTGGCCTCCATGTGTATTGGTTTGGGTCAGGGCATCGCTACCGTTATTGAACGCGTTTAATACGTTGGAACGTTATAGTGTGAGATTTACCCGCCTGTCAGGGGCGGGTTTTTTCTTGTGCTGTCACGTCAGATAAAAGCAAACGCATCGCCATACATTTGTGCTTCAACGGCACCTCGTTCTGAACAAAAGCGTTCACGGGCGATTTTCGCCATTTCGAAGCGGCCGGCAATATAAATCTCATGCTCACTCAGGGTCGCAAAGTCCTGCATGACGGCTGTCAGCACCGTACCAGAACGGCCCGGCCAGCCTGCTTCAGGCTGTTCGACAACCGGAATCACTTTCAGATTCGGATGCTTAATCGCCAGTGCTTCCAGCTCGTCCAAATCATACAAATGCTTCAGTTCGCGCCCGCCCCAGTAAACCGCAATATCACGGTTGGGTTGTTCGGCAAGCGCAGTGAGTAAAATGGAACGCACATAGGAAAAGCCTGTGCCACCCGCGATCAGGATTAACGGCTTGTCACTCTCTTCACGCAACCAGGCATCACCATGTGGGATGTCCACCACAATTTGCCCTTCCTGCTGAATACGATCCATCACCGCCATGGCGTAGAGATTCAGCTCTGAGGCACCGATATGCAGTTCAATGATTTCAGTTTCCATTGGCGTGGAGGCTAATGAAAACGGGCGCTTGTCACGCTCATCCATTACGACCATCAGGTACTGCCCTGCGCGAAAACTAAAATCTGCTTCCGGAATCAGGCGAACGCGATACACCGTGTCGGTAATCGCCTCAACTGAAGTTACTTTACAGCTTAACGTTGTCATGCGGTCCCTCTGTCGGGTCGTCTTTATGGTTATTGCTCACCATCAACGCTGTGATGGTTGATCAAAAATACCGAGGTCATCCCAGATAGCGTCGATACGTGCGGTAACGGCCGGATCTTTAACAATCGGCGTGCCCCACTCTCGTTGCGTCTCACCTGGCCATTTATTCGTGGCGTCGAGGCCCATCTTTGACCCTAGTCCGGAAACCGGAGACGCAAAATCAAGATAATCGATTGGCGTGTTTTCTACCAATACGGTATCGCGTGCCGGGTCCATACGCGTCGTGATTGCCCAGATGACGTCGTTCCAGTCGCGGGCATTAACGTCATCATCACACACAATAACAAATTTGGTGTACATGAACTGCCGTAAAAATGACCAGACGCCAAACATCACGCGCTTGGCATGTCCCGCGTACTGTTTTTTAATCGTCACGACCGCCAGTCGGTAAGAGCATCCTTCTGGTGGCAAATAGAAATCGACGATTTCCGGGAACTGTTTAATCAGAATCGGTACAAGCACTTCATTCAGCGCCACGCCCAGGACGGCGGGTTCATCCGGTGGCCTTCCGGTATAGGTAGAATGGTAGATCGCCTGATGACGCTGCGTGATGTGCGTAACGGTAAACACCGGGAAACTGTCGACTTCATTATAGTAACCGGTGTGATCGCCATAGGGACCTTCAGGTGCCATGTCACCGGGTTCGATATAGCCTTCCAGCACAATTTCGGCGCTCGCAGGCACTTCCAGATCGTTTGAGAGGCACTTGACGACTTCGGTCTTGTTGCCGCGCAGCAGACCGGCAAACGCATACTCTGACAACGTGTCAGGGACGGGCGTGACCGCCCCCAGAATGGTCGCCGGATCGGCGCCCAGTGCAACGGACACCGGGAAACGTTCGCCAGGATGTGCCTTGCACCATTCAAGATAATCCAGGGCACCACCACGATGAGAAAGCCAGCGCATGATCAGGCGATTTTTGCCAATCACCTGCTGACGATAGATGCCTAAATTTTGTCGCTCTTTATGCGGGCCGCGCGTTACGGTTAATCCCCATGTAATCAGCGGGGCAGCGTCGCCGGGCCAGCATTTCATGACCGGGATTCGGGTCAGGTCGACCTCATCACCACTGAAAACCACCTCCTGACAGGGCGCATTGCGCAACCTTTTGGTCGGCATATTCAGTACTTGCTTAAACTGCGGCATTTTACTGAACAGATCGCGGAAACCTCTCGGTGGCTCAGGTTCTTTTAAAAAGGCCAGCAACTCACCCACTTCACGCAGTGCACTGACCTCTTCCTGGCCCATGCCCATGGCCACGCGTTTTGGCGTACCGAACAGGTTACACAGTACAGGCATGTCGTAACCTTTTGGGTTCTCAAACAGCAATGCCGGACCGCCTGCACGCAGGGTGCGATCGGCAATTTCGGTCATTTCCAGTTCGGGGTCGATCACGTGCGAGATACGCTTGAGTTCACCACGCTGTTCAAGCAGCGCAATAAAGTCTCTTAAATCCTGATATTTCATGCGGCTTCAACTTTCCGGCCAGAGTGAATTTGCCATTATAGGGCTGATTACATGAATGTGTGGAGCTTTATGCACCGCATGGCTTATCTTGCCCGTCACGGGCAACCATCAGACGAATAATGTCGCTTAGTTTTCGTGCTGAACCTTACCGCATAATGGCTATTTTTTCATTTTATGCGATGGCATTCGTCATTCAGAACAATCTTAGTTTATTTTCCAGGCAACGCCGCGTAACAGACCCCAATGCGCTATAACTCTGAGTGGAGGTTTGCTATTCTTAGCGTCCATTCATTGGGAGCAGTTATGGAATCCTGGTACTTACTCTATTGCAAACGTGGGCAGCTATTGCGTGCGAAAGAGCATCTTGAGCGGCAAGCCGTAAATTGCCTGAGCCCCATGATCGCGCTTGAGAAAATTGTGCGTGGCAAGCGAACTACCGTAAGTGAACCGCTGTTCCCAAACTACCTGTTCATTGAGTTTGACCCCGAAGCCATTCACACCACAACCATCAGCAGTACACGTGGCGTCAGCCATTTCGTGCGCTTTGGCGCGACGCCGGCCACCGTACCTGCTGTCGTTATTGATGCACTGCAGACTGATGTGCCACAAACGCTGATCGATCCTGAAACGCCGCAAAACGGCGATGAAGTCATCATCACCGAAGGGACGTTTGAAGGTCTGCGGGCTATCTTCTCAGAGCCCGATGGCGAAGCACGCTCCATCCTGTTGCTGAATCTGCTAAACAAACAGGTTGTCCGGAGCGTGGATAACCGACAATTCCGTAAAGCCTAACGCAGCCCGAACAGCGTGCGCGCATTATGATCCACCTGGGCTGCCAGCGCCTCTGGTTCCTCGCCTCGCCAGTTCGCGACCTGCTGCAGGATATGCGGTAAAAAACAGGGTTCATTGCGCCGGGAAGTTGGCCGTGGGCGCATATCCCGCGGTAACAGATAGGGCGCATCCGTTTCCAGTAGCAACCGTTCGGCGGGAATCAACGGCAACATCTCACGCAGGGCAATTCCCCGGCGTTCATCGCATACCCAACCGGTAATGCCTACCGATAAGCCCATTTCCAGGCAGGCCGCTAATTCTTCCCGGGTACCGGTAAAACAGTGAATCACGGCGGCGGGTAATTTGGGCAACCAGGGCTCAAGTACCGCAGCAAAGCGTTCATGCGCTTCCCGACAGTGAAGAAACACGGGCATATTCAGTTCCGCAGCTAATGCCAGTTGCGCGTCAAACGCATATTCCTGCTGCTGATGTGCGGACAGGTTACGATTGAAATCCAGCCCGCATTCACCTATCGCCACAACCTGGGCTTTTTCCGCCAGCCGGCGCAGCGTATTCGCGACCTCTTGTGACCACTCACTGGCATGATGGGGATGCACGCCCGCGGTGGACCAGCAGTAACCCGGATGAGCCTCAGCCAGCCGCTGCGCCTGCTGACTTTCCAGCGCATTGGTACCGGTAATCAACATGCCGGTGACGCCCGCGTCACGGGCGCGCGTAATCACCTTTTTCCGATCGGAGGCGAACTGCGTGCTGGTCAGGTTTACACCGATATCAAACATATTTTTACTCTCTGTCAAAAACATCCTAAACAAAAAACCGCCTGACGGCGGTTTTTGGCTTGTGTCTCCCGCTTCTGCGGGTGTACTGAATACGACATCAGGATTCGGTGTTCTGTTCCTCATCCTCTGTCTGACGGCCTTTTCCCACATAGTACCGTGAAAAGAATACGCCGACTTCAAACAGGCAGTACATCGGAATAGCGAGCAAAGTTTGAGAAAAAACGTCCGGTGGTGTGAGCAGCATCCCGACAACAAACGCGCCGACCAGGATGTAAGGACGCTTCTTTTTTAAATCCTCAGGGCTGGTAATACCGGTCCAGCACAGCAGCACAATGGCTACCGGCACTTCAAATGCCACACCAAACGCCATAAACAAGGTCATGACAAAATCGAGATAGTTGGTGATATCTGTCGCGATAGTGACGCCCTGCGGCGCGGTTTTCGCAAAGAAGCCGAAAGCCAGCGGAAAAACAATGAAATAGGCAAAGGCCACGCCAACATAAAACAGTAGCGTACTGGAAAACAGCAGCGGCATGACCAGCTTACGTTCGTGGCGATAAAGCGCTGGCGCAATAAACGCCCAGACCTGATAAAGAATAACCGGCACGGCAAGGAACACCGACACGATCATCGTCAGCTTTATCGGCGTGAAGAAAGGTGAGGCGACATCCGTCGCGATCATGCTGGCACCCGCTGGCATCTGATTGATCAGTGGCGACGCCACGGCATGGTAGATGTCATTAGCAAAGTAGATCAGTGCCAGAAAAATAACTAACACAGCAATTATGCAGTTCAGCAGACGTTTACGCAGCTCAATCAGATGGCTGATAAGTGGTTGGGTATCTTCAACGGCCATTATCGTTCATCACTTGCAGAAGGAGGAGAAGCTGGGTTGAGCGACGGCGCGGCGTTGCCCGGTTTTTCCGCAGGCGATGCGTCTGCCCGACCCGGCGATTGCGGCGGAGCACTGGCGTAGCCGGACGCAGGCCGCGGCGGGACCGGCGTAGTCGCCGTGTTGCTGTCCTGTGCCGGTGCAACCGCAGCCTCGACATGGGGTTCAACAGGTGCGTGTGCGGGTGACTGTGCCTACTGCTCACTGGCCGCAGGCGTCACCGGTTTCGGCGAGTCACTCCCCGTCTGATGTAACGGGGAATGAATGGTGTTTGCTTCGTCTTCTTCTCTTTCGATATCAATGCTCTGTTGAACCGAGCGTTTCATTGAATCTGCGGTTTTACGCAACGCTTCCATGGATTCTTTCAGCTCAGGCGACAATGTGCCGTGGCTGGCTTCCTCCACCTTTTTCAGGCTGTCCTGCAGTTCCTGCAGTTTCAGCTCTTGCGCCAGCTCACTCTGAACATTGGCCGCCAGTGAACGGACCGCCCGAATCCATCCGACAACCGTTTTAACCGCATGCGGCAAACGTTGCGGACCCAGGACAATCAGCCCGATCACGAAGACTAATAGCAACTCACCAAAACCAATATCGAACACGGTTTACACCTGCTTGTCGTTCTTAATGTCGTCTTTCTGAGCAGACGTTGGCTGTTTGTCCGCCAGCGTTTTCGCATGGAAATCCGCGTCCTGCTCTTTTGGCTGATCTTTTTTGTCGTCTTCATCACTCATGGCTTTCTTGAAACCACGGATAGACGAACCCAAATCCGACCCCAGATTACGTAACTTATTGGTACCGAACAAAAGCACCACAATCACGGCAATAATTAATAACTGCCAAATACTGATACCGCCCATGAGATAGCCTCGATTTTTTTGTTAAAAACTGCGGAATGAAGCACAACCTAAACCCTTGTTAATTCGGGTCTCAGTCAGCGACATTACCGCGTTTCAGCCGCGAGTGACAATCAGTTTGTCTTGCGCCAGCCGATTAACCAACTGACAAAACCGGCCGCCATTAATGCCGCCGGAAACAGGTCCCACTCAGGCCTGCTGAGGAGTACCGCTGTACCGCTAATCAGCAGCGTGGCACCGACGCCAAACAGGAAACGCGCCTGATGCTGACGTGTACGTTGGACACTCAAATCGTTCACGAGTTTATCGACGCTAAGACGTAACTGCTTATGCTGCTGCATGCTGTCATAGAACAACTCGGGCAGCTCGGGCAGTTTCTCTGCCCAGTAGGGCGCTTTTTCTTTCACTGCGCGAATGATCGCCGGAATACCAATCTGATCTTTAATCCAGTCTTCAAGGAACGGTTTCGCCGTTTTCCATAAGTCCAGTTGCGGATAGAGCTGCCGGCCAATCCCTTCGATATAGAGCAACGTTTTTTGCAACAGCACCAGCTGTGGCTGCACTTCCATATTGAAACGTCGCGCCGTGTTAAACAGGTTTAGCAGCACATGACCAAATGAAATTTCAGCCAGCGGTTTTTCAAAGATGGGTTCGCACACCGTACGAATGGCAAACTCAAAGTCTTCCACGTTGGTATCTGCCGGTACCCAGCCAGAGTCAACATGCAGCTCTGCCACTTTGCGGTAATCCCGGTTAAAGAAGGCGATAAAGTTTTCGGCCAGATAGCGCTTATCTTCTTTGTTCAACGAGCCGACAATCCCGCAGTCGATGCCGATATATTGCGGGTCTTCTGGATGCTCATAGCTGACAAAGATGTTGCCAGGGTGCATGTCTGCATGGAAGAAGCTGTCGCGGAAAACCTGTGTGAAGAACACCTGTACGCCGCGTTCGGCTAATAGTTTCATGTTAACGCCATGCTGCTCCAGCGTCGCCACATCGGAGATAGGAATACCGTAGATGCGTTCCATCACCATCATGGTTTCGCTGCAGTAGTCGGAGTAAACCTCGGGAACATACAGCATGCGGCTGTTTTCGAAGTTACGCCGCAGCTGGATGGCATTGGCCGCTTCGCGCAGCAGGTTTAATTCGTCGATCAGCGTTTTTTCATAATCGCGCACCACCTCAACCGGACGCAGACGGCGACCATCCGGCAGCAGGCGCGGTACCCAACGGGCGATGCGGTAGATCAGCTTCATATCGGCTTTGATCACCGGCAGAATATCCGGGCGGATAACCTTAATGACAACCTTTTTGCCGTTGGATTTCAGTGTTGCCGTGTGAACCTGCGCAATAGAGGCAGAAGCCAGTGGGGTGATATCGAAGTCATCAAACCAGGACTCAATCGGTGCCCCCATGGAAGCTTCGATTTGTGCTTTGGCTTTCACGCCGTCGAAGGGCGCAACCCGGTCCTGCAAAATAGCCAGTTCATCGGCGATCTGCGGGGGAAACAGGTCACGCCGCGTGGACAGCATCTGACCAAACTTGATCCAGACGGGGCCCAGCTGTTCCATCGCCAGACGCAGCCTAATGCCCATCTGTTCGTGTTTGTGCTGGTTAGGAATCCAAAACACGCACCGCCGCCACAGCCGAAGCGGCAGAGTAATACGCATTTGGGGAATCAGTTCATCAAGTCCGTATGTCAGAAACACCTTGATAATGAAATATAACCGGCGGATCTCTCCAAAACTCATTTCGCCTCCAGCTGTGCCAGACGCGCATTAAGCGCATCAAGCGAACGTTCCATCGCGCTAACTTCCTCAGCGAACCAGGCAAATTCCAGCGCACCTGGCGCAACGCGCCACTCTTCCGTCAACGCCTGACCGAGATAATCCTGACGTCGCTGCGTTTCCGCTTTAAACAAACGAAATGCGCGCTGCGCACCCTGGCTGATCCCTTGCGCGGCGATATCACCGATCCAGGGGGCCAGGTATTCGGCAGGATCCAGCTCAGCCAGATCCATCAACGCAGAGAATTGCTGCACCACCTGCAAATCCCCTTCGACCTGTAACTCACCGCTGCGTATCAGCGTCGTCAGTTGCTGGCGATCGCGTAGCTTCGGCAGCGACTTAAGCTGCGTAATGACCGTGCAGTCGCTGCTGTCCTGCCAGTCACTAAGGACATCCAGCTGTTGCTCACTGAACACCAGCACCAGCGGCCAGGATAGCTCACTCAAACGCAACATCAGTACCTTGCCTGCTAAACGCTGACGTGCGCTTTTCAGACCACGATCGCGGTAGAGAATACGGTTTAGCGCCGTTTCAATACCGGCAGTGATGACGGGGGTTAAGGTCATGGCCATAATGGTTAAAATTTAAACCCACGATGAAGTGCCACGATGCCGCCCGTCATATTTGAATAGGTGGTGTTTTCAAATCCCACATCGTTCATCATCGCTTTCAGGGTTTCCTGGTCGGGATGCATGCGGATGGACTCGGCCAGATAGCGATAACTTTCTGCATCCTGAGCAACCAGTTGGCCGATGCGCGGCAGAATATGGAACGAGTAGGCATCGTAGGCTTTGCTCAGCGGCTCAATAACAGGTTTCGAGAACTCCAGCACCAGCAAACGTCCACCCGGTTTCAGCACGCGGAACATCGACGCCAGCGCCTTCTCTTTTTCCGTAACGTTACGCAGGCCAAAAGAGATCGTAATGCAGTCGAAGTAGTTGTCAGGAAACGGCAGCGCTTCGGCGTTGGCCTGAACATAACTGACATTGCCAACGATACCGAGGTTTCGTAGCTTCTCCCGGCCCATTTTCAGCATAGAGCTGTTAATATCAGCCAGAACAACCTGCCCGGTCTCGCCCACCAGCCGTGAAAATTTTGCGGTTAAATCGCCGGTTCCACCGGCCAGATCCAGGACACGCTGACCGCGACGCACACCGCTGCTGTCGATGGTAAAACGCTTCCAGACGCGATGGACGCCAAACGACATTAAGTCGTTCATCAGGTCATATTTCGCCGCTACGGAATGAAACACGTCCGCGACTTTGTCGGCTTTCTCGCTCTTGGCGACGGTCTGAAAGCCAAAATGGGTAGTTTCCTGCTGTGATTCATCTGCCATCGGTTTTACCTGCTCCACAAACAATACTTATGGAAGTGTATCAGAGTCACGGAGGTCAGGCACGTTGGCGACCTGCTTATTCGTGGAGGTGCCGAACCCGCTCACAACTTTCTTCTGCGTTTTGGTCGTTACCGGGCATACTGTCGTGCTCATTTTCGGGCATCGCGCGTTCGACCAGATGGGGATTGATAGCGCGTTTAACCTCTACACCTAAGTCACGGAAGCCTTCCGTTTGTGCGATCAAATTACCCCGCCCTTCTGCCAGCTTCTTCATCGCTTCACGATAGCTGTTTTGGGCCTTATCAAGGCTGTGACCAATACCGCTCATATCATCAACAAACAGGCGCATTTTGTCGTAAAGCCTGGCTGCGCGCTCGGCAATCCGCTGCGCATTGCGGCTTTGATGCTCGTAGCGCCAGAGATTGTTGATGGTACGCAATGCAACCAGCAGCGTGGTCGGACTGACCAGCATGATATTTTGCTGGAGCGCTTCGCCGATCAATTCTGGCTGCCGATCGATTGCCAGTAAAAACGCCGGTTCAACCGGGATAAACATCAACACATAATCCAGTGAGCGTAAACCGGGCAATTGTTGATAATCTTTACGGCCCAGCAAACGGATATGGCCGCGTACGGCACTGATATGCGCCTGAATGGCCTGTTCACGTTCAATGTCGTCATCCGCGTTGAAATACCGCTCGTAGGCAACCAGCGTCATTTTGGCGTCGATCACCACATCTTTCCCCTGGGGAAGCCGGACGATGACATCGGGCTGCATGCGGCTTTGCTGCTCGTTCTGCATGCTGACCTGGATATCGTATTCATAGCCTTCACGCAATCCTGACGCTTCCAGTACCCGGCTCAGCACCACCTCGCCCCAGTTGCCCTGGATTTTGTTGTCGCCTTTGAGCGCTTTGGTCAGGTTGAGCGCTTCCTGGGCCATCTGCGCGTTCAGTTGCTGTAGCTGACGAATCTCGTGGGTCAGTGTATGGCGTTCACGCGCTTCCGCGCCAAAGCTCTCATTAACCTGCCGCCGAAAGCCATCGAGCTGTTCACGCAACGGCCCAATCAGGCTGTTCAGACTTTGACGGTTTTGCTCATCAACGCGGCGACCGCTGTTTTCAAAAATTCGGTTAGCCAGGTTTTCAAACTGCGCGCTAAGCCGCTGCTCGCTGTTGGTCAACAGGCGCTGCTTCTCTTCCGCTGCAAAACGGGTTTCCTCAAGACGGATGGTCACTTCACGCAGCTCGGCTTCCTGCGCGCTGTTCACCTCCAGCTGATTGCGCAGCTCTCGTGTCAGTTGCTCGCTCTCATTACGCCAGTAATCCAGCTGTTGCAGGCGCTCATTGGCTCCGCTTAATGATCCATGAAGCTGTCTCAACTCCTGTTCGCGCTGTTGCAGCTGCTGCTGGAGCTGCTCGATATGCTGTTGCTGACGTTGTTGTGCTTCGTTAAGCAGACGGCGCTCTGTGGTAAAGCTGGCTAACTGATGACTGACACGCATTTGCGCCAGTATCCAGCCAACACCCAGGCCGGCGAGCCCAAGGCAGATGCTGATAATGATGTGCTGATCCATATTCTCCCCGCTGGTCAGGCTATTGAGGAAAAAGGTAAATTCGCACTGTATGAATGTCCAGATATATTTACTGAGGGGGAAAGACGAGACGTAAAGACAAGGCCATGACAGGCCGGACAGCCGGCCTGTCTGTCAAACGAAGGGCTAGAGTAATCGACGCGCCGCTTCAACTACTATTTTGACGGCATCGCTTTCGGTCTGCTTCATCGTCACTGCATCGGGAATCTCTTTTTGCGTGCGGTTAACAATCACGCCCGCCACCATGCCTGCGCGCAGGCCCTGACTGGCGCACATGGTTAACAGCGTCGCCGATTCCATCTCATAGTTCAGGACGCCCATCTGCTGCCACTCCTGCATAGAGCCCTGAAAACGGTTCACGACGCGGCCCGAGAAGGTGTCGTAGCGCTCCTGGCCGGGGTAGAAGGTATCAGATGAGGCGGTAATCCCGATATGGGTTTTGGCACCGCAGGCTTCTGCCGCAGCCACTAAGGCCGTTGTGCAGGTGAAATCGGCGACGGCCGGAAATTCCATTGGTGCGAAGTGCAGGCTGGCACCGTCCAGGCGTACAGACGCCGTCGTGACCAGAACGTCGCCGACATTGATATGCGGCTGGATGGCGCCCGTTGTCCCTACACGCAGGAAAGTGCGCACGCCAAGCTGAGCAAGCTCCTCGACGGCAATGGAGGTGGAAGGTCCGCCAATTCCGGTAGAACAGACCACGACGGGTTTACCGTCAAGCTTAGCCAGCCAGCTGGTGAACTCACGATGGGAAGCCAGGTGCCGGGGATCGTCCATCAGTCCGGCAATTTTTTTTACACGTTCCGGATCGCCAGGAACAATGGCCAGTGTCGCCCCCTGCAGGTCGGCTTTCGTCAGGCCAAGATGGAAAACGTCAGACTGTGTCATATCAGACTCCGGGTTAAGGAAAAATAGTACGCCACTTTACGTTACCCGACGGGTTAAATGTGTGACTGGTTTCACTCAAGAAAATGAAAGTTACATTTTCGGTGAAATTTTTAGTGATTAATATCACACATTTATCTCAGACCTTCCGTAATGCTACATATGGTGATGTGGAAGGCAGCATGAGAATGTTAAAGAGAAGTGTATTTTAAAGGTTATAAGCTCTGTTACGCATTGCCCGGAACCAGTAATAAATGCCCAGGCTATAGTTACGTGATTGCGCATACGCTTGCACGGAGATAACGATGAAAACCGACGATAATATGACACAAAAATCAGCCGCAGGCGCGTTTGTTCCGGCAGTTCAGCCCACGGCTTCGACCACCATTATTACCGACAGCCCGGCCATCCACGCCGGTGAGACGTCTATTCCGAGTCAGGGTGAAAATCTTCCGGCTTTTTACGCGAAACCGCAGTCAGCAGACGGGCCATTGCCTGTTGTGCTGGTCGTGCAGGAAATTTTCGGCGTTCATGAACACATTCGCGACATTTGTCGTCGTCTGGCGCTGGAAGGCTATCTGGCTGTCGCGCCAGAGCTTTACTTCCGCGAAGGCGACCCCAACGACTACAACGATATTCCTACGCTGTTTAAAGAACTGGTCAGCAAGGTGCCTGACAGCCAGGTACTGGCGGATCTCGATCATGCCGCTAACTGGGCGGCCCGCAACGGTGGCGACATCCGGCGGATGGGAATTACCGGTTTCTGTTGGGGCGGACGCATCAGTTGGCTTTATGCGGCACACAACCCGCAACTTCGCGCTGCCGTGGCCTGGTATGGTCGCCTGGTAGGGGAAAAAACCATGAAGCAGCAAAAACATCCTATCGATATTGCTGTGGATCTGAACGCGCCTGTGCTGGGTTTGTATGGTGGTCAGGATGACGGCATTCCGCTGGAAAGTGTGGAGCAGATGCGCCAGGCCTTACATGCTGCAAACGCAAAGGCAGAGATCATTGTGTATCCCGATGCCGGGCATGCTTTTAACGCCGACTATCGTCCGAGCTACCATGCCGAATCGGCAAAAGACGGCTGGGCACGTATGTTAGCCTGGTTTAAGCAGTACGGTGTCGCATCCACTGAGTGATAAAAAAAGGGCGCGTAAGCGCCCAAACTCCCGACGTCGCCATCCAACACCCGCAAATCTGAGAGCTTTTCCGCGCTAACCCTGCTCAGCAGCGCCTGGTGGGTTTTCAGGCTGGATTGCGGAGTGTCGTCCCATAGCCGTTCTGCAGCAACATAACGTGCCTCATTTTTTCTGCTATTTCTTGAGTGAATGTCGTCACCCTCCGGTCCGTTCCGTTTGGATAAGCAAATACTCATTTTTCAGCTCGCGCCGCACACCTGTACATGAAAAGCCGGGAGTAGGGTTATGGATTGGTATTTGCTATTCTCCAGAAATGCCTGGGTCAGTCTGATCGCCAGTCACGTTTAGCCGTCCAGATGTTTACACCGCTATATTCTGCGGGTACTGTATGTCTCTCAAGCGCAAATTATTCAGTTTCGATGTGAAGGACCCTCATGATCGAATTCAAACATCTCCGGACGCTTCAGGCTCTGCGGAATACCGGCTCGCTGGCCGCCGCGGCCGCCCAGCTTCACCAGACGCAGTCGGCGTTATCACATCAGTTCAGCGATCTGGAACAGCGGCTGGGATTCCGCCTGTTTGTACGCAAAAGCCAGCCATTGCGCTTCACGCCGCAGGGCGAAATTCTGTTGCAGCTGGCGGAACAGATTCTGCCGCAAATTCAGCAGGCGCTTCAGGCCTGCCATGAGCCGCAACAGACTACGCTTCGTGTTGCCATTGAATGTCATAGCTGCATTCAGTGGCTCACGCCGGCACTGGATAAGTTTCGTCAGAGCTGGCCACAGGTGGTGATGGATTTTAAATCAGGTGTGACCTTCGATCCGCAACCTGCACTGCAACAGGGTGAGCTGGATATCGTTTTAACGTCCGATATTCTGCCGCGCTCGGGCCTGTTCTATTCACCGATGTTCGATTTCGAAGTGCGCCTGGTGCTGGCACCCGATCATCCTCTGGCTCAGGTCGAACATATATCCCCTGACGCACTGGCCGACGAAGTGTTGATGATTTACCCGGTGCAGCGTCAGCGGCTGGATATCTGGCGTCATTTCCTTCAGCCCGCGGGCATCAGTCCTGCACTGAAGAATGTGGATAACACGCTGTTGATGATTCAGATGGTGTCGGCGCGCATGGGCATTGCCGCACTGCCACACTGGGTAGTGGAGAGCTTTGAAAAACAGGGGTTAGTGATCACGAAAACACTGGGAGAGGGATTATGGAGTCGGCTTTATGCCGCCGTGCGTGACGGCGAGCAGCGTCAGCCTGTGCTGGAAGCCTTTATCCATTTTGCCCGTCAGCATGCCTGTGAACATTTGCCTTTTGTCAGGAATGCCGCGCATCCTGCAGCCGTTTAGCCGCATGAGCGACAAAGCTGCGCGGCGGCGGGCAAAATCCCCTATAATGCGCAGCCTGTTGACTGACCTTGAGACGATCTCACCATGACTAACAACGATATTTTGCGCAGCGTGCGCTATATGCTCGATCTGAACGATGCCAAAATGGTGGCGATTTTTGCCTTAGCGGAGTGCGAGGTTCCTCAGGCCGATATCACCAGTTGGCTGAAAAAAGATGAAGATGCGGCATTTCGCCCCTGCCCCGATGTCCTGATGGGCTATTTCCTGAATGGCTTAATCTTTCATCGCCGTGGGAAAAGTGAGGATGCCCCTGCGCCTTCCATCGAGCGTAAGATGAATAACAACATTTTCATGAAAAAGCTGCGTATTGCATTTGATCTGAAAACGACCGACATCCCTGATATCCTGAAAAAAGCCAACTTCACCGTCTCTCAGGCGGAGATTGGCGCGATCTTCCGTAAACCGGATCACAAAAACTATCGTGAATGCGGTGACCAGATTCTGCGTAATTTCCTCAAGGGGCTGACGATGATTCATCGCCCTGCGCCAGTTAAGCCCGCTTAAACCAGCCTCCGACTTACGCTCGTCCCGCCGGAGAAAGCGCACCGGGATAACAATGCGGTCCGCTCTGCCGGGCGAGCAGACGTCGTCTTGCTCGCCTTCTGCCGACGCGCGCCCGTCCGCCATGGGATCGAGCGGCCTGCTACTTTTGGCGCCGGTGCGCGGCGATGCCTTGTTTCTTCACTGTTGATTGTTCTTACCGACCACCCAGCGCTTATGGACCCACAAGGACGCTACTATCACGAGCGCACCGGCAATAAAGCTTGGCCAGTGTGGCTTTTGCTGCCATATCGCCAGGTTGACCAGCAAGCCTGCCGGCACATGCATGTTGTTCATGATGCCCAACGTGCCAGCATCGACCTGCGTAGCACCGTAGTTCCACATAAAGTAACCCAGTCCGGACGCCACCACGCCCAGCCAGACCAGAATGCCCCACTGCAGTGAGGTGGTCGGGAGTTTATGCGGGTTGCCCCAGACGGCCCAGGCCACCACCGCAATCAGCACCGCGCCCAGATAGAACCACGAAAAGGCCGTGTGCTGCGGCACAGGACGGGTTTCCTGCAAACGTTTGTAGCCCACCATACCTGCTGCAAAGCAAATATTGGCTAACTGTACCAGCAACAGGCCGAACCAGAAGTTATCGCTGACTTTGTCATAACGAATGATTGCCGCGCCCGCCACAGCCAGTAACGCACTGAAAATGTACCCTGCGCGCAGAGGCCGTCGACTGATCACGTCGTAGATCAACGTGACGTACAGCGGCGTCATCACGGTAAACAGCAGGAATTCAGACACGCTCAGATAGAGATAGGCTTCGAAACTCAGTAAATACATGATGCCCAGTTGCAGCATGCCTACCAGCATATACAGCAGGAGCGTAGAGGGGCGATAGCCGCGCCAGCGCAGGAAAGGCAAAAATACCACGGCCGCCAGCGCCAGGCGCATCAGCACCGAAAACCAGCTGTCAACCTGACCGGCAAGATACTCGCCAATCAGGCTGAATGAAAAAGCCCACAGAATGGTAGTAACAATCAATAAAAGCACGGTAACAACCCCGAAATAAACAGAGCGACAGTGTAAACAATGTCCGCACAGCAGGGAGATTTATCTGGTTGACATCTGTGCATTAACCAGGCAGTTACGCATTAATCTGCCGGTCAGGCTTTTTACCTTCTTATCGGGCATATCCTGTCAGCAGAAAAATGTGCGCATCAGCGCATCGGCCTGAGCTTTTCGCGCCAGATTGTCATAAATCTGTAACATATTTGTCATTCATCACAGTAAAGCCACGTATCTCTGTCTATTCTCTGCGCGAAATGGCGCATCCCGATCGCCGTTTTCTTGAGTTTTGCCCAACCTGCCGGGAATCAAAATCATAATGCGCCCTGGAGGGCCACCGCTATGTTGAGTATTTTTAAACCTGCACCACACCAGCCCCGGGTCGAAGATCATCGTATCGATCCACGCTACCGTCGCCTGCGCTGGCAAATCTTTATCGGAATTTTCGTTGGCTATGCGGCCTACTATCTGGTTCGAAAGAATTTCGCCCTGGCGATGCCCTACCTGGTTGAACAAGGCTTCTCACGCGGCGATCTGGGTTCTGCGCTTTCAGGCATCTCCATCGCCTATGGCTTTTCCAAATTTATTATGGGTTCGGTGTCAGACCGGTCGAATCCACGGGTCTTCTTACCTGCCGGCTTAACGCTGGCGGCTGCTGTAATGCTGATTATGGGGTTTGTGCCCTGGGCAACCTCCAGCATTATGGTGATGTTCGTACTGCTGTTCATCTGTGGCTGGTTTCAGGGAATGGGCTGGCCGCCCTGCGGACGCACTATGGTCCACTGGTGGTCACAAAAGGAGCGCGGCGGCATCGTTTCTGTGTGGAACTGTGCGCATAACGTCGGCGGCGGGATTCCGCCCCTGCTGTTTCTGCTGGGGATGGCGTGGTTCAACGACTGGAAAGCCGCGCTATATATGCCCGCCTTCGGGGCGATCGCCATTGCGATTCTGGCCTTTGCCCTGATGCGCGATACGCCGCAATCTTGTGGATTACCGCCGATTGAGGCCTATAAAAACGACTATCCGGTGGATTACAACGAAAGTCATGAGGAAGAGTTCACTGCCAGACAAATCTTTATGAAGTATGTCCTTCCCAACAAACTGCTGTGGTACATCGCTCTGGCAAATGTGTTTGTCTACCTGCTGCGTTACGGCATCCTCGACTGGTCACCGACCTACCTGAAAGAAGTAAAGCATTTCACGCTTGATAAGTCCTCCTGGACCTACTTCTTTTATGAGTATGCGGGCATTCCCGGTACGCTGTTGTGCGGCTGGATGTCAGACAAGGTCTTTCGCGGCAACCGTGGTGCGACAGGGGTGTTTTTTATGACGCTGGTTACTGCTGCTACCGTCATCTACTGGCTAAATCCGCCGGGCAATCCCGGTGTGGACATGGCCTGCATGATCGCGATTGGCTTTCTGATTTATGGACCGGTAATGCTCATTGGTCTGCATGCGCTGGAGCTGGCACCCAAAAAAGCGGCTGGCACGGCTGCCGGGTTTACGGGGCTGTTCGGTTATCTGGGTGGCTCAGTCGCGGCCAGCGCCATTGTGGGTTATACCGTCGATTACTTCGGCTGGGATGGCGGATTCATCGTGATGATTGCCGGCGCCGTTATGGCGGTAGTACTGCTGCTGTTAACCATGATCAGTGAGCACCGGCATAAGCAAAAAAGGGCATAACGGCTTTGCCAGAAGGCCGGCTTACCGGCCTTCTTTTCGGATTACGACAGATAGAGTGTTCTCAGCGTCTCCGGGACGGCATCCTGGGCATTACTGCCAATCACTTCCAGTTCAGGTAAGGTGTCTTTCAGACGCTGATGGGCGTTAGCCATAATGCAGCCTTTGCCTGCCATACTCAGCATTTCGACATCATTCATACCATCACCAAACGCAATACAGTCTTTAAGCGTAAAGCCTAACTGTTTTGCCACCGCTTCCAGGGCATGGCCTTTTGACACGCCGCCTGCCATCACTTCGAGGCAGGTCGGCAGCGAAAAACTCACGTTAACCCTGTCGCCCCAACGTGCTTCGATGGCCTGCTCCATAGGGACAAGGTGTTCCGGTTCTTCACAGGTAAAAAAGACTTTGCTGATGCCATCCGTCGGCAGCATGCCCGGCTCATAAACCTGATAGTGAAAATCGGACTCGCGAAAATAATCCTTCTCCGCCGGACTGCAGCGGCTGACAAACCACTCATCGTCGCGATAAACATGCGTCAGCACGTCCGGATGATGATACTGCAGACCAAACAGATCGTGGGCGATGTCCGCGTCCAGATTGTGGCTAAAAACCAGCTCCCCTGCCGGATTGTGAACGCGCGCGCCGTTTGACGTAATCATGTAAGCTGGAATCCCCAGCTTGTCACGCATTTGCCCGACATCGATGTGATGACGGCCTGTGGCAAAAATAAAGTGAATGCCCTGCGCGACCAGTTGCTGAAGCGTTTCGCGCGCATTGGCGGTCAGGCGATGTTCGGGAGAAAGCAGTGTGCCATCCAGATCGGACACAACAATGTGGTACATGAAAACCTCGGGTATCGGTGTCGGTTGGCCGTAGCCGGTAATGTAAATTGCGAACTAATGCTGCGATAAAAAGAAATCGACGATGGTATTGAGCGCTTCGGCGCGCATGCTGTCCTTTTCAAACAGGATCTCGTGGCGCGCGCCGCTGATAACCTGCGGTGTCCGGCCCTGACAGGGGTGACCGGCTGCCGCCATCGCGTCACAAAACAGATCCTGCGAGCGATTATCCACCACGCTGTCTTCACTGGCCTGCAGCACCAGCAGCGGAGTCGTAATGTTATCCACCTGGCTCAGAATATTGCGCCCGGCATGAATCCCTTCTCTGACCCAGTGATACGTAGGTCCGCCCACGCGAATAGCAGGATCATCCGCATAAAAACGCAGACTGCGGCGGTAGCGCTCATGGCTGTGCGTTAACCGGTTGATGCCGAAAGGGTGCGCCCGCCAGCGCCCTGTGCCTAATGCATAACCCTCACGCACAGCGGGGCGCTTTTCCGCCCAGTCAAGAATCTTATGCGCCAGAAAAGCGGGTAACGGCAACGCAATCCCAAACATGGGAGCCACCAGCGCGGCGGCATGAAATGCACCGGGCTGACGCGCCAGGAAGAGCGTCAAAATCGCGCCGCCCATCGAATGAGCCAGTGCATAGCGCTGCTGATAATGACGGCTCACAATCTCTTTGAGATAAAGCGTTTCGAGGTCATCAACATAATGGCTGAACTCCACCACATGCCCGCGGTGAGAGTCATCCAGCAGACGATCCGATCGCCCCTGACCGCGATGATCGAGCACGATCACATCAAAGCCGCAGTGAAAAAGATCGTAAGCCAGTTCGGGATACTTAACGTAGCTTTCGATGCGCCCCGGCACGATAAGGATGACGCGTTTATGTTGCGGTGAAATGAACCGGACATAGCGCAATGTCAGGTTTCCAACGCCAGTGAATTCGCACTCTTCACGGCTGTGCCAGAAATCAAGCAGTGGACCAGTAGCAAAGGCGGCAAAGGCCTTTTCGCGTCGCAGCCAGCTTGCCCTGTGTTGCTTCATCCGCCCTCCTGATTGCCGGAAAAAAAGAGTCTGAACGGCCGCATGATGTCCATGGCTCTGCGCAGCATTCTGGCGTATTGTGTCACACTTCAGACGAGACCGGGAGTACAACCCATGACCATCGAATGGTGGCTGACCTACCTTCTTACCACCACAATTCTGAGCCTCTCACCCGGCTCAGGCGCGATTAACACCATGAGCACCGGCCTCAGCCACGGTTATCGTGGTGCCGTCGCCTCCATCTCCGGGCTGCAGGTAGGGCTCGCGCTGCATATCGCCCTGGTAGGGGTGGGTCTTGGCGCGCTGTTTTCTCAGTCGCTGCTGGCGTTTGAGATTCTGAAATGGGCCGGTGCCGGCTATCTGGTCTGGCTGGGTATTCAACAGTGGCGGGCTGCCGGCGCCATTGATCTCAACGCGATGTCAAAAGCGATGCCGCGTCGCCGCCTGTTTAAACGGGCTGTCATGGTGAACCTCACCAATCCCAAAAGTATTGTGTTTCTGGCCGCGCTGTTTCCGCAGTTTATCCTTCCTCATCAACCCCTTATGCTGCAGTATCTGGTTCTGGGCATAACCACCGTACTGGTGGATATCGTGGTGATGATTGGTTACGCCACCTTAGCGACGCGCATTGCGGGCTGGATCAAAGGCCCTAAACAGATGAAGCTGATGAACCGTATTTTCGGGGGATTATTTATTGCGATTGGCGGACTGCTGGCCAGCGCAAGGCGAATGGCCTGATGTACACCTGCAGCCGCACGACAGAGCATACTGTCGGCGGCCGCATAAAGCCGGTCTGGCGACCTTAGCGTGACAGGATAAGATGAATGCCAAATCCGGCGAACAGTACGCCCGCCATTCCATCCACCCACTTCGCGGCACGCTGATATTTATCCCGCATCCATGGCAAAGCAAAAATTGCGGCGACCAGAGAAAACCATGCAAAGGTTTCGACGCTAATCAACACAAACAATCCCCAGCGCTCCAGCCCACCGACATCGTTACCGATAAATAATGAGAAGACGCTACCAAAATAGATCACCGCTTTGGGGTTAGAGAGATTGGTTAACAACCCTTTGATAAAGCTCATGCCTTTCTTTGGCAGATCGACGACAGGCTCCTGCTGTACCGGCTGCTTATGACGTTGACGCGCGGAACGGATCAGCTGCCATCCCATCCATAACAGGTAAAGCCCGCCACCGACCATGATGATTTGATGCAGCCAGGCCATTTTTTGCAGGATCAAATGCAGGCCCATTAACGCCACCGCTGCCCAGATCATGACCGCCAGCGTAATGCCCAACACACCCAACATCGCTTCTTTGCGCGAACGGCTGGCCGCCGTTTGCGAAACGAAAAAGAAATCCGGGCCGGGGCTCATGAGCGCAACAAGGTGGACCAACGCAATCGTGCCAAACAATATCAACATGCTAATGCCTCTTTACTCTTCATCAAGATGCTCTTTAATCATCAGCAAAAAGGGCTTACCGAAACGTTCGAGTTTACGGTGACCGACCCCATTCACGCTCAACATGTCTGACGCACTGACCGGCATCTGTTCCGCCATCTCCAGCAATGTGGCGTCGTTAAAGACCACATAGGGTGGAATGTTCTCTTCATCCGCTATCGCCTTACGCAGCTTGCGGAGTTTGGCAAACAGCTTACGGTCATAGTTACCCCCGTAGACTTTTGCCGAACTGCTGCTTTTCGGTCTGGTTGTAATGAGCCGTGGTACCGCCAGCATCAACGGGACTTCACCGCGCAGCACCGGTCGGGCCGCTTCGGTAAGTTGCAGTGCAGAATGCATGGCAATATTTTGGGTGACTAACCCCAGATGAATCAGCTGACGCAGCACACTCACCCAATGCTCATGGCTGTTCTCTTTACCCAGCCCATAAACCGGCAGCTTGTCGTGCCCCTGTTCACGGATACGATGATTGTTCGCGCCGCGCAAAACTTCAACGATGTAACCCATGCCAAAGCGCTGGCCGACACGGTAAATACTCGAAAGCGCTTTCTGGGCTTCAACCAGACCGTCATAGCGCTTAGGCGGATCGAGACAGATATCGCAGTTACCACAAGGTTGCTGCCGCCCTTCACCAAAGTAGTTCAGCAGCACCAGACGGCGACAGGTCTGCGCTTCAGCAAAGGCGTTCATGGCATTCAATTTATGCCGCTCTATGTCCTGCAGCGGGCCGGGCTGTTTCTCTTCGAGACATTTACGTAACCAGGCCATATCTGCAGGATCATAAAGCATCATCGCTTCCGCAGGCAGGCCATCACGACCCGCACGGCCGGTTTCCTGATAGTAGGATTCGATATTGCGGGGAATGTCGAAATGGACCACAAACCGCACATTGGGTTTGTTAATGCCCATGCCAAACGCCACGGTGGCGACCACAATTTGCAGATCGTCGCGCTGAAACGCTTCCTGCACGCGGGCGCGCTGCGCGCTGTCGATACCGGCATGATAGGCACCCACGCTGAGACCGCGGCTCTGCAGGCGCGCGGCCGTGTCCTCAACTTTTGCCCGGCTGTTGCAGTAAATGATGCCGCACTTGCCCCGCTGATCCTGTACGTAACGCAGTAACTGTTCGGTGGGTTTGAATTTTTCCACCAGCGTATAGCGGATATTGGGTCGATCAAAACTGCTGATTTGAATCAGCGGGTCCTGCATATGCAGCAGGTTGACGATATCAAGGCGGGTGGTTTCATCGGCGGTCGCCGTGAGCGCCATAACCGGCAGATCGGGAAAGCGCTGACGCATCTGCCCCAGTGCGCCGTACTCGGGCCGGAAATCGTGTCCCCACTGAGAAATGCAGTGCGCCTCATCCACCGCCAGCATCGCAGGCTGCCAGTGCGCCAGGCTTTCCAGGAAGTTATCCATCATCAGGCGTTCGGGCGCAATATAGAGCAACTTTACGCGTCCGTTTCGGCAGTCCGCCATGACGTTTTGCTGTTGCTCGCGGGTCATGGTCGAATTGAGACACGCCGCCGCAACACCATTTGCCAGCAGTTGATCCACCTGATCTTTCATCAGCGAGATCAAGGGCGAGACGACCAGTGTCAGCCCTTCACGCACCAGCGCGGGGATCTGATAGCAGAGTGATTTCCCGCCGCCGGTTGGCATCACCACCAGGCAGTCTCGCCCATTCAGCGCTTCATTGATAATGGCCTGCTGACCGGGACGAAACTGCTGGTAGCCGAAGGTATCCTGTAATACCTGCTGCGCCAACGCTTCCTGATTAAGAACTGCCGAGGTTGCCACTGTGATCCTGACTTGATGGTTAATTAAAATAAATCGTTGAGTGTCACGCCCACACCGACGCGTGTCTGACGATGGTTGTAGTCAATAAGGGATTCGCCATAGCCGCTAAACAGTTGCGTATAGAAACGAACGTGTTGGGTGATCGGATAACTCCAGCCCAGCGTAGCGCCGCCGTAGCCGCTATTCCAGTTATAGTTGCCTTCAACGCTGAAAATACTGTCGCCCATGGCGTAACCTAACTTCGCACGATAATAACCCATGTATTTGGTGATATCGGGGTTGTCGTCATTATTCGCGCTTTCTGAAATACGGAACCAGGGCTTGATCTCGGCCAGGAAGTTACCGTTCTGCGCCATCAGACGAGTATAAACACGGTTCCAGCTGCGTGAGGTCGGATCGCTGCGGCCGTTAGACTGATGATTCACACCGACCTCAACGTCACGCAGTGTCCAGCCGGCAAACGAGTAATCGGTCGCCCAGCCCAGGAAAATCTGTGGCTCATAGTTCGTCTCACGGAAAGGCGACGACTCTTTTTTATTGGATAACTGCCACCATGAGCGCTGAGTATAAGACGCCGCTAATACGGAGTTGTCACCGACGATGCCACGCCACAACGGAAATGCCAGGCTGAGCTGGAATTTCACTTCATCTTTACGTGCGTTTTTTGCCCAGTTGTAAGAGGAAATCGCCTCTTTATTTATGTCGCTGGTATAGGTGTAAAGCAGATAATTATTTTCGTAAGGATAAAGCACAAACGGGTTGTCGTGCTGCTCCAGCAGGTTGGCAATGATGCTGCCTCGCACCTGCGGTGCATCGTGAACATGTTTAATTGTGGCTTCGTCCGCCTGCGCCAAAGCAGGAAGTAACATTGCCGCCAGCAAGGCGCGATGCTTACGCATAGGATTCTCCGGTGAAAACTGCGTATTCATAAAAGCGAATGGGTGTTGTAAAAAGCAGGACATTCTACACACAAAAGTGGGTGAACATCAGCGCTGATTTCCTAAACTGGAAACCCTGTCGAGCGAAGCATAGAATAAACATCTTATTAACATCTACAGTTCAATTACCAGCTGTTCAGGACTAAACACCATGTCATCCGTGCTATTGACTCAGCAGGACGCTCGCCGCCTCGTCGGTGAAATTTTTATTTATCACATGCCGTTTAATCAGGCGCTGGGTCTGGAACTGGATCGCCTGGAACCCGATTACGCAGAAATCAGTTTTGCCAACAAAACCATGCTGGTGGGCAATGCCGCCCAGCACATTCTTCATGGTGGTGTAACAGCAGCGGTACTGGATGTCGCCGCGGGCATGGTGTGCGTAAGCCATGCCTTGACACGTGATGAGCAGATAAGTGAAGACGTGCTGCGCCAGCGACTGTCCCGTATGGGGACGATTGATATGCGGGTGGATTATCTCCGTCCCGGACGGGGCGAGCGCTTTATTGCCAGCAGCCGTTTACTGCGTGCCGGCAATAAAGTCTCTGTGGCGCGGGTAGAATTACATAATGAGCAGGGCCTTTACATTGCCACCGCAACCGCGACCTACCTGACCGGTTAAGCGAATCGACGCGTAGCACCGTTCAGGCCCTGCTACGCAGTATACTGCCTGCCTCAGAACATCGTATTGGTATTCGCTGAGGTCGCCGGTACGGCCTGAATCACATCCCAGTGCTCGACAATTTTGCCGTTTTTCACGCGGAAAATATCCGTAACAGCCTGACCACGATCGTGTTCACCATTGGTCGAGTGAACATGCAGCCATACCAGATCACCGTCGGTTGCACTGCGAACGATGCGCGCTTTTGACTGTGGGTTTTTGCTGAAAAAATCGCTGAAAAAGTTAACCAGCGGTGCCTTGCCATTCGGCACCCCGGGATTGTGCTGGCGGTAATCGTCCGCCACGACCCGGGCCGCTTCTGTCACCTTGTGCTGATTGAAAAATTGATTATAAAAGTTGATCACCAGCGCACGATTGGCCTCTTCCACGTTAAGATCGCGGCCTTCTTTCGGTTGCACGGCGTACCCAGCGCTCGCTGTCAGGATACCTGCCGTCAGCAGCAGGGTTTTCAGAAAGGTTGCCATCATTTTTCTCCTTGCTCATTCGTTACAGCGCTAACCGCTCCGCGCCAGAGGATTACTTCATACAGGGTGCCGGGCATGGCCCGGACGCGCCATCGGGTTTTGATATCACACCAGGTCACAAAAATAGACTGTTGTCGCTGCGGATGGTACATTCGCGCAAAATGGATAACAAGACGTCACTTTGTGCTGACTCAGTCACATGAAAGTGACTATTACAACGTGCAGGAACCCTTTCCATGTCTGTGTCATCCCCTAACACATTCAGTTATGAACAGCCTTGCCCCATTCGGGATGTACTTGACCGGATTGGCGATAAATGGAGTTTGCTGATTCTTGAGGCGCTGGCCGAGCGCACGCTGCGCTTCAATGAGCTGCACCGCCATATTGGCGATGTCGCTCGTCAGGTGCTGTCACGAACGCTGAAACGGCTGGAGGTGGACGGCTATATCCTGCGGACTCTTTATCCGGAAGTGCCGCCACGGGTTGAGTACAGTCTGACAGAGTTAGGTCGTTCTTTTCTTAAACCGATGCAGCAACTGATTGCGTGGGCGGATGACAATCATCAGGCCATTTGTCTTTCCCGCCAGCGTGCCCGTGAGCAGAACAAAGCCTGACCCTGCCTGTTGCCAGATCGGGCTACAGACATGACGGGGACTGCGGTAACATTGCGGCCCTCTGTCACGCCGCTTTCTCTCAGTGACTTTTGGTACAGAACGAACTTTCAGGATGATTTATGGATACCCAGCAAACCCGTCAGGGAATAGGTTTTGCGCTTGGCGCTTATTTCATATGGGGCATTGCACCTGCCTACTTCAAATTAGTTAAAGCCGTCCCTGCGACTGAAATCATGACGCACCGGGTAATCTGGTCAGCCTTGTTTATGCTGCTGTTGATTACGCTTAGCCGCAGCTGGGGGCAGGTCAGAAGCGTCGTGCGCCAACCCAAAAAGGTCTTGCTACTGGCGCTGACCGCCGTCACGGTGGGCGGTAACTGGCTGCTGTTTATCTGGGCGGTGAATAACCAGCATATGCTAGAAGCCAGTCTGGGCTATTTTATTAACCCTTTGATTAACGTTGTGTTTGGTATGGTTTTCCTGCGCGAACGTTTTCGTCGCCTGCAGTGGCTTGCTGTGGCGCTCGCTACCGCTGGCGTCCTTTTGCAGCTGTGGCAGTTTGGTTCGGTGCCGGTGATTGCATTAGGCCTGGCCTTCAGCTTTGCGTTTTACGGCCTCATGAGGAAGAAAATTCAGGTCGATGCTCAGAGCGGTATGCTGATTGAAACGCTGTGGCTGTTTCCGCTGGCCGCGCTGTATTTATTTGGTTTTGCAGACAGCAGTACCAGCCATCTTACCGCCAATCCCGCCAGCCTGAATCTGTTGCTGATCGCCGCAGGTATTGTGACCACCATTCCGCTGATGTTCTTTGCCGCAGCCTGTGCCCGGCTGCGCCTGTCGACGGTTGGCTTCTTTCAGTATCTTGGCCCAACGCTGATGTTCTTACTGGCGGTGCTGTTTTATGGCGAAACCATCACGCCGGATAAAATGCTGACGTTTGGCTTTATCTGGCTGGCATTGCTGGTCTTCATTCTGGATGCCGTCGTGTTTTCAGCGCGGGGCCGACTGCGCAAAGCGTGACAGAAAACGCGCCATTGCCGGGCCGGTCAGGAGAATGGTGAATAACCGCAGGGTTTGCATCGCCATTACAAACGCCATATCCACTCCGCTTCCGGCCGCAATGATCGCCACGGTGTCCAGGCCACCTGGACTGGTGGCGAGATAGGCGGTCATCAGGTCAATATGGAGTACGCGCGTCAACATCCACGCCAGTCCGCCACACAGCAGCATCAGGCCGAAAATGGACAGCAGCATTTGCGGCAGGGTGCTCAGCGCCAGTTTGAAAATGGGTCGGGTGAAGCGCAGCCCTACACTCCAGCCGATCAGGGCGTACGCCAGGGCAAGCAGCCATTCAGGCATCTGAAGCACGGCTGTTCCGGTAGCGTGCAGCGTAGCGCCAATCAGCGCAGGCACCAGCAACGCGCCGGACGGAATGCGTAACCAGGGGCCCAGCCAGGCGCTGCCGATCACCAGGCAAATCGTCAGCAGAAAACCGCTGTTCAGTGCAGGAAACCACACCAGTGATCCCGCATGAGCGCCATCGCCCAGGCCGATGCGAGCCACCATTGCTGCCGCGCCCGCCACAAACAGAACGCGCAGATACTGCATAAAGGCGACCAGACGCACATCCGCGCCGAATTCTCCCGCCATCGCCACCATGGCAGAAGCACCACCAGGTGACGATCCCCACGCGCCGGTCGGGCCGGGAAGCTGACTAAACCGAACCAGCAAAAAGCCCGACACACCGCTGGCCGCCAGAGTCAGCAGCAGTACCGCTACCACGACGGGCCAGTCCTGTAACAGCGGCGTTAAAATGGACGGTGACAGGCTCTGTGCAATCATACAGCCCAGTACCGCCTGCGACAGCAGGAACAGCCGCTTGTGGATGCGCAATGTGGCACCGGATAACCCCATCATCACGCCCACAATCATCGGGCCCAGTAACAGGGCGGCCGGAACATGAAAATACTGGAAGAGCGCGCCAAGTAATACCGATGCGACCAACAGCAGCAACCACTGCACACGCAATGAAAGAGAGGCCATAAAAGTTAATTTTTTGTGAAAATGGAGCGGGTAGATTACGCAGAATTGTGCCAGCAGGCCAGCGAAATGGGCCGGTTGACCGGCCCTGACAGACGATTACAGCCAGTTCTTGCGTTTGAAATAAAGATAAGGCGCCAGACCGGCAAGCATCATCAGGCAAATCGCACCGGGATAGCCAAAGCTCCATTTCAGTTCAGGCATAAACTCAAAGTTCATGCCGTAGCTGGAGGCCACCAGCGTTGGCGGCAGGAAAACCACGGAAACCACCGAGAAGATCTTGATGATGCGGTTCTGCTCAATATTAATAAAGCCCATCGCCGCCTGCATCAGGAAGTTGACCTTCTGGAACAGGGACTCATTGTGAGGCAGCAGCGATTCGATATCCCGCAGGATTTCGCGCGCCTGCTCCAGTTGATTGCCTGGCAAACGGGCTTTTCGTACCAGGAAGTTAAGCGCTCGCTGCGTATCCATCAGACACAGGCGCACTTTCCAGCCGATATCTTCCAGCTCAGCTAACCGCGACAGCGCCTGATCGTACTCCTCGCCCTGCTGACCTTCCATAATCACGCGGCTAAGCTTTTCCAGCGCGCTATAGATGTTTTCAATCTCATCCGCCAGCTGTTCAATTTTGGTCTCAAACAGGTCGAGTAGCAGCTCGTAAGCGTTACCGTCAATCAACGTCTGGTTGCGGGCTCGCATGCGGTAAAGACGAAAGGCAGGAAGCTCCCGCTCGCGCAGTGTATATAAGCGTCCTTCGCGAATCGTAAAGGCGACCGTCGAGTTGCCGGCATGATCTTCGGCATCTTCAAAAAAGAAAAAGGAGTGGATGTGCAGGCCATCTTCATCTTCGAAGAAACGCGCTGAGGCTTCGATATCTTCCAGCTCAGGGCGCGTGGCCAGGCTCTGCCCCAGCTCGGACTGAACACGGTCGCGCTCGCCTTCCTCAGGCTCGACCAGGTCAACCCACACTGACGTGGTCAGTTTATCGCTTTCTTCTTCCAGTTCCAGACGCGTCAGGCGACTGTTATCAAGTTTAAATGCGCTCAGCATAGCAAGACTCCCCATTGCAGACTTTATGGGACAACGCTGTAAGGCGGTCGGAACAGATAACCGCGAACCTGAACACGGAGAAACGATAAATCAGTGCTGACTCGTGCGACGGATCAAAAAGGGAGGTCGCTGATAACCGCTAAGGCTACCAGCGTAATGAGATAGCCTTAGATGTTATTCCTGAAAACCAGGTTAATGAGCCAGCATCGACTGGGCGTGTCCAAGGCATTGTCCTCTCATGATAATAGTGCGCGCATGTTACGCTGAGACGAAAAAGTCGTCAACCGGCGGCTAGACGGTTTCCAGTTTGGCGTAGGCAGCCACCAGCCACTTGATCCCCTGCCCCTGAAATGCCACCTGAAGGCGGCTGTGTTCCCCGCTACCTTCCAGATTCACGATGGTGCCTTCACCAAACTTCGCGTGACGAACGCGCTGTCCCAGAGAGAACCCTGTGTCGCTTTTGCTGATCGGTGTGCCCATGCGCTGATGGCTGACCGGCCGCGTAACGCTGGCGCGTAACCGGACTTCTTCAATACAGTCTTCGGGCAGCTCACCAATGAATCGCGAGGGG
>Ga0157363_1000324_pt1 | contig 36257 bp, 35 predicted proteins | sample AttsexASBM1_FD_111477 | JGI IMG/M metagenome (GOLD analysis project Ga0157363, IMG submission 111477) | Fungus gardens microbial communities from leaf cutter ant in Ribeirão Preto, State of São Paulo, Brazil - Atta sexdens ASBM1 | ecosystem: Host-associated > Fungi > Mycelium > Unclassified ... | reverse complement strand
GCCTGTGTATCGCCTGAACGAGAATCTTTTACAGTGGACTCGCCTTAAATTTTATTTATCCAGCAAAGTCTTGATAACCATCAAACTCCAGAGCCATGTCGTAACAACTATTGTCATTAAGATACCAGGGGAATATGCATGGCTGATTCAATAAATGGGTATAATAATATCGAATTTTAGGGTAACTATTTTTTCTTGCCGCTTTATGCCGCAAATACAAATTTCTAGCTGATACACTAAAACCAAACCCCATAAACTTAGATCTAATTTTTTCTGAAATTGTAAGACTATTATTACCCTCGTAATAAATCGCCAACTCTGGTTCTACCCAACGGCTAACCTCAATATCAAATGCTCCCAGCGTTCCCAGCCAGCTTCCCTGCGTACCATCAAACATTCGTTTATGAAAATAAAATCTGCTCATATTTTTAAGAAGTATTTTAACATCTAAATCCGAAACATCGCTTTTACACTGAAAAACCACAAAGGAACTGGGATTATTTTCCAGCAACCAAACATCAACAAGTCTTTTATAGTAATCAGCAATGTTCTTTCGCTCTGTAAAGGACATTCGGAGATCTGCAACGGGTAAAACAAGAGTACCATTTTTATTGAGGGAGGTTATCACCTGCACTGCTCTTTGCAGCATCTTAAACTCAAAAATTAAGCCTGCACGAATGAACAAAAGTGATAATTCTGAATCAGACTTCTTTATAAATTTGTCACGATGATGTGAGTATTTTCCACATAAAAAAATACCCAAACTCACCAACTCCCGATAAAAAAAGAGAGGAGCATCAGGATATTCCAGCGCATAGCAACATTCGGTAAGACGATATCTGATAAAACGCGGCATGGTAGATAACATCTTATCATTAAATAACTCTTCCGTTGCTTGAAAAAAGAACTCTCTGTCGACACCATTAAAATCAGAAATATTGCAAAGTAAAGCGATACTATAATTTCGGTTGTGTTTAACAAATTGCTCGAGAAGTTCTCTGTTATAAGGTGCACCACCATCAACATCTTTATTATTGTGCTCAACTGTATCCGAAAAATAGTTGCTATCAATAGACAAGTGGACTTCAAGAGCACTCAGCAAATAATGCTTGGCTATCTGGGCCTGTTTTCCAGTTATCCCTGCCTTCTGAAGGATACTGTTGATTCTGCCAAAAATACGACGATACCACTCTTCTGCAACGGGGTCTGCGCATATGAGACTCATCACCACCTGACTGAAGTGAAGACTGTCGATAGCATCAAACGCTGCTTTCTGTACGGATGTTGTGGCTGGCATAAGTTAGTGTCAAAAAAAGTAGATAGTAATTGCCAATTTTAGACACCATTCGACTTCATTACAATCCATCGCATACCAGCCATTCGGCCTAGGTATTGAATAACGGAGAGCCGTTATTAAACAAATAACTTACATCCTTACAGTTCAATGAGGTAGAAAGATGACCACCTACACCCAGACGGTAAAAATCCTGCGCATGCGAGCCGTTGCGGCCAAACTCGGCATCGCCAGATCGACTATCTACGACTGGCTTAATGCCAAATCACCACGTCACGATCCGGCGTTCCCAAAGCCTTACCCCCTCGGCAGACAATCTGTTGGCTGGCTCGAGTCCGAGCTGGATGAATGGGTGTTGCGACGCAAAGCAGCCTGACCTCGTCTTCCTAGCAATTGCTGTTCAGAGCCCTCACTTTCCCGAAATCAACAACCATTGAATGCCCTTACCTACCCGGGTAAGGGCATTCACTCGTACCTACATTTTTAAAAGGATAAATCACATGATTCAGAAACCTGCCACCACGCTGGCCGAAATAGGTCTTCAAGTCCCAACGTCTGCCTTTCCCATTGATGCTTTTCCAGCCGGCCTGCAAGATGTTTTTCGCTTTCTTCAGGGCGGGAATAAAGTTCCGTCTGAACTCATTGCGAACATCCTGCTGGCATCTATATCTCTCGCTTGTCAGTCCCTGGCTGAAGTCAAAAACCCATGGAACTTCAAAACAGAACCCTGTGCGCTGTATCTGGCGACACTTGCAGAATCAGGCATGGGTAAAACGACCATCAAGGATCAGGTGATGGCTCCGTTTTACATTTTTGCGGCAGCAATCAAGCAGGATTACAAATCTAAGTTTGCAGCTTATGAGCATGAATTTGAGGTCTGGAATACCACCCTCCAGGCGTTAAGAAATAACCTTCGTGCCGCCATAAAAAAAGGTGGCAATGTCGACGACGAGCAGACAAAACTGAAACTGCATGGTTTAAAAGCCCCGAAAAAACCGCTGGACCCAGATATTATCTTCAACGATGTCTCCCCAGTGGCCCTGATTGAGGGAATGCGTCGTTATTCCAGTGCGGGTTTGATTACCGACGAAGCCATCACCTTCTTTAGCAACAACCTCAAAGATTTCATTCGTTTCCTGAATTCAGCCTGGGATGGCGGCATCTATAATTACAGCCGGGGCAATCGTGAGAGCTGTAGCATTGCACCTATACTCACTATGTTGCTGATGGTGCAACCTGCTATCTGTTTTGATTACCTGAAAAAGCAGGGTACTACGGCCAAAGCCAGCGGTTTTTTATCCAGGATATTGTTTATCCGGGTGCCTTCGCAGCATCAAACCGTTGCTTTCGGGTATCGCTATAATGCCACTCCTCACTTCAACGATGAAACTGTGCTCATCGGGTTTCATAATAAGATCAATACATTTTTGGCAGCACAGAAAGCCCAGATCGAATCAGGGAAAATGGACAAAACACAATTAACTCTCGATGCTGAGGCCTGTGCCTTCTGGGAAATGAAACGCGAGCATTGGGTTAATATGTCGAAACCTCATCAGCAGTGGTCATACATATCTGACATGGTCCAAAAGGCAAATACAAACGCGCTCCGCATTGCCGGAATGTTCCATTATTACTGCAACTCCAGCAGTCAGATTATTACGCTTGCAACCATGGAGCGTGCTGCCTGCATTATGGAGTGGTATCTCAATCATGCCGCATCTATTTTTTATGAGTTTACGCCTGAGTATCAGTTTGAGCTGGATGCACAGGAACTCAAGATGTGGATCTACGAGAAAATCCATTATAATAACGGCGTCCCTGTCAAAAAGAATTTCGTGTTGAAATACGGCCCAAACCGCCTGCGTAAAAGTGATAAGCTGGATTCTCTGCTCGGCTATTTAGCCAGCAACGGGTTGGTGTGCAGTGTTCAGAGTCATCCTAACAATCCAGTGTATATTTCAGCCCCGAACGCTGCGGGTATTATCCTTCCACCGCCAGATATGCCACCACTGGGGCAATTTGTCATACTGCCACCATACCAGCCTGCTCGACCGGCTGGCTTTTGACCCAAGCTGGCTCTCCGGTATGCTGAATGCAGCACACTGGAGTCTCAAAAATGTAAATCGACAACTTCATTTACCCCGCTACAATTGCTACCTGTAGCGGGTGTAGCAGGCTAAATGCTTGCAAGGTAAAATAAAACACCCTAATCAGCTCATAAATCAGCCAGCCTTGTCGCTAATCAGACATCCAGATACCAGACTGTGACACAGTGCGACAGCTCACCGTTGGAACCGCTACAACCCTGCTACACCCTCTTTCAAATCACAGTAAGCCGATACAGTAAATAATCAGGACTGACTACAACCAAAATTACGCATACCATCAGAACTGTCTTTGGTAGCGAGCTTTGTTAAATATGACAAACTGCGATCAAGTTGACTGTAATAGTACTCAAAGTTTTTACCCTTCCTATCCAGCCTGAAATCCCCTTCCTTAACAAAATGCACCAGCGGGTAATACTTTTGATAATCAGGCGTGACATTGAGACTCAGCGTTCTCACCCAGGATTCCATAATCATTAATGCCAGATTATGGATATACAGGCCTTGTATGGGGTAATAGGTACCCGCATTGCAGTACACATCGTTATTCAGCATCAATGCCACATGATAATGCTTCTTGCCCTTTTCTTCACCAAACTCTCTCGACCAGGCATAACGAACATTACAGGAGCGAATACGTTTACCCTCTGCGGCTTTACGTTTCTGCGTATGTTCAATCTGAGATTTTAAAGATTCAATAAACCGGGTTATCAATTTAGGGTCTGCCTTGTAATGTTCATAATTCTCATCAGGCAATCTTAGTATGACATTTAACACAAACGTCCTTGGGTATTCCTGTAAAGACTTATCAAGTGTTTCACGAATACGATCCATATGATGCTGATTACTCAGTCCAAAAGGACTGATGAATGTTTTCACGTTTAGCTCCTGATGTTAATCATCTCAATACAATAGACTGGATATGTGATTTATTACTGTTATTTATATTTGGTATCATTGCCATGGGAGTGTGATAATACTAAATACAATACTTCTTTATTATTATAATACCAATCAACCACAGTTATTCTTCTGCATGTTAAATTTGCAATAGAAGAAGGAAACATCTAAAAACGTCAATTAACTTGCATAATATAGCCCGTAATTACTCCGAAGTTAGAACATCTAAAACAACTAATACAAACCTGTATTTATCTTGTTGATTCTTAATATCTCGATTAATACGTATCCCAATAAATTTCACACCTATATCACTAAAACGAACCACAACAGATATTCGTTTCCAGCTTGTATCTTGTTGATCTGCAACTCCGATCGATACCCAAATTAAGATAGTCACTGGCTATCAATTAAGTGTTATTGATCGTTTTTATGATAGATAAAAGCGATCAATTTCAGCAAATCGATCTGTATTAACGATTATCCCATCCCCTGCCAAATGCATACGATTGGATGGCCTCAGACAAAGCTCAAAGGCCATTTTTATATTATAAAACAATCAGTAAGGATTTTTTATGTTGAAAATAACCTCTGCACTGCTCTTGAGTGCCACGCTGTTCAGCGCCGCTTCGCACGCCATGGGTCGGGAGCAGCAATGGGGTAGCTGGTTTGGCACTATCAATGTGATGGAGTTTGAACTTAACACCGATAACAGCGCAGGCGAACGCATGACTCTGACCTGCCAAGACAATCAGCTGGTCGTGGGTTACAGCGCACCAGATAAAGCTCATGCGGAAACGCCCGACGACGGACAAAAAACGGTGGGACTGAATATCAACGCAGTACATTACCAGCCTGGCGAGGCGGCCTTTATGGCGCTTAAAAATACAAATGATGATGGTCGAATTGAAGTCACCCAGATGAACGAGCCTTTATCTCACCCCTTTAAAACTACAGGACTGCATGACGCATTGCAGGACCTGACCTGGGAAGACTGCATTAGCCATTAATCCTCTCCCCCACTACAAATTCACCCGTGCCGTTAACAATAATGAATAAGGATGTCTTTATGACGACATTAATTTCACGCATGATTTTATTCTTTGCTCTTTCATTTCCGGCATTCAGCTTTGCCATCACCATTCAAGGCAATATTCATCCTGAGCGCTTCACCTTCTTTCTGACGGAGAAAGGCGGTGAAATGCTGCGTGATATGAACAATGAGGCAGTCAGCGTCAAACTCAACAATAAAGCCGGTTTCAACGCTGAGGCACAAAGTAAGGCTGCGGCGGCAAATATATCTCCCTTGCTGTATGCCGCCTCACCGCTTGAACAGAACTTTATCCGCTACGACGGAAAGCCTGTAAAAGCCCTGACCTGCCTCATCACCACCCGCACCATGCCGGGCCAGAACAAAAACTATGCATGGGAGGAAACCTACTGCCTGGATGAAACTGGTGCGGCCTACATTGGCACTAAAGGCTGGCCGTCTCGCACTATTTTCAGTAAGAGCTGTGCCGTGGGCGCTGCTGATTGCCCTGTTTACCTGAGCATGAACAACGACCCGCCACCCCTGCGTAACGATACTGTTCAATATGTTCCTTACAACCGCGAACGCATGAATGGGCAGAAAGAACATAATCCTGAGCCAAAACCAACGCCTGCGGAAACCGTTACAGAGCAGGACGGTTATGTGGTGAGTTTTGTAAAAGCCAGCAACTGCGCAGACAACAAGCTCATTGTGAAAAATACAAGCTCGGGGAAAAGCGCTGTAATTGCAGGACTAAACGGGTGCACGTTTGATCCAAAGACCAATGCAGTCATCATCTTTACCCAAAATGAATACGTCGGCGTTTACAGTGGCCCCACTAACGCTTCTCAGGAAATAGCCTCCGCAGATCTTCCCTAATCACTCACCCTGTCCGGTATACGCTTCCTGCGATGCCGGACGTCTTATGGACTTACCAATGAAAAACGCAAAATCGCCGGGCGATGCCGTGCCAGAAGAGCAATCGTTGGATCTGACCTGGCCCATTGTTTTCAGTGTCGCCGGACTCACGCTGCTGCGAAGCAAATCAGTTGTATGCCAGACGCTCGGCGCAACCCTGACAACGCTCAGCCTGATAAGACTTATAAAAAAACTCGCCACCCTTGCCTGACAAATTCGTTTTCAGGCAAGCGGTCTATATCTGTGTCTAAAACTCAATCGCTGATGAAATATCAACGCTGGTTGCAACTCGCTGCTATCGACGGACTTTCCGTCGTTGCGGAGAAAACACTCAATGATGATGTCTTTATGTTATCCGTATGCACTAAAGTCTACCGTCGCTTGCCGCTGCCCATCAGAAGAGTCGTTAAGTTTGAATGGTGTCTTCAATATCTGCAGTACAGTAAGCCCATAATTCTGAGACGATTACAGAATCTTCGAGCCCGCACTGAAAATTCCTCTGCATTACCCAAGAATGCACGGGCCGAACAGCAACAACCCACGTCATTGCCCTGAAAACTTCCTCTCAAGCCAGAACCACTCTTCGGAGTGGTTTTTTTATGCCCAATTTAAAGGAGTTACCTATGCGATTAGCCAGGCGCTTTGGCCGTATAAACCAGATACGCCGTGACCAGCCTCTGACCCACGAAGAGCTGATGAGCCATGTCCCCAGCGTGTTCGGGAGCGACAAGCATGAATCTCGTTCAGAACGTTATATCTACATCCCTACCATCACCATCCTCGAAAGCCTGCAGCGTGAAGGCTTTGAACCGTTCTTTGCCTGTCTGACAAAGGTTCGTGACCAGAGCAAGCGGGAACACACCAAACACATGCTTCGCCTGCGTCGTGCCGGTCAACTGACAGGACATCAGGTGCCGGAAATCATTCTACTTAACAGCCATGACGGCTCATCAAGCTACCAGATGTTGCCGGGGCTATTTCGAGGCGTCTGCACCAATGGTCTGGTCTGCGGCCAGTCATTCGGAGAAGTGCGGGTACCGCATAAAGGCAATGTCGTCGAGAAGGTGATTGAAGGGGCTTACGAAGTGCTCGGGGCCTTTGACCGGGTGGAGGAGAAGCGCGATGCAATGCAGTCGCTGGCGCTGCCAGCCCCGGCCCGTCACGCGCTGGCAAATGCTGCACTTAAGTATCGATTTGGAGAGGACCACCGGCCGGTCACTGTATCTCAGTTGCTGACCCCTCGTCGCCGGGAGGACTACAGCGATGACCTGTGGACCGTATACCAGCGCGTACAGGAGAACCTGATGAAAGGAGGTCTGTCAGGGCGAACCGCACAGGGGAAAAGCAGCCGCACCCGTGCTGTTACCGGCATTGACGGCGATGTGAAGCTCAATCGCGCCCTGTGGGTAATGGCAGAAAACATGCTCGCGTTTTTCGAGCGTTAAACAACCGTTCCGGCATAAGGAGATAGTTTAATGGATACACACAACCCTGAGTTCGCTGAGCAGGCAGCAATTACTGCCTCGGTGGTCCCTGACGAGCTACGCATCGGCTTCTGGCCACAGCACTTTGGCTCCATCCCACAATGGATAACCCTTGAGCCCCGAATCTTTGCCTGGATGGACCGCCTGTGCACTGACTATCACGGCGGTATCTGGAACTTTTGGACGCTCAGCAACGGCGGCGCTTTTATGTCTCCTGAGTCGGAGGATGATGAAAAGTGGGCATCGTTTAACAGCATGAACGGCAATGGAGCAGAACTCACCAGTGAAGCAGCTGGAATAGTCGCCTGTCTGATGACATACAGTCACCACGCCTGTCGCACCGAGTGTGATGCGATGACTGAGCACTATTATCGCTTACGCGACTTCGCGCTGAACCATCCAGAGTGCAACTCCATTATGCATCTCATCGACTGAGGAGAGCCAAGCATGAGTACCGCGTTATTCCAATTGTCATCACAGCCTGAACTCTTTCCGCTGGCGGTTATGGCTCAACATGGTTGCCTGCTTCCCGCGACTTCCGGATTGACACCCTATGCCCAACGGACCATTCGCCGGGCTATCAATCTGCTGGATAAATATCTGCGCCAGCCCGGCATATCTTTTACCTCAAGTGCTGCTGCCCGTGACTGGCTTCGGTTACAGCTGGCAGGACAAGAACGGGAAGTGTTTATGGTGCTCTATCTTGATAATCAGCATCGTTTGCTGGAGAGCGAAACGCTGTTTGCCGGTTCAGTTAATCATGTCCAGGTCCATCCCCGCGAAGTAGTGAAGTCAGCGCTTCGTTTAAATGCTGCAGCTGCCGTGCTGGCGCATAACCATCCATCCGGTGATCCGGAGCCCAGTCAATGTGACCGCAACATTACGGGCAGACTTAAAGAAGCGTTAGCACTGGTTGATGTGAACACGCTCGATCATCTGGTCATCGGCTCAGGGGGCATTGTGTCGTTCGCGGAGCGAGGCTGGATATGAAAATCATCAGTAAACGCCAGGCAATGACCCTATACCGGCAACATCCTGGCTCCCGGCTGTTTCGCTTCAGTACGGGAAAATATAAATGGTCAGGCAGTATCTGCCATTATGCTGGCCGCGAGGTGGAAGATATACGCGGCGTTCTGGCCGTATTTGCTGAACGTCGTCAGGACCGCAATGGTCCCTATGTCATTCTTCGAAGTGTCACTCTCAATTAATCTTTCCCTTTAATCAGGAACAATAATGAACAATCACTCCGAATCCGGTACTAAGCCGGATAATCCCGCCTGCCAGCAGTGGGGACTAAAGCGCACGATCACACCCTGTTTTGGCGCTCGTCTGGTGCAGGAAGGCAACCGGGTGCATTTTCTCGCTGACCGGGCCGGATTCAACGGTGCTTTCAGCGACGGGGATGTATTACACCTGGACCAGGCTTTTCCCCTGATACTCAAGCAACTGGAACTAATGCTCACCAGCGGCAAGCTAAATCCCCGCTATCAGCACTGCGTCACGTTTTACCACAACGGACTCACCTGCGAAGCCGATACACTCGGCTCCTGTGGTTATATCTACATTGCTATTTATCCTGACCAGACTGAGCCGCATTAGCTCACCACTTATTTCCTGAACATCATAGAGTAAACATCATGCAAACCTTATCATCACACCCGACACGGGCGGCTCAGCCCTGCCTGTCACCCATTGAAATCTGGCAGTGCCTGCTAACTCATCTGTTGTCGCAGCACTATGGCCTGACGCTGAATGACACACCGTTCAGTAATGAAACCACCATACGAGAACATATTGATGCAGGAATATCGCTCAGCGATGCGGTGAACTTTCTGGTAGAAAAATACGGGCTTGTCCGTATCGATCGGAAAGGATTTTCGTGGCAAGAGCAGACCCCGTATCTTTCCGTAGTGGATATTTTGCGAGCAAGGCGCTCTACCGGCTTGCTAAAAACTAACGTGAAATGAACGCTTACATACAGAGCAGACCAAACAGAGCAGACCAAAGGAAAGCAAAATGTTAATCTCACAGACGAAGAGACTTCTACTGTAACCTCCCCTCCCCTGCAAAAAACCTGACATTTTCTTTTAGGACCAACAATGGGACCAAAATGATAATTGAACTGAAGGTTATCAGCTGATAAACAACAAGTTACAAAACCAATTCAGACTCCGCCAGCCCGATGAAGTCCTGAAAGCCCACACCGCACAAGCCTGCGCGCTTTTTGTGCCCTTCTGTGCCTTTGAAACCCGCATTCAAAACTTACCGGTTCCAGAGAAGCATGGTCATTTATTGCAGGTATCCGATATTGACTGACTTAATGGCCCATGCGTCATGGTAGACCTCAATGCATTACGGGAAAACCATTATTCATTTAAATAACGCTATTATGCTAAGCCAGCTTATTTCACAAAACAGAATCAAATATTTCAAATAATCAGACTTATTATTGATCCAAGTCATTTTTCGCAACCTCTTAACAATTATCTAAATTAATAAGAACATCTTTTACCTCTCGTAAATATCATTCAAAACGTAAAAAAAGATAATATTAAAAAGAAACTTACAGGCAGGGAATTATTCAGAAATCCAATCAGCAAAAGAAGAAATTCTTCATCTTAAATCTTTATATATCAAAGGCCTGTCTTACATAAAAAGCAACTACCCTTTCCCGCTTCCAGATCATTCCCGCCGATCCTGAATCATTAAAATTCCCACGCAATTACCCTGCGCATTTATTTCACCGCCAACTGATAATGATTATTGATTTGATTCCCATTTATATATCACCTTATGCTGTTTATCAGCCCGTAAATATCTTCAGGACAAACAACCGTTAAAGGATTAACCGTTATGACGTCGTTAACCCCTCTCGCCCGTCGTATCAAAACCAGTCTGTTCATTCCCGTTTTTGGCATAGCTTCACCTGCGTTTGCTGTGCCGGAGATCACCGATCCCGATGAAGAGGTGATGGTGGTGACGGCTTCAGCTGTCGAACAGCGTCTGAAAGATGCTCCGGCATCAATTTCCGTGATTACCGCACAGCAACTGGCACAGGACGTTGGTAAATCGGCCACGGATCTTGCGGATGTGCTGGAACGTGTCGCGGGCGTATCCAAAGCCATCGGAACAGATGTGGGCTCAGGTATTCAACTGCGCGGTATGCCAGCGGCGTATACGCTGTTGCTGGTTGATGGCAAACGCATGAGCTCCAGCAACGGCATCAAAAGCACGCAGCAAAACTATTTCGACGATATCAACTGGATCCCCGTTGATGCCATTGAACGTATCGAAGTGGTGCGGGGACCGATGTCCGCGCTCTATGGCTCGGATGCGATGGGCGGCGTGGTGAATATCATCACGAAGAAAAACAGTGATGTCTGGCACGGTACCTTAACCGCAGGCACGCGCCAGCCGCAGGACGATAAGCGGGGAAGTACCCAGACCTGGACAGGTAGCGTTGGCGGCCCACTGGGGAAAGGATTTGACCTGCGTCTGAATGGTTCGTGGAATAAGCGCCAGGCGGATAAAAGCGACACCGGCGCACTGCGCTGGGGAAGCGGTCAGGAGGGACGCAAGAATGAAAATTACGGTGCCGAACTGGGCTGGGATATTACCCGCCAGCATCGGCTGACGATCTCTACGCAGCAGGGAACCGAAGAAGGTCTTCCCGGCGTCGCCAGTAACGGCAGTGAAATTAATCTGCGCGGGGCCAGTAAGCTTGAGCGTGAAAACTATGCGCTGGATTACCGCGGCATTTTTGCATTTGGCACGGCGAAGCTAAGCGCTTATCAGAATAAATTTAAAAACTGGGTGTCGGACGTACCGGTTATCGCCAACGGCGCGGTGACGGGCAGCGAGGACAGCACGTTGTGGAATAAAGAATCCATTATTGAAGGCGATCTCAACCTGCCCTTCGAACTCGGTTTGCCCCAAAACCTGACCGTGGGCGCGCAATGGAAAAAAGAAGAGCTGCATAACCCGCGCTCGCTGGGCGTGACAGCCGACGCGGCCGATACCTTTGGTAAACATACTGGCGAAGCGAAAAGCACCGGCATCTTCATCGAAAACCAGATTGACCTGCGGTACGATCTGGCCCTGACGCTGGGCCTGCGCCGGGATAATACCGATTACGGCAACCGGACCACGCCGCGCGCCTATCTTGTCTGGCAAGCCACGGACGCTCTGACGTTGAAAGGCGGCTATTCCGAAGGCTTTAAGGCGCCCAGCGTACGTCAGGCCAGCAAAGGCTTTATCGAAACCTCCCGCGGTGCCGGCTGTAACGGCTATGCCGATTACCAGGGCGGGAGCTGTTATACCCTGGGGAATGACGCGCTGAAGCCTGAATTGTCGCAGAACTGGGAAGTGGGCGCCCTGTACGATTATGCGGGATGGGGCGTGGGCTTAACCTTCTTTGACAGCCGCTTTCAGGACAAAATTGCTTCCGCGCCGGTGGGCTATATCCCGGGCGATGCGTCCGGTAGCTACTGGCTGAAGCGCGTCAATCTGGATACCGCCCGCACGCAGGGCGTGGAAGGCAGCCTGACGGTGCCTCTGATTACTGAAGAGAAAGGCCCCTGGCTGAAAAGCCTGACCCTGAATAACACTTTTACGCGCATGATCAAAGCGGAAGACACGCTGGGCGTCATGTTGGTGACCACGCCAAAACTCGCCACCTGGTCCTCGCTGGACTGGCAAGTCAATGAGGCGGTCAGTCTGTCGATGACCGCCAAATACTACGGAAAAATGCTGGGGCTGAATAACCGCGCGGATCAGGCCGCACGCGGCAATACCGCAACTGCACGTATCCGCCAGGCCTATATGATTTATGGCCTGTCCGGGCAGTACCGGGCGACCAGGCATCTGAAATTCAACATGGGCGTCGATAACCTTTTCGATAAAAATCCGGTGTCCGCGCAACCCTCTGCCAGTACCACCAGCGGCAATAACTATTACGTTCCCGGACGAACGCTGTACGCCTCCGTAACGGCTTCGTTCTGATAACACTGAGGGTCCGCTCGCCCTGCTGAAAATACCACGTACCCAGGGCGGAAAGCGGATGGTCAGCCCGACAACCGGGCACACTTTTACGGACAATGACAACGTACAAGGAGAAGGTATGCGTTTTTCCCGTCTGGCAGGTTTACTGGCGCTCGCCTGCTTACTGAGCGCGCCGTTGGCGTCGGCCAGCGACGCGCCCACCGTCCAGCTGTCGCATTTTCAGGGCACAACGGCTATTCCTCTGCATCCCCAACGTGTGGTGATCTTAAACCCGGTAACGCTGGACAGTGCCGATGCGTTAGGAATTCATCCGCTGGGCGTGCCCCGGACCGCGATAAGCTATCCGGCCCATCTGGCGCGCTACAACAGTGATGAGTACCTCAATGCGGGCACGTTATTTGAGCCTGACTATGAGGCCCTGAGCCGCGCCAGGCCGGATCTGATTCTGGCCGGCGGCAGAGCCCTGGCGGCCTATAACAAACTCAGCGACATTGCGCCGACCGTATCGCTGGATATCGATCCCAATGATGTTTTAAACAGCCTGCGTCAGCGAACCACGCAACTGGGCGAAATCATGGGTAAACAGGCGCAGGCGAGCACCGTTCTGGCGAGATTTGATGCGCAGGTTGCTGACCTTCGCCGCCAGGCGGCTCAGGCAGGCACGGCCATGATGCTGATGGTCAACGGCGGCAAACTCAGTGCTTACACACCGCATTCCCGCTTTGGTTTTATTTTTGATGTCCTGCAGTTCAGACCGGCCATCGCCCTGCCGACCGCCAGTAAACACGGAAACGCCATTTCGCCCGAACTCATCATGCAGGCCAATCCGGACTGGCTGTTCGTTCTGGATCGCGACAGCGCCATCGGCAGCAAGGCGGGCGTTTCTGCCCGGCAGGTACTGGATAATCCGCTGGTGCGCCGCACCACGGCATGGAAAAAACAGCAGATAATCTGGCTGGATTCGGCCTCGTTGTACCTCGCTGGCGGGATCCAGAGTTACAGCCTGATGATGGAGCAGATCAGGCAGGCACTCAGCACAGCCGGCGTCCGCCCAGAATGAAGTCCGTGGCCTTTAGCTTTAGCCTGATCCTGCTGGGGGCGCTGATGATGCTCAGTGTGATGACGGGCGTCACGCAGCTGTCACTGATGGACGTGTGGCGCGATGCCGACATGCGGGAGATTATGTGGGTGAGTCGCGTGCCGCGCACGGTCGCGCTGGTGCTGGCTGGCAGCGCCATGAGCGTTGCAGGGCAAATCATGCAAATGCTGACGCAAAACCGTTTTGTCGAGCCCTCTGTCGTGGGCACGACACAGTCCGCCGGTCTGGGCTTACTGCTGGTCATGCTGTTTTATCCCGCCGCGCCCGTCATAGTCAAAATGGGCATTGCCGCCCTGTTCGCCCTGGCCGGTACCCTGCTGTTTATGCTGTTAATCGCCCATGTTCGTCAGAAAAGCGCCCTTATTGTGCCGCTGACCGGCATCATGTTGGGGGCCGTTTTCAGTTCGGTCACCACCTTTCTGGCGATGCAGTTTGACCTGCTGCAGGCGCTGGGCAGTTGGGAATCGGGGGATTTTTCCAGCGTGATGCAGGGGCGCTATGAACTGCTGTGGCTAGTAGGGATGATCGCCCTGCTCGCTGGCCTGCTTGCCGACCGCTTCACGGTCGCCGGTTTAGGGCATGACTTTTCCGTAAACGTCGGGCTGAACTACCGTCGTGTTCAGCTCACGGGCATGGCGATGATTGCGCTCATCAGCGGCGTGGTTATCGTGGTCGTCGGGGTCCTGCCGTTCCTGGGGTTAATCGTGCCGAATATTGTCAGCCTGCTGGCTGGCGATAACCTGCGACGCACCGTGCACTGGGTCGCGCTGACGGGGGCTATGCTGGTAGTAAGCTGCGATATCCTGGGGCGGCTTATCGTGCAGCCGTTCGAGATCCCGGTCAGTACGTTGCTCGGTGTACTGGGCGCGGCGGTGTTTCTGCTGCTGATTATGAAGGGGAAACGCCATGGCCGTTGAGTGTTCGCTGCCGTCTCGCGTGCTGAACAGGATGCGCTCCCCTGCCGGACGGCTGTGTTTGCTGACCATCATCGCGATTGCGCTCTGCACGCTGTTTCTGACCCTTAACCTGCAGGGCAATATCGGCTATCTCCTGAAACACCGCGGCCAGATTTTACTGACTATGGTGCTGGTTGCGTTTGCCTCGGGCATCAGCACGCTGCTTTTCCAGACCATCACGCAAAACCGCATTCTTACGCCGTCGATCATGGGGCTGGAGTCGCTGTTTATTTTACTTCAGACGCTGATGGTCTTTTTTATTCACCTGTCGCCGTTGAGCCAGACCTACCCTGTGGTGCAGTTTCTGGGCGAAACGGCGCTTCTGATGCTGTTTGCCACGCTGCTTTACCGCTGGTTATTTAACCGCAGCGGGCTGGAACTCCAGCGCGTCTTACTGGCAGGCCTGGTGTTCGGCACGCTGTTCCGCAGTCTGTCCGGACTGATGCAGCGCCTGCTATCACCGGGAGAATTTGCCGTTTTACAGAGCCGGATGTTTGCCACCTTTACCCGCGCCGACAGCGACGTCCTGCTGTTGTCAGGCAGCGTCATTGCTGTTGTGACGGTAATCATCTGGCGCATGCGCCACCGCCTTGACGTGCTGGCGCTGGGCAGCGATACCGCCACCGCACTCGGCGTGCCCGTTCAGCGCTACGTGACCGGTCTGTTGCTGCTCATCTCCCTGCTGGTAGCGATCTCAACCGCGCTGGTGGGGCCAATGACGTTTCTGGGCTTGTTGATCGTGAATCTGGCCTGGCCCGCCATGGGCTCATGGCGTCATCGCGAGATGCTGCCTGCCGTGGTACTCATCGGCATAATTACGCTGACCGGCGGACAGCTCATTCTGGAGCGACTGCTGGACAGGGCAGGCACGCTGTCCGTCATCATTGAATGTGTTGGCGGTGGACTCTTTCTTTATCTGGTGCTTAAAAAGGTGGCAACGTGATTGAAGTGGTGAATGTGAATAAGCGCTACGGCACGCTTTCTGTTCTCAACAATATCAATGAAACCCTGCCCGCGTCGGGCATCACTGCCATCATTGGTCCTAACGGTGCCGGGAAATCCTCTCTGCTGTCGGTGATGAGCCGACTGCTGACGCCGGACAGCGGTGAAATCAGAATCGATTCGCTGGTGGTGAACGAGGCGCACACTGAACAGCTGGCGAAAGTGCTGTCGGTGCTACGGCAGGAGAATCATTTTACCCATCGGCTGACGGTCTACGATCTGGTCAGTTTTGGCCGCTATCCCTGGTCAAAAGGACGGATAACGGAAGCGGACAGACACCATATTGAGCAGGCGCTGTATTTTCTGGATTTGTTGCCGCTGGCACAGCGTTATCTGGATGAGTTGTCCGGCGGGCAGCGGCAGCGGGCCTTTGTGGCGATGGTGCTGTGCCAGGATACGCAGTACGTTCTGTTAGATGAACCGCTAAATAATCTGGATATGAAACACAGCGTGACCATGATGCAGCAATTACGACGGGCGGCGGATGAACTGCGCAAATCCATCATTCTGGTCATTCATGATATCAATTTCGCCTCCGCCTATTCCGACTACATTATTGCCATGAAAAACGGCGCCGTTTTTATGCGCGGTACGCCAGCCGACATCATGCAGCCGGACGTGCTGACGCGGCTGTTTGAGATTCCGGTGGCGATTGAAACGGTGGCGGAACAGCGGATAGCTATCTATTACCGCTAACCTGACTCACGCTTTCGTGGCGCGGAAGCGGAGCCGTGGACGTCGCCGCGCGGTCCGCTTTATCACTGGCCGATTGCAGGCAAGCGGAGAAACGCGGATGCGCCCGGCTCAGCAGTAGAATATATGTCGGAGTTCTGCCTGCCCACCGGGGCGGAGGACGGCAGCACATGCCTGCCCTGCTCAGCCGCCGAACGGTTCTTGACCCAACCGCGCGGCACTGCCCGCTATTTACCCCAGTAAACCCCATCGCAAAACGGCTTTCTGGCCCCTAACTGAGCCGACAATCTGGCGGCACTTTCCCGCATCAGGTCACCGAGCCCTGCCGCTTTGCGGTCCAGGGTTAAGCGTGATGACGGACCGGTCAGCGCCAGGGCGGCCGTTAATTTATCCCCTTCGCCAAACACCGGGATGGCAAAGGCGGCAGTGTGCGGATCGCGCGCCCCCGACGTATAGAGCGGTAAGTCCGGTGTCTCAGCAAACAGGGGTTCGCCCATTCCCCAGTAACGCAGCACCTGACTAATCGCCGAGTTATCCAGAGGATAAAGCGAGCCCGGCAGTCGCGTATGGCGCAGGCCATCCGACGATTCCGCACGGAAGACGCAAAGACGCTGACCGTTATCAATCACATACCAGCTGGCGCTTTCATGGGTGGCCGAAGCCAGCGCCTGTAGCTCGGGCTGGACCACGCTGGCCAGATGAAACGACTGTTCGTAGAGCTTGCCCAGATACAGCAGTCTTGGTCCCAGGGTATAAATCCCGTTATCCCGTCTGACTACATAACTCATGCGTTCCAGCGAATTCATCAGGCGATAAACGGTGGTTTTGTGGTAGCCCGAGAGCTGCGACAGCGCCGTCAGGGACAGGCTTTCTTCGCCTGGCTTAAAACAATCCAGCAATGCCAGCGCCTTCTCTACCGCATTAACCCCTTCGTTTCCCATTTCGCTTCTCCTGATTTTTGCTGGCACTGAGTGTACCTGAAACTGTGAGTCACATCTTATTTACATCACAAACAAGCTCGCAACACTGGCGCGAGCGTCAGTGTCACCGATATAGTAATTTCATTATGTACAACACAGTTTTACTCTGTAAAACATCAAACCTGTGAGGTGACCCATGTCCGCGAACGAAAAACCGATGATCAACCGCGACGTTACGCGAGTCAGTCATGATTATGTCAGACGTGCCGCTGAATTTCAGGCCGCGATTATTGCGGATGTCGCGGGCAGACGAGGCACGCTCCATGGCCGCGTTAAGCCACTGGGTGCGCATATGAAAGTGGCCGGATCGGCGGTAACGGTGGAAGTGCGTTCAGGTGATAACCTGGCGATCCATGCTGCGCTGGCGGTGGCCAAACCCGGTGATGTCATCGTGGTAGACGGTAAAGGCGATATCAGTTGTGCGCTGCTAGGCGAAATCATGGCGACCCAGGCAGAAGCGTCCGGCATTGCCGGCATTATCATCGATGGCGCGGTCAGGGATGCGGATGCACTGAGCAACCACACTTATCCGATTTTCGCCGCTGGCCTGAACCCATGTGGCCCGACCAAGCTGATTCCCGGTCGTGTGAATTACCCGGTTTCTGTGGCCGGTGCGACGATCAACGCGGGCGATCTGGTGGTCGGTGATATCGATGGTGTGGTGGTGGTCCCACGTGACGAGGTCGAATTGGTGCTGGAACTCGCGGCGAAAAAGCTGGATATGGAAACCCGCCGTATTGCGGCAATCAAAGCCGGAGACAAAAGACCGACCTGGCTGAACGGTGCCCTGCGTGCAGCAGGCATGTTAGCGGAAGGGGAGGAACTCTGATGCGCAAACAGGATACTGTCATTATTACCGGCGCTGACATCGCCCCCGCCGCGCTTGCGATGCTGAACGATTATGAAGTGGTGTTTGCGGGCACCAGGCCAACCGAAGACGATCTGGTCGCGCTGTGCCAGCAGTATAATCCCGTCGGAATCGTGGTGCGCTATGGAAAAATTAACACCCGCATCATGGACGCCGCGCCTGCGCTGCGCGTGATCTCCAAACATGGCAGCGGCATTGACGTTATTGATCAAGCCGCGGCGGCCGAACGAAACATCAGCGTTCAGTCTGCGCCGGGTGCCAACGCGGCGGCGGTCGCTGAACATACCTGGGCAATGATTCTGGCCTGCACCAAATCCCTGATTCCGCTGAATCGCCGGATGCGTGAAGGACACTGGGACAAATCCAGCCACAAGTCCCTTGAACTGGAAGGCCGGACGCTCGGGCTCGTGGGCCTCGGCGCGATTGGCGGCCGGGTGGCCGATATTGGCCGCGTGTTTGGTATGCAGGTTATTGCTTACGATCCCTGGGCGAAAACGCTGCCCGCGGGCTGTGAGCAGGTGGACGACTTAGCCACGCTGTATGCGCGCGCGGATATAGTGTCGCTGCACTGTCCGCTGACCGCGCAAAACAGCCAGATGATTAATGACCAGGCGCTGGCACAGTTCAAACCCGGCGCCGTGCTGGTGAATACCGCACGCGGTGGACTGATTGATGACGATGCCCTGGTACGCGCGCTCAGGAGCGGCAGGCTCAGTTGGGCGGCGCTGGACAGCTTTACTGTGGAGCCGCTGACCGCGCCCAACCTCTGGCAGACGGTAGAAAACGTCATTATTACCCCGCACATCGGCGGCGTGAGCGATAACTCTTACGTGAAAATGGGGACGGCTTCCGTGACCAATCTGCTGAAGATCTTAGCGCAGAAGGAAGCGACGGTATGATGCGCCTGACTACACCGGAGATCAGGCAGAGCACGGTATTTACCCGGCTGCCCGATCGTTTCCGCCAACCTGACAGCCACAATGCCTGGGCGGCCGCTAATCGCGGCGGCCAGCTGACCGATTCGTTTCTGGAAGGGCCGGTCTGGCATCCCTCGGGTTGCCTGTACCTGACCGATATTCCGTATGGCCGCATATTCCGTGTCGATATGGCGGGCAACTGGGAGCTCGTCGTGCAGTACGACGGCGAACCCAATGGCATGAAACTGACCGATCCCGATACGCTTCTGATCACGGATTACCGTCACGGCCTGATGAAGCTGTGCCTCAAGGAGAACACGATCGCGCCGTGGCTCTCGCGCCGTAACAGCGAAAGTTTTCGCGGCGTGAACGATCTTACCCCTGACAGCCGGGGCAATCTTTATTTCACCGATCAGGGGCAAACGGGGCTGCACGATCCGTCCGGACGCGTTTACCGGCTCAGCCAGGACGGGCAACTGTCCGTTCTGCTGGATAACTGCCCGAGCCCAAACGGCCTGGTGCTGTCACCCGACGAGAAGGTGCTGTATGTCGCCATGACGCGCGGCAATGCGATCTGGCGCGTACCGCTTCAGCGTGACGGATCGGTCAGCAAAGTCGGCCAGTTCTTTACCTCGCACGGGCCAAGCGGTCCTGATGGTATCGCCGTCAACGCGCAGGGCGAACTGCTGATTGCTAACCCGGGGCTGGGCCGCGTCTGGCTGTTAAACGATCTGGCAGAGCCGATTGAGATTCTGACCAGCCCGGTCGGACGATCCACCACCAACCTCTGTTTTGGCGGCGATCAGCGCCGGCAGTTATTTATCACCGAATCTGTCAGCGGCAGCATTCTTACCTGCTCAATGCAAACGCCAGGCCACCCGCTGCCCTTTCTTTCTACTGCTTTTCTCTGAGAATAACTCTGCGTTGACGCAACGCAGCGGAGACAACCATGAATCTGCACTCAACGCCTTCCCGCTCAATGACGGAGCAGGATGACGTGCCCGTGTCCCATGACGGCATGACTCAAACGGATTTTGAACAAAGTGAAGTCGCGGCAGGCAAAGCCTTTCGCCGTATCCTGCCTTTTATTTTTATCTGCTACGTGGTCAGTTATCTGGATCGCACGAATGTCAGCTTTGCCGCGCTGGGCATGAACGCGGATTTAGGGATTACAGCAGAGCAGTTTGGCTTTGGCGCGGGCATGTTCTTTATCGGGTATTTCCTTTTCGAAGTGCCCAGTAATCTGATCATGCAAAAAGTAGGTGCCCGCATCTGGATCGCCCGCATTATGATTTCGTGGGGGCTGATCTCCATGGCCACCGCCTTCGTCAGCGGTCCCGTCAGCTTTGCCTTTGCCCGTTTCTGCCTGGGGGTGGCGGAAGCGGGCTTCACCCCGGGCATTTACCTGTTTTTTACCTACTGGTTCCCCGGCAGCTGGCGCGCCAAAATCACGGCCGCCTTTCTGGTCGGCATTCCCGTGGCGAATATTATCGGTGCGCCGTTATCCGGCATGTTGATGCAAATTACCGGACACGACACTATCCGCAACTGGCAGTGGCTGTTGCTGCTGGAAGGCTTTCCGGCGGTAATACTTGGAGTCATGTGCCTGTTCTTTTTACATGACCGTCCGGCCAAAGCGGGCTGGCTAAGCGAGGCGGAAAAAGCGTTGCTGAGCAGGCGGCTGGCGAATGAACAGAAAAAGATCGAACAGGCACACGGTTCCAGCCTGCGGGATGCAATGCGTAATCCTCTGCTCTACCTTCTGGCTTTTATTAACTTTTGCGGCATTGTCGGCTCAATTGGCGTAGGTTTGTGGATGCCGCAGATTATCAAACAGCTTGGCGTCAGCCACACCGCGACGGGTTTTCTGACCGCGTTGCCCTATATCTGTGGCGCCTTCAGCATGCTGTTTTGGGCACAGCGCGCGAATGCTTCCCGCCACCGTATTCGCTGGATCAGCGCGGCGCTGGTGATCGCCGCCGTGGCGTTAGGCTGCAGCGCCCTCATTGATGAACCCGTCCTCAAAATGCTTGCGCTGTGTTTCACTGTGAGCGGCATCCTGGCATTTCAGGCATCATTCTGGGCGCTGCCTTCCGGTTTTTTGACAGGGAGCGCGGCGGCGGGCGGACTGGCGATGATTGTCTCGATTGGTAATCTGGGCGGCTTCGTGGGTCCTTCGCTTATTGGCTATGTGCGCCAGACCAGCGGTGGCTTTATGTGGGCGCTGCTGGCGGTGTCGGCGGTGCTGCTGCTGGGAGCCTTCTGCGTAGCGTCCGTCAAGGACCCTTACCGTCACACCTGACCGGACAAAACGACCACGCCGCCGACATTCAGGGTGGCGTGATGTCGCCTCGGATTATGGCCTCAGTTAACTAATCCCGACGCACGATCTGAATGGACACAAAGCCACGCCAATATCAGAGGCGGCGTGGTTTTATCCCCCACGGCTTCATTTCTCCATTATCCTCCTTCCTGCCGCCGTTCCTGCGCATGCAGACTGTTTTTCCACGCCGTTGTCTTTCCCACCGCAACAACGTTCGCGTTCGTCTGCTGATCGCGGCCCGGTATTTCCGATAACCGATACCGGTTTCCGGGAAGTATCCCATCACGATGGCAGGCGAGCACATGGAGCAGAGCGGGCTGAAACGGTATACAGGCGTTCTTGCCACATCAGAGCGCTCGGCCTGCCCGATAAGGATGGCAGAACCGAACACGGCACCGGTCCTTCCCGGCATTCCTGCGGTTCGCCTCACCTTCACTTTTCTCCGGTATAAAAAAAAGCGCCCGGAGGCGCTTCAGTGATTTCAGCGATGCGACTTATTTGCTGACGGTCGACAGGCTATGATCCGCTTCGATTCTGGTCGCGCTTTTGCGGCCCATGATCAGCACTGCGATACCGCCCGCCCCGCAGAGCACGGCCAGCGGAACCATGGCCAGCGCATGACTGCCCGTCTGCTCGTTGATGATCCCGTACACGTTAACCATCAGGCCGCCGCCAATCAGGTTCGCCATGGCACCGATAGCCGCCAGGCCCGCCGCTGCGGTGCTGGACGACAGCCAGCCGGAAGCCAGTGCCCAGAACGGCCCTTTCATGGAGTACGCGCCAATCAGCACCAGCGACAGAATGACCACGCTGCCCGCCAGCGACTGCGTCAGGAAAGCCGACAGTAGCCCACCCGCAATAAGAAACAGCGTCAGCGCCGTGTGCCAGCGACGTTCGCCCGTACGGTCGGAACTGCGGCCCCAGACGATCATCAACACGGACGCCAGGCCGTAAGGAATGGCGTTCACCAGACCGGTCGTGAAGTTGTCGAGTCCGAACGACTTGAGTAATTGTGGCGACCAGACGCTGAGCGTGGAACCTGCCGCCGAGGCACCGGCATAGATTAAGGCCATCACCCAGATGTGCTTGTGACGCAGTAACTGCCACAGCGAGATATGACCGATCACCTTACGTTTCGCATTCTCGTCCGCCAACGTTGTGCTGAGCCAGTTGCGCTGTGCTTCCGTCAGCCAGGTCGCGTTTTCCGGGCGGTTGCTTAACAGGAAAAAGGCGGCTATCCCTAAAAGGATGGCCGGGAAGCCTTCTAAAATAAACAGCCAGTGCCAGCCACGTAAGCCAAACCAGCCATCCAGTGACAGGATGGCCCCGGAGATCGGTGAGCCGATAAAGTTTGCTGCCGGGATAGCCACCATAAAGGTCGCAATGACGCGGGCGCGGTATTTACCGGGGATCCAGTAGGTCAGGTAGAGGATCACGCCAGGGAAAAAGCCGGCCTCCGCCGCGCCCAGTAAAAAGCGCAGGAAATAAAGCATCCCGGCACTGGAGACAAAGGCCGTGCAGACCGACACGATGCCCCACGTCACCATAATGCGCGATATCCAGATCTTCGCCCCGATCTTTTGCATCGCCAGATTGCTGGGCACTTCAAACAGAAAATACCCCACAAAAAACAGGCTGCTCGCCAGGCCGAACACCGCTTTGGTCAGCCCGAGATCTTCATTCATCTGCAGGGCCGCCATTCCGATATTGCCCCGGTCAATGATAGCGATCAGATAACAGACAATCAGAAACGGCAGAATGCGCCATATAACACGCTTTACCGTCTGCTGCTCTATATCGGAGGTTATGGCCACATTGGGTCTCTTTTCAGACATGGTGTTCCTCACAGAAGGTTCATGGTTTTACATCTGGGTAAACTTCATGTTTTACTCTGTAAAACTATGGTGTACAAAGTACACTCATTATCTGGCGAAACTTTTTCCTGTGCTGGCAAATGTTATGAGGTTGTGTGACTTGTCACAAAAAGGGATCAGTTTGCCGTGGGATATGTGACGCAGCCGGAGCTTTTCCCGCTTCCCCCGCGTCCCCGGGACATGGCGCATTGAGCAGAATCGCAGAAATCCTGTAGGTACAAACGCCAGGAAAAGCGGAGCCGTGCGATAAAAGCAGCACGGTGCCCTGCGGTGCTGACAATACTGAAAAGCAGTATGCCGTTTACCGGACTGCATATGTGATGCGGCTTCGTTGTTCCCCTCTTCGACAAAATTAGCGTCGCCGCAGGTTATTTTGAAAAAGTCATTTAAAAGCCATAATACTGAAATATATTTTTAGCGGTAACAAACGCGTGCAAAATGATAATAGATATTGCAGATATAATGTCGCACTGATAATTAAAGGGCAAAAAGGATGGAGTTAATATGAAATATATTTTCTGTGCGGCTGCCGTTTTTGTCCTGACCAGTTTTACCTCACAGGCGGCGATGAACAAAGTCGTTGACGAGAAGCGCCCACCCAACACCGTTAAAACAGTAAAAATTGCTTTCACTGGCGCGATAACGCAGAACAAAATTATGGCCCTGTCCGCCGCCATTGACGAGATTGCGCAAAACTACAAAGCCGCTACGGAGATACAGCTTTATCTCACCAGCCCCGGCGGTGATGTTGATGCCGGGAAAATGGGCTATCAGATAGTGAAGGACTCACCCATTCCGGTGACCACCGTGAATATGTCCTCCGTCGAATCCTCCGCAACCTTAATTTATTGTGGCGCAAAGAAACGGCTAACCATGGACGATTCGATTTTTTTATTACATGCGCCCACGATTCATGATGCTCAGGACAGAAATTTTTCAGAAAATATGCTGGTTGAAAAAAATGAATTTAGCAGCCGATTCCGCAATATTATTAAAAATATTTATCACACCTGTACCAACCTGACGGATGATCAAATCGACAAAATTACCTACAGCGAAGACAACCATATGCTGCTGGATAATCAACACGCACTGGCTGTCGGCATTGCGACAGGCGGGCTCAGCCATTTTATGCCCGCTGACGCGGCCTATTATATTCACGACAATAATTAGTTCTGCGCAGGCCGCGATGCCTGATGAAGGCTCTGGTTTCAGCCCTCATCAGGCACCGTTTCTACGGACACACCAGCCTTACTGCGCGTGACTCACCATTCCACGCAGATCTTGCCGAAATGCGAACCGCTCTGCTGCCAGGCAAAGGCCTCGGCGAGGTCCTGATAACGGAAGAGGCGATCAACGACGGGCTTCTGATTCATCCCTTCCAGCGCGTTCACGTAATCGATCTGATCCTGTCGGCTGGCAACGATCACCCCTTTGATGGTGACCTGCTTCGCCAGGACAGACAAAATGGACAGCCGGGCTTCATCGCCGGAAATGATGCCGATTTGGGTAATGTGGCCGCCTACCTTGATCGCTTTCAGCGACTCACCCAGCGTGGCAGGTCCGCCCACTTCCACCACCTGATCCACGCCCACGCCGCCGGTCAGTTCCAGCACCTTCTTCCCCCACTCTGGCGTCGTGCGATAGTTAATGGTTTCGTCTGCGCCCAGCTGTCGGGCGCGCGCCAGTTTCTCATCCGAAGAGGAGGTGGCAATCACTTTCGCGCCCATGGCCTTAGCGATTTGTAAGGCAGCGATAGATACACCGCCGGTGCCCTGCACCAACACGGTATCATTAGCCTGAAGATTGCCTTCGGTCACCAGTGCTCGCCAGGCGGTCAGGCCAGCTGTCGTAATGGTGGCTGACTCAGCGTGCGTCCAGCCTTTTGGCGCATGGGTAAAGGCGCTCTGCGCCCGCACAACGTATTCACTGGCCATGCCATCAATGCCGTCGCCCGGCGTGTGGGCAAAGCCGCCGACGTCCGCGGTGGGTTTGCCGGACAGCCAGACGGGGAAGAATGTCGACACGACGTGATCACCTGCGCGAAAATCGGTCACGCCCTCGCCCACGGCTTCCACCACGCCCGCGCCGTCGGACAGCAGTATGCGGCCATCTTCGGTGGGAAATTGCCCGGTCGCGACGACCAGGTCATGGAAATTCAGTGAGCTGGCCTTGATGGCAACCCGGATTTCGCCTTTTCCCGGCTGTCCCGGATCGGCTCGGTCTGACAGGTGGATGTTCTGCAGTCCGCCAGGGGCTTTCAGGGTCATTGCTTTCATTACGTTCTCCGTTGCCTGATGTGTTTTCTTAAGACATGTTGCTTAACATAGTCCACAGGGAGATTTTGTAAAATGTCGTCATCAGGAAGCGGATCGCGGCAAACAGAATACGCTCAGGCCTGCACGATGGTACGGTGACCGGGCTAAAGGCGTGACCATCATCACCGTGGTTAACGTCGCAGCGCTGTCAACGCGCGCCTCCGTTTCCCGCTAAACGGCCGTAAAGGGCACGCTCGCGCCTTGCAAAACGGGCACTGCGAAGCAGAGCACCCCGCGCGTCGTTCATTGTACGGGTGAGCATGTTAAAGGGCGCCTGTTGGCGCCCTGCCTCGCGTTAAACCGTGCTGTCTACCACCGCATACATTTGCTCAAAGAGTTGTGCATAGTGGCTGACGTCATCCTGAATGGCCTCCTCAACCCCTAACGTGTTGTAGAGGAAATGGACGTCCACATCGCGGATCGCCAGATAAGCCGAAACGCCCAAAAGATGATCGGTGATGTTTTTCTCCCAGCCATATTTAATAAATGACCGATGGGAGCCGCCCGCCAGCGCCAGCCAGCGCACCTTTTTTGCCGTTAACCGGTTTTGCTCACCATAGGCCAGGCCATAATTCCATACGCGCTCAAGATAGCCTTTCAACATGGCCGGAAAGCTGTACCACCACACCGGGAAGACAAAGAAGATAATGTCCTGATTGTCCAGTTCAGCAAACAGGCGGTGGACCTCTGGCGAATAGCGCTTATCCGGGTTGTCCCACTCCGGTTCATCCTCGACACGTAACACCGGATCAAAATCGCTGCGATACAAATCCAGTTCAGTAACATGGGCGCCGCGCGCCTCTGCGCGCTGGCGCAGGCTGTGGACCATCTGCGCGGTTAACGAATTCCTGCGCGGATGCGACCAGACGATATAGACATGTTGTTTCATCGTTCACCTCATTTTTGTGCTGACGAAAGCACCTTACGCTCGCGACATTGCTGTGGGAATCGTATGATTTGAAACAGGTTAATGAGGGATTTTCATCAATGAAACTGAACGTCTATGACTTCGCGACTTTTATTGCCGTTGCCCGGCACAACAGTTTTCGCGCCGCGGGTGATGAACTCGGACTGTCGCCATCGGCAGTCAGCCACGCGATTAAGCAACTGGAGCAGCGGCTGAAAATTCGCCTGTTTAACCGTACCACGCGCAGCGTGTCACTCACCGAAGCCGGCGCCCGTATGTTTGAACGTTTACGCCCCGCTTTCGATGAAATCAACATGGTGCTGGATGAAGCCAACTGCTATCGCCAGACGCCGATGGGCGTGCTGAAAATCAATGCCTCGCGCCTTGCCTCACGCCTGGTGCTGATTCCGCTGGTCACCGGGTTTAGCCAGCGCTATCCGGATATTCGTGTGGAAATCACGACAGAAGACAGGCTGGTCGATATTGTGAAAGAGGGTTTTGATGCGGGCATTCGCCTGAGCAGTACGCTGGAAAAAGACATGATTGCCCTGCCGGTAGGGCCAAAAGTCAAACTGGTGGTCGCGGCCAGTCCCGATTATTTTGCCCGTCATCCTCGTCCCACGCATCCACGCGAAATCGACGTGCACCCGTGCGTCATGTTTCGTCATCGCAGTGGCCGGATTTATCAGTGGGAATTCAACGGACCGGACGGCCAGTTTGCGCTTCTTCCCGGCGGAAACATCATCCTTGACGACATGGATTCACAGTTGGATGCCGTACTGCAGGGTGCGGGGCTCGGCTATCTCTATTACGAGCAGGTGAAAGATCATCTGGCAAACGGTAGTCTGATCTCGGTACTGGAGGACTGGTTACCGGAACGGCCCAGCCTGCAGTTTTATTACCCTAATCGCCAGTATATGTCTTCGGCATTGCGGACGTTTATTGACTATATCAAAGCGGCACCGTTGTCGACATTCAGCCGCTGATCTCATACGCTTTTAGCTTACGCCACAGGGTGGTCGCACTGATCCCCAGCATTGCCGCCGCCTGGGTTTTATCACCCTGGCATTTTGCCATCACGTCAATAATTAGCCGGCGCTCCTGTTTTTTCAGAAGATCGGTTTCAGCGTCTATGCACGCCAAAGAGGATGATTCATACACCACGTTATTGAGTACCTGCTCATCCTCAAGCAACGAGATCACGGTCGATTTATCGACCGTACCGCCCTGATGAAATACCGCCAGTCTGCACACGACCGATTGCAGTTCTCGTATATTCCCCGGCCAGTGATAACGGTTTAAATACGCCAGCGCATCCGGCGAAAAGACCCTGTCTTTTCCCTGCTGGTGAAGTAAATGCCGGATAAGAGGTTCAACGTCACCTTTACGCTCAGTCAGCGCGGGAAGCCGGAGTGTGAGGATATTGATACGGTAATAAAGATCCTGACGAAAAGCGCCCATGGTTATCTGCGCCTTCAAATCTTTATTACTTGCTGTTATGAGTCGAAAATCCGCCGCAATCAGCCCATCACCGCCCACGCGAACAAACTGTTTTTCCTGTAGCACACGCAGTAATTTGACCTGTACGTTGAGTGGGGCCTCGCTGATTTCATCAATAAATACGGTGCCCTTCATCGCCATCTCAAAGATACCGGGCTTGCCCCCTTTCCGGGCCTGGGTAAATGCCCCGTCAGCATAACCAAACAGTTCACTTTCAAGCAGACTTTCAGGAATCGCCGCGCAGTTAATCGCAATGAACGGGCTGTGGCTTCGGGTGCTGTGCTGGTGAATGCTTTGAGCGAACAATTCTTTACCCGTACCGGTATCACCTAAAATATGGACAGGTGCATCATGGCTGGCACAACGCTTTGCTTTTTCGATCGCTGACTTAATACTGGCTGACTCACCAACAATATCATCAAAGGTGTAACGGGTATAAAAAGCACGCTGTTTTCGCTTTTTACTGACCGTGTTTCGCCACGGGGCTTGCGATTGCAGACAGCCGGTCACGATTGAATAGCTCTCCTGCCGCTTACAGTAATGCTTTATCGCGACAGAAATGCGTTCACCGTCAAGTTCAAGGGTCATATCGCTGACGTCAGACTCGTCAATAATGGCATTGTATACGTCTTTGAATCCTTCTTTTTTGTATATTTTCTCCCCGACGCGGCACTGAAAAAGCGCTTTTCCTTTGCTGTTTATTGTGACGACAGTCCCCATCGGGTCGAGACACATAATGCCTTCCCGTGACTGATTTATCGCGGACTGACTTATCTCCAGCTTCAGATTTTCCTGGTTAATATATTTTAACAGGCTGAAGGCCTCGTTGATGGCCTGTTCAATAGAGATATTATCGGTATCCCCCATTACAACCTTCAGACCATATTTTTTGGCCATTTCAGCAACGGTCAGACCGCCAATCACGACCTGATAATTATTTTCGGCAAGGCTTTTGACGACATTATCGATATCGTAATGATTATAGACCTGACAGATCTTGAAATTATCATGAGTCATATGTTGATAATGCTTAAGCGCGTGGCAAAACTGGGGAAAGCCGACCGCAGCAATCTTCTGTGACTTGATTTTTGCTTCCTGAAGAATACGGTTCACGCCTTGAAAATCATGTGCAATTTCGACCACCGGGATGGCCAGGCTGCTGCGCAGTAAGGCAGCGGTACCGCCACGACTGATGATGATTCTGGTGCCGGCGCGAATCATTTCATTCGCTTTATCCAGCACATCTGAATAACCTATTTCGTAGACGGGTAATTCTAGCTGTTTTTCAAACAGCACATTAGAGATACGCTGAGTAATGGTTTTTGAAACAGAGAAAATGACAATTTCATTGAACTTCATTAACAGTCCGATTATATCGATAACGCGCTGAACAAGTATAAAGATAACGTCTGCCCCTATATTGACAGACGTCATGTGCAGGCACGTAAAAGCTACCTGGCGTTAATATTCCAGGACTGAGCGAACGGATAAGGCGTGATTAAACATGCAGACGGCGATAGCAGATCTGCCCACGACTGATGGTTAAGCAGTTATCAATATAGCGATCGCCTTGTAACTGATTGCCCCTCGTGTCTTCGAAAATGGTTTTTGCCTGACGTATTTTAACCACGGCGATGTCGGCAAATGCCCCCGGTGTGAGCGTTCCGATCTGGCCCTGCATTTTCATTAGCCTGGCAGGGGTGCTGGTGACCGCTTTTACGATATCAAACAGTGACATACCCATATTCAGGTATTTTGACATGACATGAAGCAGACTGTAGACCTTATTCGTACGCAGGCTGTTACGCTGCGTTAAGTCCGTGCTGATAATATCGGGATAAAATCCCTGCGCCATCGCATGACGGGCAATATTAAAATCAAAATGCGCCACGCCATTTGAACAGTCAAAGATGACGCCTTTCCGCTGGGCTGCCTGAATCGACGGGTACACTTCGCCCTGCTCATTAAGGATGGTGTGACCCGTTCCGTGAAAGCAGTGCGCGTATATATCACCCGGGTTGAAATGCGGGATGAGTTCGTCCGCCTGGCGTTGGGAATCCGTGACGTGCACGCATAACGAGGTATTCAGCTCACGTGCCAGCGCAACGGTCGTCAGAAAAGGATCGCTGCTGTAGGGTTTGCCTTTCGCAATATCCTGACTGTAGCGCAGCTTCAGGCCCAGAATATTGTCTGCATTTTTGCTGACAACCTGCTTTATTTTTTCCCGATTAAAATTGGCCGGGTTCGTGTTTTCCAGATATCCCGTCGGCCCACCACCCAGCGTAGACAGGCCTACATTTACTACATTTAAGTAACTTTTTATCCTTACCGTAGCCGTGTTGATCACACTGTTACGGAACAATCCATAATTGACCCAACCGCTACTGCCAGCGTCAACCACGCTGGTTACGCCATTGGGCAAACAAATGATGTCTGGATTCACGCTGATAGCCGTTCCGCCATGAAAAACATGAGTATGAAAGTCAATTAAACCGGGAAGGACAATACAGCCTGCGGCATCAATTTCAGTTTCAGCTTCAATGCCGTCAACCTGGGTAAGATCAACGATAACATCCCCCATAATGCCCACATCCCGCTGAATATAATTCTGGCCGTGGCCGTCTATCGTCAGGCCATTTTTGATACGAAGATCCAGTTTCATGTTTATCCTCCGATCAGATACCGATGAATTTCCAGTAAGGAATGCCGAGCAGGAAATAAACAATGACGTTAAACAGCACCATCATTGTGCCCAACAGCCAGAAGGTTTTTTGCGGCACATAGCCACTGGAGAAGGTAAAAACCCCCGCTCCGTTACCGTAATGCGTGAGGAGAGCACCGTAGCCTGCTGAAAACGCCAACGACAATGCAACGTACATTGGATTGGCCTGCGTCGTCATGCCGAGGGTAAACAACACGGGATAAAAAGAGACGACAAACGCACTGTTTGAGACAAAGAAATAACGTACGGCAAGACTGATAAAAATCAGCACACCAATTGCGCTAAATTCATTGAGATGAGAAAGATCCAGGTAGTTTTTAATCACCCCCACCAGGAAAACGTAGAACCCGCCTTTTGACAGCGCGACAGCACATCCATAGAACGCGCCGTACCAGACAAACGTTTGCCAGGCCGCTTTTTCACTGACCACATGTTCCCAGCTCAGCACTTTAAATAACAACAAGCAGGCAAGGAATGCAAAGCCAACCGGAATAAAAGGAATACCCGTTACTGAGCCGGTCATCCATCCCAAAACGCCCAGAATAAAAAACACGATCAGCAGTTTCTCTTCGCGCTTCACCGGCCCGAGTTCACGCAGTCCCTGTTCAGCGATCTCATTGACGTTATCAATTTTTTTCAGTTCAGGCGCGTAAACTTTATAAAGTATCCAGGGACACAGCAGCAGAACTAATCCGGCCGGAATAATGGCCGCCTTAAACCAGGTCATCCAGTCCAGATCGACCTTCATAATTTCGTTAGCCAGTGACACGGTGATAGCGTTGGTGGCCATACCAGTTAAAAACAAGCTGGATGTTCCCATTGATACGACATACATCAGAATCGTCAGGTAGGAACCAATCCGGCGGCTACCTTCGTCAGGTTTTGAGCCCAACGCTTCAGCAATGTTGCGGAAAATGGGATAGACGATACCGCCAGAGCGCGACATATTCGAGCCGGTGGCCGGAGCCAGCACGGTGTCCGTAACCATCATCAGATAACCCAGCGTCAGAGTATTTCTGCCGTAGCGTTTCAGTAAAATGTAGGCGATACGCTTACCCAGTCCGGTAATAACGAATGCCTTACAAATAATAAAGGCGCTGATAATAAACCAGACCATGGCCGTGCCATAACCTGCAAACAGAATATGAGGATCGATAAAAACAGATGCGATGCCGAGGATAATGAGCATAATAATCGCATCCGTAAAAGGCCGAAATACCAGCCCGCATAACATCGCCAGATAAATACCGACCATATGCCAGGTCGTGGCGGAAATCTCGTCAGGGTTAGGCAAGATCCAGAATAAAACCGGGAAAAACACGATCAATAAGATTTTTAAAGAGAACATATATTTTTACCTTTGCTTATCACCACGAGAGCATGACTCCCGTGGTTTGAGCGAATGGATATTATATTGGTCGACTAACGAAATACGTCGTTAATAAATTCAACGCCCTTTTCTTCCAGTGATTTGGTGACCCATTCACGATTTGCCGTGCCGTTTTTTGCGGCTTCAACTTTGCTCGCATCGAATGCTGCATACGCTTTAGCTTTTTCGAGTAAGGGTTCTGCATCATGCAAAGGAACAACAATTACGCCATCCGCATCACCAATAATGAGATCGCCAGGGCACACGGCTACGCCACCCACCGCAACAGGTGTATTCACTTCGCCAGGACCTTCTTTAAACGGACCGGCCGGGTTTGCCCCTGTGGCAAAAAGGGGAAAATCCAACTGTGACAAAGCATCAATATCGCGGATGGGACCATCCAGCACGATGCCAGCGATCTTCTTGCAGTGATGCGCGTAAGCCACCATGATTTCGCCCATCAGGGCTCGCGAACGGTCACCTTCATTAGATACGACAATAACGTCATTCTCCGTCGCCATATCCAGTGCGGCATGCAACATCAGGTTGTCGCCCGCGCGCGCTTTCACCGTAATGGCATATCCCGCCATAACCGGTTTTTGAGGGGAAGAAATCCGCCTGATACCGTTGCCCAACACCGCAATACGATTCATGGTATCGGCGATATTCGCAGCGGGAAGTTGCGCGTATTCCTTGAGTAAATCAGGCTTACCTGCAGGACGTTTTAAATAAATACGATTTCCAATAGTCATTTTATTATTCTCCAAAGCCAGGAACGGGCCAGGTTGGTTTTTTACCCGACAGCACCTCATCAATCCCTATGGCGGTATGAAGTGAGGCTCTGTCGGTGGCTTCTTTCGTTGCGGCGCCGATATGAGGGCCAATAACAACATTGCTGAGTGAAAAAATCGGATCGCTGGCGTCGAAGGGCTCTTTCTTTAAAACGTCCAGACCTGCGCCGGCAATAAGGTGGTGACTGAGGGCGTGATACAGCGCTTTTTCATCGACGAGTTTGCCGCGCGCAGTATTAATGAAGTAAGACGTCGGTTTCATCATGGCAAATTGCTTTTCTCCGACCAAATTCTGGGTCTCTGCCGTTGTCGGGCAATGCAAAGAGACAACGTCGCTTTCGCTGAAAATACGGTCAATATCATCTGTACGTTCAACGCCGTCTGGCATTTGTTCCTGCGTCTTATAGGGATCGTATGCAATCACTTTCATATTAAAGCCCCGTAAGGCTTTAACAGCGACGCGCGAGCCAATATTGCCTACACCAATTAATCCCAGCGTTTTGCCATCCAGTTCCACTTTGGGCGTGCGCAATTTTGCCCAGTAGTAATCCTCAAGCATTTTCTCTTCAACCAACCTGAAATTGCGGGAACAGTGCAGCATGTAGAAAATAGCCAGTTCGGCCACGGACATGCTGTTCGCTACCGGCGCATTCAGCACCACAACACCGTGACGTTTCGCGGCCTCAAGATCGACAGTATCGTAGCCCGCGCCGTGTCGTGCGACGACTTTGAGTTTTTTCGCGGCGTTGAATACACGTTCAGACATTTTTGAAAGCCGGACGATGATGCCATCACAGTCGGGAATATCACGAATAATGTCGTCCTCTTCCATGCCAGAGCCCGTAATTAATTCATAGCCCCGACTCTCCAGATACGCTCTCCCTTCCGCCATAATTTCCTGTGGGAGTAAAATTTTATAAGCCATGCCATTATCTCCAGTGTTATACGCGACAACGTTATTGTTTGCAGACGCCGTGCCAGACCCGATAAAAAAACAGAAGAAATAATGCAATCGCCTGAGAAGAAAGGATTTAATTTATTTTGCAGTAAAAGAAGGCAAAGGGATAAAAGTGAAATCCGTCACGAAATAAAAAAATGAGAATTTCAAAAAGAAAACCCATTTCGGATAGTGAGTTCATTTTGAAATGCGAGATGTGAATACGTTAACAGCGAATTAAACATCAACACCGCATCATCTATGAACACCTGATGCATCGACGCAGACTTCTTATTACTGCAATCCGTACAGGTATGATAAAAACGCGCTTTAATTACGTGTGCCTTTCTAAGGCGACACCTAAAAAAATGAATACGCTTAGCAACCTGCTCCATTTTTGTGCTGGCAGGCTAATACAGAAAACGATCAGGCCCGATGTTTTAACCGATGCTGCAGCAGCATCAGGAGGCTTGATGGGCATTTTTTAAGGAATCTTTATTACAGCGTTAGTGTCATCTGCAAAATACCTCTCTATTGACGCTATGCACGCTGCCTTTCACTCGAAGTTTAATAATATAATTCGATACAGCTTTAACTATTACTTAAGATATGCCTCTGTAATTAACATGCTAGTTACGACTTCTGATCGATACAAAAAATGACATAAACCATCACAGCGACACCCATAAAAATTCAAACAAAAAGTAAAAATAAGAAGCAGTAACAACAAAAACCGCCAAGGTAAAAATATATACAAAAACATTCAAAATAAATATCACAATAAAATCAAACAGCATAATAAAGTGATAACAAATAATCACTGATTACTGGATCGGGATCATATAAACAAAAACAAACAAGATCTTATGGAAACTTATTATTGAATTTACACTGCATTCTATTTTAAAAATAACGAGCCATTTAAGCGCACCATACTTTCCAATTGCTCTGGTCGAGATAAAACATAATTAAAAGGATTTCTTTAATGAAACTTAACTTAGTTGCAGTGGCCGTTACCACCTTATTCGCCGCAGGCGTAACAAATGCTGCGGAAGTTTATAACAAAGACGGTAATAAAATTGATCTCTACGGTAAAATGCAGGGGCTGCACTATTTCACCAGTGATAGCGACGGACGTGGGGATAACTCCTATGTCCGTCTCGGTGTAAAAGGTGAAATACAGATTACTAACCAACTGACTGGATTTGGTCAGTGGGAATACAATATGCAGGCGAACCGTGATGAAAGGTCTGAAAACCAGTCCTGGACACGTTTAGGCTTCGCCGGGCTCAAATTCGGTGAGTATGGTTCGGTCAACTATGGCCGCAACTACGGCGTCGTTTACGATGTCACCTCCTGGACCGACGTCCTGCCAGAGTTCGGCGGTGACAGCTACGGCTCGGATAACTTTATGCAGCAGCGTGCCAATGGCCTGGCAACCTATCGTAACACCGATTTCTTTGGCCTGGTCTCCGGCCTTAATTTTGCCTTGCAGTACCAGGGCAGAAATGGGGGCTCCAACGCTGAAGGCGGCAGTCTCACCAATAACAACCGAAATGCAGTGAAACAGAATGGCGATGGCTATGGCGCGGCTGTAACGTATGCTCTGCCAGAAGGTGTGAATTTCGGTGTCGCCTATTCGCATTCCAAACGTACGCTGGACCAGAACGGCCTGGCATTGGGCGAAGGCGATAATGCTGAAACGTATTCAGGCGCCCTGAAATACGATGCCAATGCTATTTACCTGGCAGCCCAATATACACAGACATACAATGCTACCCGCATTGGTAATGGCAATCCAGGCTACGCCAATAAAGCCCAGAACGTTGAACTCGTTGCACAATACCAGTTTGACTTCGGTCTGCGCCCCAGCATCGCGTATCTGCAGTCAAAAGGGAAAGATCTTGAAAGCTATGGCGATCGGGATTTAGTGAAATACATCGACGTGGGCGCGGCTTATTACTTCAATAAAAACATGTCAGCCATCATCGATTACAAGATCAACCTGCTTGATGAAACCGACTTTACTCAGGCAGCCGGTATTTCAACAGACAATATCCTGGCCGTGGGTCTGACTTACCAGTTCTGATTCCGGTGTACTTGTATCAAGCCAGCGCTTTCTGCGCTGGCTTTTTTTATGGTGCGGCTTTTATCGCTCTGCGGTTTCACAAGTGGCGCTCACGGCACTGACCGGACAGCATCTTTGGTGGGGCGGCCCGTTCACAATCCAGATCCACGAACGAAACAGGCACGTCCGTTATTTACGCTC